>ERZ824600.43-NODE-43-length-176844-cov-5.625571_pt1 | contig 176844 bp, 176 predicted proteins | sample MGYA00519933_ERZ824600 | MGnify/ENA primary metagenome ERZ824600 (study PRJEB31778, sample SAMEA3449178) | human gut metagenome | biome: human gut; feature: human-associated habitat; material: faeces | place: United Kingdom | collected 2010/2012 ...
ATAATTCACTGTGGAATAGTTTTATTTTTATAAAGTTTTCAACAAATTTTAAACGATTGTTAAAAATAATTTTCAGTAAAATTAAATCTATAAAATACAAAAAATAGTTGTTTATTTTTTATAAAAATTATAAAATAATTATACTTAAAAAAACTCAAGGAAATTACAATGAAAATCAATAAATTAAAATTGCAAAACTTTCGAAATTATGAGCAAATAGAAGTGGAGTTTGGCGAAAATGTTAATTGTCTAGTAGGGCGAAACGCACAAGGAAAAACCAACTTAGTAGAACCTATTTACATAATTAGCGCATTAAAGTCATTCAGAAATAGTAAGCTTGTAGATTGTATAGAAGACACTAAAGACTCCGCCAAAATAATAGCAAATATTAGTTCAGAGGTTGGCACCAAAACTATAGAATATACCATCAATAAAGATGGCACAAACGAGTACTTGGTAAACCATAACAAAATCACAAAAAAGCGTGATATGTACGGGCATTCATACGCCGTAATATTTTCGCCCGACGAATTAAAGTTAGTTAAGGGTTCTCCCGATGTTAGACGTGACTTTTTGGATACCGACATTTGTCAAATTAGTAACGTCTATTCCGATTTACTAGACCGATACGATAAGGTTTTGCAAAGCCGAAACAAACTTTTAAAATTTTCCAAATCTCGTGATAAATTAAACGCAGAATTAGATGTTTGGGACATTTCGCTTGCAACTCTTGGTGCTCAAATTACTAAAACCCGTGAAAATTTTGTGGCAAATATCACACGTCACGCCGAAAAAATTATGCAACATTTATCCAAAAACGCCGAAACTTTAACCGTTAGTTATATTGGAATCAATGGTGAAACCAAGGACGAAAAATGTGAAAATTTACTATCTGCATTAAAGTTTAATAGAGCTAAAGATATTGAACTTGGGTACACATCAATTGGCCCACATCGTGATGAAGTCAAGTTTTTTATAAACGGGTTAGAAGTAAAACCATTCGCTTCTCAGGGTCAACAACGTTCGGTAGTTTTAGCACTAAAACTTGCCGAAATGGAAGCAATAAAAGAAGTAAAAGAAGAGCCGATTTTAATTTTAGACGATGTATTTAGTGAACTAGATTCTACTCGTCAAAAACTACTTTTAGAATATCTTTCGGGAAAACAAGTCTTCATAACTTGCACAAATTTTAGAAAAAACGACCTTCAAAATCTGACAAAATTCAGAATAAAAAACGCAAAAATTGTTGCTGAAAATTAAAAAATATTTTTACGACACTTGCCACGCTACGTTATCATTAAATTTGGTCAATATATTTTTCAATAACGCCCCAATTTGTCAAAAAAGTGCAAATTTGGGGCTAATTTTTTTATTAAGTTTTAAAATTTGCTTTCTTTTTTTATAAAATTGTGCTATAATTACAAGCGTAAAAACAAAACAAAAAAAGGAGAAAATTTTTAAGTATGGCTGAAAAAGTTAAAGGTGAATACACCGAAGCCGAGATACAAGTTTTGGAAGGACTGGAACCTGTAAGAAAGCGTCCGGGTATGTACATTGGCTCAACAGATGAAAGGGGTTTGCACCACTTAATTTATGAAGTTGTAGATAACTCTATTGATGAAGCACTTGCTGGATATTGTGACAGCATAGTTGTAGAAATTAATAAAGATGGCTCATGTTCGGTATTAGATAATGGTCGTGGTATTCCAACCGGTATTATTAAAAAGGAAAAGAAGAGTGCAGTAGAAGTCGTTTTAACCAAGTTGCACGCAGGTGGTAAGTTTGGTGGTGGCGGATACAAAATTTCGGGCGGATTGCACGGCGTTGGTGTAAGTTGCGTAAACGCATTATCTGAGTGGCTAGAAGTAGAAGTTTGGCAAAATGGTAGTCACTTTAAGCAAACATATAATAGAGGTGTGCCACAACGTCCTCTGGCTGTTGTGGGAGAAGCAACCACTACTGGTACCAAAGTTACATTTATGCCAGATAGCGAAATTTTTGAAACAACAGTATTCAATTTTGATACCGTCAAGGTAAGACTTCGTGAACTTGCATTTTTAAACAAGGGTCTAACAATTACAGCAATAGACCACCGTACCGACAAAAAAGAAGTTATGCATTACGAAGGTGGTATATTAGAGTTTGTTAAGAATTTAAGTAAAACCAAAGAAAATATTTTCCCAGAACCAGTATATATAGATAAACAATTAAAAGAAGGCGAAATTGAAATTGCTCTTCAATATAATGATGGGTATTCTGAAAATGTTTATGCTTACGCAAATAACATTAACACCGAAGAAGGTGGTACTCACGTAATTGGTTTCAGAAACGCTATCACAAAGATTGTAAACGATTACGCTATCAAGTTTAATATGTTAAAGCAATCTGAAAAACTTAGTGGTGATGACGTAAGAGAAGGTTTAACCGCCGTAATTAATGTAAAATTACAAAACCCACAATTTGAAGGTCAAACAAAAACCAAACTTGGCAACTCCGAAATTCGTGGCGCTGTCGAAAAGGCAATGCAAGATGGCTTTGGCGATTATATGGAAGAACATCCAAAAGAAGCTAAGGACCTAATTTTAAAGAGTATTACATCTCAACGTGCAAGAGAAGCTGCTCGTAATGCAAGAGAGTTAACAAGACGTAAGGGAGTACTAGAAACCAACTCGCTTCCAGGTAAACTTGCAGACTGCTCTGAAAGGGATCCTGGTCTATGTGAAATATATATAGTCGAGGGTGATAGTGCGGGCGGTACTGCAAAACAAGGAAGAGATAGAAGATTCCAAGCGATTTTGCCACTTCGTGGTAAAATATTGAACGTAGAAAAATCTAGAATTAATAAAGTATTAGAAAATAACGAAATTAAATCTATGATTACAGCGTTTGGTGCAGGTGTTGGTAACGACTTTGATGTAACTAAATTAAAATATGATAAAATAATAACTATGACGGATGCCGATGTCGATGGTAGCCATATTAGAATATTATTATTAACATTCTTCTATAGATATATGCGTCCACTAATAGAAGGGGGTCACGTATACGCTGCTATGCCACCACTATACAAAATTTCAAAAAATAAGCAAGAATATTATTGCTATAGTGATGATGAACTTGCAAAAAAACTTGAAGAAGTTGGTAAAAAGGGTGCTGATGTACAGCGTTATAAAGGTCTAGGCGAAATGAGTGCCGAACAACTTTGGACTACTACAATGAGTCCAGAACATCGTACTCTTGTAAGAATTAATATGAAGGACGCTTACGAAGCCGACCAAATATTTAATACATTAATGGGCGAAGACCCAGAACTTAGAAGAATATTTATAGAACAAAACGCCAAACTTGTTACAGATTTGGACGTATAAGGAGGTAGAGCATGGCGAAAAAAAGAGATTATAGTGCAGAACATGACAAAATTATAGATAACACCAAATATCTAGACGTCGAAATTAATGACGAAATGAAAAAGTCTTTCATTAGTTATGCTATGGCAGTTAACGTATCACGTGCAATTCCAGATGTAAGAGATGGTTTAAAACCCGTTCATAGAAGAATACTTTATTCTATGGGTGAGTTAGGTTTATTTAATGATAAGCCACATCGTAAATGTGCCAGAATTGTCGGTGATGTTTTGGGTAAGTACCACCCACACGGAGATAGTGCAGTTTATTTTGCATTAGTAAGACTTGCACAAGACTTTACTATTCGTTGTCCATTAGTAGATGGTCACGGAAACTTTGGTTCGATTGATGGTGACCCACCAGCAGCGCAACGTTACACAGAAGCAAGACTTAGTAAAATTGCTGGCGAAATGCTAAGAGATATAGATAAAGAAACGGTAGATTTTTATCCAAACTTTGATGAAACTCTAGAACAACCTTGCGTTTTACCATCAAGATTTCCAAACTTACTAGTTAATGGTTCGGATGGTATTGCGGTTGGTATGGCTACAAATATTCCACCACACAATTTAGGTGAAGTTTGTAACGCCGTTGTAGCAATGCTAGAAAACCCAGAAATTACTGTGGATGAACTTATGAATTATATCCCAGCTCCAGACTTCCCAACAGGTGCATTAATTATGGGAAGAGCGGGAATTCGTCAAGCCTATCGAACTGGTCGTGGCGGAATTGTTATTAGAGCGAAAACCGAAATAGAAGAAGAACCAAATGGCAAAAGCCGTATTATAGTAACTGAAATTCCTTACCAAGTAAATAAAGCCGAACTTATTGTAACAATTGCAAATTTGGTTAAAAACAAAAAGATTGAAGGTATTACCGATATCAAAGAAGAGTCTGACCGTAATGGTATGAGAATTGTAATTGAAGTAAGAAAGGACGTTCAAGCAAATGTAATATTAAATACATTATATAAACACACCGCACTTCAATCTTCATTCGGCGTAATAATGTTAGCCCTTGTAAATGGCGAACCAAGAGTTTTAAATTTAAAGGAAATGCTTTATTATTACATAGAGCATCAAAAACAAGTAATTGTTAGAAGAACTAAGTACGATTTAAACCGTGCCGAAGAAAGAGAACATATTGTAAAGGGTTTAGTAATAGCACTTGCAAATATAGATAAAGTTATCAAAATTATTAAGGCTTCTAGCGATAAGTTTGTAGCGTGCGATAAATTGATGGAAAACTTCAATTTAAGCGAAAAGCAAGCAAACGCCATTTTGGATATGCGTCTACAAAGATTAACTTCTCTAGAAGTTGAAAAACTAAAGGAAGAACTTGTAGAACTTGGTAAAACTATAGCCGAATTAAAATCTATTTTAAATAGTGACCAAAAGGTTGTAGATATCATTAAAACTGAAATTACCGAAATTAGAGATAAATATCCTCAAGAACGTAAAACTGAGATTGTAACCGACTATTCAGAACTAGATATTGCCGATTTAATTGAAAAACAAGACGTAGTAGTTAGTATGACTCACTATGGTTATATAAAGAGAGTTCCAGTATCCGAATACAAAGCGCAAAAGCGTGGCGGTAAGGGTATGATTGCTCATAAGCCAAAGGAAGAAGACTTTGTAGAAAACCTATTTATAACCAATACTCATAACGACATTATGTTCTTTACAAACTTAGGTAAGGTTTACTCTATTAAGGGTTACGAAATTCCAGAAGGTCAAAAGCAAGCCAAGGGTAGAGCAATAGTTAATCTATTAGAACTACAAGAAAATGAAAAGGTTACCGCCGTTATTCCACTAACTGATGATATGGAAGGAAACCTAATTCAAGCAACACGAAATGGTATTGTTAAAAAGACCGCGCTAGATGAGTATAAAAAGATTAGACGTGTAGGTAAAATAGCAATTAACCTAGATGAAGGCGACGAACTTATCTCCGTTCAAATTACATCGGGTAGAGATGAAATCCTTCTTGCAACCCACGAAGGTAAATGTATTAAGTTTAGCGAAGAAGAACTTAGAACTCTTTCTCGTGATACTCGTGGTGTTAAGTGTATTGCCCTTGAAAAGAAAGACTATGTTGTAGATATGATAGCAATTAAGCCAAACCACAGCATCTTAACAGTTACCGAAAAGGGATTTGGTAAGCGTAGTGACCCAGAAGAATACAGGCTTCAAGTTCGTGGTGGTAAGGGTGTTAAGGCTGGTCAATTTAGCGAAAAGACGGGTAAACTTGTAAATATGAAGCAAGTAACCGACGACGAAGATATTATGATGATTGCGTCAAATGGTGTAATTATCCGTACTAGAGCAAAATACATTAATAAGATTGGTCGTGGTACCGTAGGTGTTAGAATTATGCGACTTACAGACGAAAACACCGTTGTGTGCGTAGCAATAGCCGATGGTTATGCTGAAGACGTTTCGGGCGATGATATAGATGACTCAATGCCAATAGCTCCAGACGAAATATAAAAATTTTTCCGTTTACCATATTCTTGGTAAGCGGATTTTTCATATTTAATAATTAATAATAATTTTATAAAAAATGTGTGGCTAAATACAAATTTGCAAAAACCCTTTATTTTACTTGCTTTTTGGGTTTTTTGTATGATAAACTTTAAGTAGTTAAGGAAATCTTTAACTAAGCAAGGAGGAATTTTATGAACAAACAAGAAATGTTAAAGGCTGTTGCCGAAAAGTCTGGTATGACTATTAAGGATACTGGCGTATTCTACGAAGCATTTGTAGAAACACTTAGCGAAACACTAAGAGCAGGCGACAAGGTAGCACTTGTAGGTTTCGGAACATTCTCTGCTAAGAAAAGAGCAGAAAGAACCGCTATCAATCCAAGAACTAAGGAAAAGGTTCAAGTTCCAGCAACTGTAGTTCCATCATTAAAGTTTGGTAGCAGTTTTAAAGATACTTTGGCTTAATTGTTTTATAGTTAAAGTTAAAAATACCCTTTATTTTAAGGGTATTTTTTATTGTAAAAAAGTAAATAATAGTTTGTAAAATTATTGTTATATGTTAAAATAGATTTAGAAAAATTTATAAAGGAAAAATAGGAATTACCTATAGTTTCTAAATTAAAGGAGAAAAGCAAAATGACATATATGGTTCTTTCAATTTTAATGATATTTTTAGTTGCGTGTTTTATTGCAAGTCGGCTATTAAAAGCGGGTATAGGTGCAATATTCACTAAAACTATGGCGTCCCTTGGTATGGTGTTTGGTGCAGTGCTTTCATTGTCCACGGGGTATGCATTCTTTCACTTATACATTATTTTAGGTGTAATTTGTGGAATGCTTGGAGATATATTCCTAGAACTAAAAAGAGTTTATCCCGAAAACGACTTTTTGTATTTTAATTTCGGTATGACGGCTTTTGCAGTAGGTCACATAATGTATCTAATAGCAATTATAAAAATGACTAATGCAAGCAATAGTTTACTCGTTCCAGCATTAATAAGTTTAGCCATTGCAGTAGCTTTTGCAAGTTTACTAATTTTAGTTTTAGCAAAACCATTAAAATTAGAGTTTGGAAAATGCAAGTGGCAATCGTTTGCTTATTGTATACTATTAACATTTTTAACAGCATTTAGTATATTCGTTTATTTTAAAACCACAGTTTCAATCTTGCTTCCATTAGGATTTGTTGCATTTTTACTATCTGATTTGGTGCTTTCCCTTCAGTACTTTGGTGGCGAAGGTAAAATTGATGAGCCACTACTTGTAACCGTAAACCATGTACTTTACTATGGTGCACAAGTATTATTAATAGGATTGTTATTTTAATTTAAACAAATTTTAGGAGCAAAATAATGATAGAAGTAAATATAGATAATTCAAGAATAACCGAAAAAGATTTGACATCGGGTTCGGTATATAAGTTGGTTCGAAAAGCACACGAAATCATTCGTGGAACGGATAGAAGTATAGGAACGGGCTGGGTAGAACTCCCACTTTCTACCACAAAAACGGATATTTTAAACATCAAGCGTATTGCAAAAAATGTTCAAGAAACAAGTGATGTACTACTAGTTCTTGGTATTGGCGGGTCGTACTTGGGTGCAGAAAGTGCCATAAAAATGTTAAAGCGAGAAACTAAAACTGAAGTAATCTTTTTAGGAACCGACTTAAACGCATATAAGTTATTAAAAACATTAGATTATTGCAAAAATAAACAAGTATCCGTAAATTGTATTTCAAAAAGCGGAACTACCACCGAAACGTCAATAGCTTTTGAAATGGTAGAAGGCTTTATGAAAAAGAAGTATAAGAAAAATAACGAGTACAAAAAAAGAATTTATATAACAACCGATTACGAACTAGGGTATTTGCGTAAAGTCGCAGATACCGAAGGCTATACCACATTTAGTATCCCACGCACAGTTGGCGGAAGATATAGTGTACTTACCCCAGTTGGACTATTTCCTATGGCAGTTGCAGGAATTAATATAGAAAAAGTTATGAATGGTGCAGTTAATGCATACAAAGAAGATTACGAACTAAAAAATGAGTTAAATCCAGCATATAGATATGGCGCAGTAAGATATTTAATGCAGGCAAAGAACCGTAAACTTGTAGAACTTACCACATCTTTTGATGATAGAATGGTAGGACTACTTGATTGGCATAAGCAACTATTTGCCGAAAGCGAAGGTAAAAATGGCAAAGGTTTATTCGTTTCAACTGCAAAATACACCACCGACCTTCATTCAATCGGACAATTCGTACAAGAAGGCACACCGTTGCTTTTTGAAACTATTTTTGATGTAACTCAACCCGAAGAAGACTTTATGCTAGAAAATATTAACGAAGAGTCCCCAGTGAATTACCTAAACGGCAAACTACTAAGCGAAGTGAATAACAATGCAAAGTATGGCGTAATAAAGGCCCACGCCGAAGCAAAAGTTCCAGTAGTGGTTATAAAAATAGAAAATTTAAACGAAGAAAGTTACGGTGAACTTGTATATACCCTAGAAACGGCTTGCGCAATCTCAGGGCTAATGCTAGGCATTAATCCATTTAACCAACCAGGCGTAGAAGCGTATAAAAAATATATGAAAGAAGCAGGAAAGTAGGTAAAATTTCCAGCAAAAAGAAAAGGTCATAATCAATTTATGACCTTTTTTCGTTTCAATTTACCAACTACATTCCCGCTTTTTTGTAGGCTTGTTTGGTTTTATTTTTAAGTTTTGCAAAGTGCTTATCTATTAATTTTGAAAGTTCTATTTTACTCATATTTTAAGCCCCCCTTTTAGAATAATCGTATTCGGTAACCTTTACCGTTGCTGGTTTAATTTCTGCGAGCATTTTCCCAAGTTGAACTCGGTATTCGCCACATTTTTTAATAGATGCTGTGGTTTTTTTAGAAATCTTTTGGAGAGTGCTTGCAACGTTCAAAACAAGTTCTTCAGAAATTTCTTCGTCTTGAACTTGTTTGGTCAAACCAATTTTTGCCGATTGTTGCATACGATCTACAAACGAAGCGTCGGCAAAGAACTTAACTGGAACCTCGTCAAAAGTGTTTGCGTTCTCTTTTATCTTTTCAAGTAACTCAGCTTTTTCTTCTACCAAGTAATCGGTATTTTCAATTCGTTTTGCTACAGTATTTAGCACTAACTCTAGAGTCATCTTTGGAGTAAGTGGTACACCAAATGTTGTATATAGCCCGCTATTCCATGCACAGTTCAAAACGTTTTCGGGCGAAAAGTTGGGGTTATTTAGTTTTATTATTTCGGGATTAAAGACATATTTGCAAAAAATATTTTCTAATATTTTAAATGTACATGGTCTAATCTCACATTCAATAGAATTAAGATAGGTTGGAGAAATGCCAAGATTTGCAGACATTTCAGCAATAGATTCGTTATATAACGCCATTCTCATACAAGAGAGAACACGTCCAAGTTCGCCCTTTTCCGTTTTCCTTTGCATAATTAAATCCCCCGATTTATTACTCAAATTAATGTACCCAAATAATATCACAAGTTGTGAGTGTTGTCAATAGAGTTTATTAAAAAGTTTCTACAAAAAACTTGACAAATAGCAACAATTGGCGTATATTATAAAAGCAAAAAAAATGTACGAGTTTTTGCGTAAAATATTATGCGTCCGTAGCTCAGTTGGATAGAGCGTTCGGCTACGAACCGAAAGGTCGGGGGTTCGACTCCCTCCGGTCGCACCAAAAAACTCAAAAGGAAAGACTTATTGTCTTCCTTTTTTGTTTATAATGAAATTGAATTTGACGATTCAAATTGAACCCTAACGGGTTTCTTCACTAAAGGCTTTTTATTACACAAAGATATTTTAGTAGGCAAAAATAGTATTTATTCGCAATTGATATTGCTTCGCAATTGATTTTGCTCACACAAAAATAAATGTGTATATTTTTATCGTTATGAATGCAATAAATAACACTATTTACCCAAAGTCAGCACTGTTATTAGTGAATCAATAGTTGGTTTTGAATTACTTGACAAAGTAATTTTTTTAAGTATAGTGTAAATTATAAGAAAATATGTTAGTAGAAATGCCAAAAAGATAAACAAGGAGATATTTGTATGAGAATAATCTTAAATGGCGGTGGAGATGGAGAAAGGGTAAAAACCAGTTATCAGTTATTTGCAAAGGAAGTTAATGGTGGCAAGGTTTTGTATATTCCGCTTGCGTGGAATATTGGTGGTATTGAAAAATGCAAAGATTGGTTCAAATCGGAGATGGCTCCATTTGGAGTTACAAATATTGAAGATGTGTTAAATGCTAATGAAATCACAAAAGAGAAATTAGCAGAGTGTTCGGGTGTGTTTATTGGTGGTGGAAGTACCTATAAATTATTAAAGGCACTCAAGGAAACTCCAGCGTACGAGAATTTAAAGGAATATATTCAAAATAACGGACTAATAATGGGTGGCAGTGCTGGAGCGTTGATTTTTGGCGAGTGTATTGATACTTGTCTAAAGGATGAACTAACAATCAAAAGTTGCAACGACGAAAACACGATTGGTTTAAAGGATACAAAAGGATTTAATTTAATTAAGGGCTATAGTATTTTGCCACACTATAAAAAATTGCCCGAACAATATGCGGACACAAAAAAGCGTGTGGATAAATTATTAAATCAGGGCTACAAATTAATCTGTTTACCAGAAGAAACAAGTTTATGGATAAATGGGGATAAATTTGAAATTATTGGAGACAAGCCAGCTGAAATATTTAATGGAAGAGAAAATGTAATCAATAATCCACCGAGCGAAATTACTATCTAATAAAACGCTAGATTTTTTGGATAAACTTTTTCAAATTCGCAAATTTCTGATATGCAATAATTAACAAGGAACAATGTAACGACATAGCACTGTTCTTTTTTTGTTGCTCTTAAAATATTTTCCTAAGTCGTGGATTTTTATTTATACATTCATATATTTACATTTAACTATATATTCCAATAGTCCTTTTTGTATTAAATGCCTAGTTTACATTCTATAAGTTTAATCATATTTTCTAGTTTAAATGTATACTTTTTTGCATTGTATAAATTTCGGCTTTATTCCAAAATGCCCATAACTTATTGTGGTAAATTAGGTATTTTTGTCAAATAAACTAAACATTTTGACACTTCAAATATCTTTATAAACGTTTGACATTACTAATAAAAAATTAGTATACTAAAAAAACAAGAAAAAGGAGATTGTTATGGAACTAGAAAAAGAAGTTAGGTACCAGTTAGCTGAAAATGTGTGGAGTAAAGTTTTAGAAAATACTTCGCCATTAATTCAAAAAACACATGTTCTAGACATCACTTGTGGGGCTTTTGGAAGTGATTCGCTTGCAAAAACGGGTAAGGTTTTTAGGATTAGACAAAAACCTACTAAAATTGCTTTAGAAATCAAAAAACGCATAGGAGAGTGCGATTGGCTAGAAGAAGCAATAGAATTAAAAAGCGTTAATCAAGGGCTGAGATTTTTACATCTTGCAGGGCTAGACCCATATTTATACATAGACCGTGAGCGTGAAGTTAAAGAGTATAAGGGTCTTAAAATCTTTTTTGACGACATTCAGTTACTTGGAAAGTTTATAGAAATTGAGTATCAAGATAGTAAAGATGCAAGAAACGAACTAGATGAATTTACTAAAAAGTTTGGTATTACGGGCAAACCTGAGCCACTCTACGGCGAAATTATTAATAAAAAATTAAATTCAGACGCCGACTTTAACGATAAATTTACCAAAAGATTAAAAGAAATAGTCGAAGAAGCAAAGAAAGATTTCTAGTATAAACGCATTTTGTTATAATTTTAACTTAAAAATATGCCAAAACCATTGATATATACGAGCAAAATAAAAAAACAATTATTGAAAATAGTTTTTAATTATGCTACTATATATCAAGGAGAAAACAATGATAACAAAATTACCAAATAGTAATAAAAAAGGGGAATACGATTTAAAAGTTACCGATAAAAACGACAAGTCATTTATTATGACCATTGGTGGAGACTATGATTTATTTTGGGTACCCGAAAATCATAAAGAATGCAGTACTTTTGAAATCTCAAAGGATGATGATTATACTTTTAAGTTATTTTCTCGTTTGTTTGATAGCGTGAAGAGAACTGATGATACATACCGCCCAGTGCTAAAAGACGATACAATCACTTTTATTAGTGAAGATTACAATGAAAGTGAGGCTAATGTACTAAAAATTAAAAAGCAAAAAGATTCATTTATAATTGATTTTGTAAAAAATGAAAATAAAATGGCGTGGTCTTGTCCCCATATAGGTTGTGTAATTTGTTTTTGTAATAGCGGTAGTAGAGTTCCAGATGTCGAGCAAATATTTATGCAGATGTTTAACCATCTTGCTTATTGTAGCAAATCAATAAAATTTGAAAACGCAGAAGACAAAAGTAAATTAATTAACAGTGAAAGTAGTGAGAACAAAAGCAAATAAATTAAAGAAGAAAACACAAAAGATGAAATATATTGTAGCAATTAATTGATAAAACGCACCAAAAGTCTTGGAATAAAAAATACAGTTTATTCAAAGTTAAATAAAAGTAGTATAAAAATATTGACAAAGAATTGTTTTTAAGTTAACATAAAGGTATAAAATTAAAAAGGAGAAAATATGTTTAATTCATTTATTTGGTGGCAAATAAAGTAAAGCGTTCGCAAAAGCACTTATGTTTTGTGAATGCTTTTTAAGTGTCACAAAACATATAAATGGATTAAATTTTTTTGACATAATCTAAAGACCCGTTGGTATGTTTTGAGAAAAAACTTACAACGGGTTATTTTTATTTATTAGGAGATATAAAATGAAAAAAGTAATGTTAACAGGTGTAAGACCTAGTGGAAATTTAACTTTAGGAAACTTTCTAGGAGCAATCAAAAATTTTGTAGATAGACAAGACGAATTCACAAGTTACATATTTTTGGCGGACTTGCACGCAATTACAAGTCCTAAAGACCCAAAAGTATTGAAAGACTCTGTATATAATGCGGTTGCTATGTATTTGGCTTGTGGTGTCGACCCCGTAAAAACGGTAATATTCAAGCAAAGTGATGTGTTAGAACATGGAACGCTTGGGTTTATTATGACCTTCCAAACCAAAATGGGAGAACTCAGCCGGATGACGCAGTTTAAATATAAGTCTCAAAATTCTAAAAAAGAGGGTGTGGATACGGGGCTGTTTGTATATCCAACTCTTATGGTTGCGGATATTTTGCTATATAACACAAGCATTGTGCCAGTCGGAAAAGACCAGCAACAGCATGTGGAACTTACCCGTGATTTAGCTGAAAGGTTTAATAGTAGATATGGCGAAACATTTGTAATGCCCGATGTTTACATCTCACCCGTTGCAAACAAAGTTTTAAATTTGCAAAACCCACAAGAAAAAATGAATAAGTCGGATGACGGCAATAATAAAGGCACTATATTTTTAATGGACGACATCGAAACGGCTAAAAGAAAAATTATGTCGGCAAAAACGGATAGTTTTAATAAAGTCCATTTTGATGAAGAAAACCAACCAGGGATTTCAAATTTAATGAGTATTTTATCTAAAATTACGGGCGAAAGTTTCGAAAGTATCGAAAATAGATATGTGGGGCTAGGCTACGGAGTTTTCAAAAAAGAAGTCGCCGAAGTTGTAGGGAATTTACTTAGTACTATTCAAACAAGATACAATAAGTTTAATAATAGAGAACTCCTAGACAAAATTTTAAATGATGGTGCAAACAAAGCACGAGTTGTAGCAAGCAAAACCCTTAACCGAACAATGAAAAACTTAGGTTTAAAGTAAATAAGTTTAAAGCAAACAAAATATTTCTATAAAAATTGACATAAAGTGTTGATTGTTTTATCTTTTTGAGTGTAATGTTAGTAACAAAAGAAAAGTTCTTTTGTTAAACAAGTGGAGAGTTCCTGCCGTAGTGGAAACGAAAAAGGGGGGTGCGTAACAGCAACCCTCCTTTGTTTAGGAAGAGAATATCTAAACTGTTCTCAAACTCATTACACAAAAACTCCAACAACAATTTTTCTAAATTCATTTGCCAAATTAAAACTATTGTGCTAACATATCAAGTTGTTTTAAGTGTCTTGTATTTGGGGCATAATAACAATAATAAATAGGATAAGGAGATAAATATGGATAAAGTAGTTTTAGTAGGTTGTGGAAATGTAGGAGTTAGTTATGCGTATAGTCTAATCAATAGCAGTGTGCATGTAGATGAACTAGTTTTAATAGATTTATTTAAAGAACTAGCCGAAGGTCAAGCAATGGATTTAACCCATGCGTGCAGTGCATTAAATAAGCGTATGAAAATTTATGCAGGAAGTTATAGTGATTGCGACAACGCAAAAATCGTTTGTATTTGTGCTGGACGTGGTCAAGCCGTTGGCGAAACCCGTATGGATTTAATAAACAAAAATTACGAAGTTTTTAAGGGTATAATTACCGAGATAAATAAAACTAGTTTTAATGGAATTTATTTAGTAGCAACCAACCCACTAGATATTATGACGGCAATAACCCAAAAACTTTCAGGTTTTCCAAAAAATAAAGTCATTGGCAGTGGAACCACACTAGATACCGCAAGACTTAGAAGCCTAATAAGTAAAGAACTTGACCTAAACCCAAAGAATATCCACGCATATGTAATAGGTGAACACGGAGATAGCGAGTTTATTCCTTGGAGTAATGCAATAATTGGTTTAAACAAAGCCACCGACTTTATTAATAAAACCAAAAGACAACAAATTTTAAAGGACGTCCGTAATTCGGCGTATGAAATTATTAAGTTAAAGGGTAATACTTGTTACGGCATCGGCGTATGCTTACGAAATATTACCAAGGCAATTTTAGAAGACACCAACACAATTATGACGGTTTCAGCCTACGATAAGCACTCAGATACATACGTTGGTCTTCCAACCGTTGTAGGGGCTGATGGTGCTGAAAAGGTAATGTATCTAGAATTAACCGACGAAGAAACGGAAGAGTTTAAAAAGTCGGTAATTGCCATAAAAACCGCACTAAAGTCTTTAAATTGCTAAACTTATTAAATATTTAAGCCCTTAAAGCCTTATTTTTAGGGTGTTTAGTTTTTTAGAACTACAAATTAGGTTGTAAAAATACTGTTTTCTGTGTTAAACTAAAAATTGCTAAATACAATTACATTTGGCGGGAAATATTAGTTTATTAAGGAAATTTCTATATGAAAAAGATGTATGAACAAATTAGGGTTTATGGCGGACTAGATAGTAGAGAAGTTGAAGACCTAACCGAAAGCATAAGACAAAACAAAAGTTTCAAAAAACCAACTATTCAGTCTATTGTGGGTTTAGAGTTTGTGTATTCAGGGGCACAATCGGCAGTAGACTCGGTAAAAGCGGGTGCTACAATATGTCAATCTTTAGCAGGTGACGGGGTCATCTGTTACGCTCCAAAGAAGTTAAGAGAAATTTATAAGGCATTACAGTCTTGTAAGCAACTTTCTCTCAAAGCCTATTGCAAGTGTTACTCTGCAGTTTCGCAAAAATATGTTGATATAGTTGTGCCAAAGGCAATAGAAGCAAATGAAATTAGTACCAAAAAATTCAAGGAACTTCTAAGAGAATACCTAAAAGAAAAGTTAGACTACAGTGAATTTGGCGAAAGGGTAATAGGAGCAGTGGATACAATTCCAGAAGAAAAGTAGGTTCGGTCAATTATCAATTTAAGTAGTTGCATAATTAATTTAGTCTACAAAAGTTCAGTCTACAAAAATTAGTTTAAAACATATAACTGGCGGGGTTTTACCTGGTTGTTATATGTTTTTTTTAAACCTAAATTGTAGTAAAATTTGGATATTTATAATAAAGAATGAAAATATTTATTTATCAATTTGACAATATAAAACAAAATATGCTACCCTAAAAAATAGGAAATTTATAGGAGAAAAATATGCTAACAGGAAAAGAGATTTTAAAAAATATAGATAATGGAAACATCGTTATAAAGCCATTTAATATGAAGCAACTAAACCCAAATAGTTATAATGTAACTTTAAATAATGAGCTACTTGTGTACGATTGCGATTGTTTGGATATGAAAAAAACAAACCCAACCCGTAAAATTATTATCCCAGAAGAAGGCTTGGTGCTTCAACCAAATAAGTTGTATCTTGGTAGAACCAACGAGTACACCGAAACTCGCAATCTTGTTCCTTGTATAGATGGAAGAAGTAGCGTTGGAAGACTAGGGCTATTTATCCATGTAACGGCAGGGTTTGGAGATGTTGGTTTTAAGGGTACTTGGACACTCGAAATTCAATGTATCGAGCCAATAAGAATTTATCCAAATGTAGAAATTGGACAACTTCATTACGAAGTGGTTCAAGGCGAATGCACCGAATACAAAGGCAAATACCTAAACCAAGTAGACGCCACCCCAAGTAGATTCAATCAGGACTTTAATAAGTAATTAAAAGATTACACTTTTAAACTAGGTTTAGAAATTGAAAATGGCGAATCAGTTGAGGTGTAAAGATCGTATAGTCGTTTTAATTAATCACATTAGGACATAAATAGATAGAAGATAATAATTACTTTATTTAGTTCATTTCATTACCCCCAAAGGGATTTTCCATAAGGGGTAATTTTTTTATTTTTAAGGTATCATCGTTGGATATTAAAACACACAAATATCGCTTTTTGCGGTTAATTAATGGTTATATCGGGTATAATTTTTAGCATTTTAAATTAATTTAATTGCAAAATAAATTGTCGGTGTGTTAATATGGAAATATATACTACGGAAGGTGAAAATATGAAAGTTCAAAAGCGAGATTATGTAAATATTGCAGTAACTATACTACTTTTTATCACGTTTTGCGTATTTACTATTTTAGTTAAAACGGTAGATGTAGGTATTGCGGGGTTTAGCGGGGTGGAAGTTGGGTTTAGCACAATAAACCAAAGAATATTTAACGCGTTTAGAAATGAAACGCTCGAAAAGGTGTCCGATATATTAGGTTATTTAGGGCTTTTAGTAATGCTTTCGTTCGCCGTTGTTGGACTAATTCAATTAATTAAACGAAAGAGTATAAAAAAGATAGATTATTCACTAATGTGCTTAGCGGGAATTTATGTGCTAACTATTGTAACATATATACTATTTGAATTAATAAAAATAAATTATCGTCCAATTTTGGTAGATGGCGAACTTCAAGCGAGTTACCCATCAAGTCATACGATGCTTGCAATAGTTGCATTTATTTCTGGTGGTATTCAAATAGGCTACCTAACCGATTGCGAATGGATAAAGCCAGTTGCTTTTGTTGGTGGAACGATTCTTGCCCTTGCAGAAACGCTTACAAGATTACTTGCTGGAGTCCATTGGTTTACCGATATTATTGGTTCGGTTATAATTGGTGCAACAATAGTTATGGTATATGTGACAGCACTAGAACTAATTGAAACGAATAGTATTCCTTCGGGCGAAGTGGTAGTCCCAGAAGATTTTAATTTGAAAATAGATAACGGAATGGAAACAGATGAAGAAGTTAAATCAAAGAATTAAAGATTTAAAAAAGAATGTAGAAATAGCGGAAGAAATAGAAGAAGCCGAAAATGGAAACGCAATAATAGATATTGCAGTAAATGACTTGGATGACTTTTATTCGCCATATAGTCCCAAAGGGTACAGATTGCTAAATCCCGAAATGATAGATTATATAGACGAATATTCTAAGGGAATTCCGGCAAAGCAAGAACTAACGCTTAGAATAACCGCCCAAAACAAATCAGACGACTCTAAAGATCGCATAGAAAAAACAATTAGACGCACATATGCAGAAAAAATCGCCAGTGTAAACGATGATTTAAGGCGAAACTTAATGAGTTCTATTATTTTTATGATAGTAGGTTTAATATTTTTGGTGGGAGTAATAATTACTAGTACATATGAGTTTAGCGAAGCGATTTATGAAGTTTTGGATATTATTGCTTGGGTATTTATATGGGAGGCGGTCGACACATTCTTTATGGAACGACACAAAAAACGTGTTGAAAAAATTAAATACGCAAAAATTGCGGTATCCGAAATTATATTTGTTTAGGAGAAGTATATGATTCATTCACTAGCGGGCGGTAGCATTAGAGATATAAGTTTTCTAGATTTTGCAAAGGTGGAGATATTAGAAGGCGTACAAAAGGGCAGTTGGTTTTGGTATATTACCGATATTCCAAATCTTAAAGCACAAGACGAAGTTTTTGTGCCCCTTGGAGCAACTAACCAAAGAACTCGTGGCAAAGTTCTTAGAATAGATTATTCGGTGTCCGCTCAAAATTCACCTATTCCAACCAAAAGGGCAAAAAAAGTTTTATCTAAGGCATAAATATTTTTGATGAGTATTGAAATTTAAAGCATTTGTGGTATAATAATTATACTTCTTTACACAAGAAGTGTAAATTTTTAAACAATTCTTAGGAACAAATATGGGTAAAATTGATGATTTAAAAAAGAAAATAGCAGATTATATGTACAGCAAAAAATCTCAAAAAGATATAAACGTACAATACGAAATTAACTGTAAACTTGCCGAAGAAATCGCAATGCTGGAAGCAAATAAAGAGATTTTAGAAGCAAACGGAATGGGTCAAAATTTTAAATATTGTGTTGCAACAAGGTCTAATAACTTATTGTCACTTTATGAACTAGCAGACACTTTTGATGATTATATTGAATACTTTATTGGTTGGAAGGACGGTTTTACCGTTGCTCAAAGAGCAAAGTTTTTTAAAATGGCCAAAAAGAAGGGTCAGATTATAGATAAAGCAGTTATGCAATCGGTATTAGAAGCCCCAGAGCCAAATGAATATAAGGTAAAAGAGGTGTTCGGTGGAAGAGATGAAGTTGGCAGAGGTCCTTGGAGAGTAAAGATTAAATTAGCACAGAAAAAAGAGGAGGTTAATGATGAACGAGAATAATGATAAACTATTTAAAAGCATAAATGAATTTGGTGTATTATTAAATGCAGTTAAAACATCTTCGCCGGTAGAAGAAAGGGCAAAGAAAAGTATGTTGGATTGCTTTTATAGGCTAAGTTTTTCTACGATAGTTGATGAGTGCGAAAATTTAAAACTAGATGGCGAACTTTCGGCAGATTTTGAAAAAATTGAAAAAGGTGCAAGACTTTTAAGTAAGAGTTTGGCAAAGACTTATGGAAAACAAATGGCTACACGAGGTAAATGGGGTCAAGATAAGTTAAAACTAGAAATAAAGCAAGCGTGTTTGGCTGAAGCCCAAAAGAATAATAATAATTCAAACGAAAACGCTTAAATTCATACAATGCAATAAGGGGAGAAGTTCCCCTTATTTTTATGTGAAAATTATGGTTGCAAAATGCGGTTTGACAACTATTTTGCAATGTGGTATAATACACTAGTAAATCACGAAAAGGAGTTTTATGGAACTAATTAATGAATGTTTAAAAGCACACGAAGACGAAGTTGTCGGCACGGCAGAACTTTCTACCATGTTAGACAAATTAAAGTTTGAGTGGGCGCTTAGGTTGGAACTTGCAACTCATAGACTTCGTTATTGGAGGCAACTTGCCAAAAGTTCTAGCGAAGAACTTATGCCACTTGTTATGGCACAGGTTAACGAAAGTGATGAAACATTTAAGCAATCACTTGAAAGGTATACCGAATTAAAAGGTGTTACCGTTGATGAGTTTATAAAATCGGAGTCTGAAAAAATTGGTAAATTACTAAAGGCTCAATTAACTACTTCTACCGAAGATTTAAACAAAAAAATTGAACAACTTAATGTTATAAAAAACGATACCGAGAAGTTTGGTTTTTTGGATAAAGTGTATGGCGAAAATGAAAAGATTGATACCGCGCAGTTGGAACAATTTATTGAAAAAGCAAAACAATTAAACGAGCAACTTATAGAAAATGTTGCCGAATGGGAATTAATGAGTACCGAAAGCCGAGCAAAATATGTTTATATAAAAAACAATAGTAGTTCAACTTTTGCGTTTGCGGATAGCGTAGTAGACGAATTTAAAAAGAGTACAACAACAAACTAAAAACTTCCCGTGTGAGAATATTTCGCACGGGTTTATTTTTGAAAAGGTAAGGAAATAATGGAAATTTTAGTTACAGCAAGTTTCGGTTTAGAAGCCGTAGTAAAAAGAGAATTAGAAAAAATGGGTTACGAAAACCCAAAAGCAATAGATGGTAAGGTTCATGTGTCGGGCGAAATGCGTGATGTTATGCGTATAAATATGAGTACTAGGGTGGGCGATAGAGTGTTACTAAAACTTGCCGAATTTAAAGCCACTACCTTTGATATGCTATATAATGGCATTAGCAAAATTCCGTTTGAAAGATATATCAAAAAGGATTCCAAGGTGTTTATGGATGGCAATTGTGTAAAAAGCAAACTTGGCGCTATAAAAACATCGGGTGGTATTATCAAAAAGGCAATTATGGAACGACTTTCAAACTATTATGGTGAATTTTTATACGAAACGGGCGAACCTATTACGGTAGTTTTTAATATAGTAAGTGATTCAGTTACCCTTTCGCTAGATACATCGGGAGAAGGTCTTCATAAAAGGGGTTATAGAACAATTAATTACACCGCCCCACTTAAAGAAACTATGGCGGCAGGACTTGTTATGTTAACTTATTACAATAAGAGTAAGGTGTTTGCAGACCCATTTTGCGGAAGCGGTACCATACCTATTGAAGCGTGTTTATATGCATTAAATATTGCACCAAATAAAAATCGTCATTTTGCTTTTGAAAATTTTGTAGGATACGACGAAAGCGAAAAACAAAGTGTAAAACAGATGCTTGAAGACGCCGAAATTAGAGATTTTACACCGCAAATTTATGCGTCAGATATAAATCCCGAAGCAATCAAAATTGCAAAATTTCACGCTACAAATGCGGGGGTAGAACAATATATAAATTTTGAAGTTAAAGATATGAAAAATTTTTCGTGTGATACCCCATATGGCGTAATGGTTTCTAACCCTCCATACGGCGATAGAATTGGAGATAAAGAAACAATAGGAGAGCTTCTAGTCGAATTTGGAAATATGGTAAGGAAGTTACCCAATTGGAATACTTATGTATTAACGGATAATAAGTCATTAGAAAAATATTTTGGTAAATCTGCCGACAAAAAGCGTAAACTATTTAACGCAAATATCGAGTGTACTTATTATTCATTTTTAAGCCCAAAACCAACTAAAAGTAATTAATTTATTAACTAACTAGAAACAATTTTAACCAGCCCAACGCATTAATTCTTTAACCAACTTAAAACACCTTTTTAACCAATCAAAAACATCAATTCTTTAATCATTAGAATACTAATTTTTATTAATTTAACCAACAAAATAAATCTTTATAGGGTTTTCACCAAAAGCAAAACACCTTCAAACTTAATTGAAGGTGTTTTAGTTTTTCTAAAAATACTATCGCAATTAACATAAATATTAACGAGTGAAGCAATTTTATTCTAGTGTTAGTTTTATTCCTAAAACCTTGCTAATTTGAGCATTTAATTGCACCGATGAAAGTTTAGAGCCGTTAGTTATAAGTGATACATTAAATCGGTTAAAATTTGCACCCTTAAGGGCTTTGCTTAAATTAATCGAAAGCCCACTATCGGTTGTTTTTATTCCGTCTAAAATGGCGTCAAAATTAATGTCGTTTCCGGTACTTCCAGAATTAAATTTACTAACAATAGACTTTTTAATTCCTAAAATATCATATAAATTAATGGTTGAAAGTTCGGTAATATTAATTTTTTTATCTACCGCAATAATGGTTTTACCACTTGCTTTTTCTATGGCGGCACGTCTAATTCTTATACTATTTCCAGCAATTTGAATTAAAGATTGGTGGTTACTATATTTTCCGTTAGATAAATCGGTTATCAATGAATTTGTTGGTAAATTCGTCAAGTTTATTTCAAATCCTAAGTTGCCGTTTTTGTAAATAGACTTAACCGTAATGTCAATATCCATAATTACAATGTCGGTATTTACAAATAAAATTTTATCTAAAGTAAGTCTAATGTTACCACTCATTGTTTTGCCTTGTTTTAATGCGTTTACAAGGGCAGAAGTGGTAGAAGTAATGTCTGAAAAGTCGGTATAATATTCTGAGTTAAATTCGCTTATGTAGTGCTTGTAATAGGTAGAGTTTAGAATTAACTTTAAGTTCCCAGTAAATTTAGAATTTCCAATAGTTAAGCCAGTAGTTGAAATTTTTATGCTATCGTTATAAATATTCGCTTTTACTTTGCCGTAAGTAGTATTAAACTCTATTTGGTTTTCGCTCTTTAATTCGGCAGAAAGTTTTAGTTTTTCTATGGTGTTTATTAGTTCGTTTGCGTCAAATTCGGTTGTGCCATAAATAGAAGAGAAGTACGAAATAAATTCGTCTACGGCAGATGTCGAAAATTTAGTTAATGCACTTCCGCTATTTAGATAGTAGTAGCCATCTTTAAAGTATATAGCAAAACGGTTGTCTTTTATATCGCCAATTAAACAAAGTTGATTAATGGTGTAATCGTTTGTAAATTGAATGTAGCCGTTAGCATTTGCATTCATTCCACCTATGCTACCTGAAAACTCTATAGCCATTTGGTTTTGCTTTGAAGCGTTTATAATGTTTTTACTTAAAGTTGCTAAACTTCTAACACTAATTGAAGAATAGTTGGAGTTATCAAAACTTACACTCTCTGTGGTTGGTACCGCATTAAGATTTATCGAGTAGTTACTTCCAGATGCGGTAATATTTATCAATTTGTCATCTTTTACGCTTAGAGCAATTTTGTTATTTAGTACATCAATGGTTGTAGAATTTACCATGGTAATTTTTGGGGTAGAAGTACTTGCTTTTGTGCCAAAAACCGAATTGATATATTTAATGGCATCACTGAATGAAAGTTTTAATTTATTGCCAAGTGCGTTCAAATAAAAATTGTTTTTTATATAGTAAAATTCTACATTAATAGAATTAAATGTTAAAATTACTTTCGTGCTTAGGTCTTTTGCAATTGTGCAGTTTATTATGCCAACGCTAGAGTCGTTCACTTCAAGCGAACCCGACAAACTTATTCCGCCGTCATTTATTATATTCATAAATGTGGTAATTAATCTAGTTGTATTTTTGTCCACTTCAAAGTTTGTATAGCCCGTGGTTGTAATAGATGGCATTGGTTTTGCCTTCTGACTTAAAAGAATTGTAGCAGTAATTCTTTCAGCCCCAACGCTTACAACCCCTGAGCGGATAACAGTAGGGAACCCAGACTTGTTGGTTTCTATGGTTAAACTGGTAATATTTGGTACATTAATGGCAATTATTTTGCCACCATTTGAGCCGTCGGTTATTTTCATATCCGACATCAATTTCTTAAGCGTGTCTAAGTTAAACATAGAACTAAAGTCGCCGGCCGTCACCCCGCCTAAAAGTTCGGTAACAACATTAAATGCGTTAGTTGTGTTTATTTTAAATTTTACACCCGAATAGTTTACATATAGGTCATCATTAATTAGTCCAGCGGTTAAATTAATATTGTTGCTTTTGTATTTACCGCCAATCTTTGTATACAAGCTTGTACTATTTGTGGTGTCATAATAAATTTGACCTTCTACATTTGTGTTCCCACTGCCATTAATTATTACTGTACCAGATAAACTGTCGGCACTCATTAAGGTAGAAACAAGGTTATTTAAAAGTTTACTTTCTTCACTTTCGGTTGATGTATTTGTAGTGGTAGAGTCGGATGGGGTGTTTGCTTCTTTTGAATAGTCATAATATTTACTATACACTACAATACTTGCAGTAGCACAAAACGCCAAAATCATCAAACTTATGTTAAAAATTAGTCGTTTAATTTTCATATTTTCACTCCCCCTTAGCAATCATAGTTAAAGCTGGTTTCTATATTGCCCTCTAAACCAACAGTAACTCCCATATATGGTAATGAGTATATTTCAAGTTTTTGTTGTTGAATAAAATGGTACTCGCTATCAATTGTAAATGTAACCGAAATGGTATCAAATTTAATGCTACTTGGGTTTATGCCCATATTTGTGCCAATTTGAGTTGCGTAACAAACGGTAGACTTTATTGGGTCTAGGTCTATTTTAAAGGTGTAATTTTCTCCTTCTTTTTTAATAAATTCGCTCTTCAGTGTGGTTGCGTTACATACATAATAACTGCAATTTCGGTTGGCGTATTTACCAAATGTTTCTTTGTATCCTTCCCATGTAAAGTCATCGTGCTTATCTGACCACTTAACGTCTTCTAGCGTTGCGGAATTTGGCGTTCCGTCATAAATAACTATATCGCCATTCAGTTTATAATCGCAAATTTTAGCAAGTTTAACAAATTTTGAGTAGGTTACAAATTCAAATCTATAGTCTTCGCCTAAGCGCTGGTCTAGTGAAATTGTACCTTGAGAAACTCCAAGGCTAGTTTGCAAATCGGTTTGTCCAATTATTTGGTAGCGTTCGGTTTCACTTAGCACAAATTCGGCAACTTGGAATGCTTCCGCTGGGGTAAGTTTATCTGGAGTTTTCTTCTCCCAACCAAGTTTTGTAATATCATCTACAAGTTGGTCGGCGGAAATTCCCGCATATATATCCACAATAAAATATTTATCGGCAATTTTACTGCCTATCATATATCCACCAACACACCCTATACATACCAAAACGAATGTAAGGAGTATTGAGCCTATTCTTAATTTTTTCTTTTTCTTCATTGTTTTTCCTTTATTGAATACAATCAGTGATAGATATATTACCATAACACGCACAAAATGTAAATAGTTATATATAAAATAAATGTGAAACAATAGTGAGCAAAATGCAATTTTAATCAAAAATGTAAGTTATTTTTCCTAAAATTAGCCATAAAAAGTAAATTAATTTCGTTATTTATTTGCAAAATGCAGAGTTTGTTAGTATAATTTAGTTAATTCATTAAAAAAAGGAGAAAATTATGTCAAATAGAGATAAAGTTCGTGGAAATGGCTTAGCAGATGTATTGGGTATACTTGCCGAAACCGTTGCATTCTTCACAATACTACTATTTTTAGTAATGCTAATTCAAGCAAATTGGCCATTTATCCCAGCAGGAACAGTGTTAGATATTCTAAACGTTGCAATGTATTATGCTCCACTTGTACTAACTTTAATAGTTTGCTTGCAAGTAACCAGCCGTCAACCATTGGTAATTAGATTAATCTTCTACATTATCATTGCAGCAATAATTGTTTTCCAATTCTTCCCAGGAACTTGGAACAATATGGTTAAAGCCATAAAATAGTTAAAACAAAAACTCTCTAAAGCACTTAAGCCTTAGAGAGTTTTTTTTTGAGATTTTATCTATGTGGAAAGTTCAAAATAACAAAATAATAAAATTCGTTAATTTCATAATTTAATAAAGTTCGCTCCTAAATATGACCTTTATAAAATTCCTATATTTTAGGGGTACACACTTATCCGAAATACAAAAAACTTATATTGATACAAAAGTTTTCACTTTAAGTTTACATAATCTTCCAAAATTGGTATTTGGTTGGTACTAGGTCTAAAAAATTTTGTCTAACCAACTTAAAATTTTCTGGCAAGTAGTTTTCGTGCTTTTTATAAATCGGGTCGGAATAATAAATAGTTTTTTCGTTAAAGTCTATAAGTAGGGCGGGGCAGAAGTCTTCGGGTGACCCGTTTCTTCCTTTAATTGCAAAACTTAGGTCGTGAGATAGTCTTTCGGGCGAAAGTTCATACATCCGCATATTTTTAAAATAGCAATCAATCTCGCTTTTGGTTTCAAGAGTTTTACAATTTTCTCTATTTATTCTAAATTCAGGGTGAGCAAAAAAGTAATTTTGTTGACTGAGGGTCAATTTATTTAAGTTTAAAATTGCCATATTAATTGGCATACAAGCAAAGTAAAAGTAGGACATATTTTTTAAGCCTACTATTATGTTTATTCCAGATTTTGGAGTTCTGCCCGCGAGTTTTTCCATTGTCTTAATAATAAGTAGACCGCTAAAATTTGTCAATAAAAAATGATTGATTGCTTTACTTTTTTGTAAATCTATATTAAACTAAATTAATGTAATTTAATTTTGGAGAATGTATGAATAAAGTTCCTGTAATAATTGATGTAGATACCGGCACCGATGATGCCGTTGCAATAGCTGAAGCGTGCTATTTAAAGGAGTTAGATATAAAACTAATTAGTTGTGGTAGCGGAAATACCGATGTTCAAAATGTGGTAAATAACACATTGAATATTTTGCAACTAATCAATAAGGGTAATATTCCAGTAGCAAAGGGCGACGGCAAAAAGTTTAAAGCAAACAAATTCTTTCTAAATGTGCATGGCAAAACGGGTATGGGCGAATATAATTTTGAGCCACTTCATATAAAAGAGATTGAAACACCTGCCGAAGATGCTATTGTAGATGTTATAAAAAATAGCGAGCAAAAAATTACTATCATTGGGCTTGGTCCATTATCAAACATTGCAAGAGCAATAGATAATTGTCCCGAAATTGTTTCAAATATAGAGCGTATAGTAATTAGTGGTGGGCTAATAGAAAAGTTGGATGACGGACAATTTCCTTACACAAGTTTTAATATAGCGTACGACGACGAAGCGGTAAAATTGCTTTTAAATTCGGGGATAAAAATAGAGATAGTGCCAAGCAATATGGGTCACGACGCTTATTTAACCTACGAAGAAGTGTACAAAACAAAGATTGCAAACGAAACGGGTGCGTGCTTTGAACATATTTTTAGAAGTTACCATGATAGACATGTAAAAAATGGTATAGCAATGCACGACGCTTGTGCGGTGTTTTTCGTTGCAAAACCAGAGTTGTTTCAAGCAGAACCTTCCTTTTCATGTATCAAAAACGACGGCAAAAACAACGAAGGTATTATGAAGTTCGATTTTCTAACTGGCTCACCAAATACAACAGTTGTTACAAAAATCAATATTCCAAAATTCAAAAAGATATATTTTAAGACACTTTACAGAATGCCTTAATACTTAATTCGGGGGAGAAATGGAAAAAGTAGAATTTGAAGAGTTTTTAAAAACTAACGTTTTAAGCATTTTTACAGGTTCAGTTATTGTTGGCGAAGAGCCTTCTACCACAAGGGATGCACTGGTAGCACTAGGGGCTGGTGGAAGTTTACTTGTAAAGTTTAGAAAAAACGATGATGTTAGATTTGTTATCAAAAGAAGCCAACCCTTCAAAAATTTTGAAGTAAACCTAGTTAAAGCAATAGTAACCGAACTATTAGAACTATACAATGGGCAACTCGGCAAAAGCGAATATTTCCCAGTACTTCAAAATCATGTAATTGAAAAGGCAATATGTAAAAGCGTGTCCGAAACTTCTTACGAAACCATTTTAAAGATAGTATCCGAAATGACCAAGTGGGGGAACCGAACATACGAAGGTCAACGTGCATTATTTGGTTTTTTAATATGCAGTATCAAAGCCCCAAAAAATGTAAACCCAAACTTACATATTTCAAAAATATTAAATGAAAATTTTGGTGCAGTTATAGCCGACGGAATGACAACTTGTTTAAAAATATCGTCGGACGGGTATTTATTAAATTATCTTCAAATACCAGACGCCAGAGACCAAAACATTCCAGCACCATTTAACTATATAGATATGGGCAATATGTGTACAGGAAGTAGAGTGGGGGTTACTCTAAGCCGAACGGGGGATGTGTTGCTGTTTCATCAAAAAAGTATGGTGTTTGCAAAAAAGTGTGGTGTTTGGAGTAGATATTCGCACGAAGAAATTATTTCAAGAATAGCAGATAAAACCAGTGAACAAGCAGATAGTACCCGTAAATCTATTTATTTGTCGGCATTAGATGTTAGTTTTGCAAGAACGGGCGGATGTGTAGTCCATCTAGATAAAGACCAAGAAGAAGCCGTACTTAGCCATATTGATATGAGTGATATTTTAATAGAAAAGTATTACGACATAAAGTGCGATCAAATTAAAGAAGAGTTAAAAAACTCGGGCGTAAGTGATGAAGATTTACCGCCAAAAGTTCCGTTTAGTGAACTTATTACCACCGCAAAATGTACAAAAACCGCAAATATAATCAATATGATTAATGGCAGAAAATTTTACGAACTTTCCCGCAAATTACGACAAGAATTAATCTCGGTTGATGGTGCAACAATAATTAATAACGATGGTGATGTTGTAGCAGTTGGTGCAATTATTATGATAGAAACGGGCGGTTTTTCGGGTGGAAGACTCGCCGCCAGCAAGACGCTTTCAAAGTATGGGGTGTCGTTAAAAATTTCGGCAGACGGACAAATTCAAGGCTTTAAGTTTGACAAGCATAAGCAAAAGTCCGTGCCAATATTTATGTTAGGATAAAATAAAAATAGTTGGAAAAGAAAACAAGTTATGTTAAAATACATTTTAATAGGAGAAATTTATGAAGAAGACATTAACGCCAGTTCGTGGCACAAATGATTACTTGCCAAAAGAAATGGCAGTAAGAGAAAAAGTAAGAAGTGAAATTTTAAAAACATACAAAAAGTATGGTTTTATGCAAATATCTGCACCAATTTTAGAAGATATAGATAATCTTTTGGGTAGCGATGGTGGAGATAACACAAAGTTAATTTTTAAGGTTTTAAAGCGTGGAGAAAAGTTAGATTTAAGCACACCAAATTTGACCGAAAGAGATTTGGTAGATATAGGTCTAAGATATGACTTAACCGTTCCAATGGTAAGATTATTCTGCAATAACCAAAACAGTTTGCCAACACCATTCAAAACTATTCAAATAGACTATTCATTCCGTGCAGACCGTCCGCAAAGGGGTAGAAGCCGTCAATTTATTCAATGCGATATAGATATATTGGGCGACCCAACCATTAATGCAGAAATTGATGTAATTAACACAACTGCAAAGACATTTTTAAATTTAGGTTTCAAAAACTTTGTTTGCAAATTGAACGATAGACGAATTTTAAGCGATATAATTTTAGGAACTGGTTTTAGTGAAGATAGCGAATGTGATGTTTGTGTTGTTTTAGATAAACTAGATAAAATTGGTATAGACGGAGTAACTGCCGAACTAATAGAACGTGGGTTTGACGAAGCAAAGGTATCCGCACTAATGGAAAAAATTGCAAAAATTCAAGAAAACGGAATAGAAAGTTTAGAAGGCTTCGGGGTTAGAAGAGAAGTTGTAGATAGCGTAAAGCAAATTTTATCCACTACCAATGCGCTAAGCGGTGGAAACTACACTATTAAGTTTGATATTTCTATTGTTCGTGGTCAAGGGTACTATACAGGTGCCGTTTATGAGTTTTATATGGAAGGATTCTCTGGTGCTTGCGGTGGCGGTGGCAGATACGATAATATGGTAGAAAAAATGACGGGTAAAAAGGTTCCAGCAGTCGGGTTTGGTTTAGGTTTTGAACCAACTTGTATGTTAATTAATGAAATGGGACTTTTAAAAGCCGAAGATAAATTAATTGCTTGCGTATACTATCCAGAAGACGACTTCACCGAAGTTTTAAAGTATGTAGAAGAGTTAAACCAAACTAACAACGTTTCAGCAGTTCCTGCAAAGAAAAATTTAGGGTTCCAGTTGCAAACTCTAAAGGCAAATGGCTTTACTCACTTTGTAACGCTTAAAGATAAGCAAATTAAGGAGATTTAAGCATAATACCCACAATTGTTTCTGGTGTTTTACTAAACTTTTGTGGGTATTTTTAGTTAATTGCGTGTAGTTTTATTTAAAAGGTATTACATTTTGAAACAATTAGAAAATTTAGTTTAATTTAAAAGGAAAAATTTTTAATGGATAATAAAAGTAGTGAAGAACAAATTGTCACCAAAGTTGAATGCAAAAATATAATAACAAATGCCATTTTGCGTTCGCTAATTTATTTAGTTGTGCTTGTTTCAGTAGGGGTAATTTTGACACTTTACAAAACCACTGGCAAGGTAAATTACTTAAATAGTGCCGATGTAAATTATATTTATGTTGTAGTCGCTTGCGTTTTGTTGTCCGCTATTTTTATGACCATTTCAATATTATCCGCATTACATAAAAAAGTTAAGTTTGATGGTACTACCCTTACAATTTTTGGCGGAGTACTACAAACCACTTCAAAAACCATTAATGTATCAAATATTAAAAACGTGCAATTTTCATCCAACAAATTTTGTACTAAGTTACAAATTGAATATGTAAGCGAAGAAAATTCATATACAGCAAGTGAAGGTGCGAACCTAAAGAATGCCAATCACACAAAGTTACAAAATGAAATGACAGATGAAGAAAGCCAAAACTCTCCAAGCACAAAGAATGCAAAATTACAAACTGAAATAATTAATGAAGCAAACCAAAATTCTACAGATGCAAATACTTCAAAATTACAAAATGAGATGTCGGATAAAGAAAATCAAAATCTAACAAGTGCAGAAGTAGTTAATTCGGCTAATTCTAAAACGAACGAACTTACCAAAAAAGAAAGCGAATTACCGCAAAAAGAAACCCGCACTTCGCAAAATAATATACAATTCATCACACTAACCGACCTAAATAACTTAGATTTACTCTACACCGCACTAAATGCTAAACATATAACCAAGTAATTAAGTAAAGTAGTTATAGCAAAAAAATTCTCGCCAAATGTCTTTTGATTTTAACGCTTTATAAAAGTACACAAAAAGCATAAAAATTTAAGTTTGGATAAATAAAAGAAATTTTCTTGCAACATTCAGTAATTGAACATTTTAAGATAGAAAGTGAAATTCTAAACTAAATTACTTGGTAAACGAACTTAATACATTAAGAAAAATTGACCGATAGCCCCAATTTTGGTTATTGGTCTTTTTATTATCTATAACGTGACACAAAAACTTGACCAAAAGAACTCTTATGATAAAATGCCACCAAAGGTTGAACAACTTTTTTATTTCTCCAATCTTTTGCATTTCAAATGGAGGTGTGGTATAATATGAACGTCTTTGATGATGTAATTTATATAGGAGAAAATGGCGAACTGGTTATAGTGGTTGGATGCTTTATCTTGAAGGAAAAATAAAAAATACTACGCCATTTGGGGGTTGGATAAAATGAAAAAGCTTGACTTAGTTAAACTTAAAAATAGTGAACCTTATAAATCACACAACGTAATTGATGATATGCATGGGATTGTTGTTGGTGTAATTCACGAAAATGCAGAAGTTTTATTTTTTAATCCACACAATGTTGGAGATTATACGATTGTTAATGTAAAAACTACGGATTTAGATTTAGACAAAGAAAAACTTCCAATAGAAATTGAAAAAGAATTATTGTCTAAGTTAGGCACCGTAAAATCAAAAGCAAAAAATATTCTTGAACCAATAGCAATAAATGAATACGATATGGTTGAATTGTTGGTCGAAGAAGAAAGATATGCTAAATTTGGTATTCACAAAGGTGATACAGGTTGCGTAATGGATAATAATGCTGTCCAAAATTATATTGAAGTAGATTTTTCTGGAATAGACAAGGACGGAAATTATTATGGAGATTGTATTTCTGTAAGGATTGATCACTTAAAAGTTATTAAATAATTTACCATACTAAAATTCATCTACCATATTAATTTCAATGAATTTAAGTAATGATTAGAAATAGTGTTAAAAATTTTGCCCTTATTCTTTTATGTAAAAAACTTTCATTTTTTTGAGATAAATCTCCTTAAGTTGTTTAACTTTTGGAGATTTCTTTATTTATCTATGAAATAGTTAATCGTCTAAATTGTCAAACAATGGGCTATCGAAGAATTCTTTTAGAGTTATACCCAAACCATCACATAAATATTGAATGGTTGCAAGTTTTGGGTTTTGACTTCTTCCAGAAAATATACTGTTAACAGTAGACTGAATAACGCCAGACATCGTGCAAAGTTTGTTTGGTGTTATATTTCGTTCGTTGCAGTATTCTAAAATTCGCCTTCCAACCGCTTCGTGTAATTTCATAACTAAATTTTCTCCTAAATCTTGTTAATGTATTCACGAAGATTTTAACAATTAGCCATAAATAATGTTGTGAATGTATGCATAAGTTGTGAATGTGTTGACAATTGGTTGCGGAGTAAGTATAATCAAAGTTGTGAACACATCGTTAATTTATGAAAAGTCTTGCTCTGTATTTGGGCACAGCAAAATAGAAGTTACTACTGAACTTAAGGGTAACTTAATAAACGTATTTGAAACGCTTATTACAAAAGAAAATGTCAAGTATTTTTATTTTGGCGGGTTTGGAGAGTTTGATGATTTGTGTCATACGGTTTTGACGGAATTAAAAAATAAATATCCCCAAATTTATAGGATATTTTGTTTGGCTGACCCACGGCAACTTGAGTTATCTAAAAGACCAAAATGGTTAAAGGACGAAGATTACGAAGAAATAACTTATCTTGACTTAGATTATGATTACTGGTACACCAGAATTTATTATCGAAATTGTGAAATTATCGACAGAAGTGATTTTGTTGTTTTTTTCGTAAATCATTCAGAACATAGCGGGGCGTATAAGGCAATGCAATATGCATTGAAAAAGAAAAAACGAATATTAAACATTTGTGCAAGTTTAATTAGTATGGTATAATTTAGTTGATTATTAAAGATTTCGACAAACAATAGAGCCTTATATTTATTTTTAATATGGTTTTTAAATCGTTTGCTTTATGTGCAAATTAGTTAAAATGAATGATTTACAACAAAAGTATAAGTTTTAAAATTCTAGTCTAAACGACGAAAATTACTTCGATTTCGAATTCTTTTAAAGCGAGTTTAACATTATTAATCATATTTTGAATAAGCCAATATGGGAGAAATTCCCCCAAAGACAAAATAAAAAATATGAGTAGTAAAAAATAGAAAAAGTATCATTGTAATGATATAAAAATATCATAATTGGTTGAATGGGTAATCATTATAATATGATGGAATAAATATGGCTGTAAAGGTAACGCTAATTACTTATACCTGGCATTAATGAGAAAACAGGTCATTCATATAAGCTTAAGTCTGGTTGCATGATATTTCCAAACGGACAATTAAAACTAAATACACCTATAGGGGGATGGTATAAATGAAACTTTTAGACGATGTTATTGTAACAACCGACAATTATGCAAACGAAGGCGTATACAAAGGTATGCGTGGAACTATTTTGGACGCACCCATTATTTGGAACTCGTTTTTTGTAAACTTTCAAGACCAACGCGTTTACGACAAAGAATTTATGTGTGTTCAGAAAAACATTTTTAAGTTAAATGATGACATTTATATTCCGGTAAACATAAAAGATCTAGAAGTGATAAAGCCTTCAAAACTAACCGATGCGGAACTAGCCGAGGCGTTGCCCCCCGCGCCCGAAAACTGGTGGTGCAAGGTGGAAAATGGCTACATTTTAAACGCCAAAGGCGAGCGCAAAAACAAAATCGCTTACGACTACGATAGTTAAAAAAATAGAATAAAAAAATCGCCCAAACCTGAGGATTAAAAAGGGTTTTAGCGATGTTTTTTGTTACTACATTTAAATTTTTATAAAAACTGTTCATCACCATCTGGCAAGACATTTGTTCCTTTTCTCTCATTCAAATAATGCTTGCAGTGAATTGCGTAATATGGTTGTATTTCTTTTGGTAAATGTTCGTACATATATTGCATCCATTCAATTGCATTTGAAATATGTGCTGGTTGATGGTTTGTTCTATAGCTAAAATTATCAAATCTTATGACTTGCTCAAAATCGTAATGACCGCCTTGATAATCACAAAAATATACGGCAATGCAATCCAGTTCTTGTGCGACTTTCTTTGGATACTTATTCTCACATTCGGTCAATTTTTTTGCATAATCTACTAGCGAACTTTTATCTAGCAATTTTACAAATTCAATGTTATTTTTCATTTTTCATTTTATCCTTTTTATCTAAATTTTTCACTCTATAGATGATTTTAAGTTTTTTCATCGTCAATTTTGTTTAATTATGTAACAAAGTTTACAATTATTTTTGCTATCATTTCAAAATTATAATTTAAACTTATAGAAAAAATATCAAATCATTTGCTATTTAATTTATGCCAATTTGTATGTTAGCAAATAGTCGCCTAAAAGTCAATATATTTTAAGCCTTGTAATTACATGAATAGTCATTCAATATTAAATTTTTTAAATTTGATAAAAAATTAAACAAAATAAAGAATGGGGTGTTATAATGGGTTCAGGAGGTGTTCCAAATCGAGGAGCAGAAATTATTGATGGGAAAAGAGGAGATTTACCGACAAGTGGTGCAAAACCAAATTCTCGATATGATTTGTATTTGAATGGAGAAATGATTCAAAGCAGGTGGTTTGATTCAAAAGATATGGTTGTAAGAAATAGAGACTATAATCACCAGAATGCACACAACAATCATAAGTTCCCGCATGATCATGATTGGTATTGGCATGAGGGGAAACCACATAGAATTTCAGATAATTTGGAACCAAATTATGAAAAGTTTCATTAAGTGGAGGTAAGTATGACCAAAAAGATGACAGATTATGAAATTGATAAGCAAAATAAAAAACAATTGCTAGTGAGAAATGAATTTCTATACAATGGTAATTCTGTTGGAAAATATAATTTTCCGATAATAAGAAAACAGAATATAGATGTAAATAAGATAAAATTTTTGAGCTATACCAATGCAAAAAAAGATGATGTTGCAAATAGAGATAAAACGTTACACTTCTTTACTTATGATTGGTTGTTTAAAGATGTTTACGAAAAACCTGATAACGAGTTAGAAAAATTGAGTCAGTATTTTTGTTTGCTTAGTCCAGATTTTAGTATATTTACGAATATGCCTAGAGCCCTTCAAATAGAAAGTATTTTTAAAAATCGCTGGTGTGGTGCATATTGGCAAAGTAAAGGATTAAATGTTATTCCAACTATAAGCTGGGGAGATAAAGATTCATTTGAGTTCTGTTTTGATGGGATTGAAGAGGGGTCTATAGTGGCGGTATGCACTTATTATAGGGAAAATTGTGAAGAAGAATTTATGTTGGGATACAACGAAATGATGAAGCGGATTAAACCTAGCATAGTGCTTTGTTATGATGAGCCTTTTAAGTCGATGACTGGTAATGTAAAAGAATTTTTACCAACAACATACGAGTGGACAAATAAATTAAACTGGAAAGATATTGTCCGTTTTAAATGGGAAAAACACAATAGAAATGTTTCAGGATTAAATCCTAATGATTTTAAATTTTTTAAATATGAAGACCCTTATGTAAAAGACCAAATAACAAAATGCTCAATTTGTGGTTTGACTGCATTGCAAGATCAATATGGAAATGGGGAATGCCCAAATTGTGGTTGGAAATTTAGTAAAGATGAAGAAATGTTTGAAAAAGAACTCGGTGTAAGTTATCCGATGCTGGTTACGCCAACAAACGCAAGGGAACAATATAAAAAGGGGTTACCTTTCAAAGCGACTTTTGAAGAATTTCTAAATGGCTTATATTTTTACAGTGAAATGCTCTTTGAATATGGCGAAACAACCTATGAAGTCTTTTTAAAAGGAGATGGAACAATAGTTTTTTGTTCAAAAGATATGCAACAAGAGTATAAAACAAGGGAAGAGTTTGAAAATAATGCAAATATAGATGGAGTTCTATTAAAGCAATTATGGGACAAAGTAGAAAAGCCTTCATTTATGTATTGCGGATAAAATTTGCTAAAAATTATTACTTTTTCACAAATTTAAAGGACTTTCGCTTAATGTCTCCGAATTTGAATATTGCTTCATTAAAATAGTTAATAGAATTTTGAGAATAGTAAAGATGTGAAGTCAAAGATTTTTAAACGTAAAAATTAAATTTGTAAGTACAATAAAAAAACAAAAGAGTATGTGATCATTTAAGAAATGGAAAATAATATAAATATAAAAGCAGTACGAAGTATTTTCTTTAATTGGAAAGAATAGGAAAATTTTAAAGGAGATTGGTGATGAGTAAATTAATAAAAAATGAAAGAACTGGAAGATATGACGAATATCCTCCATACAAGTGTAAACTTTGTGGAATGGGTGATATTGAAAGCACACATGATATTTGTAAGTTTTGTGGCTGGGAAGATGATGACATACAACAAGATGAACACGATTATGTAGTTGGTGCAAATGTAATGAGTTTTAATCAATATAAGAAATTTTGGGAAGAGAATAAAGATGAGATTTTGCTTAACTTAAAAAATAACAGATTATACGCAATAAAAAAATCTCAAGAGTACTATAAAAAACATTTCAAGACAATTAATGAAGCAATTAGAAATGATGAAGAATAAGAAATAAACTAACAAAAACGAAAGCAATAAAGTTTATATTGTTAATATTATTGAAAATTAATACAAATTAGTCAAAATACAATTCAGGCTCACTTATGGGCGGAAGAATATAGGAGTTTTTATGAAAGAATTCATAAAGCCAAATTGGAAACGAAGCATTCTTAATATATCGGCAACACTTGCGGAGTTTTTAGGAGCACCCAATAACAACGAAATATTGCCAGAATTAAAAAAAGAACTCGCAAACGGATACAAAAATGTTGTATTTATATGCCTAGATGGAATGGGGATAAATCCAATTAACATTAATTTAGACGAAAATTCCTTGTTACGAAAAAATATTAGACAAAAATTAACATCAACATTTCCGTCAACTACAACCAGTGCGACTACGTCATTAATCTGCAATAAGCAACCGCTAGAACATGGTTGGTTCGGTTGGAGTTTGCATTTTGATGAAATAGGGCGTAATTTAGATATTTATCTTCATTCAGATTCGAAAACGGGTGAAAGGGTTAATTATAATTACCCTATTGCAGATAATACAGATTGCTATTTTGATAATGCTAACACTGATTACAATATAAGTTTAATTTCGCCAGACTATGTGCAAACGAAGAGTAAAGACAAGAAGATTGTAATAGAAAATGAAGTAGATTTATGCAAAGAAATTGGAAAGGTGTGTGCAAAGGAAGGTAAGCAATTTATTTATGCTTACCTTCCAGAACCCGATTACACCATGCACGAGTTTGGTGTTTCAAGCCCAGAAGCCAAAGCAAAAATCGAAAATATAAATGCAGAGATAGAAAAGCTTTTTGATAGTCTAAAAGATACTTTGATTATAATTACAGCGGACCATGGGCAAATTGATGTCGCTGGATATATTGAATTCTATAAAGACAAGGAAATAAATAGTTTGCTTTCTTGCGTTCCGTATTTGGATGCCAGAACGCCAGCATTCGTTGTAAAACCAGGTAAAGAAAAAGAGTTTGCAAAATTATTTGAAGTAAGATATGGAAACGATTTCACGCTCTTCAAAACAAGCGAACTTATTAACCAAGGTTATTTTGGAAGTAGGGGAGAATATGGCTATTTGCTCGGCGACTACATTGCAATTGGTACATATACACATAAGCAATTTCTTGCATACGAAAACCAGACTAGATTTAAGGGACATCACACATCTTTAACCGAAGAAATGGAAGTCCCACTAATAGTTCTAAAAAAATAATGGAAATGAAGCTTTAGTGATAAGTATACATGGAATGGTAAAAAGGATTTATTTGAAATTCTAGGCTTTACAATAAATGATTCTCAATATCTAAAAGAAGAATATGAAAAGCAAGCGGTAAAGAATTATTGTAATAATAAATATAAACTTGGTAAACTAGATATTCAAGGTCAAAGAATAAACATTGATATTAAATTTGTAAAAAATTGTAGAAATCTTGTGTTTACATCGGCTTGGACGGTTAGACCAAAGGGAGAAATTACAAATAACACACCGTTGTCAGATTAGAAAGGAGATAGTATGAAATATTTAGATTTAGTTGAGTTGATAAAAGAAAAACCAGCCTACACAAAAAATGGGGTGAAGGTTGGAAATTTTGGTGCTATAATGAGTGAAAAACCAATCAATGGGAAATGGCAAGTAGTTTTCTCTGAATTTTATTCGGGGAAGGATATCGCAGACATTATGGTTGCAGAGGAAGATTTAAAAGTTTATGAAAGCGTGCCGAAAGATAGATATCCTAAAAAATAATTTGACAGCAATTGACAGCGAATGTACCAGTTTTAGAAAGTTTACGAAAGAAAAAGACCGATAGTTAATTTTATATCTATCGGTCTTTTCATGGAACAAATTCTGACAGTAATTACACTTAAAATTGACAGCAAATGTTTTGCGCCTCAAAAATTTTGCTAAAAATATGAAAATAAAAAATCGCTAAATCACTAGAAAAAATAAAGGGTTAGTGGCTTTAATAAGAGGAACTGTTAACGGGAATCGGACTAGTTATCTCCACCTTACCAACTTAAAAATATTTTTGAAAAACTATAACCCTATGTCTTAAAGCCCTTGATTTTACTAGTTTTTTGAGATGTAAAAATTGTTTAGGTGTCAACCTTTCAAAAAAGTTGACACCTATTGACACCTACAACTAATTTTGAGCAATATTTTGACTATCTAAAACTGTATAAAAGTTCCTAAAAATATCTAAAACTTTGGTAATGAAATTTGCTTGCAACGGATATGGACAAATTTAAAAAATTATGTTATAATTGTCTTGCAAGTAGATTGGCTATGAAATTTGTTTGCTCCCTGATTGGTAAATTATTTATCAATCCCCCTCCAATTCAAACTTTAAGGAGGTAAAATAATATGTTTGAATATGTACCGAAAAGTGAATATCAACCTTTTAAGTTGGAGGTTGATAAAATTTTGAAATCTATTCAAAGAGATTTGAAAGAAAATGGAATTTTAACTTTTCAATTCAACTTAATTGGAAGTGCTAAAAGAAAATTGATTACAAGAGTAGAAAATGGTAATCAAGGCTTTGACTTGGATTATAATATTGTAATTCAAAAAGTTTTTAACGAAGATTATGACGATGCAAAACTATTAAAACAAACATTTATGAATTTGTTTGATAAATATTTTGACAATAGTTATGAATTTTCTGAAGATTCAACTTCTGTAATAACAATAAAAAAACTAAATGCACAGAGAAATAAAGTTCTTTGTAGTGTTGATTTTGCGATAGTTAATTACTATGAAGATGAAGAAGGTTTGGAAAGACAAGAGTATATTAGATTTGATAAAAATACTGGTAATTACTCGTGGGCTTTAAGAAAAGTTGCAACAAATCATAGACATGTTGAAGACTTAATTAAAGAAAAGAATTTGTGGGAAGATGTAAAAGTCTTATATCTTAAAAACAAAAGCAAAGAACCAGAAAAGGAATCAAGAATTGTTTATTATCAAACTCTTGAAACAATTTATCGTAGAAACTTCCAATAAAAAGTAGCACCAGAATTTTTCTGGTGTTATTTTATTTGTAATAGTAAAAAATAATCGTTGTTTATATCGTTGCAATGATATAAAATTTGTTAAAATTGGTCAGTTTGTATTATTAAGATGTAGAAATTGATTTTTAGATATTTACATTTTCTCCAGAAAATACATTTTTACTGCATTATTTGGAGAAAATATTGTAAAATTAGTTGATTTTCTCCAGATAATATTATATAATTGCATTATCTGGAGGGGATATATGATAGTCACAACTCAACAATTAAAAGAACAATATGCTAATTATTCAAATCCAATAGCAAAAATAAATAGAGATGTAATACAAGGAAAATTATTTCCTTTGGTAAAAGGCATTTATGAAACCAATCCAAATACTAATGGTTCAAGGCTTGCACAATTTATTTATGGGCCATCCTATTTATCCTTTGATTATGTTTTGTATCAGCAAGGATTAATTCCCGAAGCGGTTTACAACACATTTACATGTGCAACCTACAATAAGAAAAAAATTAAGACATATACAAATCGTTTTGGAACTTTTATTTATAGAGATGTTCCTAAAGCGGTATTTAGTTTGGGAGTCCTTGTTTTTCAAGATGAAGAATATTCATACCAAATGGCAACAGCAGAAAAAGCGCTTTGCGATAAACTTTATACTATATCTCCCGTGAAAACTATTAAAGATTTAGAAAGATTGCTGTTTGAAGATTTAAGAATAGATGAAGATAAGTTTTACGAATTAAACAAGCAAGATATTTTAAAACTTGCGCCACTATATCACTCAACAAACTTAAATTTACTTGCAAAATTTATTAAAGGAGAAAAGTAAAATGCAACAAGTATTAAGCCAGATGTTATCAAAATATCAGATTAACAATATCGAAGACAAGAAGAATGCCATAAAAGAGATTGTTCAAGAAATAGTTCTTTGTGGACTATCTCGTGGTGGATTTTTTAAAGAAGCGGCATTTTATGGTGGAACAGCACTAAGAATATTTTATGGATTGGATAGATTTAGTGAAGATTTGGATTTTTCATTAATAACACAAAATCCAGATTTTGATTTAACCAAATATTTTCCATATATTGAAAACGAAACAAAATCACTTGGCTTAAATTTCAATGTGACAGAGAAAATTAAATCTGTTGATTCCAATATAAAATCTGCTTTCTTAAAGGGTAACACCAAAGAACATATTTTATCTTTCTATGAAGATAGTGAAGATTCTAAATTTATCAATAAAGAAGAAGCTATACGAATTAAGTTTGAAGTGGACATTAACCCACCAACTGGTGCAACTTATGAAACTAAGTTTGGACTGTTGCCTTCTCCTTATCAAGTAAGATTATATGATTTGCAATCATTATTTGCAGGTAAAATTCATGCTTGCCTTTGCAGGAATTGGAAATCAAGAGTGAAAGGTAGAGATTTTTACGATTATATTTTCTTTTTGTCAATTGGAGCAAGAGTGAATTTGGAAAATTTGAAAGCAAAGTTGGTTCAGTCAAAGTTTATTAATGAAAATTATGATTTAACTATTGATAATTTAAAAGCATTACTAAACGAAAGATTTGAAAATCTAGATATAGAACAAGCAAAACAAGATGTCTTGCCTTTCATAAAAGATAAAACAAAACTTGATTTGTGGAGTAAAGAATTTTTTATTGAAATAACAAAAAAATTACAGTCAGTTTAATATTAGAGGTTGTTATGAAATATTTTGTAACTGGCGACATCCACGGATTTTATGATGAATGGCAGTCAGCATTAAAAGAAAAAGGCTTTGATATAAACAATCCTAACCACAAAATAATTCTTTGTGGCGATTTGTTCGACCGTGGTCATCAACCAAAAGAAATTATTGATTTTGTGTTATCCCATAAAGACAAAGTTATTCTTATTCGTGGAAATCATGAAGACCTTATGCAACAAATGATTGATAGAAATTATAACGATTATGGCGATATTCAAAACAGAACAACTGGAACAGTAATTGACTTATACCCAGAGTGGCAAATAAGTGAATTTGACCTTAAAAAGATTGCAAAAGCAACTAGACTTCAAGAAGTTCTAGACATGTGCGTTGATTACTATGAAACAAAGCATTACATATTCGTTCACGGCTGGATACCAATCATTGAAAATTGTTACTTATATGATAGCGATTGGCGAACAGCAAGAAAAGAACGTTGGGAAAAAGCTCGTTGGACAAACCCAGTAGAAATGTTTAGATATGAAATCTACGAACCAAACAAAACAATAGTTTGTGGACATTGGCATTGTTCCGCACTGTGGCACGAACAAAATCCGGACAAATACGAAGAATTTGGAGATAAAGCAAACTTTGAGCCATTCATAACCAAAAATATGATAGCTATAGATGCTTGCACTACCTATTCACATAAAGTGAATGTGTTGGTATTAGAAGATTAAAGGAGGTGATAACAAATGGAAAAATTGGAAGTTGAGTTGAAAAAAGAGTATGTTTATTCCATTGAACTTAATGTTGAAGTTGTTGAAGATAAAATATTTGACATAGAAGATTTGGTTAGTAAATATATTGACAACAGTAAATTGCCAAATGAAGTAAAGATTGAGTATTTTCCACAATTTAAAAAAGAAAGTATTAGTCATTCTTATATAATAAAAATTCAAAGCGATGCTATTACCAAAAAAGAATTATTAAAATATTCGACATCGTTAATTTACAATATTAAAAATTCAGAAAATTTAAGAAATAAATTAACGGTAACCAAAGATGAAGGCAAATGGTTTATGTGCACTACTATTTATCCCAAATTGATGGAAATAGAAACGAGACTTCGTTCTCTTGTTAATCAAATCACTATGCAAGTTAATGGCGATAAATGGAAAAACGAAATATCCAATAAAACCAAACAGGCTGGAAATAAAAGAGACAAACAAGATAATTTAGATGAGATATTCTTAGAAACACTAGTAAGTATTTTATTTGAGATTGATGTAAATAGCGATAAAAAAATACCAGATAATTTATCGGATTTAAGCAAAAACGAGTTAATTGATATTATCAATAAAACAAGATTTAAAAGTTTTTGGGAAGAAGCATTTCCTAATATAAAATTGCAAAAAGAACAAATGGATATTTTAATTAAAATAAGAAATAAAGTAATGCATTTTAAAGATTTCTCCTTTAATGATTTTACACAAGCAGTTAAAACATGTGATAAAATATTAAAGTTAATAGAAAAAGCTGAATTGTCAATTAAGGGAATTGTATTAAGCAAAAGTCTATTGGAAACTTTATCAAAAGTATCAGATGTAATTTCTTCGAATTATCAGATTTACCACGAATTTTTTTCAAAAATAAATAAACAATTAAACCCAATATATAATTCAATTAAATCAATATCTCAAATCTTTGAAAATTATAATTTTTCAAATTTTAATAACGAAAAAGGAGACTAGAATTAGTCTTCTTTTCATATATAAATTATTGGTTTGTTTTGTATTTGAGCATATTTTAGAGTGCGATAGGCTCCGCTTTTGTAGGTTTCTTCTATGTGGCAAACGAGAATGTCGCAGTGGTCGATTATCCATTCGTTTCTTTTTGTGATTTTTTGTTTATAATGCAATTCTTCTATCTCTGGAAATATTGAACCATCATAGCACGATGGCAAATCATATTTTTTTTGTCGTGATGATAATATCGGAAGTTGTCGGCAAACAGCCCGCAGGGATACTTGACAGCAACTGATGGTAATTCAAACTGTGATTTCTTGATTTATCAAAGTGGTTGCGTTTAGCAACTTAAAATTTGACTTGTTCAAATTTTAACATCACAAAGTTTATAATATGTTAAAACACGAATTAATTTGATGTGTGGATATTTGTGTTTTAGTTGTAAGACTGCGTGTGCACATTTTTCATCAAAAGCACCATAGTGTCCGTCATAAAAGATGGTGTATCCTTTATTGATTAAATCTTCTAGAACTTCGGGCAATTTGTTTTCTATGCCAATGCAATGCCACTCGTATCATAGCCCCACAAAAGCCACAACTTTATCATCTTTAAACTCGTTCAAAGTTTGCTCCTTTTAAGTAAAAAAGAGCAAATAATTTGATGGCTAAATTTCAAATACTATTAAACATCAATTCCAACGATAGGTGTAATCAAAAAATAAAGTTAGCCAAATAAAAAATCGCAAATTTATAGTGAAATGGCTAAAAATTTGCGAAAATATCATAAAAATTTAATAAAAAACAGTAAAAAAGACCATCTATCGTTAGAATAGGTGGTCTTTTAATTACGCAAAAAATCTTGTGCTAGGATGTTCAAATTTTAATTTTTCAATTTGTCCTTTTACAAATTTAAATATTTTACAAGAAGAATCTCTAACATTTGTTACAAGATATAAAATATAATTATTTTGATATGTGTTCATAAATTTAATTTCACCAGCAGACATATTAAATACTTTTTTAGAGCCCTGTGTTGATTTCACTTCAATATATTTTTTAATTCCATTTTCAACATATTCAATATCGTATGGAGATGTTGGGTAGTCAACACTTGTATGATAAATATCTGTTATATTTGGATTATTGTCATGTAGCATATTTAAAATTATTTGTTCCCCGCGAGCACCATTTTCAACTTTTGTTTTATTTGCTAATTCAAAAACACTTTGGATATCTGTAACGCTTTCAGTTTTGTTTACTAAATAATCATTTACAAATTCAAAATCATTTGCATCAAATTCTTCAAGTAATAGTTTTTTGCCTGTTCCTTTTGCTCTTTTAAACACATTTGAAAGTAAAATATTTTCTGGTCCGACCATTGTTGTTATAAAATTTAATGTTGAATTTTCAAGATTATATTCAAAGCCCCTGACAACATAAGCAAATCCACCATTCTGCTTTAAAATGCAATCTAAAACATCTTTGTTATCCACATTGAATCCATCGCTTTTGAATTTTAAAGTTATAGGGTAATGCAATTTCATTCTACCTAAATGTGTATTTTTTGTTCTTGTTCCATCTCTCTTGATAATAAATTCATCTGTTTCTTCTTTGATATACATCCCAAATGAAGAGTTGCAATTTAATTTAACTCCGTCAAGAAATATGCTTTTAAATTCAAAAAATTGTTTAATTATACTTTTTGCTTGCGAAGTAGTATTTTTTAAACATCTTGACAAAAGCATATCTGGTAAAAATTTGACCGCCAAATTATGCTTTGTTAATTGTAAAATATCATTATGCCAATCTTTTGGGTTTGAAGCTTGATTAATTGGAGTGTGAACAGTTGCTGTTTGTCCACGCTCAAAATCATTTTTTATTCCATAAAATAAAGATTTTTCATCTATTTTAAACTTTATATTCATCAACATACTCCTTAATTAAAAATCTGAGAATATATCATCATCTTTAAGTTGAGAAAAAATATGTTCAAGTAAAATGGTTACTAAATTAACATCCCAGCCGTTGCCTGCTCTTTTAGAAAGTTGTGTATAAGATTGATTATTAAAATAAATGTCTACTTCTCGTCCATTATTTTCTAACCCTTCTAATCCCATAAGTCTAAATTGTTCAGTGACAGACATTTTTCGGACTACTTCTTTGTCTTTATGTGCTTCAATTACTCTGATGCTATTATGCTCGGGCATTGTTAAAGTTATGGAATACCCATCTGTTTTAATTTTTTTGTTATAAACATCAAAACAAAGTGGTTTATCAACAATAAAACTATTAATATTATGTTTTTCTTTTAAATGCTCAATTTGTTTGTCTGATAGATATAAGTTTTTAGGAATTTTATCGACTGGGTCTAAAAAATCGCCAAGTCTTAATTCATTTTTTCTTTGTGGCGGAATCATAGAAAAATCCTTTGGTAAACCACCAAGTCTTGCAAACATCCAAACTCTTTCTCGATTTTGTGGGATTCCATAATCTTTACTATTCAATACTGCCATAGCCAATGGAGATTCATTTGGGTCATTTTTATCAGAAACATAACCCATGTCACGCAACATATTACACATCTGTTTTCTTGTTTCATCAAATTTTTTAGAAAGCAACCCTTTAACATTTTCTAAAAGAATGTATTTTGGTTTTTTAACTTTACAAATTCTCATAATATGTTCAAACAATGTTCCGCGACCATAAGGGTCATCCACACCTTTTTGCATACCTGCGGTAGAAAATGGTTGGCAAGGAAAGCCCCCAGTAAATAAATCAAAATCTGGAAAATCGTCGTCATTAGGATTTGCTTTTGTAATATCTGAATAATTTTTAATTAGTCCACCATGACTATCTTTATGATTAGCATTGAACAAATCTATTGCATACTTGTCAATTTCTGAAAATGCTACGACTTCATAGTTAAAATTTTTATGTTTTTTCTTTAAATTTCGCAAAGCAAAACTTCCACCACCATAACCAGCAAATCCTTCAAATACTCGTAAAACATTATTACTTTCCATCATATCTCCCTTGTGTAAAAGAGAAATAGATGATTTTTTGTCATTTAATAAAAGCCTACTATTATTGCGACAGATGTATAAAATTTTTTTTAAAAAGCCATAAATTTTCAATTTTTCAATACAAATTTTAATAAAGTATGTTATACTCAATGTGTATTGAATTAAAAAATATGTAAAAGAGACCATCTGTCGCAATAGTAGGTGGTCTTTTTATATGTTTTTTAAAAATAATTTTAAGAAATTTTCAAAATATGAATTTACTCCCTTAATTTTTTGACTTTAGATGTCCTTATAAAGATAGAAGGGCGACCTTTACAAGTTAAAATATACGAGGAGGAATTTTATATGAAACTTAAAGAATGGCTAAGTGTATGGCTAGAAAAATACACGAAACACACTGTAAAACTGCGAACCTATGATAGATACAAATACATCATAGAAAAGCACATCAATCCTAAACTTGGAGATTATGATTTAGATGACCTAAATGGTGAGATTTTTCAAGACTTTGTTTTGAGTGAACTTGAAAACGGAAACTTGAACACAAACGGAAAACTTGCTAACAACTCGGTTATTGGAATTGTGAATGTTTTGAAAGGTAGTATGGCACTTGCTAAATCATTGGATAAAGTGCAAAGAGATGAAATAAAGAAAATAAAGTTGCCAAGTCCAACCGAAAAACCTGTTACGGCTTTTGAAAAACACGAACAAGAAAAAATTGAAAGATATTGCCTTGCTTCAAACAAAAGTAATTACATTGGAATTGTAATTTGCCTTTATACTGGAATTAGACTTGGAGAACTATTAGCACTTACTTGGGAAGATATAGATTTTCAAACAGGAATTATGAGCATTACAAAAACTAGTTATAGAATTAAAGAGAATGGTGTGCCCAGAATTGTGATAGATAATCCTAAAACAAAAAATTCAAGCAGAGTTATCCCACTTCCAAAAGCATTATTGGATATTTTGAAAAAAATTAAGAAAACATCTAATTCAAAATATGTTATATCAACTCGCACTGGTGGAATTGCTGGAACAAGGGCATACCAAAGAACTTATGAAAGAATATTGAGCAAAATTGGAGTTGGTTATAAAAACTTTCATTCGCTTCGTCATACTTTCGCTACTCGTGCTATTGAAATGGGAATGGACGTTAAAACCCTGTCAGAAATTCTTGGACATAAAAATCCAGTTGTAACTCTTACTAGATATACCCACTCAATGATGTCTTACAAAACAGATATGATGAACAAAATGGGTAAAATGCTTGCAGATTAAGTTGATATATTTTAATAAAAAGATAGTATAATATAAAACGTATAAATACTCTAAATTGTTTTTAAATTTATTGGGTTGTTTTAACCAAGGTTCATAAATATTTTTAAAGTGTATATTTTTATTTTCTTTAATTGCTATCTAATAATAAGCCTATGGTTCACTTGTTTTAAAGAAAAAGTGCATAAATACTCTTCAAATTAGACTTCAAAATTGTAATTAAATCATAACAAAACCAAATATTTTAAATGTGCGAAAATTCGTGGATCTTGGGGCTTTTTTAAAATTCGAGCAATTGAAATTTTGCGAACTTTGTCGAATAATGTTGAACTTTGTCGAATAATAATTTTGGCGAGATAAAAAAGCCCTTTTTCTCAAAAAGGAACACGGATAATGCTTTGTAAGTTAATACTTTTGTGATATAATGGAAAAAATTATAGGGGTTAAGGTAGTAGGTGTTTAACTTATAATGCTAGACATCTATTACTGAAAGAAGAAAATGCATAAAAAGAGAATTTTATTTTATGAAAGTACGGCAAGAAGTTCGTTCAATTCCGAACCAGAAGTCATAGTAGATGTAGATAATCTGTATAAGTCATTTTATGATGATTTCAAGAGGGTTACTGAAGCCATAGAATTTGTTTCTGCTCTAATTAATCGTCAACCGATTTGGACGGTGGTAGATGGATTAGTCGAAAGGGCGAAGAATGATCGTTGTGACGATAATAGAACCAATTTAGAGGTTGGTTTAAGTGGACTTTTTAGTTCTTATGTAGGTGTTTTACGTATGCTAGAAAGTTATACTTCAAGATCGAAATTTAAAAGAGTGAAGGATATGTTATACAATGAGAATGCGACTTTCCGTTTGATGTATGAAATTAAATATATTTTCCGTCCTCGTAAACCAATAAAGTTATATACAAGAGATGGTGCATTTTATTTAAACATTCCTGAAACAATTAGTGACCATGAAGTGTCCGAAGAAAGATTTGAAAGAGCATTTAAGGGCCTTGACGATGTCAATGTAGATACGCTTTGGCACGATTACAAGCGCACACAAAATAGACTTATTGAGTATTTGATTATAGCGACAATTAGCGAAAAGCAATTAAGAAAATTTTATAATTGCGTAAAAGTATACGAAAAACCCGACGATATGTTAATGGTAGCAACACAAGAGGGTATTTTCACTTTTAATGAGCGTATAAATATTGAGAAAACACGTGATTTACTGAGAGTATACGAAAATATACCAGTATCAGATAGAAACAAAATTGCAAGACTTTTTAACGAGTGTGAATAAAAATTCTTATTGTTAGCCATTTTAAAGTGACAATTACATTAAGTATTGCTCGGTTTAGAGCAATACTTAAAAACTTTTTATTGATTTTAAAATTACAAAAAATTTTAACAAAGCAAATTTAAATTTTGACAGTACTAAAAAAATTGAATAGTTTTTAAGGGGTGGTAAAGAAAATTCGCCCCTTTTTTATTGCAAAAATTTTTGTATATTATTCATTTGTTCGAGCGAATTTTGGTATGGTATAATAAAACAAAAAGGATAAAGAGTATGAAAGTAGTTACAATTTGTGGAAGTATGCAATTTTCTCAAGAAATGCAAAAGATTGCAGGAGATTTAGCTATTAAAAATGGCTGGTGTGTATTGCAATGCGTGTATGGGATAGATAAAAATTCTTTAACAGAAGAACAAATAGCACAACTAAAAGCAGAACATCTAAAAAGAATAGAGTTGTCTGACGCAGTATACATTGTAAACATTGGTGGGTTTACTGGCGAGTCCACCAAAATTGAAATTGAATTTGCAAAAGAACATCAAAAAGAAATAATTTACCATGAATTTAACTTGCGAGAGGAACTTGAAAGTTACACGCCCTTTGATAAGCACGAAAAAGAAAATGTACAAAAGGTCATTCAGTTTTTAACCACGCATTCAAATTGTTACGATAGGTCTAATTTAGAAGGTCACATTACTGCCGGCGGATTAGTTGTAGACCTTGATGGCAACGTTCTTTTAAATCATCACAAAAAAACGGGTTTATGGTTTCAGTTCGGTGGTCATAGCGACGGTGAAAGTAATTGCATAAATGTTGCCAGAAGAGAAATAAGCGAAGAAGCTGGTATTTATGATTGTAAACTAATGTCGGACAAAATTTTAGATGTGGACGTTCAACAAATTGCGTATAGTGCAAAAAAGAATGAACCCGAACATTTGCATTTTGACATAAACTTCTTGTTTGCTGTAAAAAACAAGGAATTTAAAATATCTAACGAGTCCACTGAAATAAAGTGGGTAACATTAGATGAAGCAAAAAAATTAATAAGCCCGAAAGACCACGCAATGCAACGAATGTTAGAAAAATACAAAAATCTTTTAGAAAGTTCTAGGTAAACTCTATGATGAATGAACAAATAAGAAAAGAAAATATCTTTACCAGTGAAAAAGAAATAGCCGATTTAATTAATAGTTGTACAAAGTGTGGAAATTTACCAAAACTTGCTTGTAACTCTATAAAACTGGGTAAAAGCCGAATATTGGTACTCGGAGAGTCACCAGCAAAGGATGGTTGGATAGTTACAGGGCGAGCGTTTTACAATAAAGATAATAAGTTGCAAGCGAGCGGGAAAGTTTTAGATAGGTTACTCAATTTAAGCGGGCTTACAATAGATGATATTAATTTTACCGAAGTTTGTAAGTGTGTTATAACAGATCGCAAGCAATTACGTAATTGTTGTAATAATTGCAAAGAAATCTTGTTTAAGCAATTAGAGAAATTTGATTTTGATATTATTTTACCAATGGGGCAATTTCCTACAGAGACAATCCTAGGCATTAAAATTGCAAGGTTATCCGATGTGGTAGGTAAAGTCCAAAAAGTTAAAGTTGGGAATACCGAAAAAATTGTAATACCAATTTACCATACGTCACCCGCAAACCCGCTATGTTTCAAAGGTAACGAGCCAATATTTAAGGAGAAAATATGCAACATATTGCAATCTTAAAACAACCATTTTTCGATATGGTTTTAAGTGAAGAAAAAACTATTGAAAGTAGATGGAGTATGGTTAAAGTCGCTCCATATAAAAAAGTTTCAGTTGGGGATAAAATTTTACTTAAAGAAACCTGTAAAGATGTAACTGCAACTGCAAATGTTAAGAAAGTCCAGTTTTATGAACTAACGCCAGAGATAGTTGAAGACATTAGAATAAAATATGGAAAGCAGATTGGAACGGATAAGTTTGAAGATTGGAAGTCTACTCTTCAAAAAAAATATTGTACATTAATTTGGTTAGATGAAGTAACGCCAGTAACACCTATAAAAGTAAAGCGAAGTAATGGTGCTGGTTGGATAGTTTTAAAAGATTAGTTTAAATGAACGTTCGGGAGATTATTGTTCTTCCGAATTTTTTTGTAACAAAATGTAAAGGCATGCAAATAATATTTATGACATCAAAATAGTTAAATTTGAATAAATTGTGAAATCTTTAATTTTAGTTGGAAATTTAATTATTGAAGAGTAAGTTTATGTAAATTTTGTTTACAATAATTACAAAATTATGTATAATATTACAAAAAGTGACAAAGGAGAACAATGTGGATAAAAAGAAAATTTTAGTTACATTTATTGAGTCTGGCTTTGGACATATTACAAGTGCGAAAGCCATTTCGGATAGTTTAAAAGAGCAATACGGCGAAAAATATAATATTATAGATTGCAACATTATGAAGGACAGCGAAAAGACGGTTACATTCGAAAAGTTTCTAACTAAGCAGACCAAAGCCACAAACAAAATTCACGGCTATGGCTTTTTTATATTTACAATACTAGAAGCGTTTGGCGGTGCTAAGTTTTTAAGGTTTACTCATAGCACATTTTTCCATAGTTATGTGCAAGCAACAATAGAAGCCTTTGAAAAGTACAAGCCCGATGTAATTGTTAGTACACACTACTTTATTACTTATTGTGCGGTAGAGTACAAGCGCAAAGTTGATAATAATTGCTTAATAGTAACATACAATCCAGATAACAATGTTCACCCATGGTGGGATAATAGGGATGGTATATTCATAACCAACAATATTTATGCAACTGAAGAAGCCGTAGAAAAACGCAAATTTAAAAGTGAGAATTGCAAAACAGTAAATTTTGCTTGTAGAACCGATTTATTGGAGTGTAATGAGTCAAAAGAGTTTTATCGTGAAAAATACGGAATAGATAAAGATACTTTTTGCGTAATAGTTGCCGATGGCGGATATGCATTAGGTAAGTGTAAAGCGGTTACAAATGAATTACTAAAAACCAACAAAAAGATAACTATAATTGCCGTTGCTGGTAAAAATGAAAAGGTGTACAATTACTTTTTAAATAAAAACCCAAAAGAAAATATTTCATTTATGTCACTACCTTTTGTAAAAAATATCTACGAACTATATAGAGCGGCAGATTTATTTATTACAAAGGCAGGTCCAAATGCCGTATTAGATTGTGTATTTATGAATACACCAATTTTGATAGATTACTATCCACATCCAATAGAAAAAGCAACCAAAAAATTGTTTGTAGATAAGTTTAGATGTGGTGAATACATTAAGTCACCTCGGAAGATAAGAAAACGAGTAGAAGAACTAATAGAAAATCCACACATATTAGATGAATACGTAAAAAACACATACAACTTCAAAAAAGAATGCAATGGGGCGAGTGAAATTGCATGTATAATAGATGAAGCACTTACCCAAAAGGAAAAGGATGAAAATTAGCGAATACGATCAAAAAATGGCAGAGTTAGAAGCCGAAGGCAAGTATGATATTGATGTAAATTATGGCGAATACATTGGGGTGAAAACTCAAGAGCCAAATCACCGATATATTTACAATAGATTTATAGATAAGGTTTATTATTGCATTTTAAGGACGGTTATGTTTATATTTGCACCAATACTTTTGTTCTTTACATATAGACTTAGAATTCGTGGAAGAAAGAACCTAAAAAAGGGAGGAAAGGGTGCAATTCTTGTAAGTAACCACGTGGCACTACTAGATAGTTTAATTATTAAGCAAGCAGTATTAACTCACATTTATTATGTAGCAGGTTCACACAATAATAAGGTTGGTTTTGGCGGATACACGCTAAAAATATTAGGGCTTATGCCATTATCTAATTTGTTTTCAAATCAAAAGAATTTAAATAAAGCAATAGAAACGCATTTAAAAAATAAAAGATATGTTTTTGTTGCACCCGAACAAGCTATGTGGCGTGGGTACAAAAAATTAAGACCATTTAAAAATGGGGCGTTCTATTATGCGGTTAAAAATGATACTCCAGTAATACCAATGGTTTTGTTACTACGAGAACCAAACGCTTGGGATAAACTCTTTGGACGACGCTTTAAAGTGACCATAGAGATATTAAAAAAGGAGTACCCAGATAAAAGTCTTCCACAAAAAGAAGCAGTTGAAGAACTAAATAAAAGGGTTCGCCACGCAATGGTTAGTAGAATGAATGAGTTTTACGGAATGGAATGTGATGTTACAAAGAAAATTTCATACAATTCAGAAAACGATGCCAAATAGTCAGACGAAGGAGTAACATGAATAAAAGATACAAAACAACTAGATGAATATTTTATTTTTGGACTATTGCAGTTTATAACTGGCGTTATATGTTTAATTGGATACAAGCAAAGTCAGTTCCATTTTGATGAAACTCAATACAACAACATTGGCACAGATAAAACAAAGTAGGTAGTATACTTTTCAAGACTGGGTATACAAAAAAATTGGCATACCAAATTGCAGATAATGAAGGTGCAGATATTTTAGAATTAGAAACGCCAGAAAGAACCAAAGGCAACTTAGGGTTTTGGTGGTGTGGTAGATTTGGAATGCATAAGTGGGGGATGCCACTTAAAGAATTAAAACTAGACCCAGTCAAATACGACTTAGTAATAATTTGCTCGCCAACTTGGGTATTTAGTGTGTCGGCACCAGTAAGAGAATTTTGCAAAATGTATAGTGGAAAGTTAAAAAGTGATAGATTTCATTTATTGCACTTTATGAATTGCAAATTTGAAAGCATAAAAAAAGAAGTGAATGATTTACTAAAACTTGAGTGCCATGACTTTAACTCTTATTCGTGTCATTATGGAGATATTAAAAAACTTCAATAATAACAAAAGTTTACGGGCGATAAATAAAGTTTTATTAAAATTCACACATACTAAAATAAATAAATGGAGTAGAGATAGTTTTGAAAAAAATTAGGTTTGCTTTAATGCGATATAAAAATTTTTTAGTGAGTTTTATTCTTTCCTTTTTGTGCTTAGTAGGATTAATTAATTGCTTTATGATTTCGGGATTTAAAGTAAGTGCCGAAAGTGTACATAGTTTTAGCAATACAACGGAAACTAGTGCGGTTAATTTTACTAACTTGGTAGTGTTTGTTAAGTTTAAAGGGGAAGATGAATTTGTAGATACACCAAACGGAACGGCAGGTATTAGTACAAAACAACTCATAGACAATAGTTATATCAATGCAAATTATTCGGCAAAAGACTATTTTTATATAGTTTCAAACGGCAAAGTAAATATGCAAAATGTGTATTTATATGGAGAAAAGGGTGGTTCTATTACGCTTAGCAATACTCGTGGATTCTATTCGGAGTATAAAGAAACAAATGAAGAAGGTTACACGCAATCGGAATATTATTCGAGAATGCTTGAGTTAAAGCAAGATTGGGCAAGTGCTATAAATAATGCAATAACTAACGGGTCGAGTTTAACGGATATAGATAATTTAAAGCATTATGATTTTTCTGAGTTAGATAAGGATAACGACGGGTATATAGATTGTTTAACAATAGTGTATAAATACTCCGACGAGTATAGTGTATCTTGGGGCGGATGTTTATGGAATTACAAAGACGTATACACGGGTGTTGAAATACAAAATGGCAGTAAAACTATTGTAAGTAAAAATTATGTACAACTAACGGCAAATTGCACTTCTATATATTCGGATAGTGAAGGAACATCGTTTACCAATCTTAAATCTATTATTCATGAAACGGGACATATCTTTGGACTAAAAGACTTGTATAGAAGCGAGAGCGTTTCACCCGTTTACTATATGTCAGCTATGGCAAAGGCAATTTCTCCTGTACCACAATTTTTTTCAGCTAAAGAAAGGGAATCTCTTGGATGGTTAAACGCAAATAACATAAAAGATATTACGGCAAACGGCACCTATACTATTTATGCGACCAAAAGTGAAACTCAAAGTGATGTGATTGCGTATAAGTTAAACATTTCAAGCATAAATAAAGATTTATATTTAGAATATCGTAAGTTTGATAGTGACATAAATAAGTACGATACTCAGCAAAAAGTAATTTATACGTCGGATGGCAATAAGTTAAATCAGATTTATCTAAAAAGCGGACTTTTATGCTTTTTGGTTCGTGCAAATACAAAATTCCCAAGCAACTTAAATACTACGGGTAGCAATTGGGATATGGAAGTACTCGGCGGAACATATAGTACAAAGTCTGATGCAGGGCTTGGAGTCAATGATATTTTAGATATTACCGATAGTATTAATGTAGAAGTATTAGAAATGAGCGACGAAAGTTTAACCTTTCAAATTAATGGTATACAAGAATCACACACCCATAACATAGTTCATCATGAAGCAAAAAATTCTACATGTATCAATAGCGGGAATATTGAATATTGGAGTTGCACCGATTGCGGAAAATATTTTAGCGACGCCGAACTTACGACCGAAATTACTTATGAACAAACCATAACGCAAACCGTTCCGCATACTAAGGTTACCATGTATGGATATGACGCAACCTGCACGGGCGATGGTTTAACGGACGGCATAAAATGTAGTGTATGTAACCAAATATTAACCCCGCAAAGCACAATACCAAAAATTCCGCATACCGAAAGTGATTGGATAGTGGACAATGTCGCAACAAAAGAAAGCGTAGGACATAAACATACCGAATGTACAATGTGTCATACGGTTTTAAAAGAGCAAGAAATTTTGTATGTAGAAGCAGAAGATGGGAGTGGCGGGAGTGATAAAACGGGTGGCTCTACTAACGAAACAAACGATGCTTTAGGAAATGAAGAAGATACCAAAGCATCCAATTTTACAACAATAGAAGTTGTGACAATGGTCGGTAGCGTTGGCTTGAGTGTAGGAGTAGTTATTGTATTTATAGTTATTAGAAAGAAGAATATAAAGCACTAAATGTTTTAAAAACAAAATAAAAAATTAAGGGAGTGAAGGATGGAAAAAGTTTATGTAACTTACGAACAGATTAATGAGTATATAGATAACGTAGTCCAAGATTTGAAAAAACGTGGCATAAAGCCAACTGGTGTGTATGGTCCACCAAGGGGCGGACTTATATTTGCAACGCTTTTATCATACAAAATGGATATCCCACTTTTGTTAAACGCATCAAAGGGATGCGTAATAATAGACGATATTGCGGATAGCGGAAGAACATTATTACATTTTACCGAGAATGATACTCAATTTAATAAGTACTATATTACCACGATGTATTATCATGAAAGAAGTGCGGTAAAGCCCGATTATTATATGCATCTAAAGAAAGACCGCTGGATAGTTTACCCTTATGAATATGACAATTAAAATATAAAAATCAAATTTAATACATTAAAATTTTAGAACCTTATGGATGTTTCATAGGGTTCTTTATTTTTGATAGGAAAATTACTTCATTAACTTTATTCATATTTAACATAAGATAGGGTTATTTATACCCACTAAAACTTATTATTAGCTTAATTTAAAAAATTTTTTAAAGTCTATCAATAGATAGTAAGCCCAAAAGAATTTGTTTAATAGTTAAAATTTATTATGAAAAATGTTTTGTTTATGTTACACTAAAACAAAAAGGGAGTAAAATATGACAGAAAAAAAGAAGATGTCAAAAAAGATATTAACTATGATTATTTGTTTAAGTCTTTGTTTAGTATTAGCTGTAGCACTTATTGTTTACTACTTTGGAAACAATCCAGACAATTGGAACAAGGTTTCATCTAAAGAAATTAAGTTGGCGGGGCTTGGTGATGGCTTTACGCCACAAGGGCTATGCGTAGTTAGCGAAACTGGCGAATATATGGTTAGCGGATATATGAAAAATAAAAGCGATTCAAGAATTTATATTCTAAATAAAGAATCGGGAGAAAGTAAGTATTTTACAATAGTTTCCGAAAACAAAGATATTCAAAAGGGACATTTAGGTGGTATCGTTCAAAAGGGTAACTTTGTATGGATATCTAGTGATGATAGCATAATAACGCTGAGTTACTCGGAGTGTAAAAATGTGCAAAATGGTGGTTCAGTTGAAGTAATAAGTGTAGTGCCAACATGCACAAATGCAAGTTTTTGCTTTTTAGACGAAGATGGGCTTTGGGTTGGCGAGTTTTATAGGCCAAAAAATTATGAAACAGACAAAAATCATTATTTTAATGTTTCAGAAACCGAAACAAATCACGCAATAGCAACAAGATATAATTTTAATGCAGAATCATTAAATGGTATAGAGTCTACTCCGTCTTGTGCAGTGTCTTTACCCGACCAAGTACAAGGGGTAGCAATTTTACCCGACGGAAGAATAGTTTTATCTACATCTTATGGTTTGCCAAACTCAAAAATCTTGATTTATTCAAATGAGTGGAACAAAGCAACCACGCACAAAATTACCGTACAAGAAACTGAAGTAGATTTATTTTGTTTGTCTTCATTAAATCTTCAAAAAACAATAACCGTCCCAAGTATGGCAGAAGGAATTGTTTATACCAATGGTTCATTAAAGATACTTTTTGAAAACGCTTCAAAAAAATACCGCTTATTTACCAGAAACCGAATAGAATATGTAATGAGTATTAGTATTGACTAGTGCAAGTATAATAGATTTATTTAGCAAATCTTTCACAATGGCTTCATTAAGTTTGGTTGTAAAATGGTTAATTTGAGCGTATTATATTATAATAACTTACAATTTAGCGAAGGACGAAAGATGAAACGAAATTTTAACTTGATTGAACAACTAAAAAGAGTCCCATGGTGGGGCTGGGTGGCAGGTATTGGTTCATTTGCATTGCAAACGCTATTTTATTATTTATCTAACTGGCTTGCAAATGTAACTGGCTCAATAAATTGGGCGGTTTGTACCAAAATAGATTGTATAGATAACGCCATACCTATAATTCCTATTTTTGCAATAATTTACGTTTATGCGTTTATATTTTGGTTTTGTGCACCCGTTGTGGTGTCATTAAGTGGTAAAGAAAACTTCAAAAAGTTTGCAATAGGTCAATCAATAGCATACTTTATAGGTTTTGTTGTATACATATTTTTACCAACCTATATGGATAGAGCGTCAGAAGGTATTATAGAATACGCCACAAATGGCAACCACTGGCTACTAAAAACTATATATTCTTTCGATGGTGGAAATTACGCATTTAATCTTTGCCCGTCATACCATTGCTTAACCAGCGTGTATAGTTTTTTGGCGGTATACAAACTAGATGGCGTTTCGCTTTGGTACAAGGTTTATTCATGTATTGTAGCCGTGTTAATATGTCTTGCAACGCTATTTATAAAACAGCATTATTTTTTAGATTTGGTATTTGGAGTAACTATTGCAATAGTTGTATATTTTGTAGTAGAGATAGTGTTTTATCATATTCACAAAAAGGATGTTTTAAAAAAACTTTCAAATTAAACTTTTCACACCTATTTTTCAAATAGGTGTGTTTTTATTTGATTTTTTAAAATATTATGATATAATGTCCCCTATAAGGACGGCGAAATCTATGGAATTTAGGCGAGTAAACACAGAAGAACGAAACATAATACTAAGTATGTACAACAATGTAAAAAACAGTCAATTTTGCAACTGGAACGAGCATTATCCAACTATGGACGACGTGGAGCACGATTATTGCAACAATAATTTATTCTGCTTAGTTGATGGCGGGGAAGTTTTGGGTGCATTAAGTATTGTAGAGCCAAACGAAATGGATTCATTGGAGTGCTGGCAAATTAAGACGGGTCTAATTAAAGAAATTGCAAGAGTTGTGGTCGCACCAGTGCACCAAGGAAAGGGGCTTGCAAAATTAATGCTTAGCAAAGTTGTAGAAGATTTTAAGGCTTTGGGCGTTAGTGCAATTCACCTATCCGTTGCCAAAAACAATATTCCAGCACAAAAAACATACGAAAGGGTTGGTTTTAAAATGGTTGGAGAAACCATTATGTATGGCGGAGATTATATCCTAATGGAGTATGTTTTTGATTAATGTAACTGCACTACTGATTGCGGTCGGCTTTCATTCGCTCGAATTTTTATATTGATGCTAGCAAAAATCATTTATTGATAAAATAAAAACAATAGGAATGACGGGTTGAGTATATGTCAGATATATTAAGAGAAGAACAAGATAAATATCTTTTAATTAAAGAAAAATTAGATAAGTATCGAAATGGATTGGACGACTCCTTGTACTTAGCAAAACAGATGTCCGACCCCAATATGGCAAGCATTATGGTAAGGGCGTATAGTAGACAAATCTATTTATACGAAAAAAATAAGGGTCAACCGTATTTCGCTAAAATAATTTTTGAAGGTAGAGATGAGCCGGTAGTTGCCTATATTGGAAGAATTGGTTTTGCCGACTTAAATGATGACGATATTATTGTAGATTGGCGAGCTCCAATTTCCGAACTATATTACAATTCTAAACTTGGTCAAACCCAATATATGGTAGAAAACCATCCCGAAAAAGGCGAGTTGACATTAAAAAGACAAATTGCATTCAAAAATGGGGAAATAATCTCGGTTTACGATATAGATAACCAACTAAGTTCAGATGAGTTTCTCTTGCCATATTTAACGGGTTCTGCCGATAATAGGTTAAAGAGTATAGTTTCTACAATTCAAGAAGAGCAAGACCAAATAATAAGAATACCTATAAATAAAAATATAATAGTCCAAGGTGTTGCGGGTTGTGGTAAAACAACGGTTGCATTGCACCGATTATCTTACCTAATTTACAATCATAGAGAAATCTATAATGCGGGCGAGTATTATATAATCTCACCAAATAATGTGTTTAAAAAATATATTTCTACATTACTTGAAGACTTAGACGCTGACCAAGCCCAAAGTTCTACCGTGAAGCAATTTGTAGAAAATATAGTAACGGGATACAATATCTTAGATAAGCACGAGCAGTATGAATACTTAACAAAACGCAATAAAAATACCGCTTATTTAAAATTTAAAAGCGGTAAAGGTTTTAGAAAAGTCTTAGATAGTTTCGTTAAAGAGTTTGAGCAAACAACCTTTTCTCGAGATTTAGTTGTGGAAGGCGTAAAATTGTTGCCGGGCGAAGAAGTTTTAAATGTATATAATGAATGCAATAAAATATCGGTAGAAGAAAAGGTAGAAATATGGATAGATAAATTAAACCATTATTTAAGAACAAACGCAAAAATTAAAGAAAACCTAAAGTCGTTTGTGGAAAATAAGCAAATAACTTTAAAGAAAAAGTTTGATATAGAACACAAATTGCAACAGGGCTTAGGTAAAGAACTTAAGGCGTATTTTAATAAAAATTTAGATATAATGCAGTTGTATTGCCAATTCATAAAAAATTGCGATAAATATTCAACCGACCCACTTATAAATGAATTAAAAACGGAAACCCTTGCAAACTTAAATAAAAAGACAATTAGCGAAGACGATTTTGGGGCAATATTATATTTGTATTCAAAACTAAAGTGCAATAAAGAATGCGAAAAGATATGCCAAGTTTTAATAGATGAAGCACAAGACTTGTCTTATCTGCAGTTTTTAGCCCTTCGAAACATTTTCAAGTCGGCGACATTTTCTATATTCGGAGATTTGGCACAGTCGCTATATGAGTACCAAGTCATATCTAGTTGGGATGAACTTGCCGATGTTTTCCAGAATAATTTGTATATAGAACTGCGAAAAAGTTATAGAACCACGGTTGAAATTACAGCAAACGCTAACGAGCAACTCCATAACCTAGGGCTTAGTAACGCCGAAAATGTAATAAGACATGGAGATGAAGTTGTATATAATGAAATTACGTTGTCTAGCATAAAGAATACTATCCAGAATGAAATTGATGCGTTTATTAAAAGGGGATATGCGTCGGTAGCGGTTGTTTGTCAAAATGAGGATGAAGTAAATAAGGTAAAACAATTAATAGATGGAGAAATTAAGGGAGTTCAGAATTTTGCAGTAATGACGGTTATGGAAATTAAAGGGCTAGAGTTTGAGGGCGTTATATTGTACAATGAAAATTCTTACGATATGTCTAGGTTAAAGCAAAAACAACTATATGTTGCAAAAACTCGTGCATTACACAGTTTGGTTATAAATAGGTTTTAAAAAGCCTAATTTGAAATAAACATATTAGATATAATAAAAAATTATTTATTCAAGAGAAGTTCTTAAAACAATTTTAGTTTTTTGTAAAGTAAAAGCGAAGTGAATTTCACTTCGCTTTTTAATGTTTATTTTAATGTTAGTCCTTAATAACCACAACGCCATCTGGCTTAATTTCAATAATATCACCAGTTTTTACGGTATTTAAAAATTCGTCGCCCAAGTTATCTATTGTTGGCATAGAGTGTTCAGTCCAAACGTCTGCTAAAATAGTACCAGCGGCTGCAAGCGAGTCAATAGGCTTAGAAAAAAGCATTGCTCCTGGGTTACAGCCAATTACTGCTGAATTAAATAGTACCATTCCACCAGTGGTTGACCCAATAGTTTGTGGTAAACATAGTGCTACGCCAACGGTATTTTTGCCGTATAAATCTTTGTTACCTTGGTCGGTACAAATATTTTTACCATCCTTGCAGTTTTTAAAAGATGCAAGCGTGTTAAATCCGCCATGAGATACTAGTGCTTCTAGTGTTGCTGTTCCAGGAACAACAACACGTCCTTTAAATTGTTTCATTAGTTTTTACCCCCTGTAATTTGGTCTAATATTTCGGCATCTGTATAATATCTAGCACTTGTGTAAGTTCTAAGCTTGTTTGAGTTGGTTATTACTGGCATTTTTGCACATAGTGGGTTGTTCATATACATAAGTGGGCAGATATATGAAAGTATTACGCCCATTTTCTTTAATTTTGCATAATCTTCGGTTTTCTCAAATTCTGCAATAACGGCTGGGGCAGAAGTAAATACCGTTTTAATTGTAACTTTTTTACGGTTGCGTTCGGCAAGTTTTTGTTCTAACTTATTTGTCCAATCGTGAAGTTGAGCAAGTGTCATATGTGGGCAACCCATAAAGCATAGTTTTGGCTTTGCGTTTGGGTTTGTCCAAATTACTGGATAGTTAGACTTTACTCTTTCTAGTTCGGCGTCATCTACTACATAAACCTTTGCATTTGGGTTGATTAACTTTTCGCCCATTTCTACGGCTTCTGGGGTAAGGTTTTCTATGTGATATAGTCCAACCGAACCATTTGAAGCGGTTGCTGCACCAAAGTCTTTAAGGTAAGTTGTTGCTTCATCGTTTAGTTCGGTACCAATCCATTTGTCAAGTCCTTTAATGTAAGGAACTTCTTCTAGCACCTTCATACCAATCGCAGAACCTAAAAGTTGTGCTTCTGGCTTTTTGGTAGTTTTAATTTCTACTATCCAATTTGCCTTTCGACCTTCGTCTGTTAGTAGTCCAAAGTAAGGAACATATCCTATGATTGAACCAAACATTTCAATAATACCACTATTACGGTTACATCTAGCACCCAAAACAGAGTTTGCATAGTTTACAGCACTAGATTCAGCCCAAGAAAGTATATCGCCTTTTTTAGGACGATTGCCAACTTCGTTAAAGTAGCAGGCACAAGTAAATGAGTTATCTGAAAGTAGTCCAATTTCTTTTAGTTGCTTTTCATAACGCTTTTGTGGGCCATACATAACCTTAAATACAATATCTTGTAAAAGATTTTTTGGAACGTTCTTGTCGGTAGGTCTTGGGTCGGCTGAGAATAATTGTTTGCTTTTAATTCCACTTGCTACAAGTTCGTCCATTAATTTGAATACGCCTTTAATTACTATAACGCCAAAACTAGTTACAATATGACCATAAGTACTTGTAACGGGTACCATTTTTGTTGCACCAAATGTTTCGCCGTACATTACAAGGGTCTTCATAATTTTTGCCATTTCAGCACCTTGTGCTCCGTCTAAAATGGCTTGTTGTTCTTTTGTAAGTTCCATTTGTTTTCTCCTTTTATATCTTCATGGCTTCGTCCCAAGCCTTCCAAATTACGGTACGTAGATTGCCGACCTTATCGCAGTCACCAACCAAGTGTACATTTTTGGTAGCAATAGGGTTAGGGATATATCCAACTGATAAAATAACGCTATCTGCATCAATATTAAATACTTTGCCATAATTATCTTTTACAATTACACCATTATCGCAAATTTCCATAAGAGCAGTGTTTAAATGAGTTTCAACTTTGTGTAACTTAAAGAAATCTCTTAAGTACGAAGAGTTTGCAAGACAAACGCCCTTAACAGCAATTAAATCATTCTTCATTTCTACAATAATAGGTGTTTTTCCTTTATTGTATAGGTCTAGGGCAATTTCACAACCCGTTAAGCCACCACCAATTATCACTACACGATTGCCAACTTGCTTATTGTTTAGTAGATAGTCGCACGCTTCAATGCCCTTTTCAAAACCTTTTACTCTAAGTTTTCGTGGGGTGGCACCCGTTGCAACAATTACTTCATCGGCGTCAAGACTTTCTACATCGGTAATGGTTGTGTTAAATCTAATAGTAATGCCAAGGTCGTGCATTTCTTTTTTGTACCATTCAATTAAAGCTTTATCTCTTTCTTTAAAGTCTGGAGCAGATGCTGCTATAAATACACCGCCAAGTCTATCCGTCTTTTCATATATTGTTACTTTATGTCCTCTAAGAGCAAGCACTCTCGCAGATTCCATACCGCCAATACCGCCACCAATAACGGCAACATTTTTAACCTTTTTAGTAGGAACAATTTTATATTTTTTGGTTTGCATAGTTCTAGGGTTTAATGCACATCTTGCCATGCCAGCATTGTCGGACAAACTTTGGTCGTTTGCAACGCCGTTATAATGACACATATTAAAGCAAGCGTTATGACAGCAAATACATGGCATAATATCCTTTTCGTTGCCATTCATTAATTTTGTAACCCATTCTGGGTCAACCAAAAATTGTCGAGCAACGCCCATACCATCAATTTCGCCATTTTTAATTGCTTCGTTTGCAACTTCTGGAGTCATTTTGCCGGCACAAACTACAGGAATATCTACAAACTTTTTAATATGTTTAACTTCTTCTAGGTTACAGTTTTGTGGCATATATGGAGCAGGGTGAGCCCAATACCATGCGTCATAGGTTCCGTTATCGCAGTTTAGCATATCGTAACCAGCGTCTTGTAAATATTTAGCAGCCTTTTCGCTTTCTTCCATATCTCTACCAACTTCGGTATAGGTTTCACCAGGTAATGCACCTTCGCCAAAACCTTTCGTTTTACTTACAACAGAGTAACGAAGCGAAACAGGGAAGTCTTTACCGCATTCGGCCTTAATTGCTTTTACAATTTCTACTGGGAAACGATAACGATTTTCAAAACTTCCGCCATACTTATCGGTACGATTATTTGTGTACTTCATTGTAAATTGGTCTAATAAATACCCTTCGTGAACAGCGTGAACCTCAATACCATCAACGCCAGCGTCCTTGCAAAGTTTTGCGGTTTTTGCAAAGGCCTCTACCATTTTATCAATTTCTTTAATGGTTAGTGGTCTACTTATACAACTATCATCCCAACGGTTTGGAGTAGCAGAAGCACTAGCGGTTAGGTAACTAACATCTAAAACAGGTTTTAACACCGTTCCGAGTACCTTATTTTTGATTGCTTTTACCATTAAATCGTTTATTGCAAGCGATCTACCAAAACCAGCCGTTAATTGAATAAACATTTTACAGCCAGTTTTATGGAATTCGTCCATAAACTCTTTTAATTTTTTAAATTTGCCTTTACCTTGATAAAGCCATTTGCCAAATAAAATATCTTTAATTGGAGCAATACCAGGTAAAATTAAACCGACATTATTTTTTGCTCTTTCTAGTAAAAAATTTGCGGCTTCTTTATCAAAATGATTTGGTTCCATCCAGCCAAAAATGGAAGTGCCACCCATACTGGTCATAACAATACGGTTTTTGATTTCTACATTGCCTATTTTCCAAGGCGTAAATAATTCTTTTACGGATTCGTCCATAGCGTTCTCCTAATTTTTCTTTAACCAGATTGTCACATTTTGTCACAATTTGGTTTCTAAGACAATTATAATAATTATTATTTTTATAGTCAAATTTATTTTGTGAATATATGTCAAATTTATAACTCTTGAACAAAATATTCTATTGGATGTGGCAAGAATTTTTGCGGTAAAATTATTATCTAGTATGTGCTTAACAATAAAACAATGTGAAATCATAATAATTCTAGTAAACTTTAATAAAAAATACTTGCAAATGAAAAGTTTATAGAATATAATTTGTTGGTAAATTACAAAAGGAGAAAAATTATGAATTGGAATGAGATTTGGAATTCAATAAAAACGTTTTTTCAAAACAACATTTGGAACATTGTTACATTTTTTGCCGTTTTAATTATCGGACTAATAGTAGTAAAAATTGTTCTAAATATAACCCAAAAAGTTATGAAAAAAACAAAAATGCAAGAAGTTACCCAGGGCTTTTTGTATCATATTTTAAAGTTTATACTATACCTTATCTTAATTTTGGTATGCTTAAACATTATTGGTATATCTATGACGGGAGTTGTTACTGCAATATCTGCTGCCGTATTGGCAATAGGTATGGCTCTACAAAACATTATAGCAAACCTTGCAAACGGAATTATTATAGTATCTACAGGTATGTTTAAAAAGGGTGACTATATTTCTGTTAGTGGTGTAGAAGGTTCGTTGGTAGATGTAAACTTTTTGTTTTCAACTATTATGACAACCGATAACAAAAGAGTTACAATACCTAATTCTACAATACTAAATAACTGCGTTACAAACTTTGGTGCAAACCCAACCAGAAGGGTAGATTTTTCTTTCGATGTTGCATATGAAAGTGATGTTGAACTTGTGAAGAAGATTGTTATAGACGTAATGAAGAGTGATGGTAGAGTTTTGTTAGAACCAAAAGCACCTTTTTGCAGATTAAAATATATGAATGCTAGTGCTATTACCTTTGTTGCAAATTGTTGGGTAGATGCTGAAGATTATTGGGACGTTTACTATTATGTAATGGAAAATGTGTTTAACGAATTTAAACGTAACAATGTTTCTATACCATACAACCAACTAGAAGTTCGTGAAAGAAAGGATGAAGTAACTATGCCAGTGGTTGGAACTGGTCTACAAGAAAGAGTAGAAAAGGAAAGAGTAAATAAAAAGCATGGCATAGACCTTGAACACGATGACTTATTAAAAGTATTCTCAAAGAAAAATAAATCTTCAGACGACCAGAAGAAATCTAAAAAGAAAAGTGCTTAACGGACTATACTCAAATAATTTAGCAAAATAAAGCGATTTAATGTTAGATAAGTCAAAAATATAAAATTTTCTATTAAAAAACCAGATTATCAAGTAAATTAATACTTTTTAGTCTGGTTTATTTTTATTTAAGATTGACATATTCATTTTAAATAGTTTATAATTACTAATGAAAAATGAAGTTCTGGTGAAATACCCTAATATATATTTTTTGGTGAACAATGGAAGAAAATTTAAAGTTAAATAAAAAAAGAAGTTTTGGTGAAGTTATGCGAGGAAGAAAAGCTAGAATTCTACCAACAATATTGGTATCTATAATCATTCCGTTTATTCTTTGCATATCGGTACCATTTGAAATATATTGCAATAATTCTAGCGAATTCGTATTTGGAATTTTAGACTTTTTGCCATTTTGTTTGGTGTTTTGTGTTGGTATAGCGTCTGCGTTAATAATCCTTTTGCTATTACTACCAAATACTGCATATAAAATATGTTTATACCTATTTTTTGGCTTGGGGTTTATGTTTTTTTTGCAAGGTACATACCTAAACGGAAACCTTTCACTTGCTGGAGATAATATGTCGAGTGGTGGGGTCAGTAAAGTAAGTATCTATATAAACCTAGGCGTTTGGGTGTTACTTATAGCGGGGTTTATTGCACTTGCTCTTAGCATAAAAGATAAAAAGGGTTTCATAAGACTTGGCACCATTGTTCTTTCGGTTATAGTTCTTGCAACGCAAGTTATGAGCATAACCTTTAGTTGTATAAACAATAAAGATGCATTCGTTTCACCTGAAATGCGAAACTCGAGCGACAATGCAGTAAATAATGAAGTTCCACTTACCACAAAAAATCTAACAAACATATCAACATCAAAAAATATTTTTTATTTTGTAATAGATAGATTTGATGAAACATATGCCGAAAGTGCATACATTAGTGATAGTTCTATTTACGATAAACTAGAAGGATTTACATGGTTTAAAGATAACATATCAATTTATGGTCATACATTCCCAGCAGTTTGCAATATGCTAACCGGGGCGGAACATAAGGGCAATTTGTACCGAGAACCCTATCTTGAAGATGCTTACAATAATGACAACCCACTAAAAGAACTAAGTGAAAATGGTTATGATATAAATCTTTACACAACGATGTATTATTCTTATACGGGTAAAAATATGCCATCATATATTTCAAACCTAGAAGCTGGAGAATATAGCGTAGACAATAGTTTTGGTTTGTCATTTAGAATGGTTGAATTGAGTTTATTTAGATGTGTACCATTAATTGCAAAATGGGCGTTTAAAGATATAAATTCTTCAACTTGTAATAGTTATGCAACTTTTACTTCAGATGGAGAGATAAATTATCAATCTTCAAATTCGTCAGCATATAATTTGGTGGACATAAAAGGCTTTCAAAAAACCGATAAAAAGCAATTTACATTTATTCATGTAGATGGCACGCATAAACCAGAAAGTGACCTTTCATCAAAAAAATATACAATTCCTAGTGTAGAAAACGCCTTAAAAAATAGTTTTAGAATTATTAATAAGTATATTGATGAATTAAAGCTAAGCGGAATGTATAAAGATGCAACAGTAATTATAACGGGCGACCATGGTTATTCAAAAAATGACTTAACCAAATTAACAACTGCAGTTCAAACGGCGTTATTTGTTAAGCCGGCGGGAGTAGAAAGTGGTGTTTTAAAACAAAGCACAGCACAAACTTCACACGCAGATATTTGGGCTACAATTCATTCATCTATTGGTTTAGAAAGTAGATTTAATGTTGGTAAAAATGTTTTTGATATTTCTGAAACCGAACTTAGAACACGTTATTATATTTGGCAAACCTACCAATCGGGTTCTATGGATGAGTTTATATACAAGATTACAGGTAATGGCAGTGAATTTAATAATTGGCACGAAGAAGTAGTTACACATTACAATAAAGATGTAATGCAATAATAGGAGAAAAATATGGACACGATTATTTATTATATTTGTATACCTTTGGGGTACTTAATGAAATGGTGTTGGTGGCTTGTACAAAATTATGGTTTAGCAATAATTCTTTTTACACTTGCCACAAAGCTAGTTTTATTGCCACTATCTATCTGGATACAGAAAAATAGTATTTTAATGGTAAAAATTCAGCCTGAAGTAAATTATTTGAAAGCAAATATGCAAGGCAATTTAGATGCTATTGCAGATGGTCAAAGTAAGATATTCAAAAAGGCAAAATATCATCCAATGCTTGCAGTTGTTCCACTAATTTTACAAATAGTTTTACTACTTGGTGTTGTAGAAATTATTTATCATCCATTAAGTTATTTATTTGGTTTTGCTAAAGCTGACATTTTAAAACTTGCCGAATTTATAGGTGCAAATACAAACGAATCTTCATTTCAACTAACTATAATTGATGCTATAAAGTCGGGTAGTATTACAGCATCAACCGTTGTAGAAGGTGTAAGTGCCGAAACGATGGGCGAGATTGTTACAAGTGTAACAAAGTTTGATATGAACTTTCTTGGAATGAATCTTTCGGTTGTTCCAAGCGTGGTGTTTGGTTGGTATTTATTGGTTCCATTATTTGCTGGGTTATCTTCGTGGGTGCTTTGTTTTACACAAAATTGTTCCAATGTACTACAACACGAGCAAAGCAATTTAAATAAATATGGAATTATGGCACTAAGCGTTGCATTGTCGCTTTACCTTGGATTCTTCGTACCATCGGGCATTGCCCTTTATTGGATGGCAAGTAATCTATTAAGCGTAGCACAAATGTATCTATTAAATCTTGCAATTAATCCTAAAAAATATGTAGATTATGAAGATCTAGAAAACAGCCGAATTGCACTTCAAAAAGCAAAAGAATTTGGCAAAGTAGACAAAAAAGACCCTAAGTATAAAGAAGCAAAGAAACGCGAAAAACAAGACTATAAAGCATTTAAACAGATTGCGAATAAGCACATTGTATTTTACTCCGAAAAAAGCGGTTTCTATAAGTATTTTAGCGGAATTATAGATGAACTTCTAAAAAAGTCTAACCTTACTATTCATTATGTAACAAATGATTATAACGACCAAATATTTGAAATTGCTAAAACCGAACCTAGAATAAAGCCTTATTACATAAGTCTAAAAAAGATGGTTTTATTAATGATGTTAGTAGAAACCGATATGTTTGTAATGACGACCCCAGACTTAAATAAGTTCTACCTAAAAAGGTCGTTTATTAAAAATGATATAGAATACATTTATGTTCCACACGATATGATGAGTGTTCATATGGGATTTAGAGAAGGTGCTCTTGATGCTTTTGATACAATATTTTGCTCGGGTCCTCACGTAAAGCAAGAAGTATTAAAAACCGAAGAAGTGTACAAATTAAAACCAAAGACTTTGGTAGAATTTGGATATCCTTTGGCAGACGAACTTGTTAAAAAGGGACAAATTGCAAACGCTGAAAGAGATAAAAATAAACCTATAAAAGAAATATTAATTGCTCCAAGTTGGCAAGAAGACAACCTTATGGATTCGTGCTTAGATGATTTAATTAAGGCATTGTATTGTGATGAATTTCATATAATTGTACGACCACATCCAGAATATGTAAAAAGATTTAATTATCAATTAGAAAAAATCGTAGAGAAATACAAAGATTACGACAAGGATAAGTTGACTTTTGAATTAGATTTTACAAAAAATAAATCAATTTATTCTTCCGATGTTTTAATTACCGATTGGTCGGGCGTTGGGCCAGAATTTGCATTCGCAACAACTCGTCCAGTTGTATTTATAAACACGAAGATGAAATGCTTAAACGAAAATTGGCAAAAAATTGGTCTAACTCCAGTTGAGTTGTCTTTAAGAGATGAAATTGGTGTAAGCGTAAATAAAGAAGATGTAGTAGGCATTAAAGAAACTATTTCAAAGTTAATAAAAGAAGAAGACCGTTACCATGCAAAAATTGTTGACATTTTTGACAAATTCTTGTACAATCACGGTAAATCTAGCAAGGTCGGAGCAGAATACATTTTAAAGTCATTAAAAAATAAACAAAATCAAAAGAAAACAAAATAAAGGTAGGAAAATTCATGTTAAATTTAATTTCAACTATTCAAAATCTATGCTACATAGACCCAGCAGCAACAAGTGTTTTAATTTCTTCAATTACTGCAATCGCAGTGGCTCTTGGTGCAACATTTATTATTATTTGGAGAAAGATGAAAAAAGGAGTTCGTAAAACCTTCCATATAGATGAAAACGCAGGTAAAGTAATGGAAGATGACCTAGTAATACTAGATGACGAGAGCGAAGAAAATAAAGATGATAAAAAAGAGAATGCTGAAGAAGTAAAAACTGAGAAAGTAGAAGAAAAAACCGAACCTAAAGTAAAAACAACGACTTCAGCAAAATCAAAAAAATCAACTACAGCAACTCAAAATAAAACTACAAAGTCAACCACAAAAACTAAAAAGTAACAAAAAATAAATAACCCCTAAAGCCAACTCTGGTTTTAGGGGTTATTTTTGTAGTAAAATTTAATTCAAATATATTTAAAGCATTTTATTGGTTTATAAACCAAGTTTTGCACCGCAGTTTGGACAACTCTTGTCGCTAGACGAAATGCTTGCACCACAATACTCACAAGTTGTGGAATTAGTGTTATTTTGTGTTGTTTGGCTATTGCCTGTAGAGTTTTGAGAATTATTATTGTCTTCGTATGTGCCGTCAGTCTTTTGCTTTGCACGAACTACCATAATTACCATTATTGCAATACATATACCAGTGCCGACTAAAGAAATTATAAATAGAACACGTGAACTTTTAATATTTCTTTTTGCGTTTATGTAATCGCCGTCATCGTCCAAACTGAAGTTTTTGTAATCCATTGGAACTGAGTCAGATAGTTTGGTAGAATTTTTTGTATCGACTGCAAGTTTTATGGTGTCGCCTTCGTGTGGGGCAGTACTTCTAGAACTGTAAACTTTAAAACTGTATCCGTTATCTACAATATCGCCGTTGCTTGCTGTAAATTTGTAATCAAATGCCCATTTTCCGCTTCCGTTTTCGTCTTGCCAAACGCTTATAACAATTCCGTCAACAATAAGTTCGGGATCTTGTTCGGCTCTTTCTATCATTGCGACATAGCCAGCGCGGTCGTTTTGTATGTATTTCAATTCTTCCTTTCCGGCTTTCATACTAAAGCCGTTAGTAAATGCAAATACAACACAACAAACTAAAATCGTTCCAATAAAACTTAAAATACTTTGAGCACCTACGCTAAAAAAGAATAGGGAGTGACCCAAATGAAATCTTAGTGGTTTTCGAGGTCTACTGCTTCCGCCAGAATATCCTCCGCTTCTACTACTTGAACTATGGCTTCCGCCGTATCCATGACTACCTGATGGCATCTTTTTATCTCCTTAAATTAAAGTATGCTAATTATAGCATATATAGTAGGGTTTTGTAAATAAAAAGAAGAATTTTAGGATAAATTTTGCAAAAAAAATAAGTCCGATAATATTCGGACTTATAAAAAATTATTTACTAGATTTTTTTGTTGTTCTTTTTGGTTTCTCTTCAACTGCTTCTGCAATAGATTTAACCTTTGGAGCACGCTTTGTAGTGGTTGCTTTCTTTGGTTCCTTTTTGTCTTGTTCTTCAGTGTTTCCAGAAGTAGTGGTTTCGGTAGTGGTTGCTATTGTAGTTATGGTCGTTTCGGTTGGGGTAGAAGTCTTTTTACGAGTGGTAGATTTAACAGTTTTCTTTGTCTTTTCTAAACCTTCTTCAGATGTGGTAGTTTCAGTTGTTGTGCTTTCTTGTATAGGTTCGATAGTTTCAACAACTTTTCTTGACTCAGTGAAAGTATTTCTGTTATCTTCAGGTCGTTCTACGATAACAGCCATAGGTTGCTTTTTAGCAGGCTTTTTTACTTCTTCTTTTTCTTCTTCAGATGTAGATGTTTCAGTGTTTTCATCTTCAACATTTTCCTTTGGCTTTCCAGCGCAGGCTACAATTAAATAAATTGCGGTAATTAATAAAACCAATATAACGGCAAGTGTTGCCCAAACAAACCAATCTGGTGTGGTTAGTGCTTCACTCATAGCATCCTTTAATGAATTATATGTATTAAGTAAAAATGAACTAAACATATTATATCTCCTTCATTCATTTATTCTTACTTTATTATATATCAATTTTCCAATTTAGTCAATATTAAAAAAAGACAAAATTTTAATTTTCGCTGTAAAAACAAAAAAACTCGTAACGCAAGTTACGAGTCTTTCATTATACCACTAGTGGTATAATTATACCAAGTATTACTACTAGTAGACATACCAAAAACAACACCTTCCAAACCATTTGCTTTTTTGCTACATATCTCCAAGCAAGTACGCTTGCAAGAATAATTAGCATAGCGGTGGCAACGCCTTGAAGAGCACTGATTACCTTTAAACTTACCCCGCAAGCTCCAAGAATGGTCGAAACTAGATACAAAATAGCAACGGCACAGATTGTGTAAAAAGCAATTTTGTTTACGCTCCAGCTATAGGTGTGTTTTGATGAACTAGATGAACTTGAACTTTTTTTGCTTTGTGTAGAATTTGCCATAGTGATTTTCTCCTTAAAAATTTTCAGATAAAGTTTATTACAAAATTTGCAAACTGTCAAAGGTTTTTAACAATTTTTTAAGAATTGTTAAATGTAAAAATTTTGCAAGACGGGGTGTACTTGACAAATATGAAATTTGCTGGTATAATTTAAGAAAAATGAAGGTTTAAAATTATGAATATTTTTGATAAGATTGCACTAAAAATGTATAAAAAAGAATTAGAAGAAGCAATGATTGTTTACAAAGCGTTACCACGAGATGTAAAGATGGATATCATTATGGATGTGTATAATACAATGGATACGTCTGGCTGGGAATATGATAAGCCGGTGCAATATAAATTTATTCCCCAAATAAGTAGCCAACACAAAGAAGTTTTAGATAATGCAGTTATGGTTTTAGCTTTTGCTTTAAACAAAAATAAGCCAAAGGGAGAAAGTGTTTTATCTAGGAAATTGGGTGTAGATAAGGCGTCGGTTGAAGATTTGGTTCAAAAAGTTTATAAACGATTAAACGTTTCGGAAAATGGATTGTTTTTTAACACGGTTGATTTTTACAAAAAGCATAATGATGAAATCACAACCGAAGCGAAATTGGAAAAGAAAATGTTTTGGGCAAATAAGACCCCAAAAAGTATAAAATGGCTAAAGAATGAAATAGACGAATATTTAGTTTATTCAAAAAAGAGTGGCGAAGAGGCTGAAAAAGAAAGGGAAAACATTAATAGTAGTCTAAACGAAGTTGGAGCATACAGTAGTTTAAAAATAATTAAGATATTAAGGCATTTATACTACAATAATTCTGCAACCCAAACTATACTAGAGAAGTACCCAGAGGACGCAAGAAAGGTTGATAGACAAAGCGTATATAAACTTGCAAATGGTAGAAGCGTAAATTGCTTTGTGCGTGAAGATGAGAGGAGTATATAAAAATTAAACTCATGGAAATTTATCATTCTATGAGTTTTTTTGTTGTATTATTCTATCAAACTAGATAAACTAATTTTTATAAAGGAGTTATTATGAAAGTAGAATTTAACAAAGATAAAAGCGTTGTTGAACGCATTCAAAAAGGTTTAAAAGAAAAAGGCGGGTATTGCCCTTGTAAAGTTGGCAAAACGCCCGATAATAAATGTATGTGTAAAGAATTTCGTGACCAAATAGCAGACCCTAATTTTGAAGGATATTGTTATTGTGGGTTATACTATAAAAGTAAGTAAATAAAAATAGTAACTATTTTAAGGCGCTTAAAAGTTTGTAGTACAAAACTTCGTCAATTTCTACATGTAATCGATCGTCAAAGTGGTTAAATGCACGAAGAAGTAGTGACGGAAAAGTCTTATTATCGGTTAATGGTGCATTTAATAGTTTTATCTTTAAACGTTCATAGTGGTCGGTAAAAACATCAACGGCATGTGCAATGGTTTGGTCTAAATATATTATTTCGTTCAAAATTGCATTAAATACGGCTTCGGTTTGTTCTACCGGAGTGTTTTTACTTTCTATTTCTATAAGCTTATAAAATGCAATAGTAAGGTTATATAATGTATTAGATAAATTTAGGTCTTTTTTATGATTGTTTACAAGTAAATCTATAAATTCAATATATTTTTTTTCTTTCAACAAATCTTCGCCAGCAAAAAAATCCATCATTTCGGTGAGTTCAATAAGATAATCATCGGCATATTTTGATATAAGCAGTGCATTGGTACTGGCGTTATCTACATAATCAAAAATAGTGCATACAATATCTTCCGATGCTAGTAGGTTGCAACCTGTTTGTTTTTTGTCATTTTTGCCCGCTAATATCAAAGAAGGCTTACTTACATCAATTTTCATATTAATACCTTTTTATTTATTCTAAAAGATATTACCACATCAATTAAATTTCGTCAAGCGTAATGTGTGTCTATATTTGTCGAATTATGTCGAAAACAACAACTAGCATTAAAACTTGCAATTTTTTATTTTTTATGGTATCATATATGTATCCCAAATAAGAGGAGTTATTTATTAGTGAATAATTTTTTAGAAAAAATAAACGAAAAAAAATATGAATTGCTGTTAGCAAAAGATTATAATATTTTAAGGGTAAAATACCAGCTGGGTTGCGAAATGGCAAGAGTTAAAAAATTTTGTCGTGATACCTACAAAATAGGCAAAAAGTATTGTAGAAAATTAACTTTAAAAGAAAATTCTCCTATATTAGAAGCGTTTGAAAAACACGAAAACGAACGCCAAAGGCGAGTGCGTGGAGATTTAATAAAATTTTTCTCCTCAGATGAGCAAGCAAAGAAGATGTTAAATGCTTACAAAAATTACATTTTTAGAAATTCAAAATTAGTTAAAATTAATGAATCGCATAAAAACAATGAAATTATTATAGATGGTTTAAGATTTGATAAGAATGAAGAACTTGAATTAGTTATTGTTCAAAAATTGGCGTTAGCACTTGCAGAAAGAAAATTTAATACCCGTCCCGATGTGCATTTCGTTTATGAACGTTTTTTGCAAGACAGAAAGAAAAAGATGAGCGAAAGAGAAGCATGTACAAATGGCGAAAAGGTGAATGTTAATTATTATAAAAACGAAAATCAATATATAGAAGGTTTACTATTAAAAGCCCTTACAGAGTATTCAAAAAACAAGGGTAGCTTAATTGCAAAGGTTGAAAGAAAAAAGAACGAACAAGTTGCACTAAGTGGGAAAGGCGAAACTGGCGATGGGAAAAAAGTGGCAGTAGTAAATAAGGATGACATAATGAATGATAAAGATTTCTTAAGATGGAAGACTGCTCAAGAATTGGAAAACGAAAAACTAATGTCATTCCTTCCAGACTCCATTCAAGAATACTGGAAGTAGTGGTTTAAATAATTTTTACTAGTAGTCCTCTCGTTATTAAGTGAAATAATATCATAGAAACAACTAACAAAATAAAAGTGACCCCAATTTTTAGGTCACTTAAAATAGTTAGTTGTTTTTATTCTTTTGCATCTGAATTATTTTCTGGAAAAACTATGGTTTCGTTATTTTTCTCTTTTAGGTGATCTCTGTAAATTAATATACTGGTAAAAATTAAGCAGATAAATTCATTAATCATATTAATATAACCAGAGTAAAGTGCGTTATATCCTATTGTAAATATATTAGAAGCAACAGAGAAGTATCTAAACACTCTAACATCATGTTGCCACGCGCCGTAAGTGTAGGTTAAGCCCTTTAATGCGACTAAAGAATATTCAAACCAGTTGCCGTTAAATCCAATAAAACTTACACCTATAAATAATAATGAAAAAATAATAATGTCGGGCAACTTTTTGTGAAAGCCTTTTTTTGCATAAATGTAAAAAACAAACGTTCGTATGACCGATAATATTGTGCATGCAAGCCCCATATATGCTGAAAGTAGCCATAAACTTATGCAGACAAATACATTTGCAACCATATTGCAAAAAAGGGTTTTGTGTTGGTCCTTAAAAAGTCTGCCCGAAGTATTAATAATAAGCGCTATAAGACTAAATATTTGGGCTAATATAAACTTTGTCATACATTTCTCCTGAAGATAATTATATCAAATAGAACCTAAATAAAACAAATGCTTTTTGTTACAAATAAAATATTTTCAATTATTAAATAAAAATATTTTGTATCAGATTTTAATTTTGCTATACTAATCATATAAGTCATATAAGGAGATAAAAATGGCAAAAAGTACAATAAAAAAAGATAGTGATGAATTTAAAAGTATGTTCCGTGAATACGATATACGTGGAAAGGTTAATAAATTTGAATTAAATGAAGAAAGTGTTTATGAGATTGTTTCGGCGTATGCACGGCTTATTAAAGAGCGTGGAATAAAACGCGTGGTGCTAGGATACGACAATAGAGATTGTTCTCCAGCGTTTCACGATAGTGCATTAAAGGCTCTTTTAGAATATGGAATGAAAGTTTATGATATTGGTTTAACACTAACACCAGTATCTTATTACGCTCAATATAGATTTGAAGCCGAGGGTCTAGTTATGATAACTGCTTCGCATAACCCTAATGGTTGGAGCGGGTTTAAGTTTGGATTGGGATACTCTAGAACGCTTGGTAAAGAAGATATTAAAAGAGTTTATAATTATTGCTTGGAACCATTTGATTACAAAGGAAATGTCGGTGAAGTAATAGAAGTTAATGTACGAGAAGATTATATAAATGAAGTATTAAGCCGTATCAAGATGGGCGAAAATAAACCTCGTGTAATAATTGAAACAGCAAATGGTGGGGCGGGCTTGTTTGCGTATGAAATTTTTGAAAGGCTTGGTTGTATTACATTTTTGTTAAATGCTGACCCAGACACAAGTTATCCAAAGTATTTCCCAAACCCTAGCGATAATAATGCTTGCGTTACAATAAAGAAACTAATTTCACATCCATATATTCATGCCGACCTTGGATTATTTTTTGATGGAGATGGCGATAGAGTAGGGGTAACAACTAAGGACGGCAAAACTGTTTATAGTGACATAGTCTTGGCTCTATTAAGTAAGCAATTGCTAGCAAAACATCCAAATGAAAAGGTTATATTTGATGTTAAGTGTTCAAGGGCACTTTCAGAAACTATAGAAGAAAATGGCGGTGAGCCAATTATGTGGAGCACGGGACATTCCTTTATAAAAGCAAAGATGCATCAAGAAAATGCAATTTTGGCTGGAGAAAGAAGCGGACATATCTTTATTGGCGGAGATGAGTATTTCGGTTTTGATGATGGTATTTTTGCTGGAGCAAAACTTGTAGAATTTTTATCTAACCAAGAAAAGGACTTAACCGAAGTTGTAGCATCTCTTCCAAAATATGTTACAAGTCCTGAAATATATGTAGAATGTGCAGACAATGTGAAATACAGGGTAATGGATAAAATTGTTAAAAGATTTAAGGAACTTTATCCAGAGAAAGTTGTAGACATTAATGGTGCAAGAGTTGAGTTTGATAATGGATGGGGGCTGGTTAGAGCAAGTTCTAATATGCCACTGCTTGGATTAATTTTTGAAGGTAAAACTCGTTCGGATATGGAAAAAATCAAAAAAATATTTAGATCGGTTTTAAGTGAGTTTAGCGAAGTTTCAAGTTATTGGCAAAATGATGATGAATAGATTTTTGTTTTAAATAATTAAAATCAAGTCGTTAGATGTGTTATTCTAGCGACTTTTATTTCCTATATTTTTAGGTTCATTTTTGTGGGATACTCATTTTGACAAAATTAGTTTGACATCGGTGCTAAAAATTACTAATATATTAAGTAATAAATAATTTACTAGAAGAGAGTGTGGTAATTATGGATAATAAACTGTTTTTTAGATTGCAAAAGTTAAGAGATGATTTAAGATTAACGCTTGCATTGTCTGGGGTGGGTGCCGGTGTGTGTGATGATGAAACCTTAAAACGAATTGCCGAAGTTGTTCCGGAAACCAGCGAAGAGCTTATGATGGTAAAGGGTGTAAACTCTGCATTTATCACAAAGTTCGGTGTTGAAATTTTGGATTGCATAAAAACTTATAAAAGCGAAGTTTTGAATGAGCGAGAACTTTCGGGACATAATTTAGCGGTAATTGAAAAAATAGAAAATTCATTAAAAGACCGACTGCTTGGTGGTTCGTACATTACAAAAAGTCAAAGTGCTTTAATTATAAATGGTACTGATGAGATTATAAATCTTTTTTATGATAAAGGCTCTATTAAGTACAATAGACGTACGGACGAAAACTTTGAAGATAGGTACAATCAATTTATAAAATTAATTAAGTTGGTTGATGCAAAAAAATTTGAAAGTGGCAAAAATGAATTATATCTCGGCTTTTCGGTTGTTAAGGGTGGCATTTGTGGTGGAGTTTTAAATTGTTATGCTCCATTGGTGCTTGTCCCTATTAAAATCATGCTAAATTATAATGAAATCAAAGTCATTAAAGATGAAAAGCGAAATATTTTATGTAATAGTTTAATTAATGCTTTACTTGGTATATCGCAAAACGCAGTGTATAAGTTTGATAAGAAATTAGGTTTTGCTGAACTTATAGCCGATATAGAAAATTATTATAAAACTTTAGGTATGAAGTTTGTTGAAAATGGCGGGTATACCGGTTTTTCAATGCAAAATGAAGTACTAATTGATGTATACGATAGTTCACTTGTAGATATATTACTAGAACTACAAAAAATTAAAAAATCAAAAAAGATAAATAAATTAACCGATATTATCTTGGGTGCAGAACCAAATACCAGTGAGTATATATCTAATCATACAAGTTACTATATAAATTTTCCGACTATAGAATGTAAAAGGGTGTTGGAACAATATGAAGAAAATGACATTTTGGCTGTAAATTCATTAATGGGTTCAGATTATGTAGATACAATAACAAACGTTTTGGCGGATAATGTTTGCAAAGGCAAAAATTGTATAGTGGTAGCAAAAAATGATTTGGAATTAGAAAAAGTTTATTCAGCACTACAAAGTTACAATAAATATGCGGTAAAATTGTTCGGCGAGAATTGCAGAGAGTCCTTTAAAAAACAATTTTTTGATTGCGTCGAAGATTGCGTGGGTGTGGAAAACAAAAAGAACGATATTTTTGGTTTAGATGACCGAATGCGTGATATAGAAAAAGACTTTTTAAACCTAGATCAAAATATGTTTGGCAATTCCGAATTTGCAAGTTGCATAAAAAATGCAAGTCTGTATGACTCGTTGTATTTATTACAAGGATTAAAGGAAAAGGACGAAGACGTTGAAAATCTAATAGCGGAGCAAGGCGCGGAAATTAAACTGGTAGAGATTTTAAACATAAAAAGACGTTTTGAAAATTCAGATTATCTAAACAAAGTATTGAGAGCGGAAGAAATGGATAGAATGTTTCCGTGGCTTAAGTACTTTAAAAAAGATTTGACCAAAAAGGAACTTGCGGAAATAAATGAGTTTTGTGGTGCCAAAAATCACTCAAACAAAAAATTAATAAAGCAGTTTGTAGAAAAGTACTTTATAAATAATGAATTTGTTAAGTTTATCATTGAAAACCCAGATAAATTGATAAATAGTTTAATTGGTTTAAATGACTACAACGAATTAATGGTTGAGTTAAGTTTGCTTAGCGTGACGGAAAGAAAGTTTATTTCTAGCGTATATGATACGAAAAAATTATTGGAAGTAAATAATATAGACGCGTGCAGAATGGTGATCGAGTGCTTTTTAAGGGGTGTTTTAAAACGTATTGAAGGCGAAAATGCCGAATCGGTTAAAACCATTAATGAATACAATGTGTTGCTTGAAGAATATAAAGCGTTAACAAATAAAAAGACTGTTCAATGTAGAGAGTTGCTGGTGCAAAGACTTAAACAATCATTAAAGGATAATTTGGTATATTCAAAGCGTTTTAAAGCGATGCAAGATAGTATAAATGGCTCAGACTATAACTTATTTGAAATGCTAACGAAATTTAGATTGGAACTCTTTGACGGTTTTAAAATTTGGTTTGTAAACCTAGATAAGGTAAGAGAGCTTCCAATTATTGCAAATATGTTTGATTTGTGTATTGTTTTGCAATCGGCGGACATTTTTGCGTATGAAAGTGTTGGGCTAGGTATTAGGTCTAAAAAACTAATTGCAGTTGCCGACTCTGAACAAAATGTGCGTAGAAGTGAAAATTTGTTAACGGATAAGAATTTTAAATTGGTTGAACCATACGAATTAACGCTTTTTGATAATGTTTCCGATTTTGGCGAAGTCATTGACTTATGTTTAAACAATAGACATAAAAATAAAGTATTATTTGATTTTACAAACTATGCTTTTTATGACGGAAGGTGCAAAGATTACAATATTGGTGGTTATAATGGTAATGCGGTGGTTTGCATTAATACGGCGGGTAGGTTTGATGATGGTATTAACCCAACTGAAGCCCGAAAAGTTATTTCAATATTAAAAACAGTTTTGGCAAAGGGGTCTAATAAGTCAATAGTTGTTGCAACTTTTACCAACGCACAAAAGTACGAGATTATAAAACAAATTAATCTATTAAGCGAGTTAGATGCCGAATTTACTAAAAGACTAGATGTATATTTGAAAAAATCGGGGAGTAACGGGGTTGAAGACCTTGTAAAAACGGCATATGAACTTATGGGCGTTACTAAGGAGCTGGTAATTTTTTCAACGGTTATTTCGGTAAACAAATACCGCCAGATAGAAGGAAGGGATATTTTTGATTTTGCGGGGTCTAAAGCGCTATTAAATTTAGTGTTAACCTCTGCTATAAATAAAATGATTGTAGTAACATCGGTAGAACCGGATGATGTAACGAAGTGTGTTGGTGGTACACTGCCACTTCAATTATTTGCTACATTTTTAAGTGTATGTAAAGCGTGCGGTGATAATAATGTAACTACAATAGAAAATATTTTAAATATGCTAAAGACTTTAACCGTAAACAATAGTGTTGGTGGATTGATTGACGACTTAAAAGAATTGCTTCTACAAAATAATTTAAATGCCAAGGTAGTAGACAATAGGATAATTGTAAATGACAAAATTATAGTGGAACTTGAAAGTGTCGCAAAAGAAAATTGTAGTGATGCAATAGAAAGGGATTTGTTTTTGCCAATTATGTTAGAAAAGACGGGATTAAGATACTATAAAATTTTCGACACTTTGCTTATTGAAGATTTGAATTTACAAATTGAGAAGATTAAAAATTTATCGAGATAATGAACCATTAGAAAGAAGGAGTGAAAATAATCGGGAGTTGATTTTCGCTCTTTTTTAATTTTTTTGTTTGTAAATTTGCCCAAAAATTAACCACAAACTCCACAACACAAAATGGCTTAAAATACATTTTTGCAAGTTTATACAAAAAACACAAATCATATTTTCGGTTAAAATTTTGTGTCATTTTAGGCGGTTTGTGTCGGCTTGATAAATTGCTTGGATGCACGTATATGTTCTGTGGTGGGGTGGGTGTAAAAGTTTATTTTGTGCCAAAACTAAAAGAAATTTGATTGAAAAAATATTAAATGGGATAATTTAAGGCGTGATATTTTTAAAAAAAATTGCTTACGAAAATTTACAAAATTTAATATTTTGTAATAAAAATAAATTAAGTATTGTTGTTTTGTTTGCTTTAATAATTTTACTTTGTTACAATAGAAATAATAAAAGTAGGAGATAAAATATGTGTAATTTTAATAGGTTTGGAACGGAAGAACAAGAAAATGCGTTCTTTCATTTACTCGAATTAAATAAGGGTAATGCTGGCAATGTTATGGAAGTGCTTCAAAAAACGCAAGGAATATTTGGATATATTCCAGAGTTAGCAGTTCATAAAATATCTGAAAAACTTCAAATGGCAGATAGTGAAATTTTTGGAATTATAACTTTTTATAGCCAATTTTCGCTTACGCCAAAGGCAAAATACAATATTGATGTTTGTTTAGGAACGGCGTGCTTTGTTTTGGGGTCTAATGACATTCTGCAAAAAATATTAAATAAACTTAATGTTAAAGTTGGGGAGATGACTCCAGACGGAAAGTGGATTGTTACAAGTTGTAGGTGCTTGGGGTGTTGTGGTCTGGCTCCAGCAATAACAATCAATGGCGAAGTTTTTGGTAAATTAAAAGTTGATGATGTTGACCGAATTTTAGATAGTTTTGAATAGGAGAGTGTATAAGTGGATAAAAGTGAATTGCAAGCAATTAAGGAAAAATATTTAAAGGAAGTTAATTTTAGGCGTAGTGGAGACAAATCGGGAGTTGATTACAGTTATGACATTTTAGTCTGTGGCGGTACCGGTTGTAAAAGTTGCAAGAGTGATGAAGTGTTGCAAAAACTAAGAGAAGTAATAAGCAGTAAAGGCCTTGAAAATGTAATTGCAGTACATGGGGTAGGTTGCTTTGGTCTCTGTGTTAATGGTCCAATTGTTTTAATTTATCCATATGATGCTCTTTATGAAAGGGTTAAAGTTTCGGATGTTGAAGAAATAGTTGAACAACTTGTAAATGGTAGATTGGTTGAAAGATTGTTGCATCATGAAGATGGTGAAGCAGTTGTTAAAAAGAGTGATATGAAGTTTTGCAAAAAACAGCAATATATTGCTCGTAATAATACCGAATTTATGAGTTTAGAAAACATCCTAGAAGACTACATTGCACTTGACGGATATAGTGCTCTTGAAAAGGTTGTAAATACACTTACCCCACAAGAAGTAATAGAAATTATAAAAAAGAGCGGGTTGCGTGGTAGGGGTGGCGCTGGATTTCCAACTGGTGTCAAGTGGGAATATGCAAGTAAAGTAGACGCTCCCCAAAAATATGTAATTTGTAATGCCGACGAAGGGGATCCCGGTGCATTTATGGATAGAAGCATAATAGAAGGTAATCCGCACGCAATAGTTGAAGCTATGGCAATTGCGGGTTATGCTATTGGTGCAAGTAAAGGTTTTGTGTATTTAAGAGCGGAATATCCACTGGCTGGCGAAAGACTTAGTAATGCTATACAAAAAGCAACCGAAAGAGGTTTGATTGGTAAAAATATATTTGGTTCTAATTTTTCGTTTGAACTTGAAATAAAGTTTGGTGCTGGTGCGTTTGTTTGTGGGGAAGAAACAGCTTTAATGCATAGTATAGAAGGTAAGCGTGGAGAACCAAGACTCAAACCACCATATCCAGCCGAGAGTGGACTTTATGGTTGCCCAACGGTAATAAACAATGTTGAAACTCTTGCAAATGTTGCTCAAATTATTAATAAAGGTGCAGAGTGGTTTAGTTCAATTGGAACCGAAGATAGTAAGGGAACAAAGGTTTTTGCACTTACTGGAAAAATTAAAAATTCAGGTTTAATTGAACTTCCTATGGGTACAACTATCAGAGAAATTATTTATGATATAGGCGGTGGCATACCAAATGGTAAGCGGTTTAAAGCGGTGCAAATGGGCGGGCCTAGTGGTGGTTGTATACCAGCCGAATATCTAGACACTCCAATAGACTATAAAAGTTTGACCGAACTTGGTTCTATGATGGGTAGTGGCGGTATGATAGTTGTGGATGAAGATTCGTGTATGGTAGATCTTGCAAAATTTTTCTTGCAGTTTACTTGTGATGAAAGTTGTGGCAAATGCACACCTTGCCGAATTGGCAACCGAAGAATTTTGGAAATTTTAACCAAAATAACCGATGGCGAAGCAACTATGGAAGATTTAGAAAAACTAGAAGAACTGTGTGACTATGTAAAATCTAATTCGCTTTGTGGATTAGGTCAAACTTCACCAAATCCGGTATTATCTACCCTTAGATATTTTAAAGATGAATACATTGAACATATTAAAGAGCATAAATGTCGTGCTGGCGTATGTAAAACCCTAACACATTATAAAATAACCGATAAATGTATTGGTTGTAGTTCGTGTGCAAGACAATGCCCAGTTGGTGCAATTACTGGTGAAATTAAAAAGAAGTTTAGCATCGACCAATCTAAGTGTATCAAATGTGGTAAATGTTACGAAACTTGCCGATTTGGTGCTATTGTAAAGGAGTAGTGGTATGGAAAATTTTATTGTTGAAATTAATGGGTTGAAATTTGAAGCGAATGCAAATGATACAATTTTGGATGTCGCCCGTAGAAACGGAATAGATATACCAACTCTTTGCTATTTGAAAAATTTAAATGAGCCAGCAAGTTGTAGGGTTTGTATGGTTGAAGTAGAAGGTATGAAAAACTTAGTAACGGCTTGCTCAACTAAGGTTCGAGAGAATATGGTTATTAAAACTACAACTAATAGAGTTTTGAGAGCAAGACGAAATGCGGTGGAACTACTACTTAGCAATCATAATAAGCACTGTCTAACTTGTCAGAAAAATACTAATTGTGCGTTGCAAAAATTATGTGTCAAGCTAAATTGCAATTCGGAAAAATATGCCGGCGAAATTAGTAAATTTTTGATTGATGACACAAATCACGCAATTTCAAGAGATGATAGCAAGTGCATTCTGTGTGGAAAATGTGTTGAGGTTTGTGCAAAAAGGCAAGGTTGTTCTGCAATTACTAAAATTAATCGTGGGTTTGATACAAAAATTGGGGCTTGTTTTGATAGGCCGATGCAAGATTCTGCTTGTATTGGTTGCGGACAATGTACATTAGTTTGTCCTACGGGTGCCTTGGTTATGAAAAATAACATAAACGAAGTGCTAGATATATTAGATGAAGACGATGTAATTAGGGTTGCTCAAGTTGCTCCAAGTGTAAGGGTTGCAATTGGCGAAGAATTTGGTGGAGAGATAGGGGCTTTTGAAGAAGGTAAAATGGTTACAGCACTTAAAGAGTGTGGCTTTGATTATGTCTTCGATGTAAATAATGGTGCCGATTTTACCGTTATAGAAGAAGGGAATGAACTTATCCAACGATTAACCGAAAAGAAGGGTTTGCCTTTATTTACAAGTTGTTGCCCGGCGTGGTTTAGTTATTGCGAGAAATTTTATCCAGAATTTGTTAATAATTTAAGTACGGCAAAATCTCCAAACGAAATGATGGGGTCGCTTGTGAAGTATTATTTTGAGCAACAAGGCAAAAAAGTAAAAATAGTATCTATTATGCCGTGTACTGCAAAAAAGAGAGAAGTGATTGCCCATGGCGAGATCGATCAAAGTATTACAACAAGGGAACTTGCGAAATTGATAAGAATGAAAAATATCAATTTTAACACCTTGCCGGAATCAAAGTTTGATAATCCTTTTGGTGAATATTCGGGCGCTGGGTTAATTTTTGGCGTAACGGGTGGTGTTACCGAAGCGGCTTTAAGATATGCAGTTTATAAGCTTACTGGTAGAAAACAAAACGTTATAGATGCCGTAAGATATAGTAATGGAGTAAAGGAAGTAGATGTTTCTATAGGGGAACAAATTATAAGGCTTGCGATAGTGCATGGCACTGCAAATGCCCCAAGAGTGTTAGAAGCAATTAAAACGGGCGAAAAAATGTATGATTTTGTTGAGATAATGGCGTGCCCGGGTGGATGCGTAAATGGTGGCGGACAACCCCTTGTTGATTACAATGAAGTTTCGGTAGATGAAGTCATCAAAAAGCGTTCAGCGAGCATTTATAAAGCGGATGGTGATTGCAAATTTAAAGAAAGTTCTGAAAATGAAAGCGTAAGAAAAATTTACGAAGAACTATTGCATGGTGACCACGAATTAATTCATAAACTTTTGCATTATATACATGATGGCAAAAGGGTGTACTAAAAATGTAAGGTTAAACTAAAAAATATAGTTTAACCTTTTTATATTAATTCGACATAATTTTACAAATTCTACATACATTAAGAAAGTTTTCTCATACTAAATAATAATTAGGAGTACGGTATGAGTGTAGAATTGGAAAGAAAGTTTAATATAATTGGAATGTTAATTGGTAATTCATTATTGTTTATTTTGGAATGTGTTACAAATTATTTAATGTTTGCCGAAAATAAGTGGGCGTGTTTTAAGTATTATACCGATATAGCTAATGCTTTTGCTCTTTTTGTTTCGGGAGTTATGGTTGCGAGTTGTATAATAGCGCTTATTAAAAATAAACCATTTTTACCAAAGTGGGTTATGGTTTTTAAATTAATTTCAACAACAATGTTGCTAATTACATTCACAATAGTTGTAACGTTTTTGGCTCCGTGGTTTGGGACTATTGGGTACTTAGTGTTTTTGTTCGGTGGTCCAATGCTATTCACTCATACTATCTGCCCGTTATTTTCCATTATTAGTTTTATGACAATAGAAAGGGGCTATAAATATAAATTTGGGGCAACAAGTTTCGTAATTTTACCAACCCTTGTATATGGTATTATTATGATAATTTTAAATATATTTGGTGTAGTTGTTGGACCTTATCCATTTTTTATGGTGTATAGGTTTCATTGGGTTATTGTAACGCTATGGTGTGCTGGAGTAATATTATGGAGTTATTTAATGTCTGTTATTTGTTGGCTTCTTTCGGGATCTAAAGTAAGGACAGTAAGAAGTTACAAAAATGTAGTTGTTGAGATAACTCCGGTATTTACCGATTAACAAAGGAGTTAAAAATTGAATAATATTGTAGTGGTAGTCTTTTGATTAACTAAATTCTTTAAGGAGATAAAATATGCCTACGCAAATAAACAATACTGCCACTGCAACATATAGATATGGCGAAAGTGGTAGTGCTACTGCAACAAGTAACGTTGCATCTACATCATTACTTTCACAATATCAATTAGAAACAACAAAAACGGCTTTAGTTCAAAATTATAGACCAGGAGATAACATTCCATTTATTGTACAAGTAAAAAATACGGGAACATCACCACTATATGCCGTTACAATGACCGATGATTTGGCTGGTGGTAATTTAATTTATGTCGGGAATAGTGTAAATTTGTTAAGGAATGAAACTATTTCAAGTCTTACTCCAACTACCACAAACCCATTAGTTGTAGAAATTGTTGATGAATTGCCAGCGGGCGAAGAAGTTTCGGTAATTTACACCGCTAGGGTAAGCGCTAATCTTTCAAGCGAAGTTGAACAAATTACAAATAGTGCAACATTTTCAGCACAAGGAACCCGTGGCGGTGCATTAATTACTGACACTCCAACAAGCGAAGCTTCTATTACTCCAGAAGATTACGCTTCAATAGAAATGACAAAGTCTGTTAGTGCCGACCAAGTAACTGCAGGTGTTCCATTTGATTATGTAATTACGCTAGAAAATGCAGGAAATGCCGACGCAACGGGTATTGTAATAACCGATGTCTTGCCAACCGACTTTACTATCAATTCTATTACGGCGGTAAGCGGTGAAACCACAACCACATTTGAAACTAGTGATTATAGCGTAGATAGTTCTACAAACACACTGACGCTCCCAAATACTTATTCGTCTAAAACTATTAGCGTTCCAGCAAGGGGAGAAGGCAGTGTTAATACAACAACTGTAACCATTAATGGGCAGATTGGTTAGAAAGAAATTGTTGATAAAATTTCTTGAAAAACCCACAATTAGTTTTGGAAACATACACACTTTGTGATAAAATGACTTTGATTAAAGTAGAGGAAATACAATTATGGAAAAAGAAACCGAACAGTTTTTGTTGAGTTTAAATGCAAAGTTTGGAGATTGGTATAAGGGCGAAGTTGAATTGCCGTCATTCACACATTCGCTTTACCCTTATAACAGTCTTTTTTCGCCTATTGAAATCAATGGAGTTACCATCAAAAACCGTGTGGTTATGGGTCCAATGGGCAATATTAATATGTGCGAAGAAACGGGGCGTCCTAATCAAAAAATGATCTCGTATTTTGAAGAGCGTGCGTCTGGCGGTGCTGGGCTTATAACAACGGGACTTGTTCCAGTATCTCATAAAATTGACCCAACGGTTACCGAAAAGGATGGGCTTACGTATTTTCCAAGAATAGATAGGTCTAGGACAGTTCTTGCGGGGTGGAGAGATGTTGCGTCGGCGTGTCATAACCATAACGCAAAAATATTTATTCAGCTAACAGCTGGTTTAGGTCGTGTTGGAAATCCAGAATGTCTAGTAAAATCTTTAAAATTCCCAGTTAGTGCATCTATAAATCCAAATTTTTATATACCACAAATTGCATCTTTAAGGCTTAGTGATTGTAAAATTAATAAGATTATTAAAAATATGGCACAAGCAAGCGTAGACGCAAAAGCATGTGGAATTGACGGAGTTTACCTTCATGGGCATGAGGGTTACTTAATGGAGCAACTCACAAATCGTGCGTTTAATAGAAGAAAGTTGGGACAATTTACAAATTGGCAGACATTTGGAATAAAAACCGTAAAGGCTATCAGAAAGCACGTTGGCGAAAAATATCCAATTATGTATAGAATAGATTTATCGCTTGCACTAAATGCGACATACGGATCTAGAATGGATACCGAAAAATCTTTAAAAAAGTTCAAAAATGAAAGACGCATTACTGAAACTTTGGAATATATGCAAAATCTTGTAAAAGCGGGCGTAGATGCGTTTGATGTAGATTTGGGCTGTTATGATAACTGGTGGTTGCCACATCCTCCAGCAAGTATGCCAGCGGGTTGCTTTTTGGATGTTTCTCGTTTGGTTAAAAACTTCTTTAATGATAATAATATCCGCTCAAATACGGGTAAGTTGGTGCCAGTAGTTGCTGTTGGTAAGTTGGGGTATCCCGATGTTGCTGAAAAAGCACTCCAAGATGGTTGGTGTGATATGATAATGCTTGCAAGACCATTACTTGCAGATCCAGATTGGGTAAAAAAGGCGTATGCAGGTGAAGTCGAAAAAATAACGCCTTGCATTGGTTGTCACGAAGGTTGCATAAATGAATTTGTAAATGGTGGGCACCCTCAATGTGCGGTAAACCCAAGATGTGGGTTTGAAGATGTATTAAAAAAGGATATTGTCCCAGCGGAGATTTCTAAAAATTGTTTGGTTATTGGGGCAGGGCCTAGCGGAGTTACTGCTTGTGATGTACTACTAAAACGTGGCCATAAAGTAACTTTAATGGATAAACAAAAAAAGGTTGCAAGCACATTAGATATTGCTGGCAAACCAAGGTTTAAGTTTGAAATCTTAAATTACAAAAAATACCTAGAAAATATGGTTGCGGGCTTTAAGAAAAATCCTAACTTTACCCTAAAACTAAACACCGAAGCCAAAATAGATGAAATTGCCGAAAAATATGACTGTATAATCGTTGCAACGGGTGCTAGAATGGTTAGACCGGGGCTAGAAGATAAAGAACTTACCAAACTTGTTTCGGTAGAAGAATTACTTAAAAAACCAGAAATTTTAAAAGATGCTACCGATGTTGCGATTTTGGGCGGGGGAGAAAGTGGTTGTGAAACGGCTTTATTTATAAAAGGCGAGTTAGATATTGATGTAACTGTTATAGAAGCGGGCAAATATTTAATGGCAAACGCTTGCACGGCTAATAGGGGACATATTTTGCACTATATGCAAGAAGAAGGGGTTGTTGTCCATAATTGTTCAAAACTTAAATGTATTAACGATGATGGTACAATTTCGGTTTATAAAAACATTGATAGTGCTGTTCCAAACCCATATAATACTTGGTCACCAGTTTTACCTGAAAGTGTAAAAAATCCATTTGAAAAACCAATCAATGAAAAGTTGGAAACTATTAGAATTGATGCAGATTTCTTAATTTACGCATACGGAAATGTTCCAAATGTAGAACTTTATAATGAGTTGGTGAAATCGCATTCAGCAAAGGAAATTTATAATATTGGAGATAGTATAAAACCGGGCAAAGTTTTCCAAGCGGTAAAAAGTGCTTACAATACTGCATTAAAAATATAGAAACTATTTTTAATGTAAATAAAAAAATAAAACACCGAAAGTTAAATTTTCGGTGTTTTTGTGTTCATTACAACTAATTTGTACTATTTAAAATCTTTTAAAATCTCGGCACGCTTCGCTTCGTATTCTTCTTTAGTTAATAGGTCTTTTTCGTACATTGATTTTAAGTTTGCAAGTTTTTCTTCGGTTGTTTCGGTTTTTGGTTCAATTGTCGCGGTATTTGTTCTATCGTTGTCGTAAACTAAATGTGTAACCTTTTTGGTTTCAATTCTTTTAACGACGGCGTTAGCAAGTATTACATAGCATAAGCAAAGTATAAATGGCACATATAGAGCTTTGTTTCCAAGAACGGATATTGTGTCGCTAATTTCAAAGGCTCCATCCTTTATTGCAAAACAGCAAATAAAGAAGGTTACAAAGAAATCTACATAAATGTGGCTTACATACATAATTGCTTGAACAGGAATGTATGATTTTTGATACTTTACAATGGTTGATGCGATAGTAGAAGCGGTAACAAATTGAATTGAAATAATTGCACAAGCTTTAAAGAACTTTAATACTCCAATTAATTTTTTTGCATCTGCTTCAGTGTCTGTTGTTACAGATTCTTTACCAATTAAATAAAGTTGTCTAAACTCAAATACGCAAATTATCCATAATATACAGCATGCGGCAATTAGTCCAATAAATACCCAGCTTAATATCTTAAATTCGTTTCTTTCAAGTCTTCTAACCCAAGGTGCAGCAAGTAGACAGCATCCACAAATTACACCAATAACACCAACAACTACAAATAGACCGGATGTAAGCTTAAATACTTCGGTAAAGCCCAAAACCAAAATGGCAACGGCAGCAAATATACCAATTATAGCTATGATTTGCACAAGTTTATAAATGTTGTTTTGTTTTTGTTTTTCCATTAATAATTCTCCTATTTTGTTTCGTTTTTTGGGGTACCCCAAATTATAGTTAATATTATACATTACAATTTACTACTTTAGCAACAAAATAAGAACGGTTCTTGGGATAAATTTCACAAACAATAAAAAAGTAGACAAGAAACTTGAGTTCTTGTCTACTTTGGGTTAAATAAATTATTCCTTTGTAAATTCATTGTTGGCGCAAGATGGACATGGCGGCATCTTGTCGTGTTTGCCAAGGTCTACATGGGTTCCACAGTTTGTGCAACTATAAGTTCCGTATCCTGGCTTTTCGCCTGTTTTTACAATTCTGCTCATAATTTACCTCCATAATTCTGATGCGGTTAATAATTTCCTAGGTGAATTTTTAACCACTAGTGATAGTTTGATTAAAATTGGTTAAATTATGTAATGAGTAATAAATGTTGCGAAACATTTAGTTGTTTTGCATAAAATTTCAAAAATATTTTTGGTAAAAACCTTCAAAAGATATTGACAAGGTTTATGCCGTATGATAAAATATTGCACAAAGCGTGGTGTTGCCACGTTTTAATATATTGAAGAAATTATATATAAACTGGTGTGCGTTTGTTGTAGTTTTTGCAATATTTATTGAATCCTCTAATGGGTTGAACAGAGAATTCAGCACTTTTAACTTATTAATTAGGAGGTAGAAGTTAATGCCAACCACCCAACAGTTGATTAGACATGGTAGAGAAAAACAAACAGTTAAGTCTAAATGTCCAATCCTAGAAAAAAATCCACAAAAGCGTGGGGTTTGCCTATCTGTAACTACAACATCTCCAAAGAAGCCAAACTCAGCTCTAAGAAAGATTGCCAGAGTAAGACTTTCAAACAAGATGGAAGGTACAGTTTACATCCCAGGTATAGGTCACAACTTGCAGGAACACTCTGTAGTTTTGATTCGTGGTGGTAGAGTTAGGGATCTTCCTGGTGTTCGTTATCACATCGTTCGTGGTACACTAGATACAGCAGGTGTTAAAGATCGTAAACAAGCCAGAAGTAAATATGGCGCAAAAAGACCTAAATAATGTAGGTTGAATTCTAAATCAATTCCAAAATATTAAAGGAGGAAAATCATGTCAAGAAGAAATAAGGCAGCAGTTAGAGAAGTATTGCCAGACCCAATTTACAACTCAACAGTTGTAACAAAGTTAATTAACCAAATTATGTATGATGGCAAAAGAGAAACTGCTCAACGTATAGTATATGGTGCATTTGATGCCATTAAGGAAAAAATGAACCAAGATCCTATGGAAGTATTTACCCAGGCCCTAGAAAACATTAAGCCCGTACTAGAAGTAAAGGCTCGTCGTGTTGGTGGCGGTACATACCAAGTTCCAATTGAAGTTAGACCATCACGTCGTCAAACATTAGGATTAAGATGGCTAGTTAATGCTACAAGAGCAAGAAACGAAAAGGGAACAGACGCAAAACTTGCAGCAGAAATTATGGATGCATACAACCAAAGCGGTGGAGCTTTCAAGAAGAAGGAAGAAGTACATCGTATGGCAGAAGCAAACAAGGCATTCGCATCTTATCGTTGGTAAGATTATTCCTTGTTTGTGTAAGCAAACATTTAGACAAAATTACGCATTTTATGTAAAATCGTTTGCATTTTTATAACAGATTTAATATAATTTGTGTGTTAGCAGAGTTTATGCTAATAATTGTCCCTAATTTGGCAACAATTTATGGACAAACGAAACTAATTAGGAGAATTATATTAATGGCTAGAGATATCGCATTAGACAAAATTAGAAATATCGGTATTATGGCGCATATTGATGCTGGTAAAACAACAACAACTGAGCGTATTCTATTCTATACCGGTAAGACTCATAAGATTGGCGAAGTTCATGATGGTCAAGCTACCATGGACTGGATGGCACAAGAACAAGAACGTGGTATTACTATCACATCTGCTGCTACAACATGTAGATGGAAGGATCATAAGATTAACATCATTGATACCCCAGGTCACGTAGACTTTACAGTTGAAGTAGAAAGAAGTTTAAAGGTTCTAGATGCTGCAATCGAATTATTCTGCGGTCGTGCAGGTGTTCAGTCTCAATCTGAAACTGTATGGCGTCAAGCAAATAAGTATGGCGTTCCAAGAATTGCATTTGTCAACAAGATGGATAGAGATGGCGCAGACTTTTTAAACGTCGTTAACCAAATGAACGAAATGTTAAAAGCCAATGCAGTTCCTATTCAATTACCTATCGGTAGTGCGGATACATTTAAGGGTTTAGTAGACCTTGTAGAAATGAAGGCTATCATCTACGAAGATGAACAAGGCAAAGTAATGGATACAGTTGAAATCCCAGCTGATATGGTAGATCAATGTAACGAATGGAGAGCAAAATTAATAGAAGCAGTTGCTGAACAAGACGACGCTCTATTAGAAAAATATTTTAATGGTGAAGAACTTACAGTAGACGAAATCAAATCTGGTATTAGAAAGGGTGTTTTAAGCCTAACTATGACTCCAGTACTATGTGGTTCAGCTCTTTCAAACAAGGGTGTTCAGCCTCTACTTGATGCCGTTGTAGATTACTTCCCAAGCCCAATCGATCTTCCACCTGTAAAGGGACACAATATGGATGGTACCGAAGGCGAAAGAATCGCTAGTGATGACGCTCCACTAGCTGGTCTAGCATTTAAGATTGCAAAAGACCAATTTGGTACATTAACATTCTTTAGAATATACAGTGGTAAACTTACCGCTGGTTCATATGTATACAACTCTACTAAGGATAAGAGAGAAAGAATTGGTAGAATTGTAAGAATGCATGCTAACAAGAGAACAGAAGAAGACGAAGTATACGCTGGTGATATTATTGCTATCGTTGGTCTTAAGGATACTACCACAGGTGATACCCTTTGCGACGAAAAGGCTCCAATCATCCTAGAAAAGATGGACTTCCCAGAACCTGTTATCAGTGTTGCTGTAGAACCAAAAACTAAGGGCGACCAAGAAAAGATGGCTATTGCTCTACAAAAGTTAGCCGAAGAAGATCCTTCATTTAGAAGAGCAACTGATGAAGAAACTGGTCAAACTATCATCTCTGGTATGGGTGAACTTCACCTTGATATCATCGTTGATAGAATGAAGCGTGAATACGGCGTTGAATGTAACGTTGGTGCTCCACAAGTAGCATATCGTGAAACCATCAAAAAGCCTGTACGTGTTGAAGGTAAATTCATCCGTCAAAGTGGTGGTAAAGGTCAATATGGTCATTGCGTAATCGAAATGAGTCCATTAGAACCAGGTTCTGGCTACCAATTTGAAGACCAAATTGTTGGTGGTGCAATTCCTAAGGAATACATTCCTGCAGTAGATAAGGGTATTCAAGAAGCTAAGATGAGCGGTGTTTTAGCCGGCTACGATACAGTAGATTTCAAGGTAACACTTGTTGATGGTAGTTACCATGATGTCGACTCATCTGAAATGGCATTTAAAATTGCTGGTAGTATGGCATTTAAAGAAGGCGCTCAAAAGGCTGATCCAGTTCTACTAGAACCAATCATGAAAGTAGAAATTGAAGTTCCTGACCAATATTTAGGCGATGTTATGGGTGATGTTTCAAGAAGACGTGGTAACCTTCAAGGTACAAGCATGAAGGGTGCTTCACAAATCATCAGAGCAGAAATCCCAATGAGCGAAATGTTCGGTTATGCAACTGACCTTCGTTCAAACACACAAGGTCGTGGTTCTTTCTCTATGGAACTAAGCCATTATGCAGAAGTTCCAAGAAATGTTGCTGAAAAAATTATCGGCGACAGAAAGAAAAATTAATTTAATTTAGTTTATATTAATAATTAATATAAAAACAATAGAAAGGAGATTTAAAAATATGGCAAAAGCTAAATATGAAAGTAAAAAGCCACACGTTAACATTGGTACAATCGGCCACGTTGACCACGGTAAAACTACCTTAACAGCTGCTATCACTATGGTACAAAACCATTTCTTCCCAGGTGTTGGCGAAGCTAAGGATTATGACCAAATTGACTCTACACCAGAAGAACGTCAAAGAGGTATTACAATTAACACTGCACACGTAGAATACGAAACTGCAAATCGTCACTATGCACACGTTGACTGCCCAGGACACGCTGACTATGTTAAGAACATGATCACTGGTGCCGCTCAAATGGACGGCGCTATCCTAGTAGTTGCTGCATCTGATGGTCCTATGCCACAAACTCGTGAACATATCCTACTTGCTCGTCAGGTTGGTGTTCCAAGAATTGTTGTATTCATGAACAAGTGCGACCAAGTAGACGATCCAGAACTACTTGATCTAGTTGAAATGGAAATCAGAGAAATTCTTAACCAATACAATTTCCCTGGCGATGATACTCCAATCATCCGTGGTTCAGCTCTTAACGCTCTAGAAGCTGCTAAGGCTGGTAAGTGGGACGATGCTGCTATCACTCCTATTAAGGAACTTATGGAAGCAGTTGACTCATTTATTCCAGAACCAGCTCGTGATAAGGACAAGCCTTTCCTAATGCCTATTGAAGACGTATTCACAATCACTGGTCGTGGTACTGTTGCAACAGGTAGAGTAGAAAGAGGTGTTCTAAAGATGAACGACCCAGTTGAAATCGTTGGTATCCGTGAAACACAACAAACAGTTGTTACCGGTATCGAAATGTTCAGAAAACTACTAGACGAAGCTCTAGCAGGTTATAACGTAGGTGTTCTACTTCGTGGTATCCAAAGAACTGATATCGAAAGAGGTCAAGTACTTTGCAAACCAGGTTCAATTCACCCACATACAGAATTCTCTGGTCAAGTATACGTACTAACCAAAGAAGAAGGTGGTCGTCATACTCCATTCTTCAACAACTATCGTCCACAATTCTATTTCAGAACAACAGACGTTACTGGTTCAGTTGAACTTCCAGCAGGCGTTGAAATGGTTATGCCAGGTGATAACGTAACAATGAACGTTAAGCTTATCACTCCAATCGCTATTGAAGAAGGACTTCGTTTCGCTATCCGTGAAGGTGGCAGAACTGTAGGTTCAGGCGTAGTTTCTAAGATTATCAAGTAATTTGATTATTAGATTAAGGCTTTCGGAAAACCGAAAGCCTTTTTTAATGTATAAAATATTGTTAAAAACAAAAAATCTCCACAATCAACTGTGGAGATTTTTGATTAATTAGATTCAATAACTATTGTTCGTAATCATATTTTTAATGCAATTAAATTTCTGAATTAGAATACTATATTAATTTATTTTTTTATATGTTAAAACTTAATTTTTAGATTGTAGGTTACTTCACCAATAGATATTTTTCTAGGTTAAATAAGTTCCACATCTTTGCTTGTTCTGGTGGGTAGCAAATAAATCTCATATGGTCTTTGGTAACTGGGTGGTCAAAGGTTAGTTGTACAGCGTATAGGTTTAGTAGCCCAGTTTGAGCGTTTTTACCACCATATTTTACATCACCATAAATTGGAGTTCCGAGCGACTTCATTTGTACACGTGCTTGGTGGCTTCTGCCAGTTATTAGGTTTATTTTAACTAAACTATATCCGTTTTCTTCTTCTAATACTTCGTAGTCTAATTCTGCACGCTTTGCTCCAACGGTACTTTGTGGAACAATTTCTACCATATTATTTTTTTCGTCCTTTTTAAGGTAGTGGAGTAGGTGACCCTTTTTAACCTTAGGGGTTCCAACAATAACAGCAAAATAAGTTTTATGTACGTCATCGGTTTTAAATTGCTCACTTAGTCTACTTGCAGATTTGCTAGTTTTTGCAAAAACCATTACGCCACCGGTAGGTCTATCTAATCTATGTACAAGTCCGCAATAAACATTGCCAGGTTTGTTATATTTTTCTTTAATGTATGCTTTAACCATATCTAGCATATTTTCATCGCCCGATGAATCGCCTTGGCTAGGGATGTTTTGCGGTTTTTCTACCACAATAATTTGGTTATCTTCAAATAAAATATTAAATTTATTTTCCATTGTTATTCTCCTATAAACACCGAGCTATTTCCACAAGGTAATATTAAGCCGTCTGTGCATGGTAGTCCAACTTCATAACTTTCGTATTTGCCCTTTTTACCGGATAAAGCAACCTTCAATACATTTTCCATTGCAGTAGCACCAAGGCCGGTGGTGTAACTATTAATTAACACAAATAATGGCTTGTCACTTAAAACTTTTTCGCATAGTTTAACAAAGTCTGCAATATTGTCTTCAAGTTTCCAAACTTCGCCATTTGCACCACGACCATAACTTGGTGGATCCATAATTATAGCATCATACTTTTTGCCACGTCTAATTTCACGTTCTACAAATTTAAAGCAGTCATCTACAATATATCTAATTGGTGCGTTTTCAAGCCCAGAAAGTTTTGCATTTTGTTTGCAACGCTCTACCATATTTTTTGCACTATCTACATGGGTTACGCTAGCACCCGCACTAGCACAAGCAACAGTTGCTCCACCAGTATATGCAAATAAGTTTAAAACATTAATAGGTCGATTTGCTTTTTTTATTAGGTCAATCATCATGGACCAGTTAACGGCTTGCTCTGGAAATAATCCAGTGTGCTTAAATCCCATTGGCTTTACTAAAAATTTTAAATTACGCCAGCCAATTTGCCATTCGGCAGGGATTTGCTTTAGGTATTTCCATTCTCCACCGCCAGTGGTTGATCTATGGTAATGAGCATCCGCTTTCTTTTCAGAAATCTCTTCGCCCCAAATAACTTGTGGGTCGGGTCTTAATAGTGTGACTTTGCCCCAGCGTTCTAGCTTTTCGCCTTTGCCGGTGCGTAACACTTCAAAGTCTGTCCACTCCGTGTTGTATTTCATTTTATTCTCCATTTTAATAATTATCTAATATAGTCTGCATATCAATTATGTCCGCTGTTACAATAATTCCGACTGGTAATTCGGTATATGCACCAGAGGGCGTTATGATGATTGTGGTTAATTTGCGATTTTGTTGGAACATATATAGTACATTGTCTATTGTAATTTTTTCGCTAACAACTTCATAGTGGTTATTACTATCTAGCACTGCAACGCTATCTACAATGCGTTTATTCAATAAGTCTGAAACATTTCCGCCACGAGATAAACATTCGCCAATAGCATCGATAACCATTTTACGATTTAAAACTCCCACAAGAGTACCCTTTAAATAAACTGGTACGTTGCTAAAACCTGTTCGATATAATTCTTTTAAACAGTCGCCAAGTTTAACTTCACCTTGTGCTAAAAAAACACTGCGGTTTACTACAGAGTTCATAGCTAGTGGTGGGGTGGTAACTTTACGTACAATTGCTTCTAGTTGCTCAACAACATCATCATGTGGTTCGGCTATAACTCGGTCGTCACTTCTGTGTACTATGCTGTTTCTTAGTCTGCCATAATCTATTAAATCATCTTCGTACTTTTTAATTACAGCATTTACAGAAGCACTTTTTCTAATAACATCCGAAAAACTAAGTGCTGGCTTAAAATTATATATATCTCTTATGCATTTGTCAAGACGGTTGTATGCAGTTATAAATCTATTTGCGTTAGACTTGTCCATATTATTCTCCTATTGTTGGTTTGGTTTTGCCCACGACTCGTCACTCCACGGAATGAATTGCGTGCAGACGAGCCACGGGCAATTCAATTATATTCAGTATAACATAAAATTACCGCCATTGGAACAATTTTTCAATTCTTATTTAAAATTTTTCTTTTTTTGTTGTTTTTTTTAGTGCTTTGGTATATAATAATTAAACCGTGCTAGATGGGGAGTTAGTGGTGCCCTGTACCTACAATCCACTATACGTAGGGTCGAATGCCTATATAGGCTTATAGTATGGAAGGCAGAACACAATAAGTGATGTTGATACCAAGGTCTTGTGCAATAGCACTTTGTGAACCATGTCAGAGCTTGACCGCAGCAGCATTAAGCAAAATCTGTTATGTGCCACAAGGTAGCTTTGGAGGAGTTGGCTGTTGTGTTACCGCTTCGGTGCTATCTGTCGAAATAGGATGCACGGTTTTTTTATTTTTTAATTTAATCAATCTAGAGTTTGAGTTATTAGAGTGACCCATATATGGGTTTACTCTAATTTTTTTTACTAAAGCGGTGCTATTGTGATTTGTAATATATTTGCTAGGTAATAGGTGGTTTAGCTTGAAAGAAGTTTATTTCGCTTTTTAGTTGATGAATATCGGTAAAGATTTTGTTTAGAATGAAGAGTATTAAAAAAATGACGAATTTTGTAAAAACAATGATTTTATTTGGAATAATTTCTTCAATTATTTATAATATATTTAACTTGAAGTTTGCAGATAAATTTTTATTTTTAAAGGATGGTTTACTCTTAATAGACATTACTCAATAAATAGTGAAAGTAATTATTGATCATTATTTTTTAAATTATGAAAATTTATTAAAAAAATTCGCAAACTAATTAAAACAAAAGGAGAACTCTTGTGAAAAAATCAAAGTTAAAAATTACATTTTTATCGTTAATTTTTGCGTTTGCAACACTTGTACCGGTTGTAAGTACAGGAAATTTTTGTGCGGTCGCAAAAGTTAACAACTACAACGCAAATTACAAAAAAGAATTAACTAGTTTTGCTCTTGAAAAAGCAGATGAAATTAGTACTACAGCAACTGAAGGTCCTACGGTACCCGTTAGCAAACCAACATTGTCTGAATCTGAAAGTACATTTATTTATAACGGCAAGGAACAAACGGTAACTGTAACCTATGATAGTGATATGTTGACGGAATCTGGCACCAAAAGTGCCAGAGATGTTGGAACTTATGAATTAACATATACCATACTAGATGCAAGTGGAGAATTTACAGATGGTAGTAAAACTTGTACCTTAACTTGGAAAATTGTAAAAGCTGAGGATAACGCAATTACTAACTTGCAAATTACTGGTTGGGCTTATGGCGAAGATGCAAACACTCCAACCGCAACTTCTACATATGGCGAAATTACTTATACTTACGTAGGTACAAATGGTACAAATTATTCTTCAAGTGCTACCGCTCCAACAAAGGCTGGTACATACAAGGTAATTGCTAGCGTAAGCGAAACTGATAATTACAATAGTGCAACCGCTGAAAAAGAATTTACCATAACTAAAGCAAAACTTACAGCCCCTACAATTAAAACGGATACATTTACTTATGATGGTTCAGTTCAAACCCTAGAACTTACGGGTTTTGATGAAACTACAATGAGTATAACTGGAAACACTGCAACCAATGCCGGAAGTTACACCGCAAAAGTTAGTTTAAATGATACCGCAAACTACGAATGGGCAGACGAATTTGATGGGAACATAAGTTGGCAAATAAATAAAGCAACCAAGGCTCTTCCAACACTTGGAAGTGTATCTTATAATGGTACAACTAGAATTGCTGAAGTTGAAGAAACCGATGAATATACAGTAGTTACAAATAATGGTGGCGTGAATGTAGGTAAATATAACGTTACCATAAAAATGAGTGATGAACTATATAAAAACTACAAGTGGGTAACTACCGACGCTCAAGAAGTAACAATAACATTTGAAATTATAAAAGCGACCGATAATGCCATTACCGAAATTATATTTGAAGATTTTGTTTATGGAACAGACCCGACGCCTGCAACCGTAAAAGCAAAATATGGTGCCGATAATGTTAGATTTACAATAGATGGCGAAGAAACCGATTTTAGCGCCTTAGAACTAAAAGCGGGTTCTCATACATTAGTTGCAACTATTGCAGGTACTGCAAACTACAATAGTGCAACATTAACCAAAGTTTTTAATGTAAACAAAATAGTAGTAAAACAAAGTGACCTACCAACCATTAGCGGAAGTTATGTGTATAACGGTAAAGAACAAACTGTAAGTTTGGTTGGCGAAAAGGATTATTTAACAATTTCCGGCGATAGGTCTGGAACTAATGCAAAGAATTATACTCTAACAATTAGTTTAAAAGATGATACAAATTATGAATTTGATACCGATGTAGTTACCACATTAACTTGGACTATTGAAAAGGGTGTAAATGAATTTACTACACCACTTTCTATATTGAGCTGGACTTATGGCGAAGCTATTAAAAACCCAACAGCGGTTAGCAAGTGGGGAACAGTTGTATTTACATATACTACAAAGGCGGGCGAAGTCGTTTCAGTGGATGCATTAAGCACTGTAAATGCTGGCGAATATATTGTAACTGCAACCGTTGTGGCAGACGGCTCAAATTACGATGAAATATCTGAAAGTGTAAATTTCACTATCAGTAAAGCAAAGGTGACTAAACCAACTGCGAATTCTTCTACCTTTACTTACAATAAAACCGAACAAACTTACACTTTAACAACTAATAGTGCTTATACAATTAAAAACAATACCAGAACAAACGCTGGTAGTCAAACGGTAATTGTTTCGCTAATAAATACAACTAATTATGAATGGGAAAATGGTTCAGTAGATGATATTGCATACACATTTACCATTAATAAAGCAAAACTTACAGCACCAACCATTAAAACGGGTGCATTTACTTATGATGCTTCAGTTAAGACCCTTGAACTTACTGGCTTTGATGAAACTACAATGAGTATTACTGGAAACACTGCAAAAAACGCTGGAAGTTACACTGCAAAGGTTAGTTTAACAGATGCTGATAACTACGAATGGGCAGATGAATTTGATGGAAACATTAGTTGGCAAATTAATAAAGCAACAAAGGATCTTCCAACACTTGAAAACATACCATACAATGGTAAAACTCAAAAAGCAGTCGTAGAAGAAAATGATGAATATATTGTAGTTACAAATAATGGTGGCGTGAATGTAGGTAAATATGATGTCATCATAAAAATGAGTGATGAGCTATATAAAAACTACAAGTGGAAAACAACCGACACGCAAGAAGTTTCCATAACATTTGAAATTACTAAAGCAACTAATAACGAAATTACTAATTTACAAATTACTGGTTGGGTTTATGGCGAAAAGGCGAACACTCCAACCGCGACTTCTACATATGGAGAAATTACTTATACTTACGTAGGTACAAATGGTACAAATTATTCTTCGAGTGCTACCGCTCCGACAACGGCTGGTACATACAAGGTAATTGCTAGCGTAAGCGGAACTGAAAACTATAACAGTGCAAACGCTGAAAAAGAATTTACCATAACTAAAGCAAAGGTTACTGCACCAACCATTATAACTAGTTCATTTACTTATGATGGCACGGTTAAGACCCTAGAACTAAATGGTTTTGACGAAACCACAATGAGCATAACTGGAAACACTGCAACAAATGCTGGAAGTTACACTGCAAAGGTTAGTTTAAATGATACCGCAAATTACGAGTGGGCAAACGGATTTGACGGAAACTTAGATTGGAATATTACAAAAATACAACTAGAAGCGCCACAAGAGAACCTTACAACATTTACATATGATAAAACCGAACAAACTTATACTCTAACTACTAACAGTGCGTATACAATTAAAAACAATACCAGAACAAATGCTGGTAGCCAAACGGTAACCATTTCGTTAGTAGATAAAACAAATTACGAATGGTCAAATGGCACAACCGACGACATTACTTACACGTTTACTATTGGTAAAGCTGTTGTAGATGTTATTCCGACAGTTCGTGGAAGTTATACCTATACAGGTGAAACTATTACACTGGTACTAAATAACTATGATAGCGAAATTATGTCTATTAGTGGAAATAGTGCAACAGTTGTAGGAAACTACAATGCAACAATTACACTAAATGATAATTATATGTGGGCTGGAGATTTTAACGGCAACATAAGTTGGTCAATTTCTAAAGCAAAACTTGCAATTCCTAGTGCAAATGTGGGTACATTTGTTTATACAGGTAGTGAACAAACATTAGACTTAAATAATTTTGATAGTACAACAATGAGTATTGTGGATAATTCAAAAACCAATGTGGGCGAGTATACCGCAGTAATTACATTATTAGATACCGACAATTACGAATGGGCAGAAGAATTTAACGGAAGTATTAGTTGGTCTATAACTAAGGCTTCTAACAAATTTAATAGTTTGGTTATTACAGGGTGGTCATTAGATGGCGAACCAAACGCACCAACATATAGTGTAGACTTTGGTACTCCTACATTTAAGTATATCGGAATAGATGGAACTACTTACGAAAGTGATGAAGCACCAACAGAAGTAGGTAATTATAAACTTATTGCAACCGTTGTTGCAACCGAAAATTATGATGGAGCAACGGCTGAAACTACATTTAGCGTAGCGGGTGCATCTAATGAGATTACCAATCTTTCAATTACTGGTTGGGTATATGGCGAGTATGATGAAGCTACAAATAAGCCAAGTGCAACCGCAAGGTATGGCGATATTAAATATTACTATGTATTAAGGGGCGAAACTTCTTACACTGAAGCAAACCTAGAAGTTCCAACTAATGCTGGTAACTACACAGTTATTGCAGTGGTAGAAGGTACTTCTGAATATGCAGGGGCTACAAGTTCATTTAATTTTACAATAGAACAAGCCGAAGTTTTAGAAAGCAATAAACCAACAATTAGTGGAAAATATACTTATACTGGAAACGAACAAACAGTTGTTGTATCTGGAAAAGCAGATTATATGTCACTATCGGGCGAAGTTTCAGGTACAGATGCAAAAACATATACAATTACTATTACGCTTGATTCTAACCACAAGTGGGCAGATGGCGTAAATAATACTATTACTTGGGAAATTGGCAAAGCAACCGCACAAATTAGCGACATAACTATTAATGGTTGGGTATATGGTCAATTTGATGAAACAATAAACACTCCAACTGCAAACACTACATTTGGCACAGCAAGATTTGTTTATTTAAACGCTGAAAGCGAAGTGGTAAGTGATATTATAAACGCAAACGCTGGAACATATACCTTAAAGGTAATAGTAGATGGCACCGATAACTATTTAGGTGCAGAAGATAACACCAAATTATTTACTATAACTAAAGCCAAGGTAAGTGTTGTGCCAAGCGTTAAAGCGGATAAAACATTTACATATAATGCAGAAGAACAAACATTACAAATTACCGATCTAGAAAACTACAATGAATCTATTATGACTATTGTAGACGGCACAAATAAACATACTAATGCGGGTAGTGTTGATGTGTCAATTAAACTAGATTCTAACCATGTTTGGGCGGATAATGATACCGATACCATTACTATTGTTTGGGTAATTGAAAAGGCTCAAATGACAATCACAAATGTGTCTATTTTGGGTTGGGTATACGGCGAATATGATGCAAGCGTTAATACTCCAAGTGCCGATGCATTATATGGTGCAACTGTTAGTTATAAATATTTCAATGGCGAAGGCGTAGAAGTTACGAGTCTTAATGGTCTAAACGCTGGAACTTACAAACTAGTTGCAATAGTAGAAGATGACGAAAACGCGAACTATTTAGGAACTTCTGCAGAAACCGAATTTATAGTTTCTAAAAAGACAATTTCAACTCAAGTTACTGCCCAAAATGCTGTTTATACTGGCGAAGAACTTACGGCAATGCTTCAAAATTTTGATGATAGTTTTATGACTATTGTAGAAAATGCTAATAAGCATACAAATGCAGGAAGATATACAATTTCTATTGAATTAGATGGTAACCACACTTGGGCAGAAGGAATAAATGGAGAAGTTGAATGGGTAATTGAACAAAAAACAATAACTACCAACCCAACACTTAGCGAAACCGAATTTGTGTATAACGGAGAAACTAAAGAAGTTCAAGTTTTAGGTTTAGATGGTATTTTAGTAAGCGCAACTAATCTAACGGGTGTAAATGCAAATACTTACACTGTAGTTATTACAATTAACTCTAACTACAAGTGGGCAGAGGGCTTTAATGGAACCTTAATATGGACTATAACTAAAGCTACCGATAATGAAATTGCTAATTTAACTATAACGGGCTGGAAGTTTGGCGAAAATGCAAATTTACCAACTGCAGCCGCAAAATATGGCGAAATCACTTACACCTACGAAGGTATAAATGGAACTATTTATGAAAGTAGTTCGGTTGCTCCTACAAAGGTAGGTAACTATAAAGTTACTGCAAGCGTGGCAGACTCTACAAACTACAACTCTTGTACGGATAACTTTGAATTTGCAATCTCAAAAGGCAATGTAGTTGTAAATGAAACTCCACAAAGTAAAACCGAAGGCGAAGAAGGTGCATTTAATGTAGATGTTCCAGAAAATTCGGGTGTACTTATTTATTATGCTCCAACGGGAACTACAAACTGGTCTACAACCATTCCAACGGCAGTTGGTGTGTATGATGTAAAAGTTGTTGTAGAAAGCACGAATGACAACTATAACGCATTTGAAAAGACGGTTGTAGCAGGATTTAAAATTTCTGCAAAGGTTGAGCAAACTCCTACAGAGCCAGAAAAACAAAAGGGCTTAACCAGTTCTCAAATAGGAATACTTATTACTGCAATTGCAATAGGGTTTATAGCCATTGCATTACTTGTTGCAATATGTATTCATCATAAAAATGCAAAACGTGCAGAACAGTTTTTAGATGAGCAAGACGAAGAAAATAGAGATAATTAAAAAAGTTTTAAACAACTTTTAAACATTTTGTTAAAAACCACCTATAATTTTAGGTGGTTTTTGCATATAAAACTGCAATTAAAATAGTTGTTATAGGCGGGTTACGTCCTTGCACTTGTGCTAGCGAAAATTAATTTTAGTATTATCAAACCAAATAGTATAAAATTTTAGTTTTTATTTAATTGTAATATTTTTGCAACTATGGTAAAATGAGTTTATGAAGAAAAGATTGGATGTTATTTTAACCGAGCGTGGGCTATTTGAAAGTCGCTCAAAAGCAGTTATGGCAATAATCGCTAATATAGTAAGCGTTGGTGGTAAAATTATTGCCAAACCAAGTGAAAAAGTAGAAGAAGATGCCGAAATTAAAATAGTTGGCGAAACCTTAAAGTATGTGTCACGTGGTGGGCTAAAACTAGAAGGTGCAATAAAAGAGTTTGGGCTAAACCTTAAAGGTAAAACGGTTTTAGATATGGGTTCAAGTACGGGCGGGTTTACCGATTGTGCTTTGCAAAATGGTGCAAAAAAGGTTATTGCTGTAGATGTTGGGTCTAATCAGTTGGCTAATAAACTAAGAAAAGATAGTAGGGTAGAATGCTTTGAAAATACCGATGTTAAAAGTTTAAGTAAGTCCGTATTTAATAAGGTAGATTTAATAGTTGCCGACATTTCATTTGTTAGTATAGTAAAGATTATGGCAGGCATTATTGATAGAATAAATACTCAACAAATTATGTTACTAATAAAACCCCAGTTTGAATGTGGGTTAGAAGTTGCAAAAAAGTGTAAGGGAGTAATTAAAAGCGAAGAACTTTCGCTTAAAATTGCAAAGGACACAATTAGTCAATTAGAAACCCTTGGGCTAACACTCCAAGGGTTCGCACCATCTCCAATAACAGGTGGAGACGGCAACCACGAGTATATAACACTATTCCAGCGAAAAAATTTCAATGCAAATATATCAAAGGATATCAATGGCGACTGGTTATGAGTTATTTAAGAACCGACAAAAGAGGATAAGAAAATGAATCATGAAAAGAGACAATTTGTTAAAATATTAGAAGAAATTTGTGAAGAAAATCATTTTGATTTTCTTAGTTATTCGGATGATTGGATATTGCAGATAAAAGCAAAAGAAGAACCAGACTATATAGTTATCGGTTACAAGTTTCCAAACAACAATGCGTCGGCAAGCAAACTTTGTGACGACAAATCTGCCCTTTCCGCAATTTTAGAATCAAAAAAAATCCCATGCGTTCCGCACATTTATTTTGAAGGACCAAAAAGCTCAATGGTAGGTGATGAAGGCATTTTCGGTAAACTTTTTGATATGTTTGATAGATATGGAAGTTTGGTTTGTAAAACAAATAGTGGAAGTGGTGGAAATAGTGTTTTCTTATGTGAAACAAGAAAACAACTTGAATCGGCGACTTTTGATATACTAAGATCTTCTAGGGGTATGGCGGTTTCACCAAGAATCGATATAAAAAACGAATATCGTATTATTGTTGAGAATAATAGGGCATTGCTAGTTTATAGTAAGGAAAGACCACATGTAATTGGGGATGGTAAATCAACTATCGGAGACCTTATGAAAACTATTGATAAAGTGAATAAATCTGATGAAATGCCAAACATAGAGTATGAAAGCATCCCAGCACTTGGCGAAAAGGTAACGGTTGCATGGAAACATAATTTAGGGCAAGGCTCCTTGCCTATCTTAATTGAAGATGAAAATGAAATCTATAAACTTTCCAAGTTTGCGTTAAAATCGGCAAAAGCGTTAGGGTTGCAGTTTGCTTCTATAGATATTGTAAGAGATAGTAACGATAACTACATGATTTTAGAGATTAATAGTGGCGTTATGATGGAAAATTTTTCAAAGCTTGGAGAAGACTATTACAAAACAGCAAAACATATTTACGAAAGAGCAATATATGATTTTTGGGGTTCAAAAAGAAGATTTAAGAAGAATATTTACGAACAAATATCGGAGAAAATAGTCAAAGGAGAATAATTTTGGAAAAAACAAGTTATGGAAATTATGCTTTGCCTGTAATTATAAAACTTGCAGAGAAATACAAGGTTGAGTATTTATTAAATGACACTTATACTGGTAAATGCTTGATGCTAATGTTTGATAAACAAAATGTTGTATTGTGGGATTCTCCTTTTAATATTAATCATTCAGCGGCTATAAAGGTATGTACAAATAAGGATATTTGCACTTCATTTTTAAAAAGATTGGGATTCAATGTCCCTGTTTCTGAAAACTTTACTAGGCGTTCTACCGAGCAAAATAGCGACCTAATTCCGCTAATGTATGAATTTTTGGGAAATCTTTCAAGTTATAATATTGATTATCCGCTTATATTGAAGCCGTCAAATCTTTCGCAGGGGACGGGAATTGTAAAATTAAGCAATTTTGAAGATGCAAAAAAGGCAGTTCAACACTTAAATGACTACAAGACTAAAACTTTTATTATTCAGGAATTTATTAAAGGAAATGATTTTAGAATAGTTGTTTTAAATGGAGAAGTAATTCAAGCATACGAAAGAGTTCCGTTTAGCATAACAGGAAACGGAACAGATAGTGTTAAAGATTTAGTATCCAAAAAAATAGAGCAGTTTAAAGCAGATGATAGAGATAAGCCGGTTGATATAAAAGATGAAAGATTGTGGAGATGTGTGGCAAATGCAGGATTTAAGCCAACGGATATCTTAGATGTAGGAAAAACAATAAAATTACAAGACATAGCAAATCTTTCACTTGGTGGTACAAGCAAAGATTGCACAATATCCATAACTAATCATTTTAAAAAACTCTCAGCAAACATTGCAAAAAGTTTGGGGTTAGAACTTTGCGGTATTGATATCTTGGCGGATAGTATTTCTGACCCACAAAAGACAGATTATCGAATTTTGGAAGTTAATAGTGCACCAGGTTTAGATAACTATTTATACGCAAACCCAAACCAGCAAGAAAAATATGTGGAATTGTTATATGAAAAAATATTTGTATATCTTTTAAATAAGTATTCATCTCATAAAACTATAGAAGATTCCGAAGAAAAAGAATAACGGGCTTTGAACCAATAATAATATAATAAATTAATCGAGTAAAATTTTTTATAAAGAAAAGAAAAGTCAAATATTGGCTTTTCTTTTTGCTTTTTTGGAGCGGATGATGGGAATCGAACCCACGCTATAAGCTTGGGAAGCTCATGTTCTACCATTAAACTACATCCGCAAGGCTGTTTATAAATGTTATTTTAGCACAAACAATAGTTTATTGCAAATGGTTTTTTATTTTTGCATATATTTTTATGCTGGGGTGGAAGTGTATGGTGTATTAAGCGGTTTTTAACCCCAAAAACATTATTTTAGCGAGAAAATAAAACCATTGGTTTAAAAATTAGTCATAAGGCTTTTTGTGGGCAAAAAAGGGGTAAGGTTTTTGCCAATTTGACAACACAATAATTTTGTGTTATAATATGGCTAGTGTTTTAAAATAAATTTTTCTATTAAAACACTACACATATTGATTTTGCACTTGTCTAGCAAAATCAAATAGGAGAACTTTTTATGGACAAAAGTTTTGAGACTTCCTCCAATTCGGTGGACGGTCGAGAAATGAATGGAGTAAAAAGCTTTCTGTTAGATATAAGAAATAAATTAAAGGAGAAGAGTACAGAGGTTCGATTAAGATTAATTCCCTTTACAAACTTTACCTTTTTGGAAGAGGAAAGGGAGGGTGTGGTTGTTTGTAGCGGTGTTGAGTTTCTGGACTACATGAAGGGAACAAGGTACAAACCCCAAAACGCAAAAGAATTTTTTTGCTGTATGTATGGGCTAAACGAAAGTTGCAAAAACAGCATTAAGCGTCACGGCGATTATTTTAGAGAAAAAATTATTAGTCAAGCACAACACAACGGCTGGAATATGACTGATACGCAAATTGCACTAGATTTAGCACTTTCTAAAATAGAAAAAACCAATAAAAATAATCAATCTAACAGAGAAAGTTTTAACTCCGAAGAAGAAAAAGAGTAACAACGGAACTCATTTCAACATTTGTTGAAGTGAGTTTTTTATTTGCAAACAAGCTTTGTAATATTTTTATCTTAATAAATGGGCTTATTATAAACAACTTTTTTGTTGTATGGTAAAGAGCAAAATAAAGATAAATATTTGCTAGCAATTTTTAGATTTGTGTGATATAATATTGACCTAAATTATGTAGGGGAATATGCTATGTTTAATGAATTAACTGAAGTAGATATAAAAAAAATGCAAGAAGAAATAGATTATAGGGATACTACTCTTCGTGCCGAGCTTATTGCAAATTTGAAAGATGCAAGGGAGTTGGGTGACTTAAGTGAAAATGCCGAATACCATATTGCAAAGCGTGAAAAAAATAGAAATGAGAGTCGTATAAGATATTTAAAAAATATGATTAGAACGGCAAAAATAATAACAACTAATTCAAATGCCAATGAAGTTGGTATTTTTGATAAAGTTGATTTATATTTTGAAGATGATGACGAAACTCAAACCTATATGATTTCTACAACACTTCGACGAAACCCCGACGCTAACATTATTAGTAAGGAATGCCCATTGGGTAAGGCAATTATGGGGAAGGGTGTTGGTGATAGATGTTATGTTTCGGTGAATGAAGATGTTGGCTATTATGTGGTAATAAAGAAGATTGAAAAGGGCAAAGACGATGATAGTTTGCCAATAACAAAATATTAAGAGTTTAGCCCCATAAAATTTAACAAGTATGGTTAAAAACCTATAAAAGCAATTAAACTCAAATTAAATACACTATTACGAAAATTTTTATCTGAACTAAAAAATAGCCAAACATAATTTGTTTGGCTATTTTTTATAATTCGTTATTTTCTTCCTCTTCGTTAGGATACATATCTTGATTTACAAAGGCGGTTGCGTATGTGCCGGTAATGGTGGCACCAAGCGTTGATAGTATGGCAGTTCTTTCGGAGTTTTCCAATCTTTCGTTAATATTGTTGTATAAACTCTCCGAAAAGTCTTTCTTTTGTTTTAGTGCATCTATTTTACCTTTGTCATAAATAGGAGAAAGTTCAATTTTGAATTCGTCCATATGAGATAGTATATAACTTTTACTTTCATTATTAATTAGGTTTTGCACGGCATCTTTTCTTACATCTATTGGTTTTGTTGGGTCTTTTGCAATTTGTGAATACAATTTTTTTCTATAACTACATTCATCAGATTGCTTGTATACTTCAACGATGTAATTGTTTAAGTCATGCTCTGCTTTTTGCATGTCTGCTTTAAAGTCAGAGGCTTCGCCTCGCATATGCTTAATGCCAATTGCGGATACCAGTCCAGCGCAGGTTAAAAGAATGGTTGTTCCGCCCAAAAATAATTTTATAATATCATGTGTACCATTCATTTGTTATTCTCCTTAAACCGTCAATTAGTATATCACTACAAGGTAAAATGTCAATAGGTAAAATTAAATTATTATAAAATTTTTCTTTAAGTATATATAAACAAAAAGAATGGAAAGCGGAGACAAATTTTATGTCAAATTGTTTGTATATTTTGCACAAAATTTTGAAAAATTTCGGCAAAAGTCTAGAAAATTTGCGGGTTTGGGCAAAAACCCCCGAAAAAGTTAGATTTTTTTGGAAAAACTCTTGACACGGAGCCGTGTGTTTAGTATAATGTTGCACGATGCATTATGGGATGATGCGGAAGGTTACTCACTATGGGTTTCCAAAAGAGATAACTTTCGCTGACAATAGCGCCAAGTAATAGGTGCGACAAATTATTCATCTTAGTAACCAATCTGTTTTGCATCCAGAAAGGTGAGTTAATTTGGGAAATAAAAAAGGAGAAGAAAATGGCTACACAAAAAATGAGAATTACTTTAAAAGCATTTGACCACAACCTAATCGACGCATCTTGCGAAAGAATTGTGGAAACTGCTAAAAAGGCTGGGGCTAAGGTTTCGGGACCTATTCCTATGCCAACTGAGAAAGAAGTTGTTACAATACTTCGTTCTCCACACAAACACAAAGATTCCCGAGAACAATTTGAAATAAGAACACATAAAAGACTTATTGATATCTACAATCCGTCTTCAAAGACTGTTGATTCACTAATGAAGATTGATTTGCCTAGTGGCGTTGATATCAAGATTAAGCTTTAATTATGGGCAGGAGGATGAAACATGAACGCAATATTAGGTAAAAAAGTAGGTATGTCTCAAATATTTACTAGCACTGGATTGGTTATTCCTGTAACCGTTGTTGAAGCAGGTCCTTGCTATGTATCTCAAAAGAAGACAGTTGAAAATGACGGATACAATGCAGTTCAACTTGCATTCGTAGACGCAAAGCCATCTAGAGTTACCAAAGCCGAAGTTGGTCACTTAAAGAAGGCAAACATTACACCTAAGAAATATCTTAAAGAATTTGATATTGATGGCTCTAACCTAGAAATAGGCGCAGAAATCAAGTGTGATGTATTTAAGGCTGGTGATATGGTTGATGTAACTGGTCAAACAAAAGGTCGTGGATTTACCGGTCCTATCCAAAGATGGAACCACTCACGTGGACCTATGAGTCACGGTTCTGGTTACCACAGAGGCGTTGGTTCTATGGGTTCTAGTGCAGACCCAAGCCATGTATTCAAGAACAAGAAGATGGCTGGTCAATATGGTAACGAAAGAGTTACAATCCAAAATCTTGAAATTGCAAAAGTCGATGTAGAAAGAAATCTATTGCTTATTAAGGGTGCTATTCCTGGTGCTAATGGAAATCTTGTATTCGTTAAATCAGCCGTTAAAAAGTAAGGAGATAAAACATGCAAACTAATGTATTAAATATAAAAGGTGAAGTAGTTGGTAAAGTTGAACTTAACGATTCTGTATTTAAAGTTCCTTACAACGAAGCAGTAATCCACCAAGTAGTAGTTGCAACCCTTGCAAACAACCGTCAAGGAACTAAGAGCACATTAACACGCTCAGAAGTTAGCGGTGGTGGAAGAAAACCATGGAGACAAAAGGGAACTGGTAACGCTCGTCAAGGTTCTACTCGTGCTCCACAATGGATAAAGGGTGGAGTTGTATTTGCTCCAAAGCCAAGAGATTTCTCTAAAAAGGTTAATAAGAAGGTTAAGGCACTTGCATTTATGAGTGCTATATCAACCAGACTTGAAGAAGGTAACGTTATTGTTCTAGATGAACTAAATGTTGCCCCAAAGACCAAAGAGATGGCACAAGTACTAGAAAATTTAAAGGTTAACAAGTCAGCAGTTATCGTAACAGAAGATGTTAACGAAAACGTTGTACTATCTGCTCGTAACCTTGAAAATATCGAAACCTCAACCGCAGACATCATTTCTACTTATGATATCGTTACAAACGAAAAGTTAATCATAACAAAGTCTGCTATTAAGAAATTAGAGGAGGCTTACAAGAACTAATGGTCAATCACGATTTAATTATTCGCCCAATACTAACCGAAAAAACTTATGCGGGCATTCAATCAAAAAGATATACATTTGAAGTTGCTCCAAAGGCTACAAAAACTCAAGTTAGAGATGCAGTCGAAGCAATCTTCGGAGTTAAAGTTGAAAGTGTAAACATTGTTAATGTTCACGGAAAAATGAAAAGACAAGGCAGATTTGAAGGTCTTGCAGGAAACTACAAAAAGGCAATCGTTCAACTAACCGCTGACAGCAAATCAATCGCATTTTTTGATAGTTTAAGTTAATAATAGAGGAGTAGAAAAATGGCTATAAAAAGATACAAACCAACAAGTGCTGGTCAAAGAGGAAAGACTACTGCTTCTTTCGAAGAAGTTACTACCTCAACTCCAGAAAAGTCTTTGTTGGCAACCAAAAAGAAAACTGCTGGTAGAAATTCTTATGGTAGAATTACCGTTAGACACATCGGCGGTGGAAATAGACAAAAATATCGTATAATCGATTTTAAGAGAGATAAAGATGGTATCCCTGCAAAAGTTTCAACCATCGAATATGATCCAAACAGAACAGCTTATATTGCATTGCTAACTTACGCCGATGGTGAAAAGAGATACATCCTTGCACCAAACGGACTACAAGTTGGTGACGAACTAATGAGCGGTGCTACTGCTGAAATTAAAGTTGGTAACGCATTACCACTAGAAAATATCCCAGTAGGTTCTATTATTCACAATGTAGAACTTAACGCTGGCAGAGGCGGTAAAATTGGTAGAAGTGCTGGTAACTCTGCACAACTTATGGCTAAGGAAGGTAGATATGCTACCCTAAGAATGCCATCAGGAGAAATGAGAAAGGTATTATTAACTTGCCGTGCAACAATTGGTGAAATCGGAAACCTTGACCATGAACTTGTAAAACTAGGTAAGGCTGGTAGAACAAGACATATGGGTATCCGTCCAAGCGTTCGTGGTGTTGTTATGAACCCAGTTGATCACCCACATGGTGGTGGTGAAGGTAAGAGCCCAGTTGGTATGCCTGCACCAGTTACTCCTTGGGGTAAACCTGCTCTTGGTATGAAGACAAGAAAGAAAAAGAAAGCTTCAAATAAATTAATGGTTAAGCGTATTAACTAGTTAGGAGGAAGAAAATGAGTAGATCAGTTAAAAAGGGTCCATTTGTGGAAGAAAGATTAGCTAATAGAATTGCTAAGATGAACGAAACTGGCGAAAAGAGGGTTATTAAAACTTGGTCACGTTCTTCAACTATTCTTCCTACAATGGTAGGTCATACAATCGCCGTTTACGACGGAAGAAAACACATTCCTGTTTATGTAACTACCGAAATGGTTGGCTTTAAGCTTGGTGAGTTCGCTCCAACAAGAACATTCAAAGGTCACAAAGGTACAAAGACAGTTGATGCTAAGGGGGGTAAGTAATAATGGCTACTAGACAAAGAGAAAAATCTGCAGCAAGAATTGCGAATCGTGACACTCGTCCATTCGCTACTGCAAAGTATGTAAGAATCACCCCTACTAAGGTAAGAATTATTCTTGACCTAATTAGAGGTAAAGATTATAGCGATGCTGAAGCTATTCTTGAATACAACGCTAGTCCTGCCGCAAAGACAGTTCTAAATGTATTAAGAAGTGCTGGTGCAAACGCTGAAAATAACAATGGACTAAATAAGTCTGAATTATATGTCGCTGAAACATTTGCAGATGGTGGCCCAACATTAAAGAGAAACCAACCAGTTAGCAAGGGTAGAGCACACTCAATTTTAAAAAGAACTTGTCACATCACAGTTAGACTTGATGTGAAAAAGGCTTAATTTAGGAGGAATGTTTAAATGGGACAAAAAGTCAATCCACATGGACTAAGATTAGGTGTCAACGCTGGCTGGAATAGTCAATGGTATGCTGATAAGAAGTCTTTTGCAGAATTCTTAAAAGAAGACAATGACATCAGAAAGTTCATTAAGACAAAGTATAAAAATTGTAGCATCTCTTCAATCCTTATTGAAAGAGGTGAAAACAAAGTTACCATTACTCTAAACACCGCAAAGCCTGGCGTGGTTATCGGTCAAAAGGGTGCTGGCGTAGAAGCTATGAAGAAAGAAGTTTCTGCACTAGTAAATGGCAAGAATGTTAACATCAACGTTGTTGAAGTTAAGAATCCAGACATGGACGCTCAACTAGTAGCTGAAAGCATTGCTTTCCAACTAGAACAAAGAGTTGGATTTAGAAGAGCCATGAAGCAAGCCCTATCACGTTGCCAAAAGGCTGGCGTTAAGGGTATAAAGATTATGGTTGGTGGTCGTCTTGATGGCGCAGAAATCGCAAGAAGCGAATTCTATCAAGAAGGTTCACTTCCACTTCAAACTTTACGTGCTGATATCGATTATGGTACAACAACAGCCCATGTTTATGGCGCTATAGGTGTTAAAGTTTGGATTTATAAAGGTGAAGTCCTAGGTAAAAAGGATCTTTCAATCAAAGGAGGAAACAAACATGTTGATGCCTAAAAGAGTTAAGAGAAGAAAGCAACAAAGAGGCAGAATGACTGGTAAAGCACTTCGTGGTAACACACTTACATACGGAGATTATGGCATTATTGCAACTACTCCTTGTTGGATAACCTCTAACCAAATTGAAGCCGCTCGTATTGCAATGACTAGATACACAAAAAGAGGTGGTAATGTTTGGATAAACATTTTCCCACACAAGCCTGTAACAAAGAAGCCTGCTGAAACTCGTATGGGTTCTGGTAAAGGTTCTCCTGAGTTCTGGGTAGCTGTTGTTAAGCCAGGTCGTGTAATGTTCGAAATGGGCGGAATTAAGGAAGAAGTAGCAAGAGAAGCATTAAGACTTGCAACCTACAAACTTCCATGCGGAACTAAAATTGTAACAAAAGCAGATTTTGAACAAAATTCTGTAAAACCAAAAGAGGAGGCTTAGGTAATATATGAACAACAAACAACTAAGAACTCAATCAGATAATGAATTAAGAAAAATGCTTAGCGACTTAAAGTCTGAATTATTCAACCTCAGATTCTCTAACGCAACTGGTCAACTTGCTAATCCAAAGGCTCTTGATACTTGCAAGAAAAATATTGCTCGTGTTAACACCATTTTAAGAGAAAGAGAGTTAGGAATATCTGAATCAGTTAAGCCTCAAGAAGAAAAAAAGGCAACTAAAAAAAGCACCGCTAAAAAAGTTGAAACTAAGAAGGATTAAGGGGAATAACTTATGGATATTAAAAGAAATGAAAGAAAGACAAGAATCGGTGTAGTTAAGAGTAATAAGATGGATAAGACCATAGTTGTTGAATGTGTTAACAAGAAGAAACACCCACTATATGGCAAAACCATCACTAAAACAGTATCTTTTAAGGCACACGATGAAGATAACATCTGTGACATAGGCGATACAGTTATGATTGCAGAAACTCGTCATTTATCTAAAGATAAGAACTGGCGTCTTGTAAAAATCGTAGAAAAAGTCAAGTAGTAATGGGAGATAAATAGTATGATACAACAGGAAACAAGATTAAAAGTTGCCGATAACACTGGTGCTAAGGAACTTTTATGTATAAAGGTTCTAGGTGGTTCTCGTGTTAAGAGCGGTAACATTGGTGATGTCATAATTGCTGCTGTTAAGGGTGCTGATCCTAAGGGTTCTGTTAAAAATGGTGAAGTTGTAAAGGCTGTCATCGTTAGAACTGTTAAAGGTATCCAAAGACCAGACGGAAGTTCTGTTAAGTTTGATGAAAACGCTGCAGTTATTATCGGAAACGATGGACTTCCTCGTGGAACTCGTATTTTTGGACCTATCGCAAGAGAACTTCGTGATAAGGGCTATATGAAGATAATTTCATTAGCACCTGTAGTTATATAGGAGGCAAATTATGGCAAATACACTAAATGTAAAAACTGGTGATAATGTAGTAGTTATTACTGGTAAAGATGCTGGAAAGCAAGGTAAAGTTTTGGCTTGCTACCCAGACAAAAATAGAGTAGTAGTTGAAGGCGTAAACATTGTTAGCCGTCACACTAAGCCTCGTTCAGCACAAGAAGCTGGTGGAATTATTAAAAGAGAAGGCTCAATCGACGTTTCAAACGTTATGATCGTTTGCCCAACTTGTGGAAAACCAACCAGAGTTAAGCATGCTGATATTGATGGAAAACATACAAGAGTATGTAAATGTGGTGCAGTTTTAGATACCAAGTACGAAAAGGCTTCTAAAAAGAAAGCAACCAAGACAACTGCCACAAAGGCAACAAAAGATAAAAAAGTCGAAAACGCTGAAGAAAAGGCTACAAAGAAGAAAACAGCTCCAAAGACCGAAAAGTCAGCAACAGCTGTAAAAAAGTCTACTGTTAAGAACAAAGCCGAAGGCGCAACAATGAATAGAAAGCAAGGAATGTAATTTTAAAGGAGAAAGCTTAAATGGAAAAGAAGACTGAACAAAACAGATTAAAAGATAAATACCTAAAAGAAGTAGTTCCTGCTATGCAAAAGAAATTTAACTACGCCAACGTAAACCAAATTCCAAGAATTGAAAAAATCGTTCTTAATATGGGTTTAGGCGATGTTAAGGATAATAGTAAGTCATTAAATCTTGCAGTTGAAGAATTAGGTCTAATTGCTGGTCAAAAGCCAATTATTACAAAGGCTAAGAAGTCAGTAGCTAACTTCAAGTTAAGAGAAGGAATGAATATAGGTGCTAAGGTTACACTTAGAGGAACAAGAATGTATGAATTCTTAGATAGATTTATGTCTATTGCACTTCCTAGAGTTCGTGACTTTAGAGGCGTAAATCCTAACGCATTCGATGGCAGAGGTTCATTCTCTTATGGTGTTAAGGAACAATTAATTTTCCCAGAAATCGCTTATGAGAAAATTGAAAAGATTCGTGGTTTTGATGTTTGCATCGTTACTTCTGCAAAGACTGACGATGAAGCAAGAGAACTTTTAGCACTAATGGGTATGCCATTTAGAAAGTAAGGAAGGAGATAATTTATGGCAAAGAAAGCACTTATTAACAAACAACAAGGCAAGCAAAAATATAGCACTCGTGAGTACACAAGATGTTCTATTTGCGGAAGACCACACTCTGTTCTTCGCAAATATGGAATCTGCCGTATTTGTTTTAGAGAACTTGCGTATAAGGGTGAAATACCTGGTGCTAAAAAATCTAGTTGGTAAAATTTAGGAGGAAATAAAAATGATAGTAACAGATCCTATTGCTGATATGTTAACTAGAATTAGAAACGCACAGACTGCTCGTCATGAAACAGTTATCGTTCCAGATTCTAAAATGAAGAGAGCCATCGCAGAGATTCTTTTGGCAGAAGGCTATATTTCAAAGGTTGAATATATCGAGGACAAAATTCAAGGAAAAATCAAAATCACATTAAAATACACAGAAGACAACAAGCGTGTTATTAGTGGATTAAAGAGAATTTCTAAGCCAGGACTAAGAATATATGCAAGCGTAGACGAACTACCACGAGTTCTTAATGGTTTGGGAATTGCTATTATCTCTACTAGCAAGGGCGTTGTAACTGATAGAGAGGCAAGAAAACTTGGTCTTGGTGGCGAAGTTCTTGCTTATGTATGGTAGGAGGTAATAATATATGTCAAGAATTGGAAGATTACCAGTAGAAATACCTGCAGGCGTTACCGTTGAAGTAACAAATGAAAATGTAGTTAAGGTTAAGGGTCAATTAGGGGAACTTTCTCAAGAAGTTAACAAACTAATCACTGTTGAACAAACTACACTTCATGATAAAAATGTTCTTGTTTTAACAAGAGCTAACGAATTAAAAGAAACCAAGGCTATGCATGGTCTTTATAGAGCACTTATTCACAATATGGTAGAAGGTGTTACAAAGGGCTATTCAAAGTCTGTAACCATTAATGGTGTAGGTTTCAAGTGTGCTGTTCAAGGCAACAAATTAACTCTAAACATTGGATTTTCTCATCCAGTAGTTGTAGAAATTCCACAAGGCTTAAAAGCATCTTGTCCTAGTGCTACCGAAATTAAGATTGAAGGTTGCAACAAAACACAAGTTGGTCAATTTGCCGCTGATATTAAAGCTATTAAGCCAGTAGAACCATATCACGCATATGGAATTAGATACACAGACGAACATGTACGCAGAAAAGAAATTAAAAAGGCAGCTAAGAAGAAGTAAGGAGATAAGATATGATTAAGAAAATTGATAAGAACTCTGTTCGTGAAGCAAAGCATAAAAGAATTAGAGCCACTTTATCTGGAACAACTGAAAGACCTAGACTATGCGTATATCGCTCCCTAGTTAATATCTATGCTCAAGTTATTGATGATACTAAGGGTGTAACAATCTGCAGTGCATCTACCGAAGAAAAGGGAATGGATAAGAAGGTTGCTGGAAAAACCAAGATGGAACAAGCTTACATGATTGGTGAAGAAGTTGCTAAAAGAGCAATGGCTAAGGGCGTTAAGGAAGTCGTATTTGACCGTTCTGGTTACATCTATACTGGACGTGTTCATAAGCTTGCCGAAGGCGCTAGAAACGCTGGATTAAATTTTTAGGGTTTAGGAGAAGATATAATGGCAAAAGTTGAAAACAAAAAGAAAGACCAAGCACCAGAAAAGAAAGATGAATTCAATAAGGTTACCGTTGCCATTCGTCGTGTAACTAAGGTAGTTAAGGGTGGTAGAAATATGAGATTCTCTGCTCTTGTAGTTACCGGTGATGGTAAGGGTAAAGTTGGTGTTGGTATGGGCAGAGGTGCCGAAGTTTCAATCGCTATGGATAAAGCTGGCGTTGATGCTAAGAAGCACTTAATGCAAGTTCCACTAAAAGATACCACAATTCCACACGAAGTTGTTGGTAAATTCGAAAAAACCAAGGTTATTATGATGCCAGCCAAGAAAGGTAATGGTATTATTGCCGGCGGTAGCGTTAGAAGTGTTGTAGAACTAGCTGGTATCAAGGATATCACTACAAAGATGTATGGTTCTAACAACGCAGTCAACTGTGTTAAGGCTACTCTTGATGGTTTGAGCCAATTAAGAGATGCTGAACAAATCGCTAAAATGCGCGGTAAATCCGTAGATGAAATTTTATAGGAGAAGATATAATGGAAGAAGTTAAAACAAAAAAGACAACAACCAAGAAGGCTGAAACTCCTGTAAAGGAAGAAAAAGCAAAGAAGACAACTGCAACTAAGTCTACAAAGACAACCGCAGAAAAGTCTACAACAAAGAAAGCTACAACCGCAAAGTCAACAGCTACTTCTACAAAGAAGGCTACAACTTCTACAAAGAAGGCAGCAACAACTAAGAAGGCTGAACCAAAGGCTGAAGTTAAGGCTGAAGCAAAAGCTGTTGAAACAAAATCTACAACCAAAGCATCAAAATCTGAGAAAATGGTTAAAATTACTTTGGTAAGAAGCACAATCGGTGCATTAGAAAAGCAACAAAGAACTATTCAAGCTTTGGGGCTAAGAAAGATTAGAAGCAGTGTAGTTAAGCCTGACAATGCTTGCACAAGAGGAATGATTTATGTTGTTCGTCACCTTGTAAGTGTTGAAGAAGTTAAGTAAAAATAATAGGGAGATTTAGTTATGAATATACAAAGTTTATCTCCAGCTCCTAACTCAACTTTCAAAGATAAGAGAGTTGGTAGAGGTATGGGTTCTGGACACGGTAAAACAAGTGGTAAAGGTCATAAGGGTCAAAACGCAAGAAGCGGTGGCGGAGTTCGTCCTGGTTTCGAAGGTGGACAAATGCCACTTATAAGAAGAATTCCAAAACATGGCTTTACTAACGTATGGTCTAAGGAATACACTGTTATAAATGTTTCAAAACTTAATAGTTTACAACCTAACACAATCGTTACTGCTGAATTATTGAAGGCACAAGGAATGATATCTAAGATAGAAAAGTTTGGTCTAAAAGTTATTGGTAATGGCGAACTAACCGTTCCACTAACCGTTAAGGCTAATAAGTTCTCTGAGTCAGCTATCCAAAAAATTCAAGCAGCTGGCGGTAGTGTTGAGGTGATTTAATGTTTAAAACGTTAGCAAGTGCATTTAAAAATAAAGAAATCAGAAAGGGAATGATAATAACTTTGTTGTTATTGTTCGTATACAGACTGGGTTGCTTTTTGCCAATCCCAGGTATTAATAAAGACGCTTATGGCTTAACTGTAAGCGAAGATAACCTTGGCGTTTTGAGTCTATTGAACTCGGTTACGGGTTCGGCTCTTTCAAACGGTTCATTTCTAGCACTTGGTATAACGCCATACATTAACGCATCTATTATAGTTCAATTATTGAGCGTTGGTATTCCTGCTCTAGAAAGGCTTTCAAAAGAAGGCGACGAGGGTAGAAGAAAAATGAATACAATTACAAAAGTTGTAGCATTAGTTCTTGCAATCGCTCAAGGTATAGGTACCGTAATTGGATTCGGTGGAAGCAGTCTTGTAAACCTATTTGGCAGTGCGCCAATTTGGCTTACTGGGGCAGTTGTTGTATTATTAATGGTAGCAGGTACTTGCTTTACAATGTGGTTAGGTGACCGTATTACCGAACAAAATATTGGAAATGGTATTTCTTTAATTATTTTTGTAGGTATTATGGCAACCGCAGCAACAGCAATAGCAAATGCATTCCAACAAATTTTTGGTGGAAACACCAGTGCATTGTGGGAATTATTAGGATTTTTGGCTCTTGCACTTGTTGTTTTCGTATTTATCGTATTTATGGATATGGCAGAGAGAAGAATCCCTGTTCAATACGCAAAACAAATCAAGGGCAGAAAGATGTACGGCGGTCAAAGCAGTTACATCCCTATGAAAGTAAATGCAAACGGAGTTATGCCGATAATCTTCGCTTCTGCAATTATTTCATTCCCAAGTTTAATTATGCAACTATGTGGAGTTACAAGAAATAGTGGCTGGTTCGCTAGATTCTATTATGATTATCTAGGAGCAGGCAGTGTTGGATATAGCATTTTAGTTGGTTTATTAATTTTAGGATTTGCATATTTCTATTCACAAATTCAATTTAATCCAGCAGATGTTAGCCAAAACATACAACAAAATGGTGGCTTTATTCCTGGTATTAGAGCAGGTAAGGCAACAACCGATTATTTGAAGCGTGTAAGCAACAGAATAACATTGTTTGGGGCAGTATTCTTAGCATTTATTGCTATCGTTCCATCAATAGTATTTAGTTTGGTTGCAGGCTCATCACTAGAATTATTAAACGCATTCACTGCAACTGGTATGTTAATCGTTGTTAGTGTTGCGATTGAATTTAATCAACAATTAGAAGCGCAATTAATGATGAAGCGACATAAAAATATTTTATAGGAGAATATTATGAATATTTTAATGATTGGGGCATCTGGGTCGGGGAAAGGCACTCAGGCAAAAATTTTAGTCGAGAAGTATGGTTTTTGTCACTTATCAATGGGAGATGTGCTAAAAGAACAAGTAAAACTTCAAACCGAAGAAGGCAAGTTAATTGACGAATATCAAAAAAATGGTAACCTAGTTCCACTAGAAATAGTTGTTAAGGCTTTGATGAATAAGATAGAAGGAACAAAGAATGCGAACGGCTACTTACTAGACGGTTTCCCAAGAACATTGGAGCAAGTAAAAGCACTTACACTAAATGTAGACTTAGTACTAGACTTTCAGAATGATTTGGAAAAACTTCGTGATAGATTAGTTAATAGAAGAGTTTGCAGTGTATGTAATACAAACGCTCATGTATCAAAATTAAATGACGGAAAGTGTCCAGAATGTGGCGGTGAAGTATATCAGAGAACTGACGACAATGACGCATCAATTTCTAAAAGAATTAATTTCTATAACAATGAAGTGTTACCGGTAGTTGATTACTACAAAACCCATGGATTTAAAGTAGTTACAATAGACGCAGATAAGTCAATCAATGAAGTTGCTAGTCAGATTGAAAATGCAATTCAAAGTGTGAGATAATGATTAAAGTTAAAACACAAGCAGAAATTGAGATAATGCGAGAATCTGGACAGATTCTCGCACGAACACTCAAATTATTAGAAAACGAAATTCGACCAGGAATTTCAACAAAATATCTTGACAAAATTGCCAATGAATATATAATATCATGTGGCGGGAAACCAGCATTTTTACATTTATATGGGTTTCCAGCGAGCATTTGCTCGTCGATTGATGATATAGTCGTTCACGGCATTCCCCGTGAAAGCGATATTCTTCAAGAGGGTCAAATTATAGGTATTGACTGTGGTGTAAAATACAAAGGGTTCTGTTCAGACGCGGCAAGAACTTTTGGTGTAGGACACATTAGTGACGAGAAACAAAAACTTATAGATGTTACCAGAGAAAGTTTTTTTGAAGGTATCAAGGGCTTAAAAGCAAATGACAGGGTAGGAGATATTGGCGCAAGAGTTCAATCTTACGTTGAAAAACATGGCTTTTCAGTAGTAAGAGATTTAGTCGGACACGGCGTTGGTAGAGAAATGCATGAAGATCCAAATGTACCAAATTATGGTAGAATGGGACTTGGTGTAAAACTTCCAGCGAATTGTACGATAGCCGTAGAGCCTATGGTAAATGTCGGTGTTCCAGATGTTGTATTTAATGGTATGTGGGACGTAAAAACGGCGGATCATAAACCATCAGCACATTATGAAAACACAATTCTAATTACCGAAGATGGCGTAGAAATTCTAACAATTTTAAAAGATTAGGAGGATAACAGATGTCGGCTGGCGATGTTATTGAAACCGAGGGAGTTGTAGTTGAGGCACTTCCGGGGGCTACATTCAAAGTACAGTTACAAAACAATCATATTATCACGGCATATTTAAGTGGAAAACTATGGAAGAACTTAATACGCGTATATGAAGGAGATACTGTCAAACTTGAAATGAGTCCTTATGACTTGACAAAAGGCAGAATAGTTTGGCGACAAAAATAAATTTAGGAGATTACAAAGATGAAAGTTAGACCAAGTGTAAAACCAATTTGTGATAAATGTAAAGTTATTAAGAGAAATGGAAAGGTTAGAGTTATTTGCTCTAAGTATCCAAAGCACAAACAAGTTCAAGGTTAATACTTAAAAATAAAACAATAATAAATAAAAAACAAAACGGAGGAATGGTATGGCACGTATTGCAGGTGTTGATTTACCAAATGAAAAGAGAGTCGAAATTGGCTTGACCTACATTTTTGGTATAGGTAGAGTTAAAGCTCAAGAAATTTTGGCTGAAACTAAGGTTAATCCAGACACAAGATGTAAGGATTTAACTGATGCCGATGTAAACAAAATAAGAGAATACATCGAAAAGCACATTGTAGTAGAAGGTGACCTAAAAAGAGATTTAGCTATGGAAGTTAAGTCACTAATGGAAATCGGCTGTTACAGAGGCGTTAGACACAGAAAAGGACTTCCTTGCCGTGGTCAAAAGACAAGTTCTAATGCAAGAACTTGCAAAGGACCTCGCAATAGTTCAATAAAGAAGAAAGGTAAATAAGGAGAAGGATAATGGCAGTTCAAAAAAAGACAGCAGGTAAGAGAAAGAAGATAACCACCAGTGTTGAAAAGGGTATTGTACACGTACATTCATCTTTTAACAACACATTAGTTACTATTACTGATGTTGCTGGTAACGTTATTGCTTGGAGTTCTGCTGGTAGTTTAGGGTATAAAGGTAATAAAAAGAGTACCCCATTTGCAGCTAGTCAAGCCGCAGAGACAGCAGCAAATGCAGCAAAAGAATATGGTCTAAAGAGCGTTGAAGTTCTAGTTAAGGGACCAGGAAATGGACGAGAATCGGCTATAAGAGCATTAGCTAATGCTGATATAGAGGTTACAATGATTCGTGATGTATCTCCAATTCCTCACAATGGTTGTAGACCACCAAAAAGAAGAAGGATATAGGAGGAGTGAAGAATGGCTAAGTATATTGAAGCAGATTGCAGACTATGCCGTAGAGAAGGTACAAAGTTGTTCCTTAAAGGTGAAAGATGCCTATCTAAGAAGTGTGCTATGGAAAGACGTCCAGTAGTTCCTGGTCAACATGGAATGGCTAGAAAGAAATTTACCGAATATGGCAAACAATTAAGAGAAAAGCAAAAAGTTAAAAGAGCATATGGACTACTTGAAAAGCAAATGCGTGCTTATTATGAAGAAGCTGAAAGACTTAATGGTATCACTGGTGAAACAATGTTAAGTTTAATCGAAAGAAGACTTGATAACGTTGTTTATCGTATGGGTATCGGTAGCAGTCGTGCAGAAGCTCGTCAAATAGTTAATCATGGACATATCTGCGTAAACGGAAAGAGAGTTGATATACCATCTTACCAAGTTAAAGCAGGCGATGTTATTTCTGTTAAGGAAAACAAACGTCAAAAAGAAATGTTCAAGGCCTTAAAAGAAGTTAAGGTTGTTATGCCTAAATGGTTAGAATTTGATGCAACTAAACTAGAAGGAAGAATTTTAGAATTGCCAAAGAGAGATGATATAGATTTGGCAATAGAAGAACACTTGATAGTCGAATTATATTCTAGATAATAATAAGGAGGAGATGTAATGTTAGAAATCGAGAAACCTAAGGTTATCTGTGAAGAAGACGATAACGGTGCTTATGCGAAATTTACTGTAGAACCACTCGAAAAGGGTTTTGGTGTTACCCTAGGTAATGCACTTAGAAGGACACTACTTTCTGCACTTCCAGGAGCAGCAGTTACTGCTGTAAGAATTGAAGGAGTTCAACACGAATTTTCTACCATAAAAGGTGTAAAGGAAGACGTTGCTGAAATCATCTTAAATTTAAAAGGACTTGCAGTAAAAACTAGAACGGATGACATTTCATTCAAAAAAGTTATTACACTTAACCACTCTGGTGCTGGTGTAATCACCGCTGGAATGATTAATCCAGATGATGAAGTTGAAATTTTAAATCCAGATATGTACATTTGTACATTAGAAAGCGATGCTGTATTAAATATGGAAATTACAATTGGTAGAGGTCGTGGTTATGTTCTTGCTGATAAAAACAAGGACGTAAATGCTCCAATTGGAACTATCGCAATGGATTCAAATTTTACCCCATTGAAGAAAGTTAATTTTGAAGTACAAAGCACTCGTGTTGGTCAAAGCATCGACTACGATAAACTTGTAATTGAAGTTAAAACAAATGGAACTATGAGTGCGAAGGAAATAATTAGTCTATCTGCTAAGTTGGTTAATGACCATCTAAGACTATTTATTGATCTTGTAGAAAGTATGGCTAGTCAATCTCTACTTGTATCAAGCAAAGAAGATAAAGTTATCAAACTTCTTGAAATGAGCATTGAAGATATGGATCTATCTGTACGTTCATATAACTGTTTAAAGCGTGCTAACATTAACACTGTTGAAGATTTGACTAGAAAGACAGAAGACGATATGTTAAAGGTTAAGAACCTTGGAAGAAAGTCACTTGATGAAGTTATCAATAAGCTTACTGGATATGGTCTAAGTTTAAAGAGTCAAGAAGATTAATTTAAGGAGAACAAAATGAATACACAAAAATTAAGTTTGCCAACCGACGAAAGAAATGCACTTATCAGCGGTCTTGTAACTGATTTATTGTGGCATGGTAAAATTGAAACAACTCTAGCTCAAGCTAAGGCTGCTTCAAGAATTGCAGATAGATGCATAACCATCGCTATCAATGCTTGTGAAGATGTAATTTCTGAAGAAAAAACTGCAACTGACAGTAAGGGTAAAGAAACAAAGACTACTGTTGTTAAGGATGGTCCTAAAAAGCTTACTGCTCGTAGAAAGTTAATGGCTATTTTATATGATAAGCAAGAAGAAAAGGGCAAAAACGAAAAGAAGTCTGCATACAAAGCAAGAACCGAACAAATTCAACATCCACTAATTGAAAGAATATTCGACGACCTTGCTCCAAAGTATGCTAAGCGTGCTGAAGAATTAGGAACAAAGGGTGGTTACACAAGAGTTCTAAAAACTTCTTTACGCCGTGGCGACAATGCTCAACTAGCAATCGTTGCATTAGTTTAGTATTTTAAAAATTGTCACAGATTAGCTTTATAGTTGGTCAATATAAATGGAATTGATAAAAATTGTCAATTCCATTTTTCTTTTATTTAAAAATGTGGTACATTATTATTTAAAAGGGGAAAATAGTTATGGAAATTTTAAGCGGTAAAGAATTAAGTTTAAAAATTAGACAACAATTAAAAGAACAAGTACTAAAGGAATATATAAATTGCGGTAAAAATCCACCAACACTTGCTGTTGTGCTTGTTGGAAACAATCCTGCTAGTGAAATTTATGTGCGGAACAAAGAACGAGCGTGTGCAGAAGTTGGACTTAATAGTAAAACTATAAAATTGCCCGAAAATGCCACTATGCAAGAGATAAAACATACAATTGAGCAATTAAACGAAGATAAATCGGTTTCGGGAATTTTACTGCAATTACCACTGCCAAATAAAGATATGGAAGCTGAAATTGTCGAAACTATTAGCCCAAACAAAGATGTGGACGCCCTTACATTAATAAATAAAGGTAAATTGGCGTCAAATTTGGCCCAAATAGCCCCATGTACTCCGTGTGGAATAATTGACCTACTAAAAGAGTCAAAAACCGAAATAGCGGGCAAAAACGTTGTTGTTATAGGGAGAAGCCAGCTTGTGGGTAGACCAGTTGCAACAATGCTTACTAATATGGACGCAACGGTCACAATCTGTCATAGTAAAACTAAAGACTTAAAAGAAGTTTGTAAAAATGCAGATATTTTGATTGTTGCTATTGGTAGACCGAAAATGATTAATAGTGAGTATATTAAAGATGGTGCAGTGGTTATAGATGTCGGTATTAATAGAGAAAATGGCAAGGTTGTCGGAGATGTTGATATAGATACTACCGCTTGTATGCAAGGAATAATTACTCCAGTGCCTGGCGGTGTTGGACCTATGACCATTACCGAACTTATTAAGAACACAATAATTCTAGCAAAAAATCAAGAGTAAACTCTGGCATTTGTGAAAAATAGACAATTTTTAAAATGGGTATGGACAAATTTCAAAACTTGTGATATTATAATCTCGTAAAACATAAAAATTCATTAGACAAACCTATTTTAATTTGTTACAATATTAGTAGATTTTATTAGGGGAAGTTTTTATGAAAACATATGTTTATCCAGCAGTTTTACAAGATGATAAAAATGGCGAATACTATGTTAGTATTCCAGACCTTGGTTTGTTAACTGTTGGGGAGTCAAAAGAAGATGCGTTTGTAAAGGGAAAGAATAGTTTGTTGTCATATTTTGAATTGGCAGAAATGTTCAATACCGATATTCCAGAACCATCGACCTATGACAAAATAAAAGCTAATAATCCTAAATATGATGTCGTTATGCTTGATGTAACCACTAACAAGGAAACCGAAGAATTGCTCCAAACAGATGAAGCAGAAGAGTACAAAAAATTTATGAAATTATTCTTTGATGAAGGTAATTAGGAGGGTGTATGACAGAATATCAGGAAAATTTAGTTGTGCTTGCCGTTGCATTAGGGTTTGAAACGGTAGAGAAAGATGGAAAGGTCTATTTAGTTACAATAGACGAAAACCAAACAAAACTATTTCCAATAGACCGTAGTGTGGGTAATTCTCTACTCGGTAAGGAAAATGAAATTTTGGCAATCATTGACAAAAGATTAGGAATCGTTACCGAAAGTGATGACTTAAAGCGTAGATATAAGTTATTTATGTCAGCAATGAGTGATCCAAACAACAGTTTTTGGGACAAGGCAAAGGCAAAAAAGCATTAATTTAATAATTTTAACTTAGGAGGGAAAAATTATGGAATTAGAAAAAATGTTAGAAGCTTACAGCAAAAATAGGGGGGATGCACTTACTAGGTCAAAAAATGTTCTTCCTGAACTTAAAGATAAGGTAGACTCACTAATTAAAGTGATGGCTGTTGCAAACAAAAAAGCACAAAAAATTATTGGACAAGTATCAGCAAATATTGAAGCTGGCAAAAATACTATGAAAAAAATGGGTGAACCCCTAGAACAAATTGTAGGAGCTTGCATATAAAATGAATTATCTTCAAGACCTTGCACGGACTATTGGTTGGACTCTTGTAAATGACGATGAAGGTTTTTCGGTATATGAGTTTAAGGAAGCATTAAATAAGTATGAAACGGTTTCTCATATTGTAAAAATTTACGACCAACCTACCGAAGTAGAACTTTTTGATATTTTACAAACTTTAAAAAAAGTTTTACCAAGAAAACTTAATAAAAAAATTAACAAAATTTTAAAAGATGTTAAAATAGAAGACCTTGCGAATGTTGTAGATGTCGTAAGTTTTGCTGTGGAAGAATATGTTGCAAAAACTGACTTTTCAAAACTTAAAGAATATGGGGAGTTGGTTGGTGTAAATATAGAAAGTATGGGGTATAAGTTTAAATACAAATTACCTAAACGTGAAATGGCAGAAATAATCGCAAAGATTGAAAACAACGTACCAATAGAACAAGCACCAATTCTTGGAAGAATAAAAAAATTAGATTATAAAATTGCCTACATAAAAAATCAAAAAAATAGAACAATACAAGACGAGAACTAGTTTCTCGTCTTTTTACTTTAAAAATTAATATTGAAGATGTTTTTAATTACATTATAGGCTAAATTAGTCGCAAATTAATTTACAAAAAAAAACACTGCATATTGGAGAATGTACAACTTACAGTGTTTTTCGTTAAAGAAAACCACGGGTCAAACCCGTGGCTTTATATTTACTTTATTGGCTTTATAATTTCTTTACCACCCATGTATGGTTGAAGAACTTTTGGTATGCGGATAGAACCATCTGCATTAACATTGTTTTCAAGTAGGGCTATTAGTCCACGTGGGGAAGCGACTACTGTATTATTTAGGGTGTGTGCAAGAACGGTTCCCTTATCGGTTTTAAACTTTATACCAAGGCGTCTTGCTTGAGCATCTCCAAGGTTAGAGCAAGAAGCAACTTCAAAATACTTCTTTTGACGAGGACTCCACGCTTCAATATCGCATGACTTAACTTTTAAATCGGCAAGGTCACCAGAACAACATTCTAATTGACGAACAGGAATGTCCATATTTCTGAAAATATCTACGGTATATCTCCACATCTTTTCGTACCATTCTTTGCTGTCTTCTGGCTTACAAACAACAATCATTTCTTCCTTTTCAAATTGGTGAACACGGTAAATACCTCTTTCTTCTAGTCCGTGTGCACCACCTTCTTTTCTAAAGCAAGGAGAATATGATGTTAGAGTAATAGGTAATTGGCTTTCATTTAAAATTTGGTCTTTAAATCTTCCAATCATTGAGTGTTCACTTGTGCCAATTAAATAAAGGTCTTCGCCTTCAATTTTGTACATCATAGCGTCCATTTCAGCAAAACTCATAACGCCGGTAACAACATCACTTCTAATCATGAAAGGAGGGATACAATAGGTAAAGCCCTTTTCTATCATATAATCTCTACCATAAGCTATCATTGCTTCATGTAGTCTTGCTGCGTCACCCATTAAATAGTAAAATCCTGCACCACTGGTTCTTCCAGCACTATCTTTATCTAGTCCACCGATTTTTTCTAGAATATCTGCATTGTATGGAACTTCAAAGTCTGGAACAAAAGGTTCTCCAAATCTTTCTACTTCAACATTTTCAGAATCATCTTTTCCTATTGGTACGCTAGGGTCTAAAATATTAGGAATAACCATCATACGCTTTTTAACTTCGGCGTCTATATCGGCTTGTTCTTCTTCAATTTTTGCAAGTCTTTCGGCATCTGCTTTAACTTGTGCTTTTACTTTTTCGGCTTCTTCAAAATTCTTTTCCTTCATAAACTTGCCGACTTCAGCACTTAGTTTATTTCTTTCCGCTCTTAGGTTATCTCCTTCGGTCTTTAAAGCACGATTTTTTTTATCTAGTTCTATAACTTCATCAACAAGTGGAAGTTTAGCGTCTTGAAATTTCTTCTTGATATTTTCACGGACAAGTTCGGGATTTTCTCTGATTAATGCAATATCTATCATAAATGTTCTCCTAAAATATTAATGATAGTAGTATAGTACTTTTTTTAGGCTTTGTCAACTTGACAAAATTACATTTTCACATTTTATAGTTTTATGAAAAGCGTTAATAATTAAGTTGGAAATTTGCTTTTTAACAATGTTTAAACATTAGAGTATAATTATTGGATAATTTTCCAGAGTGAGTTTTGGTATGAGTGGTAAAACTTTGTTAAAAACCTATTTTTGAGTGAAAGTTGAGTATTAAAAAAAGAAATTTATATTTAATTATATATATAGTGTAATTCGGTAAATCTCTTGACTAAAGGGGGTTGTTTTGATATAATTACAACCGATATTATCCTCGGGGGAGTGTCATGCAAACTAAAACACAAGATAACAAAAAAATACCACAAAACGTTGCTTCTATTATGCCAAATAATGTAGAAGCCGAATTAAGCGTTTTGGGTTGTGCATTAATTTCCGAAGATGCGTGCATGGGCATAATAGGAAAACTTAATGCGTCCGATTTTTATTCGGAAGTTAATAGAAAAATATTTGAAGCAATGGGGGCACTTTATAGTCGAAACGTAATAGTAGACTATATCACATTAACTGATGAACTTGAAAAAACAAATAGTTTAAACAGCGTTGGCGGGGCTCAATTTATCATGAGTTTAACCAATGCGGTACCAAGTGCGGTGCGTTGGTCACAATATGCTGAAATTGTAAAAAGATGTGCAATAAATCGTAGTTTAATTAATTCGTGCGAAAAAATTGAACGAAAGGCATACAATGGCGACGAAGACACATTAGAAACGGCAGAAAAAGCAATTTTTGACCTGGCAGAAAACGGGCAAAATTCCGAACTAGAGAAAATTGATCCATATCTAGATTCCGTAATTGCAAAGTTTGAAGAGATTAATAAAACGGGTGGCGAAACTCAAGGTATTCCGTCTGGTTTTTATGCTATTGATGAAATTACTCGTGGCTGGCAGGATAGTGACCTTATAGTAATTGCTGCACGTCCAGCCGTTGGTAAAACTGCACTTTCGATGAACTTTATAGTAAACGCTGCTCTAAAAAAGAAGAAGTGTGCCGTATTTTCTCTAGAAATGAGCAAGGCGCAGTTGGTACAAAGAATGATTTGCTCGGTTGCTGGTGTAGATATGGGTAAAGCATTAAGCGGTAAACTACAAAGTGCCGATTGGTCTAAATTATTTGACGCTATGAATACATTAAAGGCGTGTGATATTTACATTGATGATAGTACGGCAAACACACCATCTACCATTAAAAGTAAGTGTCGTAAGTTAAAAAGAGAGCGTGGGCTAGACTTAATTATGATTGACTACTTGCAGTTAATGTATAGTGACAAAAAAACAGACAACCGTCAACAAGAAGTATCTGATATTTCAAGACAAATGAAAATTTTGGCAAAGGATATTAATGTTCCGGTATTGCTATTAAGCCAGTTATCCAGAGCGGTAGAAAATCGTACAAGCAAAAAGCCAGTTCTATCCGACCTTCGTGAAACGGGTGCTATCGAACAAGATGCCGACATAGTTATGTTTATTCATAAGCCAGAAGAAATGAAGGGAGTAGAAAAGGAAGGCGCTAGTAGCGATTATACCGCAGAAATTATTTTTGCTAAGCACAGAAGTGGTAAAATCGGTAGCGTATTTATTGGTTGGAAGGGTTCAAGAGTTAGTTTTGTTAACCTACCAAAAGATGGAGATGCTCAAAGTTTGGTTGAAAATGCTCCACCAGAATCTAAAAGAATTAAAACTCCAACACCAGTTGATGTGGGTGATTTTGATGATATATTTGTTTCGGAAGACAACTTGCCTCCATTCGATATGCCAGACAATATGTCGGGTGATGGTTCGGTTATTCCGCCAGATGATTTAGATTTTCCGCCAGAAGAAGGGCAGTCGACACCAGTCGACCCTAACGGGGATATTTTTGATTAAAAAGGACAAATTGATATGATTTCAAGTAAAGATTTAAGAAAAACATGGTTAGAGTTTTACGAAAGTAAGGGACATGTAAATATAGGTGCCGTGTCACTTATAGGCGATGGTACTACAGGCGTAATGTTTAATGTTGCTGGTATGCAACCATTAATGCCTTACTTACTTGGTAAAAAACATCCAAGTGGTACAAGATTATGTAATGTTCAAGGTTGCGTAAGAACGGTTGATATAGAAGAAGTGGGAGATGAAAGCCATTGTACATTCTTTGAAATGATGGGAAACTGGAGTTTGGGCGACTACTTTAAAAAAGAAAAGACTGCTTGGACTTTTGAACTTTTAACAAAAAAGTTTGGTCTAGATGCAAACAAAATTTGCTCATCTGTATTTGCGGGTAATGAATATGCCCCAAAAGATGACGAAACTGCAAATTTATTGATGAATTTAGGCATAAAAAAAGAAAATATCTACTACCTTGGCAAGAAAGAAAATGGTAAGGAGAACAATTTCTGGGAACTTGAAGGTACTGTTGGAACTCCTTGCGGTCCAGATAACGAATGGTTCTACCCATTGCATGACGAAAAATGTTCAGACACATGTGATATTAACTGCAGTTGCGGAAGATATGTAGAAATTGGTAACGATGTGTATATGCAATACCAAAAAACTGAAAATGGGTATATTCCACTAGAAAATAAAAATGTAGATACCGGTTTTGGTTTTGAAAGATGTTTAATGTTCTTAAATGGGCTAACTGACGTTTATAAAACAGATTTATTTTTACCAGTTATTGAGTTATTAGAAACAAAAAGTGGCATAAAATATGGCGAGGATGAAAAATCTACAAGAGCCATGAGAATTATTGCTGATCACCTACGTACAACCGTTATGTTAATTGGTGATGAAAACGGAATATTGCCATCTAATGTTGGGGCGGGTTATATATTGCGTAGAATTATGCGTAGAGCAATTAGATATATGCGTTCATTAAATTTGAGTGCTGATGTCTTAACCGATATTGCAAAATTGTATATAGAGCAGATTTATAACGAAGCATATCCACTTCTTATACAAAAAGAAGATTACATTTTAGACGAAATTAATAAAGAAACCGCAAAGTTCGAAAAAATGCTTGTACAAGGTAATAAGGAATTTGAAAAGGTAATTACTGGTATTGAAAGAAAGCGTGAATTTATGCAAAAGCAAGACCCTACAGCAGTTGTAGAAAACGTTATAAATGGTAAATCTGCATTTAGACTATACGATACATTTGGTTTCCCTATTGAACTTACCGAAGAAATGGCTGGCGAACGTGGGTTTACAGTAGATAAAGCGGGTTTTGATGAAGCGTTTAAAGAACATCAAGAAAAGAGTAGAACGGCAGAAAAGGGAGAGTTTAAAGGTGGGCTTCAAGAAGGTGGCGAAATTGAAACAAAATATCATACAGCATGCCACTTACTACTTGCAGGGCTACGTAAGAAGTTCGGTACTGGAGTTGAACAAAAGGGTAGCAATATTACAAGTGAAAGATTACGTTTTGACTTTAACTTTGAACGTCCTTTAACAAAAGAAGAAATTGAAGAACTAGAAAAGTTTGTAAATGATTGTATAGCACGTAAAATCCCAGTTGAAAGATTAGAGATGACCTTTAAAGAAGCAAAAGAACAAGGTGCTTATGGTGTTTTAAAAGCAAGCGATGATGATGTAGTTTCTATATATAAAATAGGGGATGTAGATTTCCAAATTTGTGGTGGTCCACACGTTTCAAATACTAAAGAGATTGGCAAGTTTAAGATAGTAAAAGAACAAAGTAGTAGTGCGGGAGTTAGAAGAATTAGGGCTGAAATCGAATAAGTTAGGAGAGTAAAGCTTAGTGAAGAAATTAAAGTTAAACATTATACTTATAGTTTCTAGTTTTATTGCTTTAATTGCAGGACTTGCTGTTGTAATGGTAATTGCACCGGGGGCGGATATATTGGGATTAAAATATATCCGTGCCACTAGTGGTAGCATAGATACGGCAGAAAGTTATTATGTTGGTGACTTGTTGCAAGGCGATATTGTAGTTAATGGCGATAATATTTTAACAAAGGTAAACTTTGTGCAAAGTTATTCTTTTACTGTAAGGCTTGTAGACATATATAATGGGTATTGTAAAAGCGATGCAGATCCAGACGTAAAAATGGAGATTGTGGACGGAATTATAAATTTTACATCAAATGAGTATCATCCGTTTGTTTATCATAATAGGTCGGAAGATTCGGCACTTTACATAAATATCCCAATATACTTAAAGGGGCGTGTTACTGTAAATTGCAAGTCGTCAAATGTAGTAGTTTGCGGTATGAGTGGAACGCTTGATGAATTAGTTATAAACACTTCGGGTAAGGTTACAGTAGAAGATGGTGCAAGACTAAATAATTTAAACATTAATGTATCAAGTAAAAAAGTCACAATTGGCGAAAATGTAGAACTTAATGGCAATGTAAGCATAAAAAGTTCTAACTCAGATGTTACAATTTTGTGTCCGGTTTCGGGCAATATTAATATGGAATCTAAGGGTGGTTCTTTAAAGTTTAAAAGTTGTAAAGACTTAACACTAAAGGCTTCTAGTACATCTGTTGGGACTTCGTATGATGGCGTTAATATTGTAAATGGTACTACAAATATTGAAACGAATGATGATGTAAATTTGCGTCCAGTAGGAGAAGTAAACATTGTTACAAAGCGTGGTAAAGTTACCATTGGTGAAACAGATGGCGAGATTAATAGTAATGTAAATGTAACTACCAAAAGTGGTAAAATTACTACCATAGGCAAGTTTACTGGCGAAACAAATTTGACGACAAATAGTGGAGATTTTGTAATTTCGTGGCTTAAAAATTCAAATATAAAAACCACATATGGTCAAGTTGATGCAAATCGAATAGATAGTGGTACAATAAATGCTGGAAATAGCAATGTAACAATTTTGTTTGTTCAAGAAAATATTAATATAGTTACTCGTGGCGGAGATGTAAAACTTGGGTCAAAAAGTAGTAGTTTTGATGGTTCTGCAACTATTAAAACAACGGTAGGAGATGTAAGTATTAATAACGCAAAGGGTAAAACTTATGAGATCACTACTGAGTATGGAGATATTGTAATTAATGCGGCAGAAAATAATAAATCTAACCTTAAACTAACTTCATATCGTGGAGATATTACAGCAAATAATTGTTGTGCAGAAACCGAGATAAAAAGCAATGGTAAAATTAATTGCACTGTAATTTCCAGAACGGCAAAAATGGTGATTGAAGGCAAAAATAAAGAAGTTTGCGTAAAGTTAAAGTATAAATACGTTTATTCACTTCATTCTAATAAAATAAACAATATTTACATAAATGGGGAAGTTATAGAGAGCTCAGAAGATGCAACCGGAAGTGTATACGACCCCGAACCTAGTTATGGCGGATTAGACAGATTAAAAGTTAGTACAAATAAAGGCAAAATTGTGATACAAGACGCCTAAACAAAAATAATCATATTTGAGATTTTCAAGTATGATTATTTTTTTACCCAAACTCAATTTTATATGTAAAATTTGCAATTAATTTTTACACAAAAAGTGAAAAATAATTTAAACAAATATTTATTATAAATTATATTTATTTGACATCTAAAATTTAAGTTGCTAAAATTGAATAGGTATAAAGGGGGAATAGGAAAATTTGACCATTTTTGGTTTTTTAGGAGTAATTAATGGATAAAAACAACGCACTATATTTATTTCATCAAGGCACATATTACAATTCTTATGAATTTTTAGGGTGCCATATAGAGACCAAAAACGGCAAAACTGTTACTGTTTTTAGGGTATACGCACCAAATGCAAAAAGTGTTAGCGTTGTAGGAGATTTTAACAATTGGGATAAATCTCAAGGTAAGTGTACAAAATTGACTAATAGCGGTGGGGTTTTTGAGTTTTCTACCCCAAATGCAAAAATTTACGATAACTACAAATATCTAATTACCACAAAGGATAATAGAGAATTATACAAAGCTGACCCATACGCTTTTCATAGCGAAACCAATGGTGCAACTGCAAGCAAAGTTTATGATTTGTCTGGCTACATGTGGCACGACGAAGATTATCAAAAAGCAAAAGCCAAAAGAAATCACTACGAACAGCCAATGAATATTTATGAAGTAAACTTATGTTCGTGGAAAAGATATCCCGATGGGAATTATTATAGTTATCGCAAACTTGCAGAAGAGTTAGTTCCTTATGTTGTAGAGATGGGTTATACGCATATAGAACTTATGCCACTAACCGAATATCCTTATGATGGTTCGTGGGGGTATCAACCAACGGGGTATTTTAGCGTAACAAGCAGATTTGGAACCCCGCACGATTTTATGTATTTTATGGATAAATGCCACCAAGCAAATATTCAAGTTATATTGGATTGGGTGCCAGCACATTTTCCAAAGGACGAACACGGACTTGTAGAATTTGATGGAACATGCTTATATGAGTACAATTCTTGGGATAGAAAGGAACATAAGTCATGGGGAACTAGAAGGTTTGACTATGGCAAAACCGAAGTTCAAAGTTTTTTAATATCTTCAGCAATGTTCTTTTTAAATGTTTACCATATTGATGGAATACGAGTAGATGCCGTAGCATCAATGCTGTACTTAGATTATGACAAGAAAAAGGGAGAATGGTTGCCAAATAGTTTAGGCAACAATAAGCATTTAGAGGCGATAGCATTTTTACAAAAATTAAATGGTGCTGTATTTAGCGAGTTCCCAAATGCAATTATGATTGCCGAAGAATCTACCGCTTGGCCAATGGTTACAAAGCCACCTTATGACGGCGGTTTAGGGTTTAATTATAAATGGAATATTGGTTGGATGAATGACACTTTAGAATATATTCAACTTAACCCATTTTTTAGAAAGGATAATCATAACAAAATAACATTTTCATTTATGTACGCTTTTTCAGAAAACTTCATTTTACCTATATCACATGACGAAGTTGTTTATGGCAAAAAGTCTTTAATTAATAAAATGAGCGGAGATTATGACCAAAAATTTGATTCGGTTAGGGCTTTTTATGGATACCTAATGGCTCATCCGGGCAAAAAACTGACCTTTATGGGAACGGAGATCGGTCAATTTGATGAGTGGGATAACACAAAACAAATAGAATACGATTTGTTAAGGTTTGAAAAGCATCAAAAGTTACAGAATTATGTAAAAGCGTTAAACTGGTTTTATTTAACACATTCTGAACTATTTGAAATTGATTCATCATGGGACGGCTTTGAATGGATAATTTCAAATGATACAAGAAATAATGTTGTAGTATTTTCAAGAAGCAATAAACAAAAGGAAAAGTTAATAGTTGTTTGTAACTTCTCTCCAGTAAAACTTGAGCATTATAGAGTTTATTTAGAGAAGGGAACATATAACGAAGTATTTAATAGTGATAATAGTGAGTTTGGTGGCAGTGGAATAACCAACGGAAAAATTAAAACAAAGGTAGATGAACATAATAGTAAAAGTAATTACTTAGAGTTGGTAATTCCTGCAAATTCGTGTATGTACTTTAAATTAGACCAGAAGAAAATAAAAAAATAAGGAAGTGAAAAAATGAACGCAAAAGAAGCGAAGTCGGTTAAAATTACTATCGTAAAGAAGACTCCAAAACAAAATCAGAATTGTAATCAAAACAAAAGTGAAGAAAAATTAGTTTCGCAGAATTATGAGCCACAAAACAAGCCAATAGGACTCGTAAAGAAGGTCTTGTTTGTAGCAAGTGAAGCGCAACCATTTTGTGGTACTGGTGGTCTTGCAGATATTGCTTGTGGTTTGCCACGATTTATAAAAGAAGAAGAACCATCGGTAGATATGAGAGTGGTTATTCCTATGTATAGTTTTATAAAGCCGGAGTATAAAGATAAATTTACATATATTGGCAATACTTATGTTACACTTGCATGGCGTCATGAATATTGCGGAGTGTTTAAGTATGAAATGAATAACATAACTTACTACTTTTTGGATAACGAAAAGTATTTTAAGCGTGATAAAGCGTATGGATATGATGATGATGCCGAAAGATTTGCGTTCTTTTCTAAGGCAGTATTAGACGCTCTTCCTATTATGAATTTTTATCCAGATATAATCCATGCAAATGATTGGCAAACGGCACTTGTTCCAACATATTTAAAAACTCAATTTTGGCCAGATAAAAGATATGGCAATATCAAAACGGTATTAAATATGCATAATTTGCAATATCAAGGACGCTTTGGAATAGAATTATTAACAGATACATTAGGAATTGATGCAAAGTATAGAGGAATTGTTGAACATCAAAAGGATGTAAACTTCTTAAAGTCGGGCATAGTTACCGCCGATAAACTTGTTGCAGTAAGCCCAAGTTATTCAGAAGAAATTAAGTATTCAAATAGCGGTTGTGGACTAAGCGAGATTATAAAGGAAAATTCTTACAAACTATCTGGTATTTTAAACGGGTTAGATTATGATTTTTACAATCCTAACACCGATACAATTATTTGGAATAATTATAACGAAGATAATTTCGAAGTTCGTGCCAAAAACAAAGAAAGATTACAACGTGAATTTGGGTTAAATGTTGACCCATCCGTTCCAATGGTTGCAATAGTTACTCGTATGGCAAAACATAAGGGTCTAGACCTTATAAAGCAATGTATGGAAAGACTTATAATTGAAGACAATGTGCAATTTGTTGGAGTTGGTGAAGGTGAAGGCGAATATCATGATTACTTCAATTATCTAAATGCAAAATTTCCAAAGCAATGTCATGTTAGTTTAGGGTTTAGTTTGGAATTGGGTAAAATTATTTATAGTGCTACCGATATCTTTGTTATGCCAAGTCTTGTAGAGCCATGTGGTTTATCTCAGATGGTTGCAAGTAGATATGGTGCCGTTCCAATTGTAAGAGAAACAGGCGGATTAAAAGATAGCATAAAAGACTTTGGTTGTGTAGATGGCGGAAATGGTTATACTTTTGCAAACTATAAAGTTGACGACCTAGTTTATTCAATTAAAAGAGCAATAAATGATTTTAAAGATAAAGAAAATTGGAAGAAAAAGATTTATACTTGTATGACTACCGATTTTAGTTGGAATAAATCGGTGTTGAATTATATTAATATTTATAAAAATTTATAGGAGATTATATGAATAAGGTTTCTGAAAGCCAAATAAAAGAATGCAAAGAAGAGTTAGAAAAATATCTTCTTGGACGATACAATGTAAAATTGCAAGATGCAAATGATGAACAAATTTTTAGAAGTCTTGCGGGTATTGTAAATGAGAAGTTGTACGATATTAGAGAACTTAACAATGCAAGTGCAACAAATAGAAATTGTAAGCAATTGCATTACGTTTCTATTGAATTTTTGATTGGTAAGTCGCTAAAGTCGCATTTATTTAATTTAGGACTTGAAGAAGCTTTTGCTGAAGTTTTAAAAAGGGTAAATGTCCCAATAGAAGATATTTATGAACTAGAAGACGAGTCGTGTCTTGGAAATGGTGGACTTGGACGTTTAGCGGCGTGCTTTATGGATTCATTAACAGCCGAAAAATATCCCGCATTTGGTCATTGTATAAACTATGACTATGGTTTGTTTAAACAAAAAATTATTGATGGTAATCAATTTGAATTGCCAGATGAATGGGCTTTAAACAGTGAAGTTTGGTTAAACCCTAGAGGAGATGAAAGTGTAATTGTCCGTTTTGGCGGTCAAGTTCGTCAATGTATGGGTAAAGATGGCAAATATGATTTTGTATACTCTGGTACTCAAGATGTAGAAGCTTATCCATACGATATGTTGGTTAGTGGATTCGGTGGCAAAAAAGTGAATGTATTAAAACTATGGTCAGCAAAAAGTCCAGATAGTTTTGATACCAAAAAGTTCAGTCAAGGTGCTTACGCTGAAGCTATGGCAAATAAGGATGATATTGAAGCTATTAGTAAGGTTTTATATCCATCGGATAACCACGAAAAGGGTAAAAGTTTACGATTAAAACAAGAGTATTTCTTAGCTTCAGCTGTTGCTCAGTTTATAGTTAATAGCTTTTCAAAAACGGGTAAAGATATACACGAATTATCTAACACTTCACTTATTCATATAAACGATACTCATCCAGTGCTAATTATTCCAGAATTAATGCGTATATTAATGGACGAAAAGCGTTTAGGATGGGAAGAAAGTTATTCTATTGTAACCAAAATGGTAAGTTTTACAAACCACACACTACTTGCCGAAAGTTTAGCAAAAAAGGAATTAAATTTATTAGATAGATATATTCCTCGTATTGCTATGATTATTAGGGAATTAAACCGCAGATTAATTGCCGATTTAACCGAAAGGGGCTTAGATAATGGGGCTATTTACGATATGGCAATTATCCAAAATGGCATTGTAAATATGACTAACTTGGCGGTTTCGGTAAGTTACAAGATTAATGGCGTTAGTGAAGTTCATAGTGGTTTATTAAAGACAAGTTTGCTAAAAAATTATGCAAATGTATTCCCAGAAAAGTTTATTAATGTTACAAATGGCGTTACTCACAGAAGATGGCTTTGTATGTCAAACCCAGACTTAAATAACTTAATTACATCTTTGATTGGTGACGAATATTATTTGAAACCTGAAAAATTAAAGGAATTAGATAATTATGTAGGTAACGAAAAGGTAATAGAAGAGTTACAAAAAATTAAAACATTTAATAAGGTTGAGTTTGCAAGATATTTATTAAAGACACAAGGTGTTATAGTAAATCCAAATTCAAGGTTTGACGTCCAAGTAAAAAGAATTCATGAGTATAAAAGACAACTTTTAAATGTTTTAAAAATCATTTATTTATATAGCGAATTAAAAGAAAATCCATCAAAAACTGTTACACCACAGACCTTTATTTTTGCAGGTAAGGCTGCCAGCGGATATTATATGGCAAAGCGTATTATTAAACTTATTTATTGTTTGGGTCAAGACATTGAACAAAATAAGCAAATATCTAAAAAATTAAAGGTAGTATTTGTAGAAAATTATAGCGTTTCGCTTGCAGAAAAATTAATGCCAGCAACCGATGTTACCGAGCAAATTTCACTTGCAGGTAGGGAAGCTAGCGGTACGGGAAATATGAAAGCTGTTATGAATGGTGCTATGATGTTGCATACGGCTGATGGTGCAAATATTGAAATTGCTGAAAAATGCGGAGAGAAAAATTCATTTGTATTTGGTTTAACCCCTGAACAAGTAGAAGGCGTATGGCAAAAGGGTTATGACGCACAAAGTTATTATAACAATAGTCCAAAAATTCAGAAGGTTATTGGAATGCTTAGAGCGGGCTTTAATGGTGAAAGTTTTGCGGATATTGCATCATACTTACTAGGTCAATCGGCTTCTCGTGACATTTATATGTGTCTTGCAGACTTTGATAGTTATATCGAAGCACACGAACAAATGGATAAAATTTATAAAAACAAAAAGAATTGGTTTTCAAAAACATTGCATAATATTGCATGTATGGGATATTTCTCATCGGATAGAAGCATAGAAGATTATGTTGATAAAGTTTGGAAATTAAAAAGGATAAATTAATTGAATGTGTGAATATAAGTTTGATTTACTTTTAGATAAAGATCCTGTTGGTGCCATAGAGTGTGGTAAGCCTATGACTTATACCTTTAGAGTGGCACAAAATATTTTTGCAGATAAAATTATTTTTTCAAGGGTACTGGACGGCACTTCTGATTGGGTAGAAACCGAAATGACGTTTGATAGTTTTGAAGAAGGTTATAAGGTTTACAAAGCCACAGTTGTCTTTGGTAAAGTTGGGTTATATTGGTACAACTTTAAAGTTGTTGGTAAACAAACCTTAATTGTTCAGCAAGGTGAAGAAGAAAATTCACTTTCGGTTGGTGCAGAGCCCAATAATAGTTTTTCGCAAATTGTAACGGATAAAAAAGTTATTATGCACTTGCAAGAATTAGGCGGGGTTATTTATCATATTTTTGTAGATAGATTTGCAAAAATTGGTAAGGTTGAATCAAGAAGTAGTTTAAACTTGAAAAATAATTGGACTGACCCAATGACAGATACCGAAAACTATGACATTATTAATAAAGAGTGTTATGGTGGAAATCTTAGGGGAATAATAGAAAAGTTAGATTACATTAAAAGTTTAAATACTAAGGTAATTTATTTAAGCCCAATTTTTTATGCCGAAAGTTATCATAAGTACGATACGGCAGATTACGAAAAAATTGATCCAATGTTCGGAAGTTTGTCTGACCTTGAAGAGTTGGTTAAAAAAGCGAAAGAACGTGGAATGATAGTTATTTTAGATGGCGTATTTAACCATGTTGGAAGCGATTCTAAATACTTTAACAAATTTGGTAAGTTTGTAGAGGTTGGAGCCTATCAATCATTAAAATCTAAGTATGTAGATTGGTTTAATTTTTACGACTGGCCAGATTCGTATGAAAAGTGGTGGGGAGTACCTACACTTCCTTGTATGAACGAGAGTAACAATGAGTTTAGAAAGTATATTTGTGGTAAAAATGGAATAATTGAACGCTATATGAAACTTGGTATAGGTGGATTTAGGCTTGATGTTGTAGACGAATTAACGGATAGTTTTTTAACAGAAATTTGCCAAAAGATATATTCAATGAATAAAGATGCTTTGATTATTGGTGAAGTTTGGGAAGATGCTGCAAAGAAAATATCTTATGACCACCGCAGACAATACCTTTGGGGTCATCAATTAAATAGTGTAACAAATTATCCATTAAGAACGGCAATTTTAGAATTTTTAAAGACTGGTAATGGTAATGAGATTGCAAATTGTATGGATATAGTAAAAGATGATTATCCTAGGTTTGTACAATATAACTTGATGAATCTTATAGGTTCTCATGATACTTCCAGAATAGCAAATGAAATTGAAAGTATAGATGCCGTTCATACAAAAGAACTAACCAAAATGGCGACTCTTTTAGAATATAGTTTTATAGGCATACCTACAATTTTTTATGGCGACGAAGTTGGTACAAAAAATTTAAGATACAATATTAGTAGAACTCCATACCCTTGGGGAAGGGGGGATGCTAGTTTATTGTATTGGTTCAAAAGAATTGGCGAACTTAGAAGTTTGAAATCGGTAGTAAAGGGTAGTTACGAAATCGTAGAAAACGCCGATGGCGTAATTGTGGTTTTGCGTCAAAAAGACGAAGAAAAAGTATATGTTATTTGCAATAATAAGGATAGTGAATATAAGATAACTATGCCAGAAAAATACACTGAAATTGTAACAGGTACAAGTGCTCCCAAAAAGACTTTTACCGTTCCACCATTAGGGGTTTTGGTTTTAAAGAATTATTTAAAATAAATTGAATTATAAACAAAACATCAATTCCGTAAATCACGAAATTGATGTTTTTTAAATAAAAATTCAGAGCATCCCTTTAAACTCAGAAACTTAGTTTTTAACAAATAAAAACCACCACACCTTGTTTTTAAATTCATTAAGGTTGGTGGTTATATTTTATTGAAGTGATTTTAAAACATCGGAAACTAATTTCATATCAACTGAGCCGTTGTAGTTTTGTTTGAAGTGTTTCATAACGCTAGGGGTAGATTTGTCTGGTAATTCTAAAATTATATTTTTAATTTCATCTTCTGAAAGCATTTTTGGTAAATATACTTCCAAAATTGCCTTTTGTTCGGCAATGTTTTTAACTTGCTCGCTATTGCCCGCTTTTTCGTAATTTTCTTGTTCTTCGTTTAATTCTTTAATGGTTTTAGAAATAATATTAACCATATCGGCATCTGTAACTGTGCCACCAGAAGTTCTCGCTTCTACACTTGCTAAAAGGTGCTTATTCATAATTATACTATAAATTGTTCTTGCATTCTTATTTTTGTCTTTAATGGCTTGAATGTTAGCCGTTTTAATGGTGTCAATAATCATAAATTTTTCTCCTTAACAAAGAGTATTATAGCATATTTTTAGGTAAAATAAAAGTGTTTTTGCAAGTATTATAAAGAAACTTTTAAAGGACAATATTTAACTTATGTTTCACACAAAAATTATTGTACAAAATATAATGCTTATGGTATAATCTTTGTGTTAAAAAATGGAGAAGTATATGTTAGAACTTAAAGATATTACAAAAGTATACCAGACAAAAGACTTAAGAGTAGAAGCTTTAAAGGGTATAAATATTCAGTTCAGAAAAAGCGAGTTTGTTTCAATACTAGGTCCATCTGGTTGTGGTAAGACAACCTTTTTAAATATTGTTGGTGGTTTAGATAAATATACGTCGGGAGATTTAATAATAAACGGCAAAAGTACCAAAGATTTTAACGACCGCGATTGGGACTCGTATCGTAATCATACTATCGGTTTTGTATTTCAAAGCTATAATCTTATTCCGCATCAAACAGTTTTGCAAAATGTAGAATTAGCTTTAACGCTTTCTGGTATTAGTGGGGAAGAGCGTAAGCGTCGTGCTACTGAAGCCCTTGAAAAGGTTGGGTTAAAGGATAAATTAAAGAGTAAGCCAAACCAGTTGTCGGGTGGACAAATGCAAAGAGTTGCAATAGCAAGAGCGTTAGTTAATGATCCCGATATAGTACTAGCGGACGAGCCTACTGGTGCATTAGATAGTAAAACAAGTGTTCAGGTAATGGAACTACTGCGTGAAATAGCAAAGGAAAAACTTGTAGTTATGGTTACTCACAACCCAAGTCTTGCTGACCAATATAGCACAAGAATAATTAAATTTTTGGATGGTGAATTGGTTGATGATAGTAATCCATTATCTTCGTTTGAGAAGGACTTAATTAGTCAAAATCAAGAAAAAGAAACATCGGATAATATCAATAAAACAAATGGCAAAAAAGTTAAAAGACAAAGAGTGTTCAAGCGAACTTCTATGTCCTTTTTTACGGCGCTTGGATTGTCATTTAAAAACCTATTAACTAAAAAGACAAGAACCCTTCTAGTTGCTTTTGCTGGAAGTATTGGAATATTTGGTATCGCTTTAATTTTGGCATTATCTAGTGGTTTTCAAGCATATATCAATAAAACCCAAGAAGATACACTTTCAAGTTATCCAATAACCATTACGCAAAGTAATTCGGATGTGATGAGTATGATGATGTCAATCTTTACTCAAAAAAATGAAGTAATACATGAAAACGATGCCGTTTATGGCGGAGATACAATGTCGGGGCTTTTTGAAACCGCATCAAAGCAACTATCAAAAATGAATGACTTAGATGCTTTTAAAGAATATCTAGAAGCACATAAAAGCGAATTAGGGGATAATTTAAGTGCAATACAATACACTTATGAACTTGGTCTTGCAAGCGGTTCTAGTCTAGGGTCAATGGGGACTGGTGGCACAAGTACAAGCAGTTTGCTAAGTGTCCACTTACCAAATGGTTATGAAGTAAAGCCAGATTCTAAGGCACTATATGACCTAATAATTATGTACGCAGTCGTTTATCTAGAAAGTGAATTTCCTATGCAAGTAGAAGTTTCTGGAGAGAACTTTAATGTAGTAGTTACCGATGCTACAGATAAAAAATATTCACCAGATTACGCAAGGGGTTTTTTGTGTCAATATATAGAGCTAGCAAAGACAAGTATAACAAATGCCGATGAGAAAAAAAATTCGGTTATGACACAAAACAAAGTAGATCTAACAAAGACCGAGTTTAATGCAATAATTGGTAAGGCGATGGGCTTAAATATTGATAGTTACCGCAAAATGAACTTAAACGTATTTACCGAAATGATAGATAACGAAACATTATTAAAGTCACAATACCAGTTGCTTGGAGATAATAGCAAGTGGGCAACTGAAAGCAATGAAACAATGCTTATTTTAAATTCTAATTCCGAACTTGACGACTATATCCTTTATGCACTAGGACTATACTCAACCGAAGATATGAATAATCACTTAAAGAGCATATTTACCGAAAATAAGTCAGTTATAAAAATAGACTATAATGAAGTTATTGGTAAAGAATTTAAAATATTATTAAATACCGATTATTACGTAGACTTGGATAATACTGGAACCCTAACCGATATTAGAACATTGTTAAAGTCAAACGACGAAAGCGACAAACAAAGATATGAAACAGAATTTAACAAACTTTTAAATGATAGTAGCAAGGGTAAAACCATTAAAATTGTTGGCGTGGCAAGATTAAACGATAGTACAACTGCAGGACCATTAAATACTGGAATTTGTTACACTTCAAAACTAACAAATGAATTAATAGATTTATACAATAATTCTAGCGTCGTTACAGATGGCACTGTTGCATCTATTAGCAAAACACCAGTTTCAATTAGTTTTTATGCATCTACCTTTGAAGCAAAAGAGGAGATTGAAAACTTTATCAAAAAATACAATGAAGGGGTAGAAGAAGAAAAGAAAATCGAATATACCGATTACGTTGGTCTTATGATGGGCGCAATATCTACAATCATTTCGGCAATAAGTTATGTGCTAATTGCGTTTGTGTCCGTTTCGCTAGTTGTTTCATCTATTATGATAGGTATAATTACCTACATTTCAGTATTAGAAAGAATCAAAGAAATTGGTATTTTAAGAGCAGTTGGTGCAAGTAAGAGAGATATAAAAAGAGTCTTTACAGCTGAAACTTTAATAATTGGTTTAATAGCGGGCTTAATAGGCGTGTTATTTTCTGGAATTTGCACAATTCCTATAAATATCATCATCAATAATTTAGCGGATATTCAAAATGTGGCTAGTTTACCTATTTTAGGAGCTGTTATACTTGTGGCTATAAGTATGTTCCTAACTTTAATAGCGGGCTTAATTCCTGCACAAATTGCATCTAAAAAAGACCCAGTTATCGCACTAAGGTCTGAATAAGTAGGTCATACTGCAACACAATTACAAATATAACAATAATAACAAAACATTAAAAAATCAATGAAATAGAAAAACACTAGAATTTATAATTTCTAGTGTTTTTTTGTTGTTAAAAAAACCACGGGTTTTGCGATTTCACGTAATTTATCAATAAAATTTTCTTGTTGATGTGAGTTTCACTAATGTTATTTCAAAATTTGTATATGTTTTTATTACGAAATAAAAAAACATCAACTAATGAAGTGAACTTTTAATTGAGTGTTTCGTTAGTTGAAGTATAATAAATTTGGTGTGAATAGGCAGATTTGAACTGCCGACCTATCGCTTAGGAGCAACGGGCAATGCCCGTTGCTTCTTTTTCCTCGTGCATTTTCACGATTATCACAAACATTATAGCACCTATCTTTCAAAATTCAAACCAACTTTTCTAACTTTTACACAATTAACACAAAACAATCTAAATCCACGGTACAGAAATGGTGACTTTTTAGGAGATTTTGCCGTTTGGGTACAATTTGAAGAAAATTGACACTTAATGCTGACTTTTGAAAACTTTTATGATATAATAAATTTCATAGGAGAATTCGCAATGGTTAGATTTAATATGTCACAATTAAATTCAAAAATTAGACAGGCACAACAAAAACAGAGACAAGCGATTGCTAAGATAAACCGTGAAATAAAAGCGTATAATCAAGATGCAAGAAGAGCGATAAATAATTATAATCAAGCTATAAGAAAATATAATTCTCAGGTAAAGCGAAATCGTCAAATTATTCGCCAAGAAATGCAACGGCTTAATAGTTCTAGAACAACAAGGCTTACTGTTTCTGTAAAATCAATGCAACATTATTACGATGCTATTGCTACAAACTATAACGAAGGTGTTACAGTAAATCTTGAAACAGATAAGATATTGGATTTAATTGAAATTGAAAATGCAAATAGTATTGTTACTGCGAATATGATAGAAAATGATACTATCCCATATGAAAATACCGAAGATATAGAGATTGGGAATAAATTATGCGCTATTTCCATAGATTTGAATAATAGGTGGCAAGGTGCTGTATTTTCTTTAAATCCTTTAAATCCTGATGCTACAAGACATTTTTGCACTAGTGCAAGAGAACTATTCACTAATTTAATCGAACTTAAAGCACCAGATCAAGAAGTTTTTAATTTTAATCCAAGTTGTCAGATAACAGATAATGGCAACCCAACAAGAAGAGAAAAAATAAAATACATGATGCGAAACAAAATAACAGATGAAAATATTGTCGCTTTTGCAGATGAAGATATAAAAAACATATTAGAGTTGTTTCATGTTTTAAGCGACGGAACCCATGGAGAATCCGGTAAATATAGTTATGAAAAATTAAAACAAGTCAAAAAACGCGTAGAGAGTGGGATTAATTTTTTGTGTGAAATATCAGCATAAAAATATTTATTGAAAAAGTTCTTTGCAAATCTTATAAGTAATCTCAATCACACGGTCAATTTGCAGGCTCGCAAGTTGACCTTTTTCTAAGTCTAAATCAAAATATTCTTTCCATTTTTCTTTTGAAAAGCCTGTTACGAACTTGTCTTCAAGTTCGCAAATTTTGTTTAATTGCAACTGCTCTTCGGCAGTTCTTTTTTCGTTTTCTAGCATATCTCTGACTAGTTGTAAAACGTGGTTCAACTTTCTCACCTCCATTTGAAATAATGCTACAATATTTGGCATAATCTTTGCCATTACTATTTACAAGCAATATAATGTCCGATTGTAAACAACAGAACATAAGTACATGCCAAATACCTTGCTCATCAATAAACATATCTTCTTTGTGACAAGACACAAAAGGCGTTGCTTCCATAAGGTGTTCACGAAAGGGAATAAAATCTCGTTTAGATAAATACACAACTCTTTCAATAACATATTCGACGGCTAGAACTTCGCCTTTGTCAAGTTTATTCCTTAGCAACCGAGCGTTTGGAACATCGCACAAAAAATTTGCTTTCATATTAACTCCTTGAGTTGTCTTGTGTTTTAACTTAAATAAAAATTTTTTGCAAGTCTTTTGGCAATATTTCTAAAGGATATTACATTGATCTCCTAAGCGGTTGGCATATCCACAAAATGATGCTAATAATCTTGCACAATATCAAAATATACAAATACACCATACACAAGCTACACACATTACACTAAAATTGCTAAAAGTGCCTAAATATAAGGAATTTGGAGAGTCTAGGATAATATAAACAAGTTACACTCATCCTACACTAACTTACACTTAAGCTACACTCACCATGCACTAAAAACACATAAAAAGTAAAAGTATCCCAACGCTTTTCATTTTTCTTTACATAGTTACACGAAAGTGTAAGGTGTGTAGCTTGTGTAAGGTGTTTTGCTATATTTTATAAGAGCAAAACAAAAATCTATAAAAATCCAAACATTTTTTGCTAATATATTAGCGAAAAGTTGACTTTACATATAAAAATTGCTAAAATATTAGCATTATGAAAGTTAAATATGATATAAGTGAGTTTGTAGATTATTTGACACCACAAATGGCAACAAAACATATGGTTGATAGAATTGTAAGCAAGCGCAAGAAGATGAAATTTACGCAAAAAGAACTTGCAAAAAGATCTGGTGTCTCTTATGCTTCTATTAGAAGATTTGAAACTACTGAAGAGATTTCGCTACATTCTCTGATGCTTATCGCGGTCGCACTGAATTGCTTGCAAGATTTTGAGAAATTATTCACTGGTGAAACTGATAAAAATTGAAAATTTATCAAACAAATCGCAACAAAATTAATTTACTTATGTTATAATCATTAAGAGGAAATCATGAATCACAATTGTCAGATATTTACACCTTTGTATATAGTTCAAGAAATGCTTGATCTTATAGATTACAAAGAAAATATTTCAGAAAAATTTATATTAGATAATTCCTGTGGAGACGGCAATCTTCTTGCAGAAATAGTAAGGAGGTACATTAGGAATGCACAGCAAATCAACAAAACAAAAAAACAAATTTCAAAAGAACTTTCTACTTACATTATTGGAATAGAGATAGATGAAAACTTAGTTGAAAAATGTAAAAGCAGGTTATCCGACATTGCAAAAGAATATGGAATTAATAATACTAAATGGAGAATAAAGTGTGCAGATGGCTTAAAGTTTGAATTAAATGAAAAATTTGACTTTATTGTTGGAAATCCTCCTTACATAGCTTATGCTCTATTGAATAAGGAACAAAGACAATTTGTAAAAGAAAATTTTGAGTCATGTTCGTATGGAAAATTTGACTATAGTTATGCGTTTATAGAAAAGTGCCTAAATTTGCTCAATGCTGATGGGAAAATGGTATTTATTACTCCATCTAATATGTATAAGACACAATTTGGTAGAGAACTTAGAAGACTTATGTTACCACATATATCCAGAATAATAGATTATTCTTTTGAAAAAGTATTTGAAAAAGTCCTAACTTCTCCTGCCATAACAGTATTTAACAGAAATGCAGGAGAAACGTTTGACTATGAATTAAAGTTGAATAACAAGAAAACCATTAAGAATATAACAAAATCTGAGTTAAAAGATAAATGGTATTTTTTTGAGAATGAATCAAAAGGCAGAAGACGATTTGGTGATTTTTTCAAAGTGTCGAACTCGGTTGCTACATTGTGTAATAAAGTATATGTTATTAATCAAGATATAATTGATGAGTACAGAATAGAGCCTACTACTATAAGAGAGGCTATTAGTCCAAAGTCAAAAAAGTTGAACAGAAAAGAATTTATTATTTTCCCTTATTGGTATGAAAATAACGAATTAAGATATTTTGGCGAGGATGAATATAGTAAATTATTTCCACATGCATATCGGTATTTATTAGAGAATAAAGACACACTTAATAAAACAAATAAAGACAATATAGAAAAGTGGATTGAATTTGGGAGGTCCCAGGCCCTTGCTCATTTAAATCAACCTAAATTATTAATTTCAACTATTGCAACAAATAAAATAGTTGTTTACGATTTAAATCAAGATCAAATTCCCTACTCAGGGCTTTACATAGTTCCGACGGGAGATTTGGGGTTAGATGTTGCCAAAGATATATTAAACAAAAAGTCAACGATGAAATATTTACAGGCATCAGGGATTGTATTAAGTGGCAAATCAATTAGGATATCAACAAAAGATATCGAAAATCTTAGATTTTAAGGAGAAATTATGGATATAAAATTCAATGTAAGCGCAAAAACCGCCAGATTAATTGGTAGAGAAAATATAGCAGATGTGGATGGGGCAGTTATAGAATTAGTAAAGAATGCTTACGATGCTGATGCTTCTTGTTGCCTTGTGAAATTTAACATTCCGTTTCCAAATATAAATTTAACTTATAAAAAATCCTTAATAAAAAGTTTTTTGAAACAAGATGAATATGAGAGTTTATTAGAATATTGCATTGAAAAAAATGAAAGTATACTTAAAAAAGACAATTTAACAATCGAACAAGAGTCCGAAATGGAAAAGATACTCTTTGCTCACAATTCAATTATTATCGTTGACAATGGAATTGGTATGACAAAGAATATTCTCGAAAATGCTTGGATGAATATTGGTACAGATAATAAAGAAAAAAATTATTCCAGCGAGAAAGGTAGAGTAAAAACTGGAGCAAAAGGAATTGGTCGTTTTGCTCTAGACAAATTATCCACTGCAACTCTGGTATATACTAAAAATAAAAAAGATGAATTGTATAAATGGGATTTAGATTGGGAAGATTTTGACCACGCCAAACTTTTAAGTGAGGTTACTGCTCATCTTAATATTGAGGATCATACCACTTTAAAAGATGTTGTTTATGAGAATTTTGCAGAGCAAAAGGATTTGCTTGACCTATACTCTTGGGATAGCGGAACAATTATAGTGCTGACGCCATTAAGAGAGCAATGGAATGAAAGATTATTTAAAAAAGTAATTAATAATATGAGAAGCCTAAATCCACTGAATAGCGTCGATCTTTTCGATGTCCATTTGTTCAATACATTTTTTCAGCAGTATTCAGCGAAGCAGGAATCTGCTGAAATAAAACGTGAAGATTATGACTATAAACTCAGTTTAAATTACGATGGCAACGATAAGATTTCTTTACTCTTAGATAGAAACGAAATAGATGTCGATTTGGATAAAATAAAAGTAGTTAGTGAAAATAAAGATAAAACCTATGAACTTAACTTAGATTCATTCTGGAATAGAGAAAAATTCAAAATTAGTAATTACGTAAGAGATGATTACGATAAACAAATATCATTTGAATACAAAGTAAAGGATTTTCTTGGAAACTCAGATGATGCTGTAAATTTTAAAAAGATTGGAAATTTTTCTTTTGAAATGCTATTTTTAAAAGCTGATAATAGTACTTTAGAGATAGTAAAAGATATTCCTGTGAGATCGAGAAAAAAAATATTAGATCTTCATTCTGGAATAAAAATTTATAGAGATAACTTTAAAGTTCGCCCTTATGGGGACGAAGGTTCATTATACGATTGGTTGAATTTGGGTAAGAGATCTCAACTTAGCCCAGCTGCTGTTACCCATCAATCTGGGAACTGGAGAGTTGAACCGTATCAAGTGATTGGAAGTTTAAGTATAAGCAGACTAGGAAACCCAAGGTTAGAAGATATGGCAAACAGAGAAGCTATCGCATTGAATGACAGCTATTACCTGCTTGTAGATTTCTTAAAAAAAGCAATTGAAAAATTTGAATTTGACAGACAATATGTTTTACGAGAATTTGCAGCATGGAAAAAGGAAGAATTAGATAAGTTAGAGCCTATAAAAGAAAAAATCATACAAACTGCTAAGAAGAAAAAAAAGAATAAAGATAATAACGAAGATTCTGAAAAATTTACAAGCGATCAATATGAAGAAGTAATTAATGACTTATCTTCTGTAAAAAGCGACGATATTAATGCTCAGCAGTTATTAATGATGTTTAGTTCATCGGGTATTATGGCTAATACATTTTCGCACGAGCTTCAAAGAATAAGTACAGATTTAGGGAGTAGAGCTCAACAGCTTAGAAGCTCCATAAAAAAACTAGTTAAACCAGAAGAATATTGTGGTGATCCAGACTATAATCCATATCCAATTTTAGATAGATTCCAAAAGACTGATGAATTATTGTCAAGTTGGATCAGGGTTATAATGGATGGGATTCAAGGAAATGTTTTAGAGAGAAATGAAGTTGATTTAACCGGTTCTATTCTTTCGATAATAGAAAAGTGGAAACCTTTATTAAGAACAAAGCATATAAATATAGAATATAATCCAGGAGAGAAAATCAAATACCAACTATCATTAGCAGATATATATTTAATATTAAATAATTTTATTCTTAACTCGGCCTGGTTTTTAGAGAAGTCTGCAGATAGAAAAATACTTATAAGTTTAGAAAAGGATGAGAAAACAATTAATCTTACTTTAATAAATAATGGTGAAAAACTTGACGACAGGTACAAAAATAATCCTTATCAAATTTTCGAGATAGGCGAAACATCGAAATACAAAACAAATGAAAACGGCGAAGAGGAAAAAATTGGCACTGGTATAGGACTGTGGATTGTTGCACAAAGCATAAGTAAGTATTATGCTCAGATTGAGATACTTGATAATATTGATGGCTTTGGATTTACGATAAAGTTCCCAAGGAGTTAAATATGTATAAAATTATAATGATAGATGATGACCCGGAAGAATTTCCTAAAATACGTAGAACAATTAAAGAGAATGCGCCTATAGAGTATTCGTTTGAAAATGGTGATTACACTTTTGAAGAGTTTAATTTAGCCCAATATGATAATCAACAAGACATTGTTAAAGATTTATTGACTTTTATAATAAGTAAAAGCGTATCTTTAATTATTATAGACTACAAACTTCTTCCTGAAAACAACTCTTTTTCGGGTAACAAAATTTTCGCGGATATTTGTAACGTTGTGTCTAAATTTCCAATAATAATCTTAACAGAAAAACTTCATGAATCACTTGAAGGCTTCTATGTAGATGCTGATAAAATATATGAAAAAGATAAATTTTTTCAAATTGAATCAAACTACTCAAAAGAGAAAGTAAATAATTTATTCTATAATATGGAAAGCTATACAAAGAATTTAGGTGAATTGGAAGAACAATTAGAATTACTGCTTGGTGAAATGCAAAATAATACAATATCATTAGAAATCATAAACAAAATAAATAATGTTGAAATAGAGTTGTCAAAATATATTCCACTTGACCGTTGCCAAGCTGAAGAATTATATAATGCTGACGAGTTAAAAGAAATTATAAGCCTTTTGGCGGAAGCAAATAAATTAATCAAAGGATAACGTATGATATTTACAAATAGAGGACAAATTGTCAGAACATGTTCTAACAAGTTTGACGATTATACAAGATATAAGCCAAATCTTGCAGAAGATTTTCACCACAGGTGTGCATATTGTGATACAAGAGATAGTATTATAACTACACCATTTGAGGTAGATCACTTTATACCAAGAGACACGTTTAAAAATATTAAGGATGAATTGGATTGTGACTATAACAATTTGATTTATTCTTGCAAAAAATGTAATATTGCTAAAGGATCAAAGTTTGTTGGCAATATCAACTCAGGAAATCCAACAAATGAGCTATTCTATGACCCCACGAAAACAGACTATAACGATATTTTTTATCGCAACGAAATAGGAATTATAGTTTCGGATGATTCTAAAGGTAAAAACATGATTGCTCAACTGAGATTGTATAGACCAATTCATGCATTGGCATGGATAGTTGGACAAGCTAACGAAACTATAGATTTTTTGGAAGAGAGAATAGATAAAACAGATGATGGTGAAATAAAGGAAAAGTTAAATATAGTATTATCAAAATTAATAAATTATACATATAGGATTCAGAGAATTTTTATAGCTAATTATAATTCTAAAAATCAATTCAATTAAAATATTAGGAGAAAAATATGTCAAAGCTTTCGGACAAATTAGAACGAGATCTAGCTTCTTTCGTTTATAAATATAAAGGGAAATCGATACCCTTAAACATTCCCTACTTCTTAGTTAAAGAAGGTGTAAGACCTGGATCAAAAATATTAAACGCAGAAAGAATAGGTGCAAATGATCATACAACCAAGACAGATGTTATAATATATTTGGAAAATTCCGAGCCAATAAAAATTTCTTTGAAGTTATCAAATGCAGATTTCTATGGCAATTGGTATGGTCATAAGCGATTCTTAGAAGAGTTTGGAGAAGAATCTTTTTCTAAAATGACTGCTGCGGCTACAAATTGGGCAAATGAATGGAAAAATACTGCAAAGGCACCTTTCGTAGGCGTAAGCATTTGTTTTGGCAAAAGACCAGGTCGAACAGGTATTAACTTTTTAGATGTGTTCGACAAGAAAGATATTATGACAATTTGTAAAGGCAAAGGTACTGGAGATAAAATAGCAAATTGCTTATATATAACAGACGACATACCTGAAAATTTAGAGAAGCTATTTGCAAATTTAAAAGAAATCTCTGAAGATAGTATTGAAACAATTGTGGAAAACTTTAAAATTGCTATGCGCCCAATAAACCCTATGACCGAAGGAACAAATAGGGGTAAAAATATTTATGCTCAATTTGTTCCCTTTAGAAAGTTAGATAAGCCAACTATAATTACTGAGTCGGAAGAATTGTTCAAGCTTGGCACTTTTAAAATAGTGGAACCAATATGTGTTAATCACAATCACATTCTTAACATATTAGAGATTAAATATAACATTATAATTCCACGAAAAAAATAATATAACACTGGCTTAATGATTTTAATTATGGTATAATACCGACTAAAGGAGAAATAAAATGAAACCAAAAGTTGTTGCACTATTTTCAGGCGCTGGCGGATTAGATCTCGGCTTCGAAAATGCTGGTTTTGATATTATATACGCAAATGAATACGATAAAACCATATGGGAAACTTATGAAAAAAATCATAAAGCATTTTTGGATAAACGCGATATAAGAAAAATTAAGTCGTCAGAAATTCCAGACTGTGACGGAATCATTGGAGGTCCTCCTTGTCAGAGTTGGAGCGAAGCAGGTAGAATGAAGGGGTTTGGAGATGCAAGAGGTCAGTTGTTTCTTGAATTTATAAGAATTCTAAAAGACAAACAACCAAAGTTCTTTGTTGCAGAAAATGTTGTAGGAATGTTGTCCTCTGCCCATGGCGATGCTGTTCAAAACATACTAAAAATGTTTGATGATGCAAATTATGATGTGACACTAACATTGGTAAATGCATCTGATTATGGTGTTCCTCAGGATAGAAAAAGGGTCTTTTATATAGGTTTTAGAAAAGATTTAAATTTAGACTTCAAGTTAGAATTAATTAGACAGCCAATAGTTACCTTAAAAGATGTAATATGGGACTTGAGAGATTCTGTGATTCCTGCGTTACCAAAGAATAAGACTAATGGAGATAAATGTACTATACCTAACCACGAGTATATGACAGGAAGTTTTTCAACAATATATATGTCAAGGAATCGTGTGCGTTCATGGGATGAGCCTTCGTTCACAATACAAGCAGGAGGAAGACATGCTCCAATTCATCCGCAAGCACCCAAAATGATGTTTATAGAACAAAATAAAAGAGTTTTTGTTCCAGGGAAAGAGAATTTATATAGAAGGCTTTCTGTAAGAGAATGTGCTAGAATACAAACATTCCCTGATAATTTCATCTTATATTATAATGATATCGCAGATGGGTACAAAATGATAGGAAATGCGGTGCCTGTAAAACTAGCAGAACAAGTAGCTTTATGCATTAAAAAATATCTTAGGTAATAATTATGAAGGCATTGATTATTAAACAACCTTGGATAGATTTAATTCTTAAAGGTAGTAAAACTTGGGAGATTCGTGGAAGTAACACTAGTATTAGTGGGCAAATAGAATTAATACAAAGTGGCAGTAGTTTGGTGGTTGGATGTTGCGAAATTGTGGATTGCAAAGAATTGTCATTAGAAGAATTTCAAAATTGCACTGGCAAACACTGTATAAACAATACTAAAGAACTGCCATACAAAAGGGCATACGCTTGGATAATTAAAAATGCAGAAAGATATGAAGAACCAAGGAAATATAAACATCCAAATGGCGCAATTGTTTGGGGCAATTTATAGAACGGGAATTTCCGTTCTTTTTTATTTGAGTTTCCTCCGCGCGCGTACACGCGCGGAGGAGAAGATATAATATTATACTGCGAAAATAACCAGTCATCCTGTCATTACCGTCATTTTTGTGACAAATGACAGCATGACTGATATATTTACACGCGCGCACGCGTGAGCGAATCCTCCACTACCAAGTCACAGTTTAAGCTGTGGCTTTTTTCTTACTTAAATTTTTCAATAGGACAAATGCTGACCGATTTAGATTGCCAAAATATAAGCGTTTTCTAAAAATAAATTTTCAATGTGAAAAATGCGTTTACATTCAGAATTGTAAAATTTGTTTGCAAAACTTTTCTCGCACGGACAGATGGTGTCCGAGCGGTTTTGCTAAGATAAAGAAGAAATAAATTAAAAATATTTTTCTCGCTAGGTCAAATGGTGAACTAGCGACATTGCTATAATGAGGTTGAAAATAAATTTTAAAGTTTATTTCCCGCATCACACAATGGGTGTGATGCGACTTTGGTAACATATTGCCGAAATAAATATACAAACTTCCAAAATTTGTTTTCCGCTTTATCAAATGGTGCTAAAGCGACAATGTTATCTTGGTTTTAACAAAGGACTGCAGACTTTGTTGGAATATAGCCGAAGCTAAATAACTGATCAATCTTTGGCGGAAGCAAAAATCTATTAAAAGGAGAATTTATGAAACTAAAATCAACTAAACAAAAGGAGCATGTGATCTATGCGACAATTTATTTTTGAGTTTGAACAACTAGTTGCTATGCGACTAGGATTAAACCTTAAAGAGCTGCTATTACTGGATTATATTTTACAGTTTGTGAATAGTGGCAATATGAGAAGTAAAAGAGTTGAAGGTAAATACTACTTTAAGTTGACCTACAAAAAGATTATGGAGGACCTCCCCATCTTAAAAATTAAAGAGAGACAAATTCGCAATATGATAACCAAACTTGAAGAAATGAATATAGTTAAAAGGCTGGCAGAACTAAAAAACGAAATGCACTTAAATGTGGATTTCGATGCCCTATTCGGCAACAAATTGCCAGACGGTTTCGACCTTTCGGCAATAGGCTTCCACGATGAAGGTAATGGAGTGCTGACAATAGATTATTATGATATTAAAAAAATAAAAATAATAACTGAATACGCGTGCGTGAGAGATGTGGATAAAGACTTACTAACAAATCTATTCTATGAAAACATCTCAAGTATAATATCTCCAACTGTATTCCAGGGGTTTATCAAAGATAAAGTATTTGTAGATGAAGTAAAAGATGGATATGTTTTAATGTCTGCTACAAATATAAAATACGTAGGAAAAGAATATGGTGAGAAAGTTAAATTTGCAGTTGAAAAGTCATTAAAGAGTTTAGTTGATAATGGCTAGTCCCAGGGGCGGTCAAATCTATACGAGATGCACTGCCCGAGCGGACAGGCAGTCGCACGCAAACTTTCGCGAAATCAAAAATCAAAATAAAATCAAATATTTTTGAATAAAATCTGTTAAAACCTTTATTTTGCTAGCAAAAATGTACTTTTTGATTATTTATCGGAAATCAAAAAAATTCAAAAACAAATCGAATTTTAATCAAAAATGCAGATAGTCGGCAATTTTAAGTTTGACAACACGATTAAATGGGCTTTTGAGAAAGATTTTAAGATTTACGATAATTTACTCAAAACAAATGCTTTCGTGCGACTGTGGGTGAATTTAAGGCAAATTAAAACGATTTAGAAAGATATAAGAAAATAAAATTGCAAAATTACAAGAAAACAAAGTTTCAAGGATACAAGATATAAAAAACTTTTATTTTAATTGACTGTTCGCTGGACTTTAATGTTCTTTTGCGGTATGTATTGTACTAGCAAAAGTACAAGTCCAGTTGGAAACAGCACACTGGAGGTATCAATGCAAAGAATAAGGACTATCACTGAGACATTGCAAATGTTGAAGAAAGAAGATCCAGAAACTTGTTTAAGTGAGTTTCTTATAAGGAAACTTGCTAACAATTACAAAATTCGTTCCATTAAAACTGGCAACAAAGTGCTGATTGATTACGATTCACTATTGGCATTCTTGCAAAGCAAATCGTATGAGTTGCCAATGGAACAAATCATCATTGGATAAGGAGAAAGGTTATGCCATGTATAAAGAAAAATGTGCTGGACACAGGTGCGATTTCATATCGTATCCAGGTCAAAGCAAAGAATGAGCGAACTGGTAAATTTGAAGCAAAAGTAATGACTTGCAGAAAGCCAGCCGAACTCACTGAAAGACAATATGGACGAGAACTGCAAAGAATAGCATTTGAGTTTGAAGATAAGTTCCGCAAATCTATGAATGGGCTGCTTGCTGTGGATAATGACATATTATTTATAGATTATGCCAATAAGTGGCTAGAGAAAGTTAAAAATACCAAATCGCTCAATTACTATGTGAAAGGTAAAGACGGCATCAAAAAGTTCTATACCTACTTTGGAAATATAAAACTTAATCAAATCACACCAGTTATGGTGCAAGGGTTTTTAGATGACATGATGATGAAAAAGTGCGAAAAGCAAAGTGCCGTGATGATTAAAGATATAACACAATATCTAAAATCTCATTGCATTAAACTAGTAGACGCAACAAACAAAACTGGTATATCAAGGTCAATCTTCTTCTCAGCAACAAGCGGACATGGGATAAGGGTTGAAAATGCTGAACGAATATGTAAAGAGTTGGGATTAAAATATGACGAATATTTTAAGACCGAAATTATAACTCATCCTTATGCAAAAGAGACAATATTAAAACTTAAACGAACTCTTGCAACCATATTGGCAGAGGCAAAAAGACAAAGGCTTGTTGAACACAACTTTGCAAGTATAGACTATATTGCACCGATACAAGGCTACAAGAAAGAAATACAAATTTTAAATGATAAAGAGGCAAAAATACTAGCACAATATTTGGATAGTGAGCTAAATCCAAGGTGGAAGATTGCACTACTCACAATCTTGTTTATGGGATTGCGTCGCGGTGAACTTGCTGGACTTGAATGGAAAGATATTGACTTTGAAAACAAAACAATGACAATACAAAGATCTGTGCAAGATATTGTTGGTTTTGGACTGATAACCAAAGAACCAAAAACTGAAAACTCAAAACGAACAATCTCAATGCCTGACAAACTTATTGCATATTTGAAAGAATACAAAGGTTGGTGGGATAACAAAAAATACTATCTTGGCGATCGCTGGAAAGATACAGATAGATTATTCTGCACAGAAGATGGCACAGATATCTCTCCAGGACTATTTAGAGTGTGGCTACAAAAGACACTTGCTAAGGCAGGACTACCAAAAGTGTCTCTCCATTCACTTCGCCACACCAATATAACCTTACAACTAATTGCAGGTGTGGATATGAAAACAGTCTCTGCTCGTGCTGGACACAGTAAAACCTCCACCACCAGCGACTTCTACAGTCACTTTATAAAGAACAGTGACATTCATGCAAGTGAAATATTGAATAAAATTTTTGAGTAAAACAAACATGCAAAAATTTTTAGATATATTTTATAATACCTTCCTTTTTAATGATATTTATGCTATAATCCTTATAAGGAGTTATTGCATTTATGAATATTTTTGAAATGCTAAACAATAAGTTTGACTTAAAAGAAAAAATAAAGAATTTAAGTAAATTATTTTTAGAAAAGAATTATTTTGCTAGTGGTGGATACTATACTACTTTTGATGACTATTTTAATAATTACTATTTTAGAAAATGGAAATATTCATATGGTTGTTACGATTTACAAGAATTTAAGAATAAAATAGGACTATCTTATTCTTGGGATTTTATGGATCAAAATGATAAATTTTTCTATGCTGAAAATGAAGTCTCAGCTATCAATTTTTTACAATATGCATACAACGCTACGAGATTTGTTAGAGAAAGCATAAATAAAGATACAGGACACATAAATTCAGACATGCAAGAATTCTATGATATTTTCAACAATCAATTTAATTATATTTTATCAAAGATAGGACAAAAGTTAATTAAAGATCCTAAAGAGGATTACTATATTTTAGTTCCAAGCAATAATAAAACTACACGATGTGCAGAGATTCAAAACAAAAATAATACAGCATTTCTATTATATGAATATACTTCCAGTTTATTGATTGGAAATGTAGCGAGAAAAAAGGAAATCTTGAAGTTATTAGCTAATGAAGTTGAACCTATTGTTACTGCTGGTTTGGCAAAATATAATTCTGGACCAGTCCATGATGTATTTTTTGAATTGAATTCGTGTCTAAATAATTTTAATATTAGGCATAACAATTCAGATCCTAGAAAACCTAAGTATTATCACAATAAACTTCAAATTTTTACTGATAATGATTATGAAGAAATTTATGATGCAACATATGACTTGATATTGGATGCCTATTTACTTGATGAATACTCAAATAAAACAAAGAACACTTATACAAAGTATAAAGCAAAGGCAGAATTTTAGAAAAAGACGACTCTTTCAGTCGTCTTTTTTCATGGCGGAGTATTGCGGGCTTGAACCGCATAACACACGACACAATAATACTAATTACCTTACAAATCTTATTCCAAATACTCCGCGTGTGTCGTATACTTGCCTTAAAGATTTCTTATATACCATCCTATATACCTCCAAAATCAAAATAATTATTTTAAAAATCAAAACAATTTTAGATTGCGAATATAAAAGAATTTGAATGATAAGTAATAGGGCTTTTAGTATTACTATTGGTGTGAACACTGGGAATCGAACCCAGAATCTATCGCTTAGGAGGCGATTGCGTTATCCTATTACGCTATGTCCACATAGAATATTTTTCAGTATTTTTATGTTTGGGTACTATTTGGGTGTAATTGGTTGGTTATGTGGTGGTGTAAATGCGAGAAAGTGCAGTGTTTTAGGGAGGTTTAGCAAGTTTTAATTCGTTCAAGTCGGTACTTAGGATGCGATCGCTCTATCCAACTGAGCTATATCCACATATTATGGTTTGTAACAATGTTAATAATAGCATAGTTATGCCTAAAAAGTCAAGCATATAGGCTTTGTGCTTAAATTTTTTCATCTGTAATAATTAATTTAGATTTTTAACTCTCAAATAATCAGGTGTTGTATTAAAATTCGTTTTAGAGCCATGAATATTATTTTTTGCGTCCACAATTTGCACGTAAATAATTTCTTTGAATACAGATTACAATGCAGTCAACTTAGTATTGCGTAATAAACTTGCCTTAAGACTGGAAAAGAAGTGTGTGGTTTGTATAAAGGTATAAAAACTTGTATGTGGTTTTCCCAAAAAAGCTAACGTGAATCATAATACAAGTCGTGGAAGTAAATTAGTTGCAATATATGGAGTATAAAAAGTTGTATGTAGTTCTCCCAAAAGGCCAAATTGAATCATAATACATAATTTTTCTTAAAATTAAACTGGACATACTGGTTTGCTTATAAATAAAAATGCGTAATATGGTTCGCTGAAAAAATAAAACTAGTTATGATAAGTTAGCTTTAAAAACTAAAAGGCATTTTCTTTCTTCCGGTGGGGTAAAGCCAAATTTAAAACGAAGCTAATCATTGTAAAAGTTGTCTTTTTAGCAAAAAAGTGTTTTATTGACAAAATTTTTAACAAATTTTTCGAATTTGGACGTAAACTATTGACATATAATTATTTAGGTGCTAAAATAAGTTTGTAAGTAAGAGCTTACTATTGTATATCGCGGAGTAGAGCAGCCCGGAAGCTCGTTGGGCTCATAACCCAAAGGTCAGTGGTTCAAATCCACTCTCCGCAACCATGAAACCCACTTATATAAATAAGTGGGTTATTTTTTTACTAATAATTATCTTTTAAAGGCATTCAGCAAAGTTTAAAAGATATACATTAATAATTGTTATTAAGGTCAAAAGTATGAAAAGTGAATAGGAAATGTCTTTTATTTAATGTAATGAATTTATCGTAAACATTAGAATAGTTAAAAAGGTAAGCAATAAAATTTTGAGCATTTTATATTCTTATTTTAAGGAATTAAGTTCCAAAATGTTTTACATAAGAATTGTATCATTGACTACTATTAAAGTAAATTATCTGCGATATTAAATAATATTTTGTATGCTAAAGCGGTAGTCTTCGCTATAATGGTCGCAATAGTCAATTAAATTATTTAATTCGGTATATGCTTCTTCGTAATTATTCATTTCGGTATAACTGGTTATTCGGCTAAGTCCAACTTCAACATCCTTTATGCCAGTATGCCAAACAAAAAATTTTAATATTTTGGTATGTTCTTGCCAATGAGAATGTAAGCCTTTAAGTGTTGAGATATTTTCTTCGGTATCTATTTGGTCGGGAGTCAGCGAAAGCGTTTGCTCTATGTTTTCAAGTTTTCCAGACAATTCATCAAATGATGAAAGTATGTATGTAGACTCAAAAAAGCCTAAACCTACAATGCTGATTATAAATATAATTATTACAACTAATTTTTTTACCATTTCTACTCCTAACTTCGGTTTAGCAAATTTGTGTCGAGTTTAACCATTCTTTGGGTTAACCTTTTTTTGCAACACCAATTTTTTCGTGATTACCAAAGACCATTTCCGTTGTAGTCTATTGTAAAACTTAAGGCGTCATTTTTATAATCTTGAATATAGACATCTCCGTTGGCGGTTATGGTCATAATCATTATATCTTTTATTGTTTTTGCTGTTGTTTTTGAAACGCACTCGTCTATTTGTTCTTCAGTTAGTTTGGTTAGCGTGACGTTTTCTTTCATCAGTTTGCCGTCCATAATTATCGATACTGGAAGACTTGCTGGTGGGGAAGTTAGTTTTATATCTTCACGAGTTACCGTTTCTACGCTAGATTTTTTAATAACACAAAGTTTACCATTTGTTTCTATTATTGCGTACGCAACATCATCCAAATTGTATACATCTGAACAGCGTAACGCTTCAATTAAATCATCTAGGTTCATATTTAAAGATTTTAATTCTTTATAGTTTATACCAGAAGGATTTACAACAATAGCTGACCTTCCGCTAATTAAATACCTAGCTTTCATACTCTTTCTAGAAAGCAAGCAGATAAAATAGTGCATAATTATTATGCTAAATATTGGCACAATGCCGTGTAGAATAGGCACCGAAATTTCGGACATAGGAATTGTTGCGATATCTGCAATAATTAGAGTTATTACAAACTCAAATGGTTGCATTTCGCCGACTTGACGTTTACCCATAAATCTAATGGCAAAAAGTACAAACAAATATATTATTATTGACCTTACAAACATATTAACCATAATACTTTTAGTTTGATAGATTGAATAAAATATATTTAAACTTAAATCAAACTTATTTGTCGAAAAATGAATAAATGTTGGTTATAAAAATTAAAAATAAAAATGTTAAACTTTATATATTCTGAAGTTAAATGCAATAATATTTCACTTTAACTTTTTCATCAAATCTAGTATTAATTGTTTATTATCGTCGGTTAGATGATTATATAGATTTAATATATTCTTATTTTCTTTATTATAATGTTCGCCCATATAGAAAAAATCTTGTGGAGTTATATCAACAATGTCGCAAAAGTCCAAAAGAGTTTTAACCTTTAATTCTATTGTTTTGTTTTCGATTGTTGACATAAATTGTGGATTGTATCCAAGTTGCAGGCTGGTTTCTCTCATAGACAAATTTGCTTTGTTTCTAAAATAACCCATTCTAGTTATAACATCGTCATAAGTAATTTTTTCCATAAAATACTCCTTATATATATTTTAAGTCAAACGAGTAAAATAGATGATTGAGTCATTATTATAAAAAGTGTAAATATATGTTAAAATGTTGCAATCATTCAAACATTTATGGTATAATGTTTGTGTGGTTGGTATAATTTGCTTCAATTATTATCTTAAACAGTGAAAGTCATACTAACTGTTCAAACATTTTTTATGTATAAAAATTTTAATTAGGAGGTGTAAAAAAAATTCAAAGTAATTTGTCATTGTCCGATTTTTGGTACGTCCAGTTTGATATAATGAGATTATAACTAAAGGAGGTATTTATTATATGAATGGTTTTGATAAGGTCATTGGATATGACGCTATTAAGTTAGAAATTGCAAGAATATGTGATGTAATAAAAAATAGCGATAAGTATCAAAATTTGGGTGTCAAAATTCCAAAAGGTTTGTTACTTTATGGGGAACCCGGTGTAGGCAAAACGCTGATAGCAAACTCTTTTATTGAAGAGTGTGGCAAAAGATGTTATGTTTGCAGAAAAAATTTGCCTGATGATGAATTTATTAAATATATCAAAAAAACTTTTGAAGATGCAAAAAATAATGCGCCGTCATTAGTTTTGTTAGATGATTTTGATAAGTTCGCAAACGAAGACAAAGACCATAAGAATGCAGAAGAATATGTAACTATTCAATCATGTATTGACGATGTTAAATCTTCTGAAGTATTTGTAATTGCAACCGCAAATGATTTGCATTTGGTTCCCAATTCTTTGCTAAGAGCTGGAAGGTTTGATACTAGTATTGAAATCAAAGCACCAAAAGGTTTAGATGCTGAAATGATAATTAAGCATTACCTTAGTGGAAAGAATACAGTTGCAAATCTAGATGTTAAGCAATTGGCACGAACTTTAAATGGTAGGTCTTGTGCAGAACTTGAAACGATAATAAATCAAGCTGGGATCTATGCAGGATTTGAGAATAAAGATAAAATTGAGTTTGATGATATTATAAGAGCTTGTATTAGAACTATTTACAATGCTCCTGAAACAATAAAAAATGGAACTTGTGAAGACAACGAACGAACTGCATATCATGAAGCTGGACATGCTTTGATTGCTGAAATTCTGGAACCCGAAAGTGTAACAATGATTTCTATTGGTAGGCACGAAGCTTCATCAATTGGTGGTTTTACAGCATATTACAGAGATGAAAACTATTGGCAATCTGTTAAATCTATGAAAAATAGAGTATTATGTTTGCTTGGTGGAAAATGTGCCACTGAAATAAAATATGGCACACTTGATGCTGGCTGTTCATCAGATATTGAAAGAGCTATCGATGTGATAAAAAGAATTATCATTGAATATGCTGGAAATGGGTTTGATAAATGCTCGCCTAGAAGATATGATTTTGATTTGTCTGACGCGCAAAGATATATTCAAGAAAAAGCAATAAATGATGAGATGGAAAAATGTTATACACAAGCAAGACAAATACTAATTGAAAATCGTGACACATTAGACAAATTAGCGAGTGAATTAAACATGAAAAAGTTGTTAATTTCAGAAGATATTAGAAAAATAATAAAAAATTAAAACAAAAATAAATATGTTATTATAAAGGAGAAATTAAAATGAAATATTCAAAAGCAGACTTTAAAATGTTAAAAGGACAAACAGTAAAACTACAAATTGTAGACTATGGTGAAGAAGTAAGAGCAAAAATAGTAGATTATGGTGAAGATGTCAGTTATCAAAAAGTAAACTATGGCTCTGCAATAAAAACAATAAAAGTTAAAATTGTTTCCTACGGCGAAGATGTAAAAATAAAAGAAAAAAGTTATGATGCAGATTTTAAAGCAATAATTTGTTAATAAAAATTAGTTTTTATCAGTACTTTAAAGAAGAAAAACATAATTATATTGGTAAAATTTATGAAAATATTAAATAGAGATAATGCCATAAACTATTGTTGCAATAACGGAAAAATTTTCATAAATCTTTTTAAGCGAATTCTTTGCTTGAAGGATAGAGAAAAAATTTTTAAAATTGCGAACAAAATGCAAGATATTTTAAATGAATTGAATGACATTAAATTAGCTGAATTTAATAAATTCTTATACCATGCCCAAAAAATGGATTGGTTTTTTACTGCAACGTCTAACTATGAAAAATTTTTCACTCAACTTGATGATATAGAACTTTATGATAAATTTGTTTTACTTGTTGAAACAGGTCATAATGTTAAAAAGTCTTTACTATAATTAAAGTTGTTGTAATTATGTGATTAAATATAGGTGTTAAAAAATTTGACTTTAGTTAATGGGTATGATATTTTTATAAAAAGGAGTTTCAAATGCCGAGTAGTAGCAATAAAAAACTTTCTATTCTTTATACACTGCAAGTGTTGAAAGAATATAGTGATGAAAATCATTTATTATCTCAAAATGATATAGCCACTAAAATAAACAATATTTATGGAATGGCTTGTGAAAGAAAGTCTATTGCCACTAATATTGATAGTTTGATAGATTATGGTTACGAAATTATAAAGACGAATGCAGGCTCATATCTAGCAACTAGAGAATTTGAACCAAGTGAAATTAGGTTTTTAGTTGATGCTGTATTCTCTAGTAAAAGTATAAATAGCAAGCATTCTAGAGAACTTTCAAAAAAATTGTCAGAATTTTTAAGTATTTACGAACGAAGACAATACAAATATGTGTATAAAGCAGATGAACTTAATAGAACTGACAGCAAAGAAATATTTTATAATATCGATATAATTAATGAAGCAATAGAAAATAACAAACAAATTGAGTTTAACTATATTAGAGGTTCGTATAAGGGAAATGATCTAAAAAAACATACTTATAAGGTAAATCCATATTGCTTAATTAATAATCAAGGAAAATATTTTTTAGTTTGTAATTATGATTTTTTTGATGAAATTGCAAACTACAGACTTGAAAGGATACATAATATTAAAATTTTAGATACACCAATAAAACCAGTAACACAAGTTAAAGGATTTGAAAACGGATTAGATATTGCAAAATATGCAAATGAAAACATTTATATGTTTGCGACAAAGACGATAATGGCAACTGTAAAAATTTATAATGATTGGTCTACAGCCTATGTTGAAGAATGGTTTGGCAAAAATGCTAGACTTTATGAAAAAGAAAACTCAATATATGCAGACATAACAGCAAATGAAAGTTCTCTTATCTATTGGTGTTTGCAATATGGCGAAAATATAGAGCTTTTATCTCCAAAAGATACAAGAGATAAGATCAAGTCAATATTAGATCAAATGAATAAAAGATATAAATAGGAGAAGATTATGTCTAAATTTCAAACACCGATTACAATAAATGAGGCAATGCAACACATTAACAATAATGAATACCTATTGCCAGCATTTCAAAGAGAATTTGTATGGGATTCAGAACAAATAGAAAGACTTTTTGATTCCTTAATGAGAATGTATCCAACAAATTCTATGTTATTTTGGAAAGTGAAAGGAGATACAAAAACCAGATGGAAATTTTACAATTTTATAAATTCTTATATAAAAGATGCGAGTGATTGTACCACTTCAAATAAATTATTTAACACATCAAATTCAAATGATTTTTTTGCAATTTTAGATGGACAACAAAGATTAACAGCTATCAGAATAGGAATATATGGAACTTATGCTTATCACGAGCCAAGAAAATCTTGGGCTTATTCAGGATCATCTTTTCCAACAAGAACTTTGTATTTAAATTTATCTAAAAATGGAACAGAAGATGATGATTGTGAATATTTTTTCTCGTTTAAAAGAAACACAGAAACAAATCTAGAAGATTTTTATATTGATAGTAAAAATGATATTTGGTTTAAGGTGGGTTCTATAATTGAATATCACAATAGCGGAGAAGAAATATCAGACTATTTTGATAATATGTCATTAAGCAAAGAGCAAAGGAAAATAATAAAAAGATTAGAAAACATGATATTTAATGACTTATCTATAACATATTATGAAGAAGATGAGCAAAATCCAGATAAGGCTGTTAAAATTTTTACTAGAATTAATTCCGGTGGTAGTACATTGTCTTTTTCAGATATAGTTTATTCCTTAATGGTATCAAATTGGAATAAAAAGGATGCAAGAACTGAAATCGACAATCTAATTAATAGTGTTAGTCAAAAGGGATTTGATATTGACAAGAGTTACATAATTAAAGCTTTTTTATATTTGTTTCATCGTTCAGTAAAAACTGAAATTAACAGTTTCACAAAAGAATTTTGTGAAATAATAGAAAATAATTGGGATAATATACGCGATTGCGTTCTATCTTTATTTGATTTGTTAAAAAGTTTTGGATTAACATCATTTACTCTTACTTCAAATAATGCAACACTTCCTATTTTATATTATCTATACCATAGCAATAAGTATTATGACTTTACTAATAAGACAATGTATGAAAGTGATAGGAAAGAAATAAAACAGTGGTTATATATAGCAATACTACGAAAATTATTTGGTGGAACTTCAGATTCAATATTGCAACAAACTAGAAAAGCATTTACAGATGATATTTCTCAAAAATTCATAGATAATAACTTTAATTTTTCTAGTAAATTAATAAATAATCAAATTACCAATTTAGGACAAATTGATGATGAAGCATTAGACAATTTATTGTTGACCCAAAAAGATAATTGTTATGCTTTTCCTATTTTATCTTTACTATATCCAAATCTTGATTACAAAAATAATAATTTTCATAAAGACCATATTCATGCAGAAGTGCTTTATAAAAACTTGGATGAAAATCTAAAACAAGAATATCCATTTAAGATTTATAACTCTATATTAAATTTACAAATGTTAGATAGTAATGAAAACGAATCAAAATCGAGCTCTTATTTGATAGATTGGGTTAATAAAAATTGTGGAGACGACATAAATTTGAAACAACAATTTTTAAACAATCATTTAATTCCTAACATTGATTTATCTTTGTCAAACTTTGATGAATTTATTAGAGAAAGAAGAAAAATTCTAAAAAACAAATTGATTAACATTTTGCAGTAGGATTCAATTGTGGTATTTAATGAAAAATATTGCATTTTTGAACATATAGTATATTATCATTAAATGTATGAATTTTGTATTAAGATAATGATTTGAACTATCACACTCCAGCTTACAGAGAAAATATATAAAGGGACATGTAAACGAAATATATATAAATTTAATAACTTACATAGAAAATAACTCAAATTGCGTTGAGTTATTTTTTTAATCAAAATTTGAGGGTTTGGTGAATATTCATTAATAATTAAAATTAATGATAAGTTTACAATTTAATATAAATATATAATAAATACAATTTGCTATTTAAAATTGTTTAAAGTTAAAATATTTAATTTTTAATTGTTGCGGGTTGTTTTCGGGGTTTCTTATGAAAAAATTGTTTTATGTCTACCATATTAAAGGCAATAAGCATAATTACAAGCGAGCCAACAGAAACGCTAGATGATGCAATAATAGATAATACATTGCTCATGGTAACGCTTGTACAAATTCCATTTACAAAAAGGGCAAATAGGCAGGCTGGCACACACATAAGCATATTTTTTATTAAAATTGTAAGCGGTTCACGAGTTAAAAATTCCTTAATTGCAAGTAAGTTTAAAATACTTGTTAGTACATTCATAGCACCAAATCCCCAAAGCAAAGAGTATATTCCGCAAAATTTTGGAAGAATTAGAATGGATACTATTAGGGCTACTGCACTAATTGCTTGAATTACAAGCCCACGCTTTTCTTTTCCTAGTGCGTTTAGTATGCTAGAAGTTATTTGTGATACGCCAAGTGGAAGCAGTAAAAAACTTCCGGCTTTTAGTAGCTCGCCCGAAAGAGCGTTGCCGTATAGCCAAATACCTATTTTATCCCCTAGTATAAAGAAGATAGGGAATAGTATCAGCGAAATCATAATGGAATAAGAAAGCGAACTATTTATTTGTTTTTTTATTTCGTTTGCGTTTCCGCTAGATATTTCGGGAAGAAGTGCCACTGCAATGGAGCCAATTATTATTCCGGGAACGGAAAGAAGTGGAAAGGTCATTCCAACGGCAACACCGAAATCTGCAACCGCTTCGTTTAAAGTACTGCCAAAATGCGTCAACATAGCAGGCATAATTACCGAAATTAGCATGGCTACAACGCTGGTTCCTATTCTAACCGTGGCAATAGGTATACTTTCTTTTAAAAGTGGCTTAATTAAGGTGGTATTTGGTTTTAATTTGCCACCTTTTTTGATGTAAAAGATTATTGCGACTATTGTACTAACAAAGCAAGCAAGAGTGTAAATTAATGCCGTTACAGTTTCGCCGTTTAGGGTTAGTAGTACGTTAAACAAAATTACGCAAAAGATAAACTTTGCAATTTGCTCTATTAGTTCTACCATACCAAGTTCAAAAAATTGTTTTTTGCCCCATAAACTTCCCCTAAGTGGAACATATATGGCGGTAAACAAAACGGCAGGAAGTAAAATATATAGGCAGTTCAACGATTGATGTTGTCCCCATATTGCGGAAAATAGGTTGGGGAAGCATAAAACCAAAGTAATTACAAAAGCGGTTATTGCAAGTGCAATTATTAGTCCGGCACCTACAGTTTTTGCTTCGGCAGAGTTGTCTTTTGCAACCCTTCTTGAAATTATTAGTGGCAGTCCTGATGTTACCAAAGAACAAAGCAAAAAGAAGGCTGAAAGAGATATTTGGTAAAAACCAACGGCTTCCGCTCCAATTTTTCGAGAGATATATATTTTAAGCAAAAAACTAAGTATTTTTGTTAAAACGCCCAGAATTGTCGTAATAAGTACGGCTTTAAAAATATTTTTCATATTTAATTTTATTAAAAAAATACATCAATATGAGTCAAACGGTTGCAATATTAATGTGAAATGTTTACAATTTAACCGTATAGGAGTGCAAAAATGATAGAAGTACGAGAAGTTAAAACAAAAAAAGAATTTAAAAAGTTTGTAAAATTCCCAACGGAATTATATAAAGGTAATAAATATTATGTTCCACCAATGGAGTTAGATGAGTTAAATTTAACAAACCCTAAAAAGAATGCGTCCTTTCATGATACCGATGCAGTTTATTTTTTGGCTTATGATGAAAATGGTAGGGTAGTTGGTAGAATTGCTGGTCTTATTTGTAAATTATATAATGAAAAAAATAATGCAAAAAGGGCTAGATTTTCTAGATTTGACCTAATAGACGACCCAGAAGTTGCAAAAGCATTGTTTAATGCTGTAGAAAGTTGGGCGTTATCTCGTGGAATGGTGGATATTCACGGACCATTAGGCTTTAATGATTTGGAACGAGAGGGCTTGCTTACTTATGGCTTTGATACAATAGGTACTTATCAAGGGTCGTGGAATGCCGATTATTATGAAAAGCATATTTTAGACAATGGTTATGTTCCTGACGCAAAGTGGGTGGAGTGGCGTATAAGAGTGCCTGAGAAAATGGATGAAAAAGTTGACCGTATGGCAAAAGTAGTGGAAGACAGATATGGTTTTCATGAAAAGAAGTTTAAAAGTGTTAAAGAAATTGTAGATAAATACGGCAAGGAACTTTTTGAGGTTTTAGATGAAGCATTTGCTTCACTTTATGGAACAATGCCATTTAATGAGCAACTGGTAAAGCAAACAATAGATTTGTTTAAGTTTGTTGTAGATAAAGATTATGTTGTTTTGGTTTTTGATAAAGATGACAAAGTCGCAGGTTTTGGAATAGGGTACGCATCCCTTGCAAGAGCTATGAATAAATGTCGTGGAAGATTACTTCCTTTTGGAATTTTTAGAATTTTACATGATATACGCCATCCAAAATATTTGGAACTTGCACTTGTTGGCGTTAGACCAAAATACCAAAAGATGGGTGTAACTGCAGTAATAATTAGAAATATGCTAGAAAGAATAATTAAAAATGGCATCATTTCTTGTGATACTGGTTGTCAGCTAGAAGATAACTATCCAGCACTCGCAGTATTAGATATGTTTGATAGAGAGATAGTAAGACGTAAGGTTTGTTATCTAAAAACCTTATCTCAAAAGTAAAATTGTTATGAATAAATAACAAAAACTTCACAATAATTATTTTGTGGAGTTTTTTTATGTATATTTTTATTAAAAATCAGACATTCTTTTATTTGTTCGGTCATGTGTTTCGTAAATGGGACGAAAATATATATTTTAAAATGAAAGTATACAAAAATCTACATTTTTCTTGCCTCGAAATTTGAAAAATTTGTGATAAAATGGGTTTAATAAAAAAAACAAGGAGAAAAAAATGAATCCAATCAAAATTATGGTAGTTGAAACCGAAGAAGAATGTAAAAAATATACAAGAGAGTTTAAAGAGGTCGATTATATGGATGTTATTGCAACATCTATAGATGGTGAAAATGCTGTTATGAAAGCGGCTCAAACAAATCCAGATGTTGTTATACTAGACATATTATTACCAGTTCAAGATGGATTTGAATTGTTTACAAAAATTAAAAACGAGTGTCCTAAAACCAAGATTATTGCAGTAAGTGCATTAAATTCATCTTTTTATGTAAATAAGGCATTAAAGATGGGGTTTGATTATTTTATGATTAAACCAATTGAAACCTATGTTATCGCAAGAAGAATTATGGAACTATTTGATAACGAAGGTCAAGACATAATGCCAATAGAAAGAAAAATTGAAGAAAAAATCACAAATATTTTCTTAACGGTTGGTATTCCTGCTCATATAAAGGGTTATCAGTTCCTAAGGGAAGCAATAAAACTAACTATTAGTGATCCATTAATTATTAATAATATAACTAAAAGATTGTATCCATCTATTGCAAGTATTTATTCTACAAGTGCAAGTAAGGTTGAGCGTGCTATTAGACACGCTATTGAAGTTGCATGGAATAAAGGTAAAATTGAAAACATCAATGATGTTTTTGGTTTAAAGGTGTATGATACACACGAAAAACCAACAAATGGCGAGTTTATTGCCTTAGTTGCTGACAAAATGATTATCGAAGGCTGTAATTAAAAAGAGCCTTTAGTCCATCCTCATTAGAAATAAATTGTTATGATTTCATAACAATTTATTTTTTGCTTATTTAAAAAGTTTGTTAGAAATAATTTAAAATGAATTATATTTTTGCGATACAACTTGCTATATATAATGAAAATATAATATGTAGATAATAGTTTAAGTAAAAATTTTAATGAATAAATTTATATATTAGCATCTACTAAAATTAGTTTGGCAGAAATTTGCGGTAAACTTTGTCATTGTAAAAATAGTTAATTAAATATAAAAAATTAGTTGTATTTTTATTCCTTTTGTATATAATAGTTGGCAGTTGTGCTTAATAGATATTATTGGGCGTGACTTAATTTATATTGAATCAATGCAAAGGAGACATATTAATGAAAAAAGTATCCTACATCAAATGCCCAAGGTGCGAGTTGAATTATATTAAAAGCACAGAAAGGTATTGTCCGGTATGTATGGCAGAACTTAAACTTGCTGGCGAGGCTTTTGAACATTTTGAAGATGAGGACGAACTAGAACTTTGTCCAATCTGCGGTCAAAACTTTATTTCACCAGACCAGAAGTGCTGTGAAGAATGTGCTAGGGGAAGATGTGAAGATGAAGACGATGAGGAAGATGATAGATTTTCGGATACAGAACCAGAAGAGAAGCCAGAAACTTGGGAAGACGATACGGTTAATGTAGAAGATGATGAAGTAGAACTTGTTCCACTATCAACACTTGCAGGCGATGAGTTTGAAGATGACGACGATGAAGAAAGCGAAGAAGAAGATAGCGTTAAGCCGGGTGCATTTACCGATGAGGATGAAGACGACCTTGCCCTTGATAATCTTGACGACCTAGATGATGATGACTTAGATGAAGAGGATGAAGACGATGACGAGGACGAAGACGACGAAGATGATGACGAATAATTGTCATATAGTATGTTAAAAAGGGTTTATTTGAAGCAATATAAAAAATTTTGATTTTTTTTGAAAAAGGTGTTGACAAATAAAAACAAAGGTGTTATGATTGTTTCGCTGTCAACGAGAGAGCATAAAAAATAAACATTCAAATGTGAATTAGATTGCTTCAAAAAAACTTTTGAAAAAAATTTGAAAAAATTTTGAAAAAAGTGTTGACAAACAAAAACAATAGTGATAATATTGTTAATGTCGTCACGGCAACCACAAATTGCTACGGTTACGACAAACGAAACTTCACAATTAAATAATTTGAATTGATAGGTTTTATACAAGATTCGTGTTGAAGAATTTTTCAACTTAAAAATCATGTCCTTGTCAATCGTGAATAATATTCACACAATTTTTTAAAGTTTAGCAAATACAACTTTATTACGTCAGTAATAAAAGTTCGTTAGTTAGAATAAAAATCTTAATTTTTTTAAGAGTTTGATTCTGGCTCAGGACGAACGCTGGCGGCGTGCTTAAAACATGCAAGTCGAACGAAGTTAATTTGGAGCTTGCTTCGAGTTAACTTAGTGGCGGACGGGTGAGTAACGCGTGAACAATCTGCCCTATACACTGGGATAACGTCTGGAAACGGACGCTAATACCGGATATGACCACATTCCCGCATGGGAGAGAGGTGAAAGGGTTTACTGGTATAGGAGGAGTTCGCGTCCCATTAGCTAGTTGGTAGTGTAACGGACTACCAAGGCGACGATGGGTAGCCGACCTGAGAGGGTGATCGGCCACATTGGAACTGAGATA
>ERZ824600.44-NODE-44-length-176739-cov-10.029578_pt1 | contig 176739 bp, 158 predicted proteins | sample MGYA00519933_ERZ824600 | MGnify/ENA primary metagenome ERZ824600 (study PRJEB31778, sample SAMEA3449178) | human gut metagenome | biome: human gut; feature: human-associated habitat; material: faeces | place: United Kingdom | collected 2010/2012 ...
AGCAGACTGCAAAAACTTGTCGGAAAAGCCCGTAAGGGGTTTTTCGACAGTCTGACCCCCGCTGCCCAAAGCAGCGGGGGTTTTCGTGCTTGCATGAGACCGTGTCCGGGGGTATAATGGATGCAGAAGGGGGCGGATGCCATGTGGCGGGAGTCGGAATCAGAGGTCGTGCGGCTGGAAAAGGTATTGACCCACAATGATTTGACCGGGCAGGCCTTGCTGGAAAAATTCCGGGGAGCCTCCCGGGAGAGTGTGCGTCTTGCGGCTGCCCTGCGGGGCTATTTCACCTCTGGGAGCGCGACAGAGGACCAGCGGGAGCTTTACGGCAGCTATCTGCGCAGCCGGGTTCGCCCCACTGTGGCGGCACTGATGGAAGAAAACCGGGTGACGGAATTGGAGCGCTTCGAAAAGGAAGCCCCTTTTCCACAGCCCCTTGTGGATGAATTTCTGACGGAGGCCATGGAAATGGACCGCCCGGAGATCACCGTCTGGCTGCTGCAATGCAAAAAGGAACGCTTCGGCTTCCGGGACCGGGATTTTTCCTGGTAGGAGGAACCATGGAATCCTTAAATGAAAAAATTCTCACTGCCTGCCGCACGGAGCTGTGCGGCCTGTACCCCGGCCTGAACGGTGCCTTTGCCCTGCTGCCCCAAAAAGAAGGCAGGTCCATGGCAACGGACGGACAGACGCTTTTCGTTCCGCCGGACCTAACCCAAATGTATGCTGAGAATCCGGCAAAGGTTCGGCGGGGCTATCTGCATATGCTGCTCCACTGCCTGTTTCTGCACATCCGCCTGCCGGACAGGGTAGACCCGGAAGCTTGGGGCCTTGCCTGTGACCTGTGGACGGAAACCTTTATTGAAAACCTGGAGCAGCCCCGGCTGTACACGGAAAACCCGGCCAGAGATCGGGTGCTGCCCAAAATCAGCGGCACGCCCTGGCAGATTCTGGACAGGCTCCCGGAATTTGACCGGGCAGAGCTGCGGAAGGCTGCGGCCTTTGACGACCACAGCCTGTGGAAACCGGATCTTCCGGAGGACCTTGCAAGAAAATGGGAGGGCCTGTCCGGCGGGGGAGATGCCCTGGGGCAAGGTGCCCGGGGCTGCAGCAGCGGCGAGGGAGAGGAAAACCCAGGAGATTTGCAAGACCCGCTTTTTGACTTCCGCCGGTACCTGCGCCGGTTTACCGTGCCAAGGGAGGAACTGGAAACCGATGAGGACAGCTTTGACTACGGGTTTTACACTCTGGGAATGGAGCGCTATGGCAATATGCCCCTGCTGGAGCCTCTGGAATACAAGGAGGTTCGCCGCCTGGATGCCTTTGCCATCGCCATTGACACCTCAGCCTCCTGCGATGCGGTTTTGGTTCGCCGCTTTTTGGAGGAGGTTTATGGCATTCTCAGCACCCAGGAGAACTTTTTTCGGAAGATGAAGGCGGTTTTCTTCCAGTGCGACTGCTGCTTACAGGACAAGGCGGTCATTACAAACCGGGAGCAGTGGCTTTCCTATGGAAGAAATATAAAAATCAAGGGCAGGGGCGGCACAGATTTCACGCCGGTGTTCCGGGAAATCGAAGCCATGCGCGCCCGGGGTGAGCTGCCCAGGCCCAGAGCGCTGCTCTATTTTACGGACGGGGACGGCTACTATCCCCATAAGCCGGACTATGAGACGGTCTTTGTCCTGGCAGGCCCCCAGAAGCACCCGGAACTGGTGCCCAAATGGGCAAAGACGCTGGTATTGGAATGAGGAGAGAATGATGAACATCCAGCAGGCAAAGGAAGAGATCCGCAATACCTTGCGGGCGTATCTGCAAAAGGACGGGGAGGGAAAGTATTGCTTCCCAACGGTCCGGCAGCGGCCGCTGCTGCTCATGGGGCCTCCCGGCGTGGGAAAGACTGCCATTGTGGAGCAGGTGGCCCGGGAGGAGCAGGTTCCCCTGGTGGCCTACACCATGACGCACCACACCCGCCAGAGCGCCGTGGGACTGCCGAAAATTGCGGAGCGGGACTACTGCGGGCGGCATTTTTCCGTGACGGAGTACACCATGAGCGAGATCATCGGCGCCGTGTACGAGGCCATGGACCGGACAGGAAAGCGGGAGGGCATCCTCTTTTTGGATGAGATCAACTGCGTCTCCGAGACCTTGGCCCCGACCATGCTGCAATTTCTGCAAAACAAAACCTTCGGCAACCATGCCCTGCCGGAGGGCTGGCTTATTGTGGCGGCGGGCAATCCGCCGGAGTACAATAAATCCGTCCGGGATTTTGACATTGTGACCTTGGACCGCATCCGCAATATCCCTGTGGAGGCCTCGCAGCAGGCCTTCCTGGCCTATGGCGCAGAAGCGGGCCTTCACGGTGCAATCCTGTCTTATCTGGCGCTGAAGCCGGAAAAATTCTACCATGTGAGCCGGGACGAGAATGCGCTGCACTATGTGACGGCCCGGGGCTGGGAGGACCTGTCCCGGCTGCTGCAGAGCTATGAGAGCCTGGGCATACCCGTGGAGGAAGCCCTTGTGGGGGAATTTTTGAATCTGGAAGAGACCAGCCGGGACTTCTATGACTACTACCGCCTGTATGGAAGCTACGGCAGGGACTATGGAGTCCGGGAAATCCTGGCAGGGGAGGCGGATACGGCCTTTCTGGCCGACAGAAAGGCCATGGCCCAGGCAGGGGACTTTACGGAGCGGTTCGCTCTGGTGAATCTGATCCTGGAGCAGCTGCGGCGCTATGCGGCTGCCTATGGCCGGGAGGATGCCCTGGACGTTGCCCTGCATGAGACCATGCAGGCCTTCTTCCGGCAGAATGGGTCCCTGGAGGATTTTTTGGCTGCCCGCCGGAACGCATTGCAGACCAAGCGGCAGTTCCGCCTGGAAAGCGCGGACAGCCTTACTGCCGTAGAGGGCATCCTGCGGAAAATAGAGCAGTGGGGGCTGGAGGCAAAGCAGGCCCGGTGCGGCGATGGCGCGGCGCTGGAATGCTTCCTCAAGGCCCGCTTTGACGGTCAGCTGGAAAGCCGTCAGGGAAAAATCCGGCAGATGACGGCGGCTTTGGACCGGGCAATTCCATTTTTGACGGACTGCTTTGGGGACGGTCAGGAGCTGACGCTTCTGATCACAGGCATTACCGGCAGCAAGGGAATCATGGCCTTTATCGCCCGCCATGGCAGCGACAGCTATTTGGCCCTGTGCGGCCGGCTGCAATGCCAGAAGAATGAGGCGCAGCTGCAGGAGCTGTGCCGTCAGGCAGTGGAGAAAAAGTAACGGTAGCTTTTTCCACCGGAGAATGGTATACTGTAGAAAATGCGCGGCTGCGCTTTTTGGGAGGAACGCCGTTGGAACAGAATTTTTGCCATAAGGTCGATCAGAAAACCATTCCCGTCTGTCCCATTCTGGGAGTGGATATCGCGGCCATTGATATGGATTGGCTGCTTGCCTTCACCAAGGCTCACGTGAAGGAACTGTCCGGGGACTATATCTGCGTGTCCAATGTCCATACCACCGTCACCGCCTGGAAGGACGAGACCTACCGGGCGGTCCAGAACGGCGGCATCCTGGCCATTCCGGACGGCGGCCCTCTGTCCAGCACCGGAAGAAAGCGGGGCTTTGCAAAGATGCAGCGGGTGACAGGGCCGGACTATATGCTGAAAACCATCGCCCTGGGGCTTTCTCAGGGCTGGCGGCATTATTTTTACGGCAGTACCCCGGAGACTCTGGAAAAAATGGAGAAGGCCCTTCGGGAGAAATATCCGGATATTCAGATTGCCGGGATGTACAGTCCGCCTTTCCGTGCACTGAGCGCGGAAGAGGATGGCACCATTGTGGAGAAGATCAACGAGGCCGCCCCGGATTTTGTCTGGGTTGGCCTGGGTGCCCCCAAGCAGGAAATCTGGATGCACGACCACCAGGGGCGTGTGCAAGGCCTGATGGTGGGCGTGGGTGCTGCCTTTGATTACACGGCGGGCAACATCAGCCGGGCCCCCCAGTGGATGCAGAAGCACAATCTGGAGTGGCTGTATCGGCTGATGCAGGACCCCAAACGGCTGTTCAAGCGTTATTTTGTCACCAACACCACTTACATTTTTGAGGCCAACCTGCGAGGAAAGTAAATGAAGATCCTGATCGTACACAACCGCTATCAGATTCCCGGGGGGGAAGACCAGGTGGCTGCTCAGGAGGCGGAGCTGCTGCGCGCCCATGGCCATCAGGTGTTTACCTACAGCCGGGATAATGGGGAGCTGAAAACCTTTTCCCTCCGGCAAAAGCTGGCGCTGCCCTTTTGGACCCTTTACAATCCGAAAACCTATCGGGATATCCGCCGCCTGGTGCGGGAGAACAGGATCGATGTGGTCCATGTTCACAATACACTGATGCTGGTATCTCCTGCCGTATACTATGGAGCCCTGCGCGGCGGTGCCGCCGTGGTGCAGACCATTCACAATTTTCGCCTGCTCTGCCCAGGGGCAACCTTTTACCGGGATGATCAGGTCTGCGAGGATTGCCTGAAAAAGGGGCTCTCCTGTGCGCTGAAGCACAGATGCTATCGCGGAAGCTTTCCCCAAACCCTCTGCTGCGTGCTGTCCATGAAGCTCCACCGGGCCACGGGGATCTATAAAAAGCTCACCTATATCTGCCTGACGGAATTCAATAAGAAGAAGCTGCTGCGGCTGAAGGGGCTGAAACCGGAGCAGATTTTTGTGAAGCCCAATGCGGTTTCTGCGCCGGAAGCGTTGGTGCCGGAGCTGGACCGGCAGGACCGGGTGCTCTTTGCCTCCCGCCTGGAAGACCTGAAGGGGATCCGGGTGCTGCTGGAGGCTTGGCGGCTGCTGGGAGACCAGGGGCCGGAGCTGCTGCTCTGCGGCGACGGGCCGCTGGAAGACTGGTGCCGCAGCTTTGTGGAGGACAACAAGCTGCGCAATGTCCGCCTGCTGGGAAGGCTGCCCAACGACCGCGTCCGCAGCCTGATGGCCACCAGCCGGGCTCTGATTTTGCCGACTCAGTGCTACGAGGGATTCCCGCTGTGCATTGCGGAGGCCTATTCCGTGGGAACTCCGGTGCTGGTGTCCAAGCTGGGCAATGGAGGCAGCCTGGTCTGCAGCGGGGTGACGGGCCTGAAGTTTGACCAGCAGTCGCCCCAGAGCATTGCAAAAACCGTGAAGAAGTTTATGAACACCGAAGATGTGGACTGGCAGGCCAATACCAGCGCGTATTACCGGGAAAATCTGACACCGGAGATGAATTATGTCCGGCTGATGGAGATTTACGGAGCCGCAAAGGAGAGCATATGAAGCATATTTTGATCATCAGCAATATTCCCGCTCCCTATCGCAGCGGGCAGTTTGCCTGCCTGCGCAGCCGCTTTCCGAAGTGGAGGGTTTCTGTGCTCTATACGGGAAAAATCGAGGCAGACCGGGTCTGGGAAACCGATGAACCGGAAGAAAACACCTACTTCCTGCAATCGAAGGTCCTCAGTGTCAAAGGTGGCGAGGTGGGCGGCACGGCTACCCGCTTTGTCCATCTGCCCAAAGGACTTTTCAAAACACTGAATGCGCTGAAACCGGATGTTGTCATTGCGGGAGAATACAATTTCTCCGCCGTTCAGGCCCTTTTCTGGGCCAAGGCCCATGAAATTCCCTTTGTGAACATGACCGACGGAACGCTGCGCTCCGAGAGCTACATTGGTACGGTGCAGAAGCTGACCCGGCGGATGATCGTCAGCGGGGCAGACAGCTTCCTGGCCAGCGGAACAAAGGCCGCGGAGAAGCTGCTGCACTGGGGCGCGGACGAGGAGCGCATTGCAATTGCCTACCTGACGGTGGATACGGCCCCGTTTCTGGCGCTTACAAGGCAGCCCGAGGATGGAACGATTCTATATGTTGGCCGCATTTCCCGGGAAAAGGGCCTGGACCTGCTGGTGCAGGCCCTGGCAAAAATGAAGATTCCCAGTGTCCTGCGCGTGGCGGGCAACGATGTGGGGGGCGAGCAGGCAGCCATTCAGTCCTTGGCGGAGAGTCTGGGCGTGGCGGACCGGATCCAATGGCTGGGCTACCGGCAGGGCGAGGCGCTTTGGGCGGAGTACAGCCGGGCCTCCGTGCTGGCCGTGCCCTCCCGGTCCGATTGCTTCGGACTGATCCTGGTGGAGGCTGCCTGCGCGGGACTTCCCGTGGCGGCATCCTGCTATGCCGATGGGGCCTATGATGTGCTTACATCCGGGACAAATGGGCGCATTGCAGACCCGGAAAACCCGGAAGCCTTTGCTGCCTGCCTGGACGGGATGCTTTCAAAGCCTCTGCCGGCGGATAAGCTGCGGCGTGCAGTCGCCGAAAAATTCAGCTTTGATGCCGGGGCGGAGGGGTATGCCCGGGCGGTAGAAATTGCGGAAGGAGCGGTAAAGCATGGCTGATATTCCCATTGTGGTGGTTGCCTACAACCGAATCGAATCCTTAAAGCGGATCCTGGGGTCTCTGCTGCAGGCAGAATACCCTGCTCAGGGGGCAGAGCTCATCATCAGCATTGACCGGGGCGATAATGCAGACGTACTGGACTATGCAAGGGCCTTTTCCTGGCCCTTTGGGGAAAAACAGGTCATTTATCAGGAGAAAAATCTGGGACTGAAAGCCCATATCCTGAAATGCGGGGGCCTGACCCAGGCCCATGACGGGATCATCCTGCTGGAGGACGATCTCTATGTCAGCCCGGACTTTTACCGCTATGCCCTGGAGTGCTATGATTTTGTGGCAGACAAGCCGGAGATCGCCGGGGTGGCCCTGTATAATCACCGGCTGAGCCAGTTGACGGAGAAGGTCTTTGAGCCGTTGGAGGACGGGTTTGACAACTGGTACTTCCGGTATGCCTGCTCCTGGGGCCAGATGTGGACCAAGGCGCAGTGGGCTGCTTTTTCAGCCTGGCTGGCGGAAAACGGAGACTACGATTTCGCCGCTTCTGAGAAGATCCCGGCCCATATCAAGGACTGGGGAAAGCACTCCTGGCTGAAATACCACATTGCCTTCGTCATAGAGACGAACCGGCTGTTCCTTTACCCCAGAGTGGCCCGCTGCACCTGCTTTTCCGATGCCGGTGTCAATTTCAGCAAAAAGGAAAGCACCTTCCAGGTGCCGCTGATGCTGGGCGGCCGCCGGGAAAAGCTGCGGCTGTCCAAACCGGGGGAGTCCAGGGCTGTGTATGATGCCTGGATGGAAAATCTGTGGCTGCGGTCCTTCCTGGGCCGGGAGAGCCTGTGCGTGGACCTCTACGGTGCCAAAGAAACTTTTGAAGGGCAGCAATACCTGCTCACCTCCTCACGGGTGGAAAACGCGGAGCTTCTGGAGTGCTTTGGCCGGGAGATGCGCCCCCAGGAATGGAATGTGCTGTCTTCGGTTCCCGGAGACGAGCTGCGGCTTTATAAGCTGACTGAGAATGCAAAAAAAATCCCGGCCGCGCGCAGGGACCGTATGGCGGATGCCGCCTATCACATCCGGGGCATCAGCTACCCCTATAAGAAGACGATTTTTGCCATGTTTATACAGGAATCTGTTGCAAAGCTTCGAAAAAAGATGCATCTTGCCTAAAATTCAGGGCGCACCGGCTTCGGTGCGCCCTTGACGTTTCTCGGGGGAAAAGCTATAATGGACGGGAACAGGGGGGACTTGTGATGAAGCAAACACAATGGTATAAAGATACGGTTTTTTATCAGATCTGGCCCAGAAGCTTCTGCGACGGAAACGGGGACGGCATGGGCGACCTGTATGGCGTACTGCAAAAGCTGGACTATATCAAGAGCCTGGGCTGCGACGGCATCTGGTTTTCACCGCTGTACCCTTCCCCCGGCGCAGACTGCGGCTATGATATCTCCGACTATATGGATATCGATCCGCAGTTCGGCGGCATGGAGGCCTTCAAGGCAGTTCTGGAGGGAGCCCACAGCCGGGGCATGAAGGTCATCATGGACCTGGTGGTGAATCACACCAGCGATGAGCACGAGTGGTTCCAGAAGAGCCGCCGCCGCATCGAGCCCTATACGGATTACTATATCTGGCGTCCCGGGAAGAAAAACGGGAAGCTGCCCAACAACTGGGACTCCCATTTTGAGGGCAAGGCCTGGACCTATGACGAGGTGCGCAAGGAATACTATATGCACCTGTTTGCCGTGAAGCAGCCGGACCTGAATATGGATAACCCGCTGGTCCGGGAAGAGGTCAAGAAGATCATGCGCTTCTGGCTGGACATGGGGGTGGACGGCTTCCGGGAGGATGTCATCACCTTTATCTCCAAGAAAAAGGGCCTGCCCAATGACCATCTGCTGCCGGTGTACAAGGGCATTTTTATGTATAACCACGGCCCCCGGATCCATGAATTTCTCACGGAATTCCAGGAGGATGTGCTGTTGAACTACGACTGCATGACTCTGGCCGAAGCCCCCATGGTCACGCCGAAGATCGCCCTGAAATACATCCGGGAGGGCAAGGGGCAGGAGTTCAGCATGATGATCCAGAACGAGACCATGTGTGCCGACTGCTTTTTCCAGGATTTCTTCCCCACGAAGTTCTCTCTGAAAAAGCTGAAAAAGGCCTTCCGGAACTGGCAGGATAAGCTGGACGGCAAGGGCTGGAATATGCTCTTCCTGGAAAACCATGACCATCCCAGGATCATCTCCCGCTATGGCAACTCTAATTATCGGGAAGCCAGCGGCAAGATGCTGGCGGCTATGTATCTGTTCCAGAAGGGAACGCCCTTTGTCTACCAGGGCCAGGAGATCGGCATGGTGAACTGGCACCCTGAAAATGCCGAGATGTATGAGGATGTGGCCACCCGCTATTACTATTCTCACCACAATCTGAAGGCCAGCCCCCGGGCCAGGCTCCACAAGCTCTGGCGCTGCTCCCGGGATTCTGCCCGGACTCTGATGCAGTGGAGCGACGGGCCCAATGCAGGCTTCACCACCGGGAAGCCCTGGTTCTATGCCAACGACAATTATAAGCAAATCAATGTGGCCCGGCAGGATGGGGACCGGGATTCCGTCCTCAATTTCTATCGGCTGGCCATCGGCCTGCGCAAGCGCCTGTCCTGCGTCCGCTGGGGCAAATACCGGGAGTTCAGCAAGGGCTCCAAATGGCTCTACCAGTATTCCATGCAGGACGACCGGCAGAAAATATTGGTCATCTGCTCCTTTAGTGACAAGAACCGGAAGTATAAAGCGCCGGACGGCTTCTATCTGGACCGGGGGAAACTGATCCTTTGCAACTACCCCAATGGCGAGCCGGATGTGCTGCGGCCCTATGAGACCCGGGTCTACCTGTGGTGAGGGATGTGCCCACGCTGGAAAAACAAAAAACCGCCCTGTGACGACAGAATGCTTGACAATTCGGTTCCCCGGTGCTATAATCCCGTCCATAGGAGAAACGCACAGATGAGGAGAAAGCGCTTTGTGTGCCCAATGCAGAGAGTTGGCGGATGGTGCGAGCCAATGCAGGCGGAAGCGTATACTGGCCTCGGAGCGGCCTTGCTGAAAGAAAAGTAGGCAGGACGGGGGATGCCCGTTACAGTGTCACGCGGTTGTTGGATCGCGGTGAGGGGCCTGATTTTCAGGCAAAAAGAGTGGTACCGCAAGGCTTTTACGCCCTGTCTCTTTCGATGGAGAGAGACAGGGCGTTTTTTTATGTCCGGTTTCCATACCCGTTCCGTTCACGAAATCCAAATTTTGACGAAAGAAAAAGGATGCGAGCAAAAGATGGACGTAACAAAGTATTCGGTAGGCTATTATTCCGCCCCCGGGGAGCACTTCAAGTGGGCGCATAAGGACCATATTGAGAAAGCGCCCCAGTGGTGCAGCGTGGATCTGCGGGACGGAAACCAGAGCTTGGTGATCCCTATGAGCCTGGAGGAGAAGCTGGAATTTTACAAAATGCTTCTGAAAATCGGCTTTAAGGAAATAGAGGTGGGGTTCCCGGCGGCCTCAGAGACGGAGTATACCTTCCTGCGGACCCTGATCGGGCAGAATATGATCCCTCAGGATGTGACGGTTCAGGTTCTGACGCAGTGCCGGGAGCACATCATCCGCAAGACCTTTGAAGCCTGCAAGGGAGCCCCCAGCGCCATCATTCACTTCTACAATTCTACCTCCGTTGCCCAGCGGGAGCAGGTGTTCAAGAAGTCTAAGGAGGAGATCAAGCAGATCGCCGTGGACGGGGCCAAGCTGGTCAAGAAGCTGGCCGCCGAGTACGAGGGCAACTTCCGCTTCGAGTATTCTCCCGAGAGCTTCACGGGCACGGAGCCGGAATACGCCTTGGAGGTCTGCAATGCTGTTTTGGATGTGCTGGAGCCCAGCGAAAGCAATAATGTTATCATCAATCTGCCGGTCACGGTGGAGATGAGCCTGCCCCATGTGTACGCCAGCCAGGTAGAGTACATGTGTGAAAACCTCAAGTACCGGGAGCACGTCACCGTATCCCTGCACCCCCACAACGACCGGGGCACCGGCGTGGCGGATACGGAGCTGGGCTTGCTGGCCGGTGCGGACCGGGTGGAGGGAACCCTCTTTGGCAACGGTGAGCGGACCGGCAACGTGGACGTGGTGACCCTGGCTATGAATCTGTATTCCCACGGCGTAGCCCCCAAGCTGGACTTTGACAACCTGCCCGCTATTGTGGAAATCTACGAGCGCTGCACCCGGATGCACGTCTATGAGCGAACCCCCTACGCCGGGGCCCTGGTCTTCGCCGCTTTCTCCGGCTCCCATCAGGACGCCATCGCCAAGGGTATGAACTGGCGGCAGGGGAAGAACCTGCACCGGTGGACCGTGCCCTATATCCCCATCGACCCCAGGGATATCAGCCGCACTTACGATGCGGATGTCATCCGGGTCAACTCCCAGAGCGGCAAGGGCGGCATCAGCTATCTCTTGGAGCACGCCCACGGTTATGTGCTGCCCACCAGGATGCGGGAGCATTTTGGTTACCTCTGCAAGGACATCTCCGATCACGAGCATCGGGAGCTGAAAACCGACGATGTGCTGCGGGTGTTCACCCTGAGCTACCTGAACATCAACGCCCCTATTTCCGTGCGGAATGTGCGCTTTGAGCCCTTGACCGGTGGGGCGGGCTGCGATGTGACCTTTTGCAAGGACGGCATCGTTGCCCAGCTGCACCAGACCGGCAACGGCAGCCTGGATGCTTTCAGCAACGCCCTGAAGGACTATACTGGCGTGGACTACACCCTGAAAGTCTATACCGAGCACAGCCTGCAGCAGAAGAACTCAGGCTCCACCGCTGTGGCCTATGTGGGCATTGAGACGACGGACGGCAAGATGCACTGGGGCGCGGGCAGCGACACGGACATCACCAAGGCCAGCATTCACGCGCTGCTCAGCGCCTTCAATAACTTCATTACGGAATAAGGAGAAACGAACCATGGCAATGACAATGACCCAAAAGATTCTGGCGGCCCATGCAGGTCTGCCGGAGGTGAGCGCCGGACAGCTGATCCAGGCCAAGCTGAACATTGTTCTGGGCAATGATATCACTACCCCGGTGGCGGTGAATGAGTTCAAAAAAGCGGGCTTTGACGGGATCTATGACAAGGACAAGGTGGTCATCGTCCTGGACCATTTTGTGCCCAACAAGGATATCAAGGCTGCCGAGCAGTCCAAAACCTGCCGGGAGTTCGCCTGCGAGCACTGCGTCAGCCATTTCTATGACGTGGGCAAGATGGGCATCGAGCATGCTTTGCTTCCGGAGCAGGGCATCGTCACCGCCGGAGACTGCATCATCGGCGCAGACAGCCACACCTGCACCTATGGTGCCCTGGGCGCCTTCTCCACCGGTGTTGGCAGCACGGATATGGCCGCCGGTATGGCCACGGGCCAGGCATGGTTTAAGGTCCCCCCGGCCATTCGCTTCTACCTGACGGGGGCATTGAAGCCCAACGTCAGCGGGAAGGACGTGATCCTCACCATCATCGGCAGGATTGGTGTGGACGGTGCCCTGTACAAGAGCATGGAGTTCACGGGATCTGGCGTGGCTTCTCTGACCATGGATGACCGGCTGTGCATCTGCAATATGGCCATTGAGGCCGGTGCGAAAAACGGCATTTTCCCGGTGGACGACCGGACACTGGAATATTTGAAGGGCAGAGCGGAGCGGGAGCCTGTGATTTATACCGCCGACGAAGATGCTCCCTATGAAAAAACCATCGAAATTGACCTGTCTGCCATTGAGCCCACGGTGGCCTGTCCCCATCTGCCGGAGAATACCCACCCGGCCAGGGAGCTGGAGGACATTCAAATCGACCAGGTGGTCATCGGCTCCTGCACCAACGGACGCATGGAGGATATGGAGACGGCTTACCGCATTTTGAATGGCAAGCAGGTTGCCAAGGGGGTGCGCTGCATCATCATTCCGGCTACCATGGCCATCTACCGGGAGTGCATCGTCCGGGGGTACACCACCGCCTTTATCGATGCAGGCGCGGTGGTCTCCACCCCCACCTGCGGCCCCTGCCTGGGCGGCTATATGGGCATCCTGGCCGAGGGCGAACGCTGTGTTGCCACTACCAACCGGAATTTTGTGGGGCGGATGGGTCATGTCAAGAGTGAAGTCTATCTGGCAAGCCCCGCAACCGCTGCCGCCAGTGCCCTGACCGGCCACATTACCTGCCCTAAGGAGGAAAACTGATATGCAGACCAAGGGAACCGTTTATAAATACCCGGACAATGTGGATACGGATGTGATCATCCCTGCCCGGTACCTGAATACCCCTGATGCCCAGGAGCTTGCCAAGCACTGCATGGAGGATATCGACCCGGAGTATGTCCGTAAGGTAAAGCCCGGAGATGTGATGGTGGCGGGCTGGAACTTCGGCTGCGGCTCTTCCCGGGAGCACGCCCCTCTGGTGATCAAGACCTGCGGTACCGGCTGCGTCATCGCCAAGAGCTTCGCCAGAATCTTCTATCGGAACGCCATCAACATCGGCCTGCCCATTCTGGAATGTGAGCAGGCGGCAGAGGAGATTCGGTCCGGGGACCGGGTTTCGGTGGACTTCGATACCGGTATTATTACCGATGAGACCACGGGCAAGCACTACCAGGCGGAGCCCTTCCCGGAATTCATCCAGAAGATTATCCGTGCCGGCGGCCTGCTGGCTTCCTTAAAGGAGGGATAAGCTGTGGAGAAAAACATTGCGCTGATTCGCGGCGACGGCATCGGCCCGGAGATCGTAGAGCAGGCTGTGCTGATTCTGAACCGGGTGGCGGAAATCTACGGCCACAGCTTCCGCTATACGGATGTGGACATGGGCGGCAACGCCATTGATAAGTGGGGTGAGCCGCTGCCCCAGGCTCAGCTGCAAAAGTGCCTGGATTCCGACAGCGTGCTTTTGGGCGCGGTGGGCGGCCCGAAGTGGAACGATGTTCCCGGCCCCATGCGGCCGGAAAAGGGGTTACTAAAGCTTCGGGCCGCTATGGAGGTCTACAGCAACAACCGTCCCGCCAAGATCTGGCCCCAACTGGCGGGCGCTTCCCCTTTGAAACCGGAGATCGTGGAAAAGGGAATCGACTTTATGATCGTCCGGGAGCTCACCGGCGGCATTTACTTCGGCTCTCACGAGACAAAGCAGGAGAACGGGCAGGCCGTTGCCACAGACATCCTGACCTACAGCGAGGCGGAGATCGGCCGCATCGGCCGCATCGGCTTTGAAACCGCCCGGAAGCGCAGAAAAAAGCTGTGTTCCGTGGAAAAGAGCAATGTGCTGGATTCCAGCCGCCTGTGGAAGAAGATCATGCACGAGCTGTCCGAGGAGTACCCGGATGTGACCCTGACGGATATGCTGGTGGACAACTGCGCCATGCAGATCGTCAAGGATCCCAGCCAGTTCGATGTGATCGTCACGGAAAATATGTTCGGCGATATCCTGTCTGACGAGGCCTCTATGATCACCGGCTCCATCGGCACCATTCCCTCCTCCAGCCTGGGCAGCACCACCCGGGGGCTCTATGAGCCCATCCACGGCTCTGCCCCGGACATTGCGGGGCAGGACATCGCCAACCCCATCGGCACCATTCTGGCCGCTGCCATGCTGCTGCGCTACAGTTTTGACATGGCGAAGGAGGCGGATGCCATCGAGAAGTCCGTCGCCGAAACCCTGGATGCGGGCTTTCGCACCGCCGATATCCTGCCGCCCCACGGCGCATTCCAAAAAGTCGGCTGTAAGCAGATGGGCGCAGAGATCTGCGCACGGATTCAATAGAATTTCAAAAAAAATCACCCGGCTTCCGAAGAAGCCGGGTGAAAATTTTGGGGAAAAGACTTACTTCTGTGCGCGGCTGCCGAAGTTGACAACGGCGGTGTCGCCCTGCTCGTTGGTGCCGAACTCATAGTCCTTGCCGGGCAGGATGGCGTTCATCAGGATGCCCACCAGAGCGGCCACGGCCAGGCCGGACAGGCTGATGGTGACGGAGCCCACGGGGATGGCGATGGAACCGGCGTAGTTCACGCCCACGGCCAGACCCATGATCATGGCGGCAATCAGAACGTTGCGGCTCTTGGTGAAGTCCACCTGGTTTTCAACCACGTTCCGGACGCCCACGGCGGAGATCATGCCGTACAGCACCAGGCTGACGCCGCCCATGGTAGCGGCAGGCATGGCAACGATCAGTGCGGCAAACTTGGGGCAGAAGGACAGGACAATGGCGAACACGGCGGCCAGACGGATAACCTTGGGGTCGTACACCTTGCTCAGGGCCAGAACGCCGGTGTTTTCGCCATAGGTGGTGTTGGCGGGAGCGCCGAAGAGGGAGGCCAGAGTGGTGGCCAGGCCGTCACCCACCAGGGTGCGGTGCAGGCCGGGATCCTCTACGAAGTTCTTGCCCACGGTGGAGGAGATGGCACAGATATCGCCCAAGTGCTCCATCATGGTTGCCAGGGAGATGGGCATGATGGTCACAATGGAGGTAAGCAGCAGGCTGTGGTCCAGATTGCTGCCGAAGATGGACAGGGCGGTGCGGTCCCAGACGATGGGCAGGCCGATCCAGTCGGCCTCACTGACCAGAGCCACCAGGTGTTCCCGGGAGGCGGGGTCAACGATCATGGAGAACACATAGGAGCCAACCACACCCAGCAGGATGGGGATGATCTTCACCATGCCCTTGCCCCAGATGTTGCAGCAGACAACGATCAGAATGGCAACCAGAGCAACCCACCAGTTGGCGGAGCAGTTGGTCACGGCGGAGCCGGAAAGGGTCAGGCCGATGCAGATGATGATGGGGCCCGTGACAATGGGGGGGAAGTAGCGCATGACCTTTTTGGCGCCGAACTGCTTAAAGAAGAAGGCCAGAACCAGGTATACGAGACCCGCGCAGGCCACACCGAAGCAGGCATAGGGCAGGGCCTCGTCGCCGGTGCCCAGGGCGCGGATGGCATTGTAGCCGCCGATGAAGGCGAAGGAGGAGCCCAGGAAGGCGGGGATCTTCCGCCCGGTGACCAGGTGGAACAGCAGCGTGCCCAGGCCCGCAAACAGCAGGGCGTTGGCCACATCCAGACCTGTCAGCGCGGGAACCAGAACCGTTGCGCCGAACATGGCGAACAGATGCTGTACGCCCAGCAGCAGGCGCTTGGAGGTGCCCAGGGTGCTGGCGTCGTATACTGCGTCAGTGTTTTTTTCAGGTGCCATTTTTATTACATCCTTTCTCTTTTCACGAAAAGAGGGAGAAAAGACCGTTGCAAAGATTTTGCAAGTTCTTCCCTCCCTTTCTTCCGTTATATCCCGACAAGTATACTATCTGTCCCGGGAAATTGCAAGTTTTTTATGGCCGCTCTGCATCCAAAATGTGAACAGGATATGACGCCCCTTTTGTGGAAGTTGCATGACGAAGGCGCTTCGCACGCTGCAAATGCAGAAAACGAAGACGGAAATGCAATAATGCACGGCGCAGATTTAATGAATGCAAAAATGCCGTTAATGATCATGAGGACCGAAAATGGTCTAAAAGAATAGGGCATAACATTGGATTTGTAAAAAATAGGGAACAGAAGCACATAAAAACTGTTAAACATGACGAAAGAATGGAAAGAAAATTGCGAAAAATTGAATAAATAAGGGAAATGCATTGAATATGTCCGTAAACAAATGCCCTTTACAGGAAAAACGAATGCAATTTTCATCTTGCAAAAATGCAAAAACGGTAGTATAATACGGCCATGAAGTTTTTGGAGAGCCAAGAACCTACAAAAAGGAGGAAACCCGTTATGAAAATTAAGAAGCTGTTTACTCTGGCCCTGACTGCGGCCCTGACCATTTCCCTGGCAGCCTGCTCCGGCGGCGCTTCCGCAACCAAGATGACCATGGGCACCGGCGGCTCTGCCGGTACCTATTATGGCTACGGCGGTGTGCTGGGCCAATACATTAAGAATAAGGCCGGCATCGATGTGACCGTCGTGGCCACCGATGGCTCCAAGGCCAATATCCAGGGCATTGACTCCGGCGACTATCAGCTGGGCACCGTTCAGTCCGATACCATGTCCTACGCCTGGGAGGGCACCCGCTCCTTTGACTCCGGCAAGGTAGATTCCTTCCGGGTGGTTGCCGGACTGTACGCCGAGGCTGTGCAGCTGGTGACCATGGATCCCAATATCAAGTCCGCGAAAGATCTGGCGGGCAGGGCCGTTTCCATTGGCGCACCCGGCTCCGGCGTTTACTTCAACGCTATTGACGTGCTCACCGCCGCAGGGCTCACCGAGAATGACATCAAGCCCCAGTACCTGAGCTTCGCCGACTCCGCCGATGCGCTGAAGGACGGCAAGATCGATGCCGCGTTTGTGGTCGCCGGTGCTCCCACTCCTGCAATTACCGAGCTGTGCACCACCAATGATGCCTACCTGGTCCCCCTGGACGGCGATGTGGCCGATGCCATGATGGCTGCCTGCCCCTTCTACACCACCTATGTCATCCCTGCCGGGACCTACCCCGGGCAGGATGCGGATGTGACCACCGTCACCGTCAAGGCAACTCTGATCGTCTCCGCCTCCGCCTCTGAGGAGGATGTCTACAACCTGACCAAGGCCATCTTCGACAATGCCGCCGACATTGCCAAGGAAAACGGCAAGGGCGCAGAGCTGAGCCTGGACAATGCCACCTCCGGCATGACCGCCCCCTTCCACAAGGGCGCAGCCAAGTATTTCGCCGAGCAGGGCATTACCGTAGACGCGCAGTAAGAAAACCGGGGGCTCCCCTTCCAGGGGAGCCCAAGTTAAGCAGGGAACGCCGAAGAAAGCGCCCTTTGGGCCTTTTCTTCAGCGCTTCCGATTTCCTGTAAGGAGGTTATCTCTATGAGCCTGTTCAAGAAGAAAAAAGCAGAGGAGCCCATGGATCTGGACTCCGTTATGAAGAAGTATGACCGGGAATCCAATGTCCGCATCTGGGAGGGAAAGCCCCGGATCGCCGTGAATGTGATTCTTGCGATTTTTTCCCTCTTCTGCCTGTATGTGACCCTGTTCGCCAGCTGGCTGGAGGAGCTGCGGCTGACCACCTTCGTGGCCTGGATCGTCTTCCTGGGTTACCTGGTGTTCCCGGCAAGGAAGACCCACCAGCGGGTGAATCACATCCCCTGGTATGACATTCTGCTGATGGTTGTCGGTACCGGCGCATTCCTGTATTATGCCTTTAACGCCAAGGCCATTATCCAGCAGGGCAGCCATTTCGAGGATTACCAGATCGTCATCGGCATCATCGGCGTTCTGGCTCTGGCAGAGGTGTGCCGCAGAAGCGTTGGCCTGCCCATCCTCATTGTGGCCGGGTGCTTCCTGGCGTATGCCCTGACCGTGGGTCTGTCCAACCCCTCTCTCTGGGGCAAGCTGAACTATACCATCCGGTATCTGTTCTACGGGAAGGAGGGCGTTCTCTCCACGCCCATCAATGTCTGCTCCAAGTTTATTGTGGTGTTTATCGTCTTTGGCGCATTTTTGGAGCGCACCGGTATTGCGGATTATTTCATCCAGGTTGCCAATGGGCTGGTTGGCCGGTTCTCCGGCGGTCCTGCCAAGGTTGCCGTGGTGGCCAGCGCTCTGGAGGGCGTTGTCTCCGGATCTTCCGTGGCCAATACCGTGGGCTCTGGAGCCGTAACCATTCCGCTGATGAAAAAGGCGGGCTACAAGCCGGAGTTTGCCGGAGCTGCGGAAGCCGCCGCCTCTACCGGCGGACAGATCATGCCCCCCATCATGGGTGCTGCCGCCTTCCTGATGGCGGACTATGTCCAGCTCCCCTACGGTCAGATCGCACTGAAGGCGGTACTGCCCGCACTGCTGTACTTTGCCGGTATTTTCATCTCCGTCCACCTGGAGGCCAAAAAGGTTGGGCTGAAGGGCTTGCCTAAGGAAGAATTGCCGAAGCTGAAGCCTCTGCTGAAAAAGAGCTATCTGCTGCTGCCTCTGGTTTTGCTGATCTACCTGGTCAGCACCAGCCAGAAGAGCATCCAGTATGCCGCCGCCCTCTCCATCGTGGCCTGCATCGTCGTCACCCTTTTCAGCCGGGAGACCCGGATCACCCCCATGCGCCTCCTGGAGGCTCTGGCCGCCGGAGGACAGGGCTCCATCACTGTGGCTGCCGCATGCGGCATTGCCGGCATCATTGCCGGTACCATTACCATGACAGGTCTGGCCAATGTGATCATCAACGGTATTGTGGTCCTGGCCGGTGACAGCGTACTCATTGCCCTGTTCCTGACCATGATCTGCTGCATCGTCCTGGGTATGGGCGTGCCCACCACCGCCACCTACTGCATCATGGCCGCCACCTGCGCCCCCATCCTGGTTCGGATGGGTGTGCCAATGGTTGCCGCCCACTTCTTTGTGTTCTACTTCGGCATTGTGGCTGACCTGACGCCTCCTGTGGCTCTGGCTGCCTATGCCGGTGCCGCCATTGCCCAGGCCAACCCCATGAAGACGGCGCTCCAGGCCACCAAGCTTGCCATCGGCGCTTTTATCGTGCCCTATGCCTTTGCCCTGAGCCCCTCCATGCTGCTTATCGACACCACGGTCCTGGACGTGGGGCTCATTGTGATCACTTCTCTGATCGGCATTGCCTCCGTCTCTGCTGCCATGGAAGGCTACCTGGTTGGAAACCTGAACTGGTTCCGCAGACTCCTGGCTCTGGTTGGCGGCCTGATGATGATCTACCCCGGCACGAGAACCGATATCATCGGCCTGGCTCTGTCCGGCCTGGTGGTTGCTCTGTGCCTGCTGGATAAGAAAAAGAAGACAGCCCTAAAAGGAGAAATGGCCTGATAAGGCTAAGAGGGGTCCTGCGATTTTGCGGGGCCCCGTTTTTTGTAGACCGATGCCCGCATCGGCCCCTACGAGAGGCGGGGAGATTTTTACCATAACAAATATTTAACAATCCCATCCCCCTCTTTTCGGAAATCTCTCTTGCTTTTTTGCGGCAGATTGGCTATACTATATCCAGCGAAATTCGACCCTGTCCGTCTTTGCTTTAGGCGGCGTGATTTACGAAACGGAGGAATTTGTAATGAAAACCCTGAATGCCATCGTAAAGGTTCTGACGGCTCTGGCTGCCGTGGCCGGTGCGGTTTATCTGGTTGCGGCCTATGGGGATAAGATCGTGGCCTGGGCCAAGCGCGTGATTGGCTGCTGCCCCTGGGACGAGGGAATGGAGGAGCCCGCAGAGGAAGCTCCCGCTGCCCCCGAGGCCCCCGCAGAGGAAGCTCCTGCTGCCGAAGAGCCCAAGGCTGAGGAGCCCGCAGAGGCCTCCGAGGTCCATGAGCCCGCTGCAGAATCCAACGAGCCCATTGCCGACGAGGGTGACTTCGAAGGCTGATATTGCGTGACCGAAACCGGCGATCTTGCCCAGATCGCCGGTTTTCCTTATAAAATTATACAAAAAAAGTTATAGGCGGATTTCGCCATTTTTATTGCAGATTCGGCAAAAAATCCTTGAAAAATTTGGCAGTCTGTGCTAGAATGACCTATGAAAACACTATGACAATGGAAGCAGAAGGAATATACAAAAAGTATGATTCCAAATTGCAAAACTGCGTGGTGGCAGAAACCGTAGAGGCTCTGAAGAAATCGGCAGCAGCCGCCGACGGTTTGTTCAGAGTTTCTACAACCGTAAAGAAAGGGGCTTTACCTGTGGCATATATGCGATTGGGTGACCTGCTGATCTCGGCAGGTGTCATCCGTCCGGAGCAGCTGAACGATGCCCTGGCCATTCAGAAGAAGACCAGAGAGCGCTTGGGCGACGTGCTCATCAATAACGGCATCATTACAGAGCAGCAGCTCATTGAGGCGCTGCAAATGCAGCTTGGCGTGGACTTTGTGGATCTGACCGCCGTGTCCATCCCCCTGGAGCTGGCCCGGTTCGTGCCCCGGTCCATTGCAAAGAAGTATTGCGTCGTCCCCGTGAAGCTCCAGAAGGACGAGCTGTATGTGGCTATGAGCGACCCCCTGAACTTTGAAGCCCAGGAGGAGGTCAAGTCCGCCTCTCACAAGCAGGTGGTGCCCATGATCGCCACCCGCCGGGCCGTGGAGCAGGCCATTGCCACCCTCTATGGCAACGAGGGCACTGCCCGGGCCATTGAGGAGATGAAGCGGGAGGCCGGTTCTAATCAGGCGGATATCGTTCCCGTGCAGATGTCCAAGGCCGTGGACAACGGCGCTGCCGAAGCCCCCACCATCCGCTTTGTCAATTCCGTCATCGAGCGGGCCATTACCGAGCGCGCTTCCGATATCCATCTGGAGCCCCAGGAGGGGGAGATGGTGGTGCGGATGCGCATCGACGGCGTGCTGCGCCGGATCTTTACCGTCCCCGCCAATTTGCAGGCAACGGTCATCGCCCGATTGAAAATTATGGGCGGCATGAACATTGCCGAGCGGAAGATCCCCCAGGACGGCCGGGCCATGGTCACCGCCAAGGATAAGGAAATCGACCTGCGTATTTCCTCCATCCCCACCATTTACGGCGAGAAGATCGTTCTGCGTCTGCTGGACAAGTCCTCCGGCCATATCAACCGGAAGACCATCGGTCTGGAAGGGGAGGACGAGAAGAAATATGACCGCCTGCTGAAAAACAGCTCCGGCGTCATCCTGATCGTGGGCCCCACCGGTTCCGGTAAGTCCACCACCATGTGCGCCATGATCCAGGAGCTGTGCAACGAGCAGACCAACATCATGACCCTGGAAGACCCTGTGGAATACAATATCCCCGGCGCCAACCAGTGCCAGATCAATGAGAAAACCGGCATGACCTTTGCCGCCGGTCTGCGCTCCATTCTGCGGCAGGACCCGGATGTCATCTCCGTCGGTGAGATTCGGGACGGCGAGACGGCCTCCATTGCCGTCCGGGCCGCCATTACGGGCCACCTGGTCATTTCTACCCTGCATACCAACGACGCCGTCTCCACCATCAGCCGCTTGGTGGATATCGGCGTGGAGCCCTATATGATTTCCAGCGCCCTGCGGGGCGTGGTGTCCCAGCGTCTGGTCCGGAAAATCTGCCCCCAGTGCCGCAAGGCCTATACCCCCACGGAAGAGGAGAAGCGCATGGTGGGCATTGCCGAAAATGAGGACGTGACCTTCTATAAGGGCGAGGGCTGCCAGGAGTGCGGCCGCACGGGCTACCGTGGCCGCCGGGGCGTGTTTGAAATTCTGACCCTGGATGCCGCTCTGCGCCGGGAGGTTGCGAACAATGCCTCCAGCGAGGAGCTGACCAAGACCGCCCTGGAAAACGGCTTCGTCACCATGAAGGACAATTGCCGCCGCCTGGTTCTGGAGGGCGTTACTACCGTGGCCGAGGCCGCCAAGGCAATCAACTCCGCCGCAGAGTAATTTGGAGAACGAACAATGACCGATTTAAACACCCTCATCGCCATGGCCAAGGAGCTGAATGCTTCGGATGTGCATATTGTCTCCGGGCTGCCGGTGCGCTGCCGGGTGGACGGGAGCATCCGGAACCTGACGGAGGAGCTCCTGACCTTTGAAGACTGCGAGAACTACGGCCGCGCCATGGCGGGCCCCCGGTTTTCGGAAATTGAAGAAATGGGCGAATTAGATCTGGCCCAGAGCTTCCCCTGCGGAGCCCGGACCAGAATCAATCTGTTCCGGCAGCAGGGCAGTCTCTCCGCCGCCATTCGTCTGCTGGCAGAGCGGATTCCGGAGCTGGAGGAGCTGAATCTGCCCCCGGTGGTGGCCTCCTTTCCGGACTATCGGTCCGGCATTGTGCTGGTCACCGGCGAGACCGGTTCCGGCAAATCCACAACTCTGGCCGCCATCCTGGACCGCATCAACCATACAAGGTGCGCCCACATCATTACCCTGGAAGACCCCATCGAATATGTGTACCACCCGGATAAATGCATCATCAACCAGCGCCAGATCGGCTCCGATACCCATAGCTATGCCGACGGCCTGCGCTCCATCCTTCGGGAAGACCCGGATGTGATCCTCATCGGTGAGATGCGGGACCTGAACACCATCGAGACGGCCCTCACCGCCGCCGAGACCGGCCACCTGGTCTTTGCCACCCTGCACACCAATTCCGCCGCCGACTCCATCGACCGTATGGTCAATGTGTTCCCCGAGGGCCAGCAGCGGCAGATAAGATTGCAGCTGTCCACCACCCTGCGGGCCGTGGTGTCCCAGCAGCTTCTGCCCCGGAAGGGCGGGCACGGCCGGGCCGCCGCCTGTGAGATCATGGTGGTCAATGCCGCCCTGAAAAATCTGATCCGGGAGGGCAAGACCCCCCAGATGGACAGCTTTATTACCATGAACAGCCAGAACGGCTCCATCCTCATGGATGCCGCCCTGCAAAAGATGGTCCGGGAGGGGACCATCACCCAGGCCGAAGCCATTCGCTATGCCCGGGACCCGGAAACCGTCCAGTCCATGCGCCGCTATTGAGGTGAATTCCAGAAATGACCACATTCAAATACAAGGGCCTGTCCCCGGACGGCCAGAAGGTCTCCGGCGTCGTCAAGGCCTATAATGAATACGAGGCCGTGACCCAGCTGCGGAGCACCTGCTCCGTCATTACCTCCATTCAGGAGGTCAAGGAAGCCAAGGGCCTGAACCGGAATCTGGGCAAGGTGAAGATCAAGGATAAGGATCTGGCCATGATCTGCTCCCAGTTCTCCATCATCCTCACCTCCGGCCTGCCCATTGTCCGCTGCGTGGAGATGGTTGCCGAGCAGGCAGCCGACAAGCAGCTGCGGGACATTCTCTATCAGGTTGCCGAGGATGTGTCCGGAGGCTATTCTCTGGCCACCAGCTTTGAAAACCACTGCCCGACCCTGCCGGTCACCTTTATTGAGACCATCCGGGCCGGTGAGGAGTCCGGCACCCTGGAGCTGTGCTTCAGCAGGCTCTATACCTATTTTGACAAATCCGCCAAGACCAAGGCAAAGGTTGCCAGCGCCCTGACCTATCCCATTATGGTCATTGTGGTTGCCATCATCGTCTTCATCATCGTCATGGTGAAGGCCGTCCCCGCCTTTACCACTGCCTTCCGGGACCTGGGCACGGACCTGCCCAGCATCACCAAGGGCATGATCGCCGTCTCGGACTTTATGATTGAAAAATGGTGGGCCATGGCCCTGATCGCCATGGCGATTGCCGCCGCCTGCGTCTTGGTCAAGCGGGACCCACGGGGCCGGGCCATGCTGGACCGGCGAAAGCTCACCAAGTCCCCCCTGAAAAAGATCCATTCCATGAACGCGGCTTCCCAGTTCGCCTCCACCATGGCCACCATGATCTCTGCGGGCCTGCCCATTGTCAAGGCTTTGGAGGTCACCGCCGGTGTGGTGACCAACGGCCAGGTGGCCGAGGCCATCCGCACCGCCCGCCAGCGGGTGGAGCAGGGCAAGGGCCTCAGCGAGGCCATGCAGGAGAGCCCCTATTTCCCCAAGCTTTTAACGGAGATGACCGGCGTCGGCGAGCAGTCCGGCAACATGGAGCAGACCCTCACCGTGGTCTCCGATTACTTTACCAATGAGGTGAGTCTCGCAACGGACCGGCTCCTGGCTGTTATGGAGCCTGCCATCACCATCGCCCTGGCCGTGGTCACCGTCATATTGCTCCTGGGTGTGTATCTGCCCATGTTCAGCCTGTACGGCAGCATCGGGTAAAAAGCTCCCCTGCAAGGGGAGCTGGCTCGCGCAGCGAGACTGAGGGGTTATACCACGGGACCCCTCCGGTCCTGCGGGCCACCTCCCCTTGCAGGGGAGGCAAGTACGGTGTTCACCGCCGGGTTTCAACCCAACTGGCGGTCTACATATAGAAACATCTTCCGCAAAGGAAGAAAGGAGAACTGATTTATCATGAAGAAGAATAATAACAAGGGCTTCACTCTGATGGAGATGCTGATCGTTGTCGCCATCATTGCCGTCCTGGTCGCCATTGCAATCCCCGTGTTCACCAACCAGCTGGAGAAGGCTCGTGAGGCTACCGACGAGGCCAACATCCGTTCCGCTTACGCTGAGGTCATGGCTTGCGCTCTGACTGATTCTGCTAATGGCACCAACGGTGTTGTTAGAGCAGACGATACTACTGATGGTTCCGTGACTTGGAGCAAGACTGTTGTTGCTACTCAGAAGCAGGCAAAATGGGAGAGCGGCGATACTGTCGAAATCGCTGGCAGGCCGGTCTCTGCCACTGTTGCAAATGCTGATAAGTCCAATGGATGGAAGATCAGCTATAAGGATTCTACTGCTGAAACCAAGATTGAAGTTGTATCCAACATCGGCCAATAATAAGTTCTTACAAGATCAAGCATTCCGCTCCCCGTCTCCGGTATACAGTTGACGGGGAGCACACCCCCTGATTCAACCCGTTTCCAGGCGGACACTGTTGGGTTGGCAGTGCCCACCTGGAAGGGGGCCAGGGGAACCCGCCCCGTATCCCAAAAATTCGGAAATGCGGTGTCCAGTATTCCCTGAATGGCGGCCTCCTTATTACGAAGGCCGGCGGCGCTGCCGGCGCCGGCAGCTGACCGAATGCACACAAACAAAAAGAGAGGAAGTCTTTGCATATGCTCTATGCTGCCCCTGTGATAACCGTATACTGTGTGGTTCTGGCGGTGATTCTGGGCGCCTGCATGGGCTCCTTCCTGAACTGCTGGGCCTGGCGCATCGTCCACGGCGAGTCCGTTGCAAAGGGCCGCTCCCATTGCGATGCCTGCGGCCATGCGCTCGCCTTCCGGGACCTGGTCCCCGTGGTGAGCTACCTTGCCTCCCATGGCAAGTGCCGCTATTGCGGCAAGAGGCTGGGGGTTCGTCATCTCGCTGCGGAACTTTCCACTGCCGCCGTCTATGCGGCGATTCTCCTGAAATATGATATTTCGCTCCAAACCCTCGAATATATTCTCTTTGCCAGCCTGCTCTTAGGCTGCGCATTCGCGGATTTGGAGGGGTATATGATTCCGGACCGGTTTATCCTTGCGGGGATAATTCTGCGTCCGGTCTTCCTGCTATTAGGGCAGGAACCGAACTCTGCATGGATTAACAGTATTCTTGGCGGAGCCTGCGTGGCAGGTGCCCTGCTGCTCGTCGTCCTGGTCTATGAGAAGCTCCGCAAGGTAGAGGCCATGGGCGGGGGAGACATCAAGCTCCTCTTTGTCACCGGGCTGTATCTGGGCTGGCAGCTGAACATCCTCTGTCTGTTCCTCGCCTGCATCCTGGGCATCCTCTTCGGCCTCATCGCCAACCGCAAAAAGGATTCCCAGACCCTCTTCCCCTGGGGCCCCGCCATCACCGCCGCCGCCATCGTAACCCTCCTGGCCGGTCAACCCCTGCTGGAGGCGTACCTCTCCCTCCTGTAAAAAGCTTCCCCTCCGGGGAAGCTGGCTCGGCGCAGCCGAGACTGATGAGGGGCGTAATGAGCGGGAGCGGTAGGAAATACCAACCGCTCTATCGTCCAAGGCCCCTCATCCATAAAATATGGTATAGTTGCCACAGGCAGCTATAGCAGATTAGATTCGCTGCGCGACGCACCGCCGCTGCGGCGGTTAACCTTCCCCGGAGGGGAAGGTTAAAGAAAGGAGAGATTACATATGCAGCTTCCGCGTTCGCCGGAACTCCGTGCAAATGCACAATCTCTCCGAAAAGAAATGACGCCGCAGGAAAGAAAGCTATGGTTTCAGCTTCTGCGCCGGTTGAATGTATGCGTAAACCGACAAAAGGTCATTGGCTATTACATTGCTGACTTTTATTGTCATTCAGCCCAAACAGTGATTGAGTTGGATGGTTCTCAGCATTTTGAAGATGCCGGAGAAGCGTATGACAGGCAGCGAGATGCCTATCTGCGAGAGCTGGGGCTGATGGTTTTGAGATACAGTAACCGAGATATGGCAGAAAACTTCCGAGGGGTTTGCCTGGACATATTGAAGAACCTTAGCATGAGGGCTGGATATGAGGTGCGAGTAGTGAAATGAAAAACCCAAAAAGCTCCCCCTCCGGGGGAGCTGGCTCGCGATAGCGAGACTGAGGAGGGGCAAAATGAGCGAGAGTGGCAGCCGCAGGGGCGTGGATTGAAACGCTTTTTCCACAGCTCACTCGCGCAAGGCCCCTCATCCACCGCTGCGGCGGTCCCCCTTCCCCGTGGGGGAAGGTTAAAAAGCTTCCCCTCCGGGGGAGCTGGCTCGCGATAGCGAGACTGAGGAGGGGCGTTACGGGCGAGAGCAGTAAGGAAAAGACGCGCGTCTCACGAACCGCTCACTTACGCAAGGCCCCTCATCCATAAAATATGGTATAGCTGCCACAGGCAGCTATAGCAGATTAGATTCGCTGCGCGACGCACCGCCGCTGCGGCGGTCCCCCTTCCCCGTAGGGGAAGGTTAGAGAGGAGTATTCAGGAGGTATTTACCATGCCCAACAACATAACATCATTTGATATCGGCGAATCCCAGGTGAAGGTTGTTACCCTTTCCGGGGGGAGCGTGAAGAAGACGGTGGCGCTGGAGCTGCCGGACAATGTGGTGTCCGGAGGGACGGTGCTGTCTATGGACGCGCTGGCGGATTTTCTGAAAGAGAAGCTGCGCGCTTCCGGGCCCATCAAGAAGGACGCGGCGGTGATCCTGCCGGACAGCCTGGTGTTCTGCCGGAACATTACCGTGCCGCCTATGACCGACGCCCAGCTGAACTACAACCTGCCCTTCGAGTTCAAGGACTACCTGAACCAGGAGAAGAGCCGCTATTACTTTGACTACGCGGTCCAGGGCACGGAGAAGGACGAGTCCGGCGAGACGACCGGCCTGCGGCTTTTCGCCTGCGCTACTTTGAAAAAGACCGTCGAGGATTACCGGGCCATGTTCTACCGGGCGGGCTACAAGCTGAAGCTGGCCCTGCCCGAGGAGGCGGCCTTCGGCAACCTGGCGGCTCTCCACGCAAAGAATGCTCCCGGGGACGAGGACCTGTGCATTGTGGACATCGGCCATAAGGGTATCCGGATGTTCATCTACCGGGACGGCCACTTCCGCACCCACCGGGCCGTGGACCTGGGCCTCTGGGATTTGGAGCAGCAGCTTGCCTCCGAGCGGGGTGTTGACCCCCATATGGCCCATACCCATCTGCTGACGGACTACGAAAGCGCCCTGACCCAGGACAGCACCCTGGAGCTCTTCAACCGCATGGCCGTGGAGATCATGAAGGCCGTGAACTTCTATAATTACAACAACCGGGAGCAGTCCCTGCGCTCCGTCTATCTCTGCGGCGGCGGCGCGGCCATCGCCCCCCTGCGGGAGACCGTCTCCCGGGTGACGGACCTGGAGCTGAAGGACATCGGCACGCTCATCCCCGGCGATGTGGAAACGCCCTGGCTCTTTGCCCGGGCTGCGGGCTGCGGCCTGTAAGAATTCAAGGAGGCACTTGCTATGAGCACAGCAGTTAAAACGAACAAGGCTTCCAATGCCATGAAGCTGCCCACCAAAACAAGAATTAACCTGGCCAAACGGGAATCCCGGAAGAAGGATATGATCACCCTGGGCGTCGGCATTGTGCTGATCGCCGGGCTGTCCGCCGCCGTGGCCAAATTCGCGGTCATCGACCAGCTGGACAGGCTCTCCCAGGCGGAAGGGGCCTACAATGCGGTGCATGTGCAGTATGTGGCCATGCAGCAGGCGGTTGCGGACTATCCCAATGTGGAGGAGCGCTACCGCACCTATTCCCGCAGCTGGATGCTCTCCGGGGACACCAACGGCCTGGCCCGGGTGGACCGGGCAGATGTGCTGGACCTGGTGGAGGCGCGGCTGCTGCCCTATGGGCGCATCAATACCCTGTCCCTGCGGGACAGCGTCATGGTGGTGTCCATGTCCGGCATGAACCTGAGCCAGATCTCCGCCATGTTTGAGCGGCTGCAAACCGAGAAAATCGTCGCCTCCGCATCCCTGAACATGGCTTCTACCGAGGAAAAGGACGACCCCAACGCCCTCCTGGACTTCACCATCACCATTGCCCTGCAGCCGGAACAGGAGGAAGTAAAATGAATCGTGCATTTACAACCCGGGAAAAGGTCCTGCTGGTGATCCTGGCAGTGCTGATCATCGGCATCGGCTATTTCAAGCTCCTGCTGGAGCCCATCAATACAAGCATTGAAAACTACCGGAACATGACGGCGTCGGAGCAGGACGAGATCCTGGTCAATACCGCCCTGCTGCAAAAGAAGAAGCAGATGGAGACGGAGCTGGAGGAGCTCTTCGCGAGCGGCGACCCCACCCCCATCCCGGTCTATGACAATTCCGGCAATCTGCTGGTGGAGCTCCATCGCATTCTGGACAAGTCCCTGGACTACAGCCTGAATTTCAGCGGCGTGAGCACCATGGATGTGGAGTACCTGGTCCGCCGCCCCGTGAGCCTGACCTTCCAGGCCCCCACCTATGCCCAGGCCCGGGCCATTATCAACGAGCTCCACGACAGCGACAATGTGAACTGCATCTCGGACCTGTCCATGCAGATCAACAACGGAAACCTGGACTACACCAACGAGATCATCCACTGGGATGAGGACGATGACAGCGACTACTATATCACCGTCTCCCTGGTCATCACCTATTACGAGCGGATCGTCCAGTAAAGCATTTTCCCCATGGAGGATTGGAACATGAAGCAGGTATATGATTGCTTGCCGAAGAACAGAAAAAACAAGGGCTTTACCCTGACGGAGATCCTGGTGACCGTGGCCATTCTGGTGATTCTGATGAGTCTGGCCACGGTGAGCTTTGTGGCGCTGCGCAGGAATCTGCGGCAGAAGGAGCTGGATGCCAAGGCGGAGATCATCTATGCCGCGGCCCAGAACCGCATGGCAGAGCTGCGGGCCGCGGGCTACGGTGATTCCTTCGCCCTGGATGCGGACCGGGGCGTTGCCAAGCTGTCCATTCCCCCCTGCGACATCCAGGAGGATGCCGAGCAGGAGACCCCTACCTTCTATTATGTAAAGGCCCTGGACAAGACCACCCAGTCTAGCGCGGCCAGACTGCTGCTGACGGAGACCGCCGTGGACCGGGACCTGTGGGGCAGCCAGTGGATCATTGAGTACAATGCGGACACGGGCCTTGTGTACGCCGTGTTCTATTCGGAGGAGAAGACCGGCAGCAGCTACCTGACCGACAGCTTTTACGGCAGCGAGGACTACCGGGACAATATGCGCATCCGCAGCAACCGTCTCTCCGACGGGGCCCGCATCGGCTACTACGGCGGCGACCTGACCCGCATCAACGGCACCTATCTGCTGCACCCCACCATTGAGATCGTGAACAATGAGAAGCTGACGGCGAAGTTCAGCTGCGTGAGCCCGGACCTGGGCAACGGCTTCACCCCCCGCCTGACCTTCCGGGTGACCATTGCGGACAAGAAGGACCCCACCAAGAAGGTCACCAGGACGCTGAGCACCACCGCCGCAGGCAACGGCCTGTATACGGCGGACATGATCCTGGACAGCCTGGAGGACACGGGCAAGAAGTTCTCCCAGCAGTTCCCGGACCTGGTCCCCGGCAACAACATTGCGGTGACCCTCAGCGTCACCGCGGATGACTCCCGGGTGGACAAGGCGAATTACACCGTCTATACCAACAGCCTCTTTGCCTACGAAAAGGGCGGCAGCGAGACCGTCGCCCGGATCGCCTACCGGCGGCACCTGCAAAATCTGGACACCGTCACTTCTAACGTAGACCCCAAGGTCACCTCGGCCATTCTGCTGAACGACCTGTCCTATAAGGACCCCGCGGGGGGCTACTATAGCTTCAAGCCCATTACCAACGAATATCTGCAGAGCTTCAGCGGCAGGGACAACAGCACGGAAAGCGGCGTTTTCAGCATCAAGGATATGTATATCCGCACTACGGACTATGGCGGCCTGTTCGCCAAGTACAATGGCGAGGTTAAGGACCTGGTCATGTCCAATACCCGTGTGGCCTCCGGTACCGGCTATGCCGGTGCGCTGATCGGCTGGGTGGACGGCAAAACGAAGCTGGAAAACGTCCGGGTCTACCTGTCGGACCTGTCCGTCACCAAGTATAAGACCGCCAAGGAGGTCCCGGGCTACATCAACGGCACCTATGCCGGCGGCATGGTTGGCCTGGTGGACACCGGCACGGATTTGGAGGTCATCTCCAGCGCCTCCGCAACCACGGTTGCGGCCGCCAATGCCGCAGGCGGCCTGGTTGGCCTGGTTCGGGGCACCCTGAATGTGAAAACCGCCTATACGGACTGCTACCTGAATTCCCGCCGCACCGGCGGCCTGGTTGGCGCTGCCCCCGTTGGCCGCATCTATGCCACGGGCTTCTATACCGCGGGCTATCAGGTGGCCACCACCCAGGCTGCGGGCATCCTGCCCGGAGCGCTGAAAGAGGGCTCCTTTCACTATGGCTACACCGCCGTCAGCTATACCGTCCCCGCCGGTGGCTCCATCTATACCACCGCCGGAAACGGCAGCGTGAACAGGGTGTATACCACCACCAGAAATGCCCTGGGGGAGAGCAGCCCCGCAGTTCTCTATGATATCCCCGGCACCGGCAGCGTCACCTCCAAGGAGCTGTCCTCTGCCGAATTCGCGAATTCCCTTTCCTATGCATTCCGGTTCCAGGTGGGCGGCGATACGACCCCCTACAACCTGCTGGACCAGGGCCTGACCACCTATCCCTATCCCATGCTCAAGAACATTCCCCACTATGGCGACTGGGAGGAGAACGCCGAGGGCTGGAACTTCGTCTATTTCGAAGAGTATGCCGACGGCACCTACGGCGTCTACGGCTCCGGCCTGAGACTCAGCACCGATAAGTCCATTGTGGGCGATGGTTACGGCTTGCTGCTGGCGGAAATGCCGAATGGATATTGGCAGTTCAAGGCGACGTATACGGACAGAAGCAGTAATACAAGAAACCTATGGTACACACTGACCGATCATGATGACAGAATCAAAACGGTCACAGCAGAAAATGGAGCAAAATACTACTTGCTTCCGATGACGATTTGGACAGACGGCGCAGCCAACAAACTGATGCAGGACAGCATCAGCAGGGAAAAGCAGAGCTTCTATTCCAAAATCCAGATCAGTTATGATCCTGCCAATAATTATGGCGTGGACATTACGCCCAAAACCTACTGGTTCAACCCCTATTTCGCCAAAACGGTGGTTAGAAATGAACAGATGCCTGCCAACCCCGGCACCGTCTCTATCCGGGATGCCCGGCACCTGTACAGCCTCAGCGACTACTATTCGGCGGAGAATAATACGGTCAACGCGGGCCGCCACGACCTGCCGGACCTGCTGACCAATACCGCCGACAAGACCTATACCTTCCTGCAGGAGCGGACCGTTGACTTTGATGCCAATTATAAGTGGGGCACCTACTATGACGGTAAGAAGCAGCCCACCGCTTTTGCACCCATCGGCAGCGACACACGCCCCTTCAATGCGGCCTTCAACGGCCAGAGCCTCCAGGTGCGCAATGCGGACATCCTGTCCAAAAGCCTGTATACCGGCTTCTTTGGCTATGTGGGCTCCGAGGGCGATGTGGAGAACCTGCTCCTGGTGGGCAGCACCGGCAATACCTATGGCTGCATCGAGTATGCGTCCAGCGGCGTGCGGGATGTCAACGGCACCACCATCAGCAGCAGCCTGGATGTTCTGCGCCAGGGCGCTGTGGCAGGCTATAACGAGGGCGTTGTTTACAACTGCGCCGCCGCAGGCTACAGCTTCCAGGTCACCGGCTACAGCCGAAGCACCATGCATGTGGGCGGCCTGGTTGGCGTGAATGCCGGTATCGTCCAGGCCTCCAGCGCCGATACCCCCACGGTGACCCTGCGCTTCAACAGCTCCACCGGCTATGTGGGCGGCCTGGTCGGCTTCAATACCCCCACCGGCGCGGTTGCCCAGAGCTATGCCTTCGGCACCGTGACCGTTGTGGAGAGCAAGCGGGCCACGGCAAACGTGGCCGGTCTGGTTGCCAACAACCGGGGCAGCGTTACGGACTGCTATTGCGGCGTGGCCTTCACCGTCTCCGGCGATACCGCCGTTTACGGCTTCGCCCCCCAGGGCGGCACCGTGAACCGGGGCTATTATCTGGACGGCGGTACCTACAGCTATGCCAACAAGCTCTACAGCTTCAATATTTCCAACAGCGGCCATACGGATGCCGAGGGTGAGGCCATCACCGCCGAGCAGCTCCAGGCCATGGCCATTACGGACTTTGGTGCTGTGGACCAGGCCCATACCCTGCTGCACCCCCAGACCGAGACCCAGACCTTCAGCTACAGCTCGGCCGTCCGGGATTCCTCCGGGACCCCCGTGCACCTGGGCAACTGGCCCAACCACGAGAAGAACCTGGGCTCCGTCGGCATCTTCTATTGGGAGCTGGAGGAGGGCGGCTCCAACCCCGGCTACCACCTGAGCTATGTGGGCTACGACGGAACCAGCGTCCTCCGGGACAACACCCTCTGCACCGCCCACGACGACGGCGGCATCATCACCGCCTATGGCTACGGCTATTTTCTGAAGGGCGACGGCATTGTGAACCCGGATATCTCCGACGTCCGCTTCGTTTACAATAAAGACTATTGGAATATCCCCGAGGGCGCCGTCAACGACACCGCAGCCGAAAACCTCCACGCCCAGATGCCCCAGTACGTCTTCAAGGCCTTCCAGACGGGGAGCAGCAAGGATGGGAAGATGTATCTCCAGTCCGCAGCTACGAACGGGACCTGGACGCTGCACTATAACAGCACGGACTATGAATTCAGCCTGACTCCTTTCTTCGCCAACGCCATGAGCCTGAACAAAGTGGGCACCAGGACAATTCCCCATTCGGAGCCCGGCAGCTCCAACGCCGCGAACGTGCGCTACGAGGTCCGCTCCATTGCCCAGCTGCAAAACATCAACTGGAACTATGGCACGAAGACGAATACCTATGCGCTGTCCAGAACGGTGAAGTCCGGCGATCCCAATTGGAACAGATTCCCCTATCTGTCTGCTTTTGCGTATACGGATACTTCTGTTACGGTTAAGAATCTATACTGGGTTCAGTCCCATGATTTGGACTCCTATCTGGAAAAAGGGGCTGTTTACACGGCCCAGGGCGGCGGACTGTTTACCCCCATCGGTAGTATGTATGATATGAAGGACGGCGAAACCGGTGCCGCATTCTCGTCCGCTGAGTCGAGTCCTTATGCGGCTGTGTTTACTTCTTCTTATAATGGACAGGCTTATACCATTAAGAATGTGGAAATTCAGAGCACGGCTCAGATGATTGGTCTTTTCGGCTTGACCAGTGGTGCAAAGCTGAGAAACATTATCATGTATTCCACGAGAGGAAACACCGTAACCAATTTGCCTACCGGTGAAAACTGGTACTGCGTGGGCGGCCTGGTGGGCCTGGCGGGAAGCCGGGATGATGACAGTAGCGTATTTGAAAACTGTACGGTATCCGGCTATAAAATCATCGACAAGCGGTCTCGGGACTATAAGTATGGCGAACAGACTTATGCAAACTATGCTTCCAATCCCTATGGCCCAGGCTGGGGCGGCGGCTGCGTTGGCGGTATGGTCGGTGCAACCAATATGGACATCCGGAATTGTACAGCAGTTACGGATATTACGCTGGATATCGGCTACTGCATTGGCTATTGCAACCTGCGTGTGGGCGGTTTGGCCGGTGTTTGCCGCGGCAGTGTGGATGCCTGTTATGTAGGAGGCTCCATTGTCAGCCCCGATAAACCGGAAGCTGTTCGGAATGCAGGCAATTTTGCAGGGCGTACATCTATCTGGGTTGGAGGCATTGTAGGCGGCATTGTCATGCGCGATCAGGGCAGTCTCATGAAGCTTCTTGGCAGCGTAACAAAAGCCGTGGTTGTTAAAAACAGCTATTCTTTTGTGGATGTTCCAGCATGGAGCCAGTTGGCCTGGGTTATGGGAACCTACAGCATAGCCTCCAATGGTGAGATGCAGATGAGCTTCAAACTGGTTACGAACTCTTCTATCACCATAGAGAACTGCTATACATACGAAGAAACGGCAAAGAAATCAGAAGATTGGAAACGCTACGAAAAGACGAAAAACTGGACGACCAATAACAGAATCACATGGTCCAAGTGGAACATGAACGCATGGGAGGCTCCGAACGGTCAGTGGGATAATGATCGCCGTGACGACAATCGAGCAATATGGTATCAGAACGATCGCAGCCCATACATGAACTTCGGCGACCTTTCCAATGGTACATTGCTGAATCTGCTGAATCGGTATTACGCCAAGGGCCAGGAACGCTTCCATACGGTGACGACCTCCGAAAACGGCTTTGCCATCAACGGCAAGTACAGCTTCCCGGGCAATGAGCAGCTGCTGAACGGTTTGAACTATCCCTTCCCGACAGTTTTGACCCAGACCAACTCCTTCGGCAAAACGGTCAACGTCCACTATGGCAGCTGGCCTATGCTGGGCCTCTACTGGGTGGAAAACGAGGGGACCATTGACCTCTTCAAGGACCTGCCCCAGACCAAGGCAGCCGCGGCGGCTTTGACCGACGGGGCGGATTCCGAGGAGCAGCAGGAAGCCCAGGAGAATACGGAAGCATCGCCCCAGGCGGCCCAGGAGAATGCGGAAGCATTGTCCCAGCCGGTGCAGGAGAACGCGGAAGTCCCGGGCGAAACAGCCCAGGAGAACACGGAAGTCCCGGGCGAAGCAGCCCAGGAGAACGCGGAAGCACCGGCTAACGCAGCCCAGGAGAATACCCAGACCCCGGACAAGACGGCCCGGGAGAATGCGGAAGCTTCCCCCCAGGCGGTTGGCCCCAATGAGGCCTCCGAGGTCTTCCGGCTGCGGCTTGTGCCCCCGGCGGGCTCGAATGTCACGCACAGCGCGCAGAAGATTTCCTTTAGCTATTATGCCGAGGACGGCGCCCAGCTGCTCAACCAGACCAGGGCGGCGGCGATCGTGGACTCCCGGACGGCGTATGATTCCACATACACCACAGATGTTACCGTAAAGGCCCAGGCCCCCGGTACCGTGATCATCCGCGCGTCCTATGCCTATGGCGGGACGACCTACACGGCGGACCTGACCGTCACCGTGACCATGGACCTGAAGCTGGTCATTGAGCAGACCGCGCTGGAAGTCTATGAGGGCGATACCGTTACCGCCGGTGTGCACTTTACGGATGCAAAGGGCACCCTGGTGGAGCCTTCCAGGGAGCTGCTCACCTGGAGAGACCAGATCCAGGGCACCGGCACGGCCAAATGGTCCGTGGCGGAGGACCCGGAGAATGCGGGCAAGTTCCTGCTGACCGTGGAGGGCGTCCATGCGGGCACCCTCAGCGGCCCCCAGTCCGTGGTTCGTGTGGAATATAAGCCGGATGCCAATTCCGAGAGCAGCGTTACCGCAACGGCCCAGTTCACCGTCACCGTTAAGCCCAGCATCATCCTGGGCCTGGGCGACGGAACGGACTTCAGCCAGGTCAGCGTCCCCCATACCCCTGTGGATGGGCAGGTGGAGGGCAAGGACCCCGCCGAGGACCAGCAGCCCCCGAAGCTTGCGGACGTGCCGCTGTACCTCTATTCCACCGTGGATTACGCAAATCTGGGCAACTTCCGCCTGGACAGCGTCTACCTGACCATTGACGGCAGCCGCTGCCAGCTGCCCCCATGGACGCCCCAGCTGCTCCGGACCGCCGGAGAAGACACCCCGCAGGCCCAGGAAGAGGGCAGCGCCGACGGCATTGCCGTGGAAAGCGACACCCAGCCCATTGAAGCCCAGGCCCTGCCTGAGGGAACCTATTATGCAAACGGGGACTATGTCCTCACCGTTGGGGCCATTCAGGATACCGCCGGGAACGCCCAGTACCGGCAGCTGACCTTGACGAAGAAGGACGGCACCGCCCCGGACAAGCAATGGACCCTGGAGCTGACCCTGAGCCGCCTGAACAACGACGGCACGGATTCCCTGGGCAGCTATTACCTGATCTACCGGCGGCCCAATATGGTCCGGTTCTTCGCACCGGGTGCCGACGTGACCACCGCTGCCCCGCTGAAGGAGCTCCGGGTGGTGCAGGATGCCTCCTTCACGGAGGAGGAGCTGAATTCCCTGAATGCCGAGCTGCGGCAGATGGTCACGGACGAGGCCGGGACGGGCCACTACTGGCTGTGGACCGTGACGGGCAACGTCACCGGAAATCGAAATGTCCTGCCGGACAAGACCCCCATTTCCTACAGCATCGCCTACGACGGCAATTTCGAAGGCTGGCAGGAGAGCGGCGAGATCCCCAGGACCAACCTGACCTATGGAGAACCGGTGTCCGGCCTGGCGCAGTCCACCTGGACCCGGACGGGCTACCATTTCGTGAGCTGGTATCTCAGCGACGGAACGGACACGGACAAGACGGCCCAGGTGGTTGACGGTAAGCTCCTGCTGGGCGGCGAGGAATTCATCCCCACCGAGCCCGGCCAGGTATTGACCCTCAGCGCCCGCTGGAAGGTCAATACCTACCGCATCGCCTTTGACGGCGTGGGCAGCACCGATTCGCTGCCCACCTGCAATGAGACCTTCACCTTCGGGACCCAGTCGAACTATGTCATGCCCCAGGGAATCACCCGGGAAGGCTTCAACTTTAAGGGCTGGCGCGTAAGCGAAAGCCTGGTCCTCCAGCCCGGGGCCCCCTGGCCCGCCGACTTCCCGGCGGAGAACGGCAGCACCGTAACCGTTTGGGCGGAATGGGAGCAGATCCAGCAGTCCGATGAGCTCCAGGAGGACGCTCCCGTCCTCCTGCCCCCCAGCGGGGGAGGAAACTTTGCCCCCACGCCCTCGGAGCCCCTGACCACGGAACCCCCGGAACCGCCCACGGAGCCCCAAAAGGACCCCCAGCAGGAGCCGCCTGCGGAACCGAACAGCTCGGACGGAGCCGAAGGGGAAACATAAAAATCCGGCCGGAAAGGAGAGAGCCCTATGGGCGCAATGAAAAGAAAGCTTCACAGCCGCAGCGGGGCCACTCTGCTGATGGCACTGCTGCTGCTGCTGGTGGCGGTGATGGTCAGTACGGTGATCATCTCCGCTGCCAACACGGCCACTTCCTCCCTGAAGACCCGCCGGGATAACCAGCAGGCCTACCTGACGGTGAGCTCTGCGGCGGAGTACCTCCGGGATTCTCTGCTGGAGCAGGAGGGCTACAGCCGCAGCTTTATCCGTTACTATCGGGGAGACCCTGACAATGAGACCAATTTTTACCAGGAGGTCCCTGGCTCCACAACGGACCGGCAGCACAAGAGCATCGTCGAGACTGTGGACCGGCTTCTGGCCCAGGTCATGGCCGGGCCCTCGGCAAAGCCCTTCGTTTCGGGCATTACCCCCACCCAGACCTATGTGCTGAACTACGGAGACCTGGCTTCGGTGACAATGGCCCTGACCCTGAAGGAAGAGCGGGACGAGAGCACCGTGGAGCCGGATTCCCAGAGCAGACGCTACCTGCTCACCGCGGAATTTTCCACGGAGGAGGGCAGCGATGCCCTGTGCCGGATGACGCTGCAAATGTATTGCGAGGTTGACCCGAATACCACTACCAACACGAGCAATCAAACGAAAACGCTGACCTACCGTGCAGCCTGGAACAAGGATGCCGCGGTGATCCTTCGCCAGGGAATGCTTGAGGAGGAGACGCCATGAAAAAGCTGCTTCAAAAGCGGGGAGAGACCCTGGTCGAATCCCTGGTGTCCATCCTGCTGGTGACCTTCATCATTCTGTTTTTGAGTACCGCCATTGTTGCGGCGGCCCGAATCAATCGACAGCTGCGGGATACGGACATCTCCTACAAGTCCGACCGGACCCGAACCGCTTCGGCGGGAACGCTGACCGTCGAAGGGGATAATCAAGTGACAGTTACCTCGCCCATTTCGGTCTATCAGTCGGAGAACGGGTATGTGTATTACCGCTATGGGGAGGTCACGCCGTGAAAAACAGAGCAAAAGCCGGCCTGACCCTGGTGGAGATGCTGTGCACCGTGATCATCGTGCTGCTGTTCAGCGTCGGCCTGGTGAACGGAATGTCCCTGGCGGTCAAGAGCTACCAGCAGTCGCTGATGTCCTCGGAATCCCAGATATTGGTGTCTACGCTGACGAGCATCGTCTCCGACGAGCTTCGCTACAGCGGCACGGTGACGGCCCCGGCGGAGGGGGAGGGAACGGTGTCCTTCTTCAGCCGGACCTACGGCGAGGACAGCGCCTTCTCCCGGAATCAGGACGGCCAGGTCCTTCTGAAGGGCAATAAGCTGCTCCCCTCCAAAGCCTATCACTATGGGATGCAGGCCTCCGTCCAATTGACCGTTCCCGAGAAGGACGTATTCCACGTGGTCATCGAGATCACCTCTGCATCCGGAAGTTCCCTTGCCAAAAGCGAATTCGATGTAGAACGCCTGAACGTTGGAAATCAGCGGGACGGAACATAAAGCTTGCCGCTGCGCAGTCGAAAATGCTGCGCAGCGGCATTTTTTTGGCGGCAGGTCCGCAAAAACAGCGCCCGGTGAGGCCGAAAGGCTTCACCGGGCGCTTTGACGAAAATCGGATTTAGTTGATCGGTACGCAGAGTCCTGTAAGCTGGGTATCCAGGCTGTCGCCATAGGCCCGCAGGTCCATGATGAAGGAGTCCACTTCCTCCGGCCGGGAAACGCCGATGCCGTAGAGATAGACCCGGAAAAGGGTCTTGGAATGGGCGGGGACCCTGGCCCAGAGGCTGACGCCGCTGACCTCCCCGTTCACAAAAATCTGGTCGTCATAGAGGGAAAGGTCTTCCTCGCTGCTGTTTTCGGCACAGAGGATCAGCTCCATGTCCTCCAGATCCTCGTCATAGTCCTCGGCCCAGAGGCCCACATAGGAGAGGATCAGGTCATCATCCGCATACAGCATGGTGCTGCCGGGGCGGTCGGTTTGGACATAGTCTTCGGCCGCATTCCCTCTCAGAACAAAGGCGGGCAGAGAATGGCTTTCACTGGTGTGATTTTTCCGATCGTAGGCCGTTGCCGTCATGGAAAATTCGATCTGCTGGATCTGGGCAATGTTGGCAGTCGCCAATCCCGTATCGCTCAGGTACAGCGTGCCCTTTACGGTTTCCCCGGAGGGAACGTCGGCATAGAAGGAGCAGAAATCGTCCAGGCAGTAGCCGTTGACCGTGACATCCTGTGAGCTGAATTCATATTCCCGGTCCGTGTGGTTCACAATGTAGATGGGGATATCGGTGCGGTCATCCTTGCCGTCCTGCCACTGGGCGACAATGGAGAAGGATTCGTCATCCAGCAGGGTCTTGCCATCCAGCGGCAGCGTGACCGCCTCAAGGGTTTCGGAGTGTATGTCGGATTCTGCATGATCGATCACGGATGCAAAAAGGATCGGCAGTACATTGCACAGGAAGATGGCAATGAAAACGATCAGCAGTACCTTGGAAAGTCCGCCGGCTTTTGTTTTTTTCTGTTTTTTCCGGTGGGACGGGGGACAGTCGAAGGGGTCTTTATAGGGAACCGGCCTGCGGGTGGTATCGTGGATGACCAGGGGCTCGCCCTCGTGGACGTGGAGGTTGTGGGCGATCTCTTCCGAGAAGCTTTCGTAGGCGCAGTTCCGGCACTTCTTCCCATTGTAGGGAGCGCCGCAGCTGGGGCAGATATATTTGGCCATGGCATAGCCTCCTTCCTTTTTTACCATTATAGCAGGGAAAAGGGGCAGCGTCAATGTATTGACAGGCGAAAACATATGTTCTATAATATAGAAAAGAGCAAAATAGGAGGTGCCCCTATGCCAAGGCAGTATATCGCCATCGACTTAAAATCCTTCTATGCATCCGTGGAATGCGTGGAGCGGGGGCTGGATCCCATGACGGCCCACCTGGTGGTGGCGGACCCCTCCCGGACGGAGAAGACCATCTGTCTGGCGGTATCTCCTGCGCTGAAGGCCCATGGCATTTCCGGAAGAGCGCGGCTTTTCGAGGTCGTGCAGCGGGTGCAGGAGGTGAACGCCCTGCAGGCGCACCGGAATCGGGTCCGGGAATTTGCAGGGGAGGCCCTGGACAGCCGGGACCTGCAGCGTCACCCGGACTGGAAGCTGGGCTATCTTGTGGCGCCCCCCAGAATGGCCCACTATATGGCGTGCAGCGCCCGGATTTACAGCACCTACCTGAAGTACGTGGCCCCGGAGGACATTCACGCCTATTCCATCGACGAGGTCTTCATTGATGCCACTGCCTACCTGAAGCTCTATGGCGTGGATGCCAGGGGCTTTGCAAAAATGCTTATGCGGGAGGTCTACGACCAGACAGGGATCACGGCCACGGCGGGAGTGGGGACCAACCTGTACCTGTGCAAGGTGGCCATGGACATCATGGCCAAGCGGATCCCACCGGATGCCCAGGGGGCGCGGATTGCCTGCCTGGACGAGATGACCTACCGCCGGGAGCTGTGGGACCACCGGCCCCTGACGGATTTCTGGCGGGTGGGCGGCGGCATTGCCAGAAAGCTGGAGAAGCAGGGCATTTTCACCATGGGCGATATTGCCCGGATATCCCTGGACCCCGGCCCCTTTGGGGAGGAGCGGCTTTATAAGCTCTTCGGGGTCAATGCGGAGCTGCTGATCGACCACGCCTGGGGCTATGAGCCATGCACCGTTGCCCAGATCAAGGCCTACCGCCCGGAAAACCGCAGCGTCAGCTCTGGCCAGGTGCTGCACTGCCCCTATGGCTGGGAGAAAGCAAGACTCATCGTCCGGGAAATGGCGGACCAGCTGGCCATGGATCTGGTGGCCAAGGGCCTGGTGACCCGGAAGCTGACGCTGACCCTGGGCTATGACCGGGAGAGCCTGGAAAAGCCGGATATTGCCTATACGGGCCCTCTGGTGAAGGACCGCTACGGCCGGGAGATCCCTAAGAGCGCCCACGGTACCACCAATCTGCCTGTTCCCTGCGCCTCTCAGAAGCAGATCACCCAGGCTTTTTTGACGCTGTACGATGCGATCGTGGACAAACGCCTGCTGCAGCGACGGCTCACCCTGACGGCGGACCTGTTTTCCGAAGCGGAGGCGGCAGCCGGGAAAACGGAACAGCTGGACTTTTTCACAGCCCCTGTGGAAAAACAGGCCCGGGAAGAGGAGCTGGAGCGAGAGCAGGCGCGACTCCGGGCCATGCTGGAGATCAAAAAGAAATTCGGGAAGAACGCTATTTTCCGCGGTATGAATCTGGAGGAGGGGGCTACGGCCCGGGACCGCAACAGCCAGATCGGCGGACACAAGGCATGAGGAGACAGTCATGGGAAAATACGATGACATCATCTATACACCCTGGCCCCGGCCAACCAAGCGGGCCCGGATGTCGCTGGAGGACCGGGCGGCGCAGTTTGCCCCCTTTGCAGCCCTGACCGGCTACGACGCAGTCCTGGCAGAGACGGCGCGGCTGACCCAGAACCCCGTGTTCCTGACGGAGGAAAGCCTGGAGGAGCTGAATGCCCAGCTGCGCCGGGCCCAGGCGCGGCTGGATGCGCAGCCGGGGGTTCGTCTGACGGTCTATTACGAGGATGAAAACAAGGCGGGCGGCCGCTTTGAGACCGTAGCGGGAAATCTCAAGAAAATCGACTGCTATCTGGGTGGCCTGGTCCTAACAGACGGGAGAGAGATCCCCTTTTTCCGAATCTGCGACCTGGAGCTGGACGATTGAGCGATGCCGCCCGGGGCAACCGGATCCCAGGCATTTGAAAAAGCGAGGCTGCCGAACGGACAGCCTCGTTTCTTACAGGAAGGGAAGAAGTTAGTTTTTGAGCTTTACGACCACGGTGCCATTGATCAGTTGAATGGAACCGTAGTCCGGATAGCAGGGCATGGCCTGCACTTCGGGAAGGTCAGCATAGTCCTCCGGGTCTGCCTTCGGCGGCGCAAAGCCGCAGCGAAGATCCAAAAATTTCTCCCAGGTATTGCCGATGCTGAAGGGGGTACTGTCGTAGCGCAGGGGGGCGATGGGCAGCTCTGCAAAGCCGGTGATCTGGTGGAAGGTGGTGTCGCCAAAGGCAGCGGGATCTCCAACGTAGGCAACGGGGGTGGAGGCGGTATAGCCCGGGGTGCTCCGGATCTGCGCGATCATCACCGTAAAATACTGCTGGATGCGGTCCTGCATCAGCGCGCCCTTTTCATAGGTGGCATTGTCGACGCGCAGGCTGAAAATACAGAAGACGGCGAGCAGGGCCAGAATGCATTTCTTCCCCCAATTTGCAGCCTGCACCTCCGGCAGAAGCAGCTCTGCAAGGAGCAGCAGCAGGAAGAAGGGCATCATGGAGGAGACCTGCATCAGATTGTAGACCTCGTCCGGGTCACACATGACGAAAATAAAGTTGGAGGCAAGGGGAAAACAGGCAAGGGCCAGCAGCAGAGAGAGCCCTTTCCAAAAGGCTTTCCGGAAATTGCGCAGAACCAGCAGACCGCCCAGCAGCGCAAGACCGGCAAGGCACAGATAGTAGCACCAGATCATCCGGTAGGGGAGCAGGTAGGCGCTGGGGTTGGATTTTTTCGGAAACAGGAACAGGTAAACGGCCAGCTTGGCCCGCTGCAGCAGTTCCAAAACGGAGACACTGCCCATGTTGGACAGTCCTTTATAGCTGACCAGAGCCTGACCGCACAATGCCGTGGAGACCTTTACGGAAAGCAGGTATACCAGGATCATGACAATGCTGGCCCCGCAGTACCATACGACTGCTTTCCAAAGGTCTGCAAAGGTCCAGGCGGTGCGCTGGGAAACATCCCGGATAAAGTGCATCAGCAGCAGGCACAGAAATACCGCGATATAGGCCTGGTACGTGGCCGTTCCGAGCACCACAAGAAGGACGCCCAGGCAGAAGGATGCGGCACCGCGCTTTTTGCACAGCAGGCCGGCCCCGGCCAGTGTCAGACACATGCCGACAAGGTAATAAGGCGCAGTGAAATTGTAGAAGAAGAGGCTGCACGTGGTGGGGAATGTGACGACCAGACCGCAAGCCAGAAAACAGGCGACCCTTTGCCGGATGTTCAGCAGGGAGAGGACCTGAAAGCTGCAAATGCAGCAAAGCAGCAGGATCATCAGGCCGCCCAGCAGCGGCAGGCTGAAATTCGGGGAGCCGAAGACGGTGCGCACAAGCCAGCCCAACACACCCAGGAACCAACGGCCGGAGGCGACGGTGGAGCCGACTCCAAACAAATAAGAAACCTCATCCTGAAATGTGAATTTGGTCACCAGTGCCGCACCGTGGGCCAGCAGGCCCCAGAAAAAGGTGCTGAAAAAACAGAGCTTGAACAGGGAAGCTCGCTTATCTTCGCTGCCCTGCAATGAGGATGGCGTAAGGAGCGCGAAAAAATGGTTCATGATACGATTTCTCCTGAAAAAATAAGAAGGCAAGAGGAGTGAATCACTTCTCTTGCCTCTTGGAAGACTACAGATTAGCCGTTGGCACGCATCTGAGCGAAGCACTCGCTGCAGAACACGGGACGGTCGGACTTGGGCTGGAAGGGCACCTTAGCCTCACCGCCGCAGCGTGCGCAAGTAGCAGTGAAGAACTCACGGGGGCCACGGGCATTGTTCTTGCGAGCATCACGGCAGGCCTTGCAGCGCTGGGGCTCATTCTGGAAGCCGCGCTCTGCGTAGAACTCCTGCTCACCGGCGGTGAACACGAACTCCTTGCCGCAATCTTTGCAAACTAAAGTCTTGTCTTCGTACATTGGAAATACCTCTCTTCGGTTTTTTGCCCCGTGAAAATCTACCAGGAAATGGTTGTAACGCAGGGTGAATAAAATGCGCGGCACTTTTTTACCGCTTGTTGGATTATACACAATCCAAAGGGATTTGTCAATCCTTTATGAAAGATATTTCTCCAATTATTTGAGATTTATGCATTTTTTCCAATTCCTGCACAAAGTTTTTGGTGAAAAGGATAAGGATGGCTTAAAATCCGACCTTTAGATCGAGAACTGGGTCTGCCCCTGGTAGGGGATGTGCAGGTGGTCATAGGCCAGGGGCGTGACGCAGCGTCCCCGGGGGGTGCGGGTCAGAAAGCCCAGCTGCATCAGATAGGGCTCATACACATCCTCCAGCGTGACGGCCTCCTCGCCGATGGTGGCGGCCAAAGTTTCCAGGCCAACGGGACCGCCGCCATAATTCTGGATGATGGCGGTGAGCATCCGGCGGTCGATGGCGTCCAGGCCCAGCTTGTCCACCTCCAGCCGCCGCAGGGCAAGGTCGGCTGCCTCCTTGGTGATGGTTCCGTCGCCCATGACCTGGGCAAAGTCTCGGACCCGGCGCAGAAAGCGGTTGGCAATTCGGGGCGTTCCCCGGCTGCGGGAGGCGATCTCCATGGCACCCTCCGGCTCAATGGCCATCCCCAGGATGGTGGCGGACCGGGTGACAATGGCAGCCAGCTCTTCCGGCGTGTAGAGTTCCAGCCGCAGAGACACGCCGAACCGGTCCCGCAGGGGGGCGGAGAGCTGACCGGCCCGGGTGGTTGCGCCTACCAGGGTGAATTTCGGCAGGTCCAGCCGGATGGAATTGGCGCTGGGACCCTTGCCGACGATGATGTCGATTGCAAAATCCTCCATAGCGGGGTAGAGGATTTCCTCCACTACCCGGTTCAGACGGTGGATCTCATCGATGAAGAGAATGTCTCCGGCGTTCAGATTGGTCAGCAGGGCGGCAAGATCGCCGGGTTTTTCAATGGCGGGGCCGGAGGTGATCCGGATACCCGCCCCCATTTCGTTGGCTATGACGCCGGCCAGGGTGGTTTTGCCCAGGCCGGGAGGGCCATAGAGCAGCACATGGTCCAGGGGCTCATTGCGCCGCCGGGCGGCTTCGATGTAGACGGAGAGATTCCCCTTGGCCTTCTCCTGGCCTGTATAGTCGGAGAGCAGCTTGGGCCGCAGACCGATTTCCGCTGCGTCCTGGGGGGTATAGGTGGGCAGCACCAGGGGGGCTTCCGCCTCCTGGGAAAATTCCAAACTCATTTGCGTTACCTCCTGTTATCCCTTCATAACCATAGCCCGCAGGGCATGGCGGATCAGGTCTTCCGTGGTCATATTGGGGTCCGCGCCCTTGAGGGCCAGAGAAATTTCGGCAGGAGAGTAGCCCAGCTCCTGCAATGCCGCTGTGGCAAGGCCTACGCTGCTGCTCTTCTGCACGGGAGCGGCAGCAGGCCCTCCGGAGAAGTCCAGCTCCATATTGGAGCCGCCGATTTTGTCCTTCAATTCCAGAATGATCCGCTGGGCAATTTTTTTGCCGATACCCTGGGCGGCGGTAAGCATCTTTTCGTCCCCGGTCATGACAGCCAGGGTGAAGTTTTGCGGGCCGCCGGAGGACAGAATGGACAGTGCGGCTTTGGGGCCCACGCCATTGACGGCGGTGAGCAGCTCATAGCAGCGCTGCTCCTCCCGGGTGGAGAAGCCGTAGATGTCGTAAGCGTCCTCTTTGATGGACTCCGTAACATAGAGCTTGGCGGGGGTGTTCAATTTCAGCTGGGCAGCAGTATAGGTGGTGATGCGGCAGCCGTAGCCCACGCCGCCGCAGTCGATGACGGCCAGACCGGGCTCCAGCACGGTCACCGGGCCGGAAACGTAGTATAGCATTAAGAAAACTCCTTGCTTGAAAAATTCCGTTATTTCTGGGCCATGGCCAGCAGCGAGGTGCTGGAACGGGCGTGGCACAGGGCGATGGCAACGGCATCCGCCGCGTCATCGGGCTTGGGAACGGCGGGAAGATTTAGAATGCGCTTGGTCATGTCCATGACCTGATGCTTGGAGGCATTGCCGTAGCCTACCACGGCTTGCTTGACCTGCATGGGCTTGTACTCATACACAGGCACACCCGCCTGCTGGACTGCCAGCAGAATGACGCCCCGGGCCTGAGCAACCTTAATGCCGGTTGTGACATTGTTGCCAAAGAACAGCTCTTCAATGGCCACGGCATCGGCCTGGGCCAATTGCATGAGCTCTGTCATGTTGTTGTAGATCTCCCCCAGACGCCAGTTGAAGTCCGTGTTTGGAGGCGTGGTAATGGCACCGCAGCGGAGCAGGCGGCAGGCCCCCCGCTGGGCCTCCACAATGCCGAAGCCCGTAATGCCATAGCCCGGGTCAATGCCGAGAATGCGCATTACAGCCCACCTCCGGCAATGGTCAGAAGCTGATAAATCACAAAGGCAATGGCGAGAACAAGCCCGAGCCGTGCCGCCCAGACCTGCCAGGCGGGGCGGGGGACGTAGCCATTTTCCTGGGTTTCGTTTTCCATGGATGGTTCACCTCGAAGAATACTATATCACACTTTTGAGCGAATTCAAAGCTTTATTTCACCGATTGCACAATGGCTCCCGCTGTGCATTAAGAGTCTGCAGGCCGCAAGCGGCCAACATCCTCTATACCTTTCAGGGGAGCCAAAAGGAAGGGGCGGCAATTTTGCCGCCCCCAGACTGTCGGAAAACCCCTTACGGGCTTTTCCGACAAGTTTTTACAGTCTGCCGCGCGCACTCCTTGTTCGCCTATGGCGAACAACTCGCACAGCGACGCGCTAAGAGCCGCCTGCGGCGGTTGCGCTCTGCACAGCGCTGCGGCGCTAGACTTGCAGCCTGAGAAGTATTTTCTGTCAGGTACACGCCCCGACAGAAAATGATTTGATTTTATTTGGCGGCTTACGCCGCCAAACTCTGCGAGGCTTTTTTGACAAGCTGAGGGGCGGCAATTTTGCCGCCCCCTGAAAGGTTAGTCTTCTTTTTTCGGTTCTGCCTTTGGCTTCTTCGGATGCTTCCTCCTGTGCCGCTTCACCAGGGCGAGAATGCCCCAGAGGATCAGACCGAAGAGAAGGATATAGGGAATGTTCATAAGCACGAAGCTGATGAAGTCCAGGATCAGATTCCCGACGCCCTTGACGCTGCTTACGAACCCGTCCCGGATTTTTTCCAGACGGCTCTTCTCCACTACGGGCGTGTATTCCGTGACCTCGGACAGGCTCAGATTTACGGTGGCGTAGTCAATTTGATTGTCCAGCACCTTCAGCTGGGAGGCATAGCGCTCCAGCTCGCCCCGTACCTCTGTCAGCCGGGATTCGATTTCCAGCAGATCGGACATGGTTTCGGCCTGCTCCATGAGCTCCAGCAGCCGGTCCCGTTCGGTTTCCAGGGCCTTGACCCGGCTCTCGGTGTCCACATATTGCAGCGTCACGTCCTCGGTATTTCGGGAGGAGGAGACCACATTGCTGAGAGAATCCACAGCGGCTGTGAATTCCGCCAATTTTTCCACGGGAATGCGCAGCGTCAGGTCCGCATAGCGATAGCGGCTGCCGGCGTACATGCTGCCGTTGTAAACGTGCTGGCTTTCGATGTAGCCGTCCAGGGCGGTGAGCTTTTCCGTAACGGCGGCCAGTGCGGCATCCAGATCTTCGGCCTCGGCGTCCAGATTTTCGGTGATGATGAATTTTCGTCCCTGGGGCAGCTGGGAGCCGCTGTCGGTGTCGCCCAGATCATAGCTGTAGCTGTCGTTGGCTGCGGCAGTTTCCTGGGGCGCATATTCATTTGACATGGCGCTGCTGGATTTTGCGCCGCAGCCTGTCAGCAGCAGACTCAGGGCAAGAAGTGCGGCGAACAGCTTTTTCATACGGTATCCTCCTTGTTTCGTTTTTTATTTTCTCCATGCTCAGCATATCATACCTGTGTTCCCTTTGCAAGGCGGCGTGGGAAAACTTTATGAAAAATTAAGGGTGCTGCCTTTTGTGAGAATTCACGGAATTGTGCTTGCAATAGTGCCTCCTTTTCGGTATAATGAGGCAAGAGAAGAAACGGGAGGAACCGGAAAAATGGCCAAGCTATATTTCAAATACGGTGCCATGGGCTCCAGCAAGACAGCCCAGGCCCTGATCACCAAATACAATTATGAGGAAAACGATCTGCGGGTGTGGCTGTTAAAGCCCAGTGCGGATCTGCGGGACGGGGAGCACACCCTGTCCAGCCGCATCGGCCTCAGCGCAAAGGCGGATGTGCTGCCGCCGGACAGAGATGCCTATGCCTGGTTCCGGCAGGAGCATCTGGGAAAGTGCGATGTGATCATCGTGGACGAGTGCCAGTTTCTCACGGTGGACCAGATCGACCAGCTGCGCGCCATTGTGGACGACTACAATGTGCCCGTGATGTGCTTCGGCCTGCGCACGGACTTCCAGACTCACCTGTTCCCCGGCTCGCTGCGGCTCATGGAGGTGGCGGATACCATCCAGGAGATCAAAACCATCTGCGACTGCGGGGCCAAGGCAACGGTCAATGCCCGTATCGACGGCCAGGGCCATATTGTCACCCAGGGTGCCCAGGTCTTTCTGGGGGGCAACGACAGCTATATCGCCATGTGCCACAAGTGCTACATCCGTGGCATCAAAGAACACAGGATTATCCGTCTGCACGGACATCAGTAATTACAAAAGGAGTGTATTCCCATGGAAATTTCTGAAATTCTTTCCAAATGCGACCATACCCTGCTGACCCAGACCGCCACCTGGGCGGATATCAAGGGCATCTGTGACGACGGTATGAAGTACCATACCGCCTCCGTCTGCATCCCTGCCAGCTTTGTCAGGCAGGCCAAGGAGTATGTAGGTGAAAGATTGCCCATCTGCACCGTTATCGGCTTCCCCAATGGCTACGATACCACCGCCGCCAAGTGCTTTATGGCTTCCGATGCTGTGGACAACGGGGCGGACGAGGTGGATATGGTCATCAACATTGGTTGGGCCAAGGAGGGCAAGTGGGAAGACATTACCCGGGAAATTGCCGCCATTAAGAATGCCTGTAAGGGAAAAATCCTGAAAGTCATCATTGAAACCTGTCTTCTGACCGATGAAGAAAAAATCGCTCTGTGCAAATGCGTTTCCGACTCCGGGGCGGACTTTATCAAGACCTCTACCGGCTTCTCCAAGGCCGGTGCCACCTTCCACGATGTGGAGCTTTTTGCGGCAAATGTTGCCCCCCATGTAAAGATCAAAGCCGCCGGCGGCATTTCCAGCCTGAATGACGCGGAAGAATTCATTCGCCTGGGGGCTTCCCGCCTGGGTACCTCCCGGATCGTCAAGCTGGCCAAGGCCATGGAGAAAAACGAAGCAGCCGCCAATGACGGCAGTTATTAAGGAAGGAGAGACAGCAATGCTTACAACCCCTACCCCTCATATTTCCGCCAAACCCGGCGATTTCGGAAAAACCGTGCTGATGCCCGGTGACCCCCTGCGCAGCAAATTCATTGCGGAAAACTTTCTGGAAAATCCTGTGCTGGTGAACAATGTTCGGGGCGTCCAGGGCTATACCGGCACCTATAAGGGCGTTCGGGTGTCCGTCATGGCCTCCGGTATGGGCATGCCTGCCATTGGTATTTACTCCCATGAGCTGTTCAATGGCTACGGCGTGGAGAACATCATCCGGGTTGGCTCCGCCGGTGCCATCCAGGAGAATATCAAGCTGTATGATCTGGTGCTGGGACAGGGGGCCTGCACCGATTCCAATTGGGCCAGCCAGTACCATCTGCCCGGTACCTTTGCCCCCATTGCCAGCTGGGAGCTGCTCAGCGAGGCGGTCAAGGCCTGTGAGGCCAACGGAGCCCGGTACCATGTGGGCAATATCAATTCTTCCGACACCTTCTATGGGGACCATGTGGGGGTGCCCGAGGGCCTGGACAGCGTTTACGGCCTGAAAAAGATGGGCGTCATGGCCCTGGAGATGGAGGCTGCCGCCCTGTATATGAACGCGGCCCGGTATGGCAAGCGGGCCCTGTGCATCTGCACCATTTCCGACCATATTCTGACCGGCGAAGAGACTACATCCGAAGAGCGCCAGACCGCCTTCACCACCATGATGAAGGTAGCCCTGGATGTGGCTGCCGCCATGGAGAACAAGTGATATGAAGCGTGTATTTCTGATCGTTCTGGATTCCTGCGGCATCGGACAGATGCCGGACTGCGAGAAGTTTGGAGACATCGGGGTCAATACCCTCCGCTCCTGCTCCACCTCCCGGAAATTTTCCATTCCCTATCTTTTAAAGGCCGGAATCGGCAGCATTGACGGCGTGGACTATCTGCCAAAAGCTGAGCAGCCTCAGGGGGCCTATGCCCGGCTGACCGAGGCCTCCATGGGCAAGGACACCACCATTGGCCATTGGGAGATTGCGGGCGTGGTCTCTCCGGAGCCCCTGCCCACCTTCCCGGATGGATTCCCTCAGGAGGTGCTGGCGGAATTTGAGAAGCAGACCGGCCGGGGTGTACTGTGCAACAAGCCCTATTCCGGCACGGATGTGATTCGGGATTACGGCGAGGAGCAGCTGAAAACCGGCAAGTGGATTGTCTATACCTCTGCCGATTCCGTGTTCCAGGTGGCGGCCCATGAGGATTTGATTCCGCTGGAGGAGCTCTACGACGCCTGCCGGAAGGCCCGGAAGATTTTGCGGGGCAAGTACGGTGTGGGCCGGGTCATTGCGCGGCCTTATGTGGGCACTGCCGAGGCGGGCTTCACCAGAACCGCCAACCGGCACGACTTCTCCCTGGAGCCCCCTGCGAGAACCCTGCTGGACGCCGTAAAGGATGCCGGGCAGGAGGTGCTGGCCGTGGGTAAGATCTTCGATATCTTTGCCGGACGGGGCACCACGGACCATGTTTACAACAAGAGCAATGCCGATGGAATGCAGCACACCGTGGACTATGCCAAGCGGGATTTCCGGGGACTGTGCTTTGTGAATCTGGTGGATTTTGATATGCAATTCGGCCACCGCCGGGATATTGACGGCTATGCCAACGCTCTGACGGAGTTTGACACCTGGCTGGGCGAATTCGAAAAGACGCTGCAAGAAGACGACCTGGTGCTCATCACCGCAGACCACGGCTGTGACCCTGCCTATACGGCCACCACGGACCACACCCGGGAGTATGTGCCCCTGATTGCCCTGGGCAGTCAGGTCCGCCCCGGTTCTCTGGGGACCCGGGCCTCCTTTGCGGACATCGCCGCCACGGTGGCGGAGCTGCTGGATGTGCCCTTTGAGACGCCGGGAAAGAGCTTTGCCAAGGAGCTGCTGAAGTAATGGATGTAAAGGCTTTGATTGCCGCTGCGGTGGAGGCCATGGGGCACGCCTACGCGCCCTACTCCGGCTATAAGGTTGGTGCGGCGCTGCTGTGCGCCGACGGCACGGTCTATGGCGGCTGCAATATTGAAAACGGCTCCTATGGGGCAACGAACTGCGCCGAGCGCACGGCCTTTTTCAAGGCGGTCTACGATGGCCACCGGGATTTTTCGGCCATTGCGGTCTGCGGCGGAAAGGATGGGATCATTTCCGATGTGTTCCCACCCTGCGGCATCTGCCGCCAGGTCATGCGGGAATTCTGCGAGGACGATTTCAAAATCTATCTTGTGGGGAAGGACGGTACCTATATGGAGCGGACGCTGGCCCAGCTCCTGCCGGACAGCTTCCGCCCCAAGACCCATATGCAAAAGTAGGTACAAACCGCACATTTCCCTGTTGATTTTTTTGGCAGAGTGTGCAATAATGGAACCCGTAGGGAAACCTACGCAAATTACTTAGGAGGAATGAAAACAATGAGAAAGATTCTTGCAATGCTTCTCGCTGCCGTAATGGTTCTGGGCCTGTGTGCCTGCGGCGGCAAAACAACGACTCCTGCCGAAACCACTGCCGCGACTGCCGCAGCGCAGGGCGGCGCGGATGCCGTTCCTGATGAGATGACCTCTTCCGACGGCAAGTACGAGATTGCTTTCGTCACTGACGTGGGCCAGCTGAAGGACAAGTCCTTCAACCAGGGCACCTTCGACGGTGTAAAGCTGTACGCTGCCAATGCCGGTAAGTCCTACAAGTACTACCAGCCCGCCGGCGGCGATCAGGCTACCGACGAGGACCGTTACGATGCCATGAAGCTGGCTGTCGAGAACGGCGCCAAGGTCGTTGTCTGCGCAGGCTTTATGCAGGGCACTGCTCTGCAGAAGGCTGCTGAGGAGTTCACCGACACCCGCTTTGTCTTCATCGACGGCTGGGCACTGGGCCTGAATAATGTTGCCGGTATTGCCTTCCAGGAAGAGCAGTGTGGCTATCTGGCTGGTTATGCCGCTGTTATGGACGGCTACACCAAGTTGGGCTTCACCGGCGGCGGCGGCGGTGCCAATGCCGCCTGCAACCGTTACGGCTGGGGCTTCGTGCAGGGCGTTGACGCCGCTGCCGCTGCCAAGGGCGTGAAGTGCGAGATCAACTACTCCTGGCTGTATGGTGCTTCTTTCCAGGCTACCAATGAGCTGCAGACCATGGCTGCCGGCTGGTATCAGAACGGCACCGAAGTCGTCTTCGCCTGCGGTGGTTCCATGTTCCAGTCTGTCGCTGCCGCTGCCTCTGCTGAGGATGCCAAGGTCATCGGCGTGGACGTTGACCAGTCCTTCGAGTCTGACACCGTCATCACCTCCGCTATGAAGGGCATCGGCCAGGCTGCTGAGACTGCTCTGAAGGCTGCAGAGTCTGACGACACCTGGAACGCTTTCATTGGCGATGGTGCAACCACCATTACCCTGGGCGCGAAGGACAACGCTGTGGGCCTGCCCACCGCTACCTGGTCTCTGAACGGCTGGACCGTGGAAGAGTACGAGCAGATGCTCGCCGACATCGTGGCCGGTAAGGTCACCATCGACGGCTCCGACGTTCCCGAACCCGCCAGCACCGACAATGTGACTGTCAATATCGTCAAGTAATTTGCATAACCCCGTGCCCCTGCGGTAACAACCGCAGGGGCATTCTTTATAGTGCTTATGCCGAAAAAATGCGGGACGGGAAAGAATGGATATTGCATTTTGACCGCGCCGATGTTACAATAACTTCATACGAAAATACCGGGCCTGGGTGCGTCTATAGGATGTATCGGGGCTTTCGGCTTTCTTTCGGTGAAAACGCAGGGAGGAGGGCAAGTAGATTATGGATTCGGAATACGTAATTGAAATGCTCAATATCAGAAAAGAATTTCCCGGCATAGTGGCGAACGACGACATCACCCTTCAGCTGAAGCGGGGCGAGATCCATGCGCTGCTGGGCGAAAACGGTGCGGGAAAATCCACCTTGATGAGCGTCCTGTTCGGCCTTTACCAGCCGGAAAAGGGTGTCATTAAAAAGAACGGTGAGGTGGTCCAGATCCGGGACCCCAACGATGCCACGGCACTGCATATCGGCATGGTGCACCAGCACTTCAAGCTGGTGGATGTGTTCACCGTGCTGGATAATATTATTCTTGGCGCGGAGGATACCAAGTGCGGTTTTCTGCAGCGGAAAAACGCCCGGAAAAAGGTCCAGGAGCTGTCCGATAAATACGGCCTGGCCGTAGACCTGGACGCAAAGATCGAGGATATCTCCGTGGGCATGCAGCAGCGTACCGAGATCCTTAAGATGCTTTACCGGGATAATGAGATCCTGATTTTTGACGAGCCCACCGCAGTCCTGACTCCCCAGGAGATCGACGAGCTCATGGAGATCATGCGGGGCTTTGCCAGAGAGGGCAAGTCCATCCTGTTTATCACCCACAAGCTCAATGAGATCATGGCAGTCTCCGACCGGGTCACGGTTCTGCGGAAGGGCAAGCTGGTTGGAACGGTAAACACCAAGGATACCACCAAGGAAGCCCTCTCTGCCATGATGGTGGGCCGTCCCGTGCAGCTGGAAGTCCATAAGGGCCCTGCCCACCCGGGCAAGGTGGTGCTGGATGTGCAGCACATGACCGTTCCCTCCAAGCTCCACAAGAACAACGCGGTCAAGGATGTTTCCTTCCAGGTAAGGGAGGGAGAGATCGTCTGCATCGCCGGTATCGACGGCAACGGCCAGACGGAGCTGATTTACGGCCTGTCCGGTCTGGAAAAGATGACCTCCGGCACCATTACCCTGGACGGCAAGGACCTGACCAAGATGAGCATCCACAAGCGGAATCTCAGCGGCATCAGCCATATCCCTGAGGATCGGCACAAGCACGGCCTGGTGCTGGATGATACCCTGGAAAACAACCTGGTGCTCCAGAGCTACACGGATCCCCGTTTCCAGCATATGGGCTTTATCAAATCCGGCGAGGTCCGGGACTATGCTCTGAAAATCATCGATGAATACGATGTCCGCTCCGGCCAGGGTCCCGTGACCATCACCCGGAGTATGTCCGGCGGCAACCAGCAGAAGGCCATTATCGGCCGGGAAATCGACAGGGGTACGCCCCTGCTGCTGGCGGTTCAGCCCACCCGCGGCCTGGACGTGGGTGCCATTGAGAATGTCCATGCCCAGCTGGTTGCCCAGCGGGATGCGGGCAAGGCAGTGCTGCTGGTTTCTCTGGAGCTGGATGAGGTCATGAACCTGTCCGACCGCATTCTTGTCATGTACGAGGGTGAGATCGTGGGCGAGCTGGATCCCAAGAAGACCACCGTTCAGGAGCTGGGCCTGTATATGTCCGGCGCGAAACGCAGCGGAAAAGGAGAGGCCTGAATATGAAAGACAAATTGCAGGAGCTTTATAACAAAAGCGGCACCCGCAAGGTGCTTGCTTCCCTGATCTCCATCCTGATCGGCCTGGTGGTGGGTGCCATTGTGGTCATTGCTGTGGGCCTGTCCAAGGATACCATTACCAATCAGGGTATGTGGGACGGCGTGAAGCTGATTTTCGCGGGCATCCTGTCCACCGGACGGAACGCGGCGGGCAACCTGACCTGGGGCTACAATGCCCAGGCTCTGGGCAATATGCTATTCCGGGCAACGCCGCTGATCATGACCGGCCTTTCCGTGGCCGTGGCCTATAAGACGGGCCTGTTTAATATTGGTGCACCCGGTCAGTACCTGATGGGCACTATGGCATCTCTGATGATCGCCCTGTCCATCCCCACCACCTCCGTGCCTGCCTGGCTCGTCTGGCTGCTGGCCTTTTTGGGCGGCTGCGCTGCCGGTGCGCTGTGGGGAGCCATTCCCGGTGCGCTGAAAGCGCTGCTGGGCATCAACGAGGTTCTGGCCTGCATCATGACCAACTGGCTGGCCGCCAATCTTGTCACCTGGGCCTTCGATGCCAGCAACTTCAAAAACATGGTGGAGAACACCAAGTCCGGCTATATTTACAAGACCTCCTACAACGGTGTTGCCACAGCCAAAATGGGGCTGGACAAGCTGTTCCCGGGCTCTCAGGTTAATGGCGGCATTCTGGTTGCCATTCTGATTGCCGTCCTTGTGTATATCCTCATCAACAAGACTACCCTGGGCTATGAACTGAAGGCCTGCGGTGCCAACCGGCACGCGGCCCGGTACGCCGGTATCAACGACAAGCGGGACATCGTCCTGTCTATGGCCATCGCCGGAGCACTGTCCGGCGGCGGTGCAGCGCTGTACTGGCTGGCCGGCAACACGGAGTTCTATTGGTCCACCTACCAGACCCTGCCCAGCGCTGGCTTCAACGGCATCCCTGTGGCACTGCTGGCGGTGAACAACCCCATCGGTGTGATCTTCACCGGCATTTTTATGGCTATGCTGGATATCGTGGGTGTGCAGCTCACCGGCTATACCGCCTACAATGAGTACATCACCGATGTGATCATCGCCGTGATCGTCTACTTAAGTGCTTTCTCCCTGGTGATTCAGATGATGCTTCCCAAGTGGAAGAAGAAGGGAATGCCCAACGCCAATGCCGAGCCTGCGGCCACCACGGCCCCCAAGCCGGAAACAGAGAAAGGGGACAAGGAAGCATGACTTTTCTGATTCAGCAAACGCTGCTGTACGCGGTGCCTCTGATGATCGTGGCACTGGCCGGTGTCTTTGCCGAGCGCAGCGGTATTATCAATCTGGCCTTGGAAGGCATTATGATCTTCGGCGCCTTTATCGGCGTACTGTTCGTCCGGAATATGCAGAGCATGCAGGCCATTGCCAATGCCTACGCCAATAAACAGTGGCTGACTCTCCAGGGGCTGGAGCTGCTGGCAATGCTGGTAGCGGCGGCCCTGGGTGCACTGTTCTCCCTGCTGCTGAGCTTCGCCTCCATCAACCTGAAGGCAGACCAGACCATCGGCGGCACGGCCCTGAACCTGATGGCCCCTGCTCTGGTGCTGTTCCTGATTCGAATTCTGGCCAACCAGAATACCCTGCAGATGGCCACCGGTGATGCAGCCTCCTGGTTTATGCTGAAAAAATCCACCTTCGGCATTCCCAAGAATCAGGACATCGGTTTCCTGGGGGAGACCTTCCTGAGCAAGGTGTACCTGGCAACCTATGTCTGCATCCTGCTGTTTATTATCCTGTCTGTGATCCTCTACAAGACCCGCTTCGGCCTCCGGCTGCGGGCCTGCGGTGAGAACCCCCAGGCGGCGGACAGCCTGGGCATCAACGTCTATAAGATGCGCTATGCCGGTACTACCATTTCCGGTGCTCTGGCAGGCATGGGCGGTTTTGTGTATGCCCTGACCACCACCAACTGCACCGCCAACGGCGATGTGGCGGGCTTCGGCTTCCTGGCTCTGGCTGTTATGATCTTCGGCAACTGGACGCCTCTGAATATCGCCGGGGCGTCTCTGCTCTTTGGCCTCTTCAAATGTATCGCAGCGGCCTACAGCAGCCTGGACCTGAACGGTGACGGCGTGTATCTGCTGGCGCAGCTGGGCATTTCCTCCCATCTATACCGGATGCTGCCCTATCTTGTCACATTGGTCGTTCTGGCTTTCACCTCCAAGAAGTCCCGGGCCCCCAAGGCCGAGGGCATTCCCTACGACAAGGGAACCAGATAATATGTACAGCCCCCGCCGTTTTTTCGGTGGGGGCTTACTTTTGTGAATGCGGTTGCCTTCTTCGTGCTTTTCTGATATACTTCGCTTCAGGTAGGATATAGGATAAATTGAAATTTTTTTTTGGGGGGTACCGTATGAATACGATTTGGTCGCAGTATATTCAAAATATTGGAACGCTCTATCTTTCACGTTCTCTGAGATTTGCGGACCACTTCCAAGAAAGATATATGGAAGCTTTTGAAATTGATGAAAAAAGCAGTATGCTCGAAATCGGGTGCGGTCCGGGCGCTTTGGCGCAGTCCCTCCGGCGATGGTATCCCCATGCTCGAATATGCGGCGTTGATCGGGACAGCAGTTTTATTTCGTTTGCCCGGGAAAAAGCGCCTGATGTTGATTTTTTGGAGGGCGACGCCACGGCGCTGGCCTTTGAGGACCGCTCCTTCGATGTCACCATTTCCAATACGGTCGCGGAGCATATCGAACCTTCTGTATTTTATGGTGAACAGTATAGAGTCCTGAAGGAAAACGGCGTATGCCTCGTTTTGTCCGCACGAAGAGGAATCAATATTCCTGCATCCTGTATCTCTGAAGAAACGGAATTTGAACAGAATATTTGGCGGCGGGCAGATGCGTATTTCAAGGAAATACACGCAAAATACAGGGTGGGTAAGTATCCGCAGAGCGAGGCGGAATTGCCGCTCTGTATGGAAAGGTATGGATTCCGGAATGTTTCAACAGAATATATTGCTGTAAACTTGACGCCGGATGATCCTTGCTACCCGGCGGAAATGGCCCACGCCATGATAAATGCCAACCGGCAAAATGACCTTGATTACGCGCAGAGTCTGCTGCAAATCGCAGGCCAGGCTGTGACAGTTTCGGAGGTTGAGGAACTGAAACGGTTGGTAAACGCCAAGTATGATAAGAGAATCCTGCTCTATGACCAGGGCGTCAAGCAATGGGACACAAACGTGTCTATAACAATGGTTGTAAGAGGCGTTAAGTAATCAACAGCCCACAGTCTGTTGGGGTGTGAGAAAAAACTTGTGCGTTTTAGAAAACAGTACATATTGAATGCGGACACCGCCAGAATTTGACGGTGTCCGCATTTTTTTCGCTTTTAACGGATTGCCTCGGTAATGGTTCCACCGCCCAGGACCATGTCGCCTTGATAGAGCACCACGGCCTGTCCGGGGGTCACGGCCCGCAGGGGCTGGGCGAACTCCACCCGGGCGAAGCCATCTGCCTCCGGGAACACCCGGCCCGGCTGCTCAAACTGGCTGTGGCGGATCTTGACGGTGACATCCATAGGTTCTGTCAGTTCCGGGAAGGGAAACCAATTCCAGTCGTTTGCCTGCAAGGCAGAGGAAAACAGGGAACTGTTGGGGCCAACGGTGACGGTATTGGCCTGCATATCCTTTCCGCAGACATAGACCGGTTCGCCCATGGCAAGCCCTAAGCCCTTGCGCTGACCGATGGTGTAGCGCACAGCGCCGTGGTGCTTGCCTACCACCTTGCCGCTCTCGTCCAGAAAATCCCCCTGGGGATAGGTCTTTCCGGTGTAGCGCTCCAGAAAGGCGGTGTAGTCCCCGTCCGGCACGAAGCAGATGTCCTGGCTGTCGTGCTTCCGGGCGGTGACAAAGCCGTGTTCTTCCGCAATGGCGCGGACCTGGGGCTTGGTCAGTTCCCCCAGGGGGAAGAGGGTGTGCTCCAGCATATCCTGGGTCAGGCAGTAGAGAAAATAGGTCTGATCCTTGGCCTTATCTGCGGCCTTATATAATAGGCAGCGGCCTGTATCCGGATCCCGGCGGATCCGGGCATAGTGGCCGGTGACGACATATTGGCATCCCAGCTCCTGGGCCCGGTGCAGCAGGGTACCGAATTTCAGGTAGCGGTTGCAGTCAATGCAGGGGCTGGGCGTGTCGCCCCGCTCGTAGCAGCGGACGAATTTGTCCATGACCGTTTCCCGGAAGGCATCCTGAAAATTAAAGGTATAGTGGGGCATTCCCATGCGGCGGGCCACGCTTTTTGCGTCTTCCACATCGTCCAGGGAGCAGCAGGTGCTCTGCTGATCTTCCCCCAAAACATCGTTGCTGAACAGTCGCATGGTGGCGCCGATGCACGCATAGCCCGCCTGCTGGGTCAAAAAGGCTGCTACGGAACTGTCTACACCGCCGCTCATGCCGATAAGCGCTTTTTCCATGGTCAAATCTCCTAAGGACTTTTTTCGGAGTATAGCAAGGGGAGGGGAAAAAGTCAAGGTATGCTCATTACAGAAAATAATTTTTATAATTACAATTTTGTCATTATTTTGGAGAAAAATGGGAGTGAGCAGGAAAAAACAGCCTGAAAAATGTGGGAAAAGAAAAACGAAGAAACAAAAGAGTAACAAAAGTGTAATTATTTTGAAAATAGGGGTTGCAATTTGTAATCATCTCTGTTATAATACCAGTAAATTTAAAGACCATGAGGGGAAGTGTCCCATGAAGAATCGATTCCTCTGCGGTTTGCTGGCGGTTTGTTTGCTTGTGGCGATGCTTCCGGCCACAGTGATCACCGCCTCCGCAGATACCAGGACGGTCAGCGAAAACCTGATTGCCGTCCTGAAACAGCTGGAGGGCTTCAGCGCCAAGGCTTATGTCAGCGGCGGCCAATGGAGCATCGGCTACGGCACAGCCGGCAGCCCCGGACAGACCATTACGGAAGCAGAAGCAGACAAGGCCCTGCGAGACCACCTGAAGGCAGTGGAGGACAAGCTCAATGCCTTCGATGCAGGGTGGGACCTGAAGCTTACCCAGCAGCAGTTCGATGCGCTGGCAAGCCTTTCCTACAATGTAGGCACCGGATGGATGAATACCTCCGGACGCCTGCGGGATGCCATTACGGGCAAGGCCTCAGAGGCTAAGTTCCTCTTTGGCATGAGCCTCTGGGCCAACAACGGTACGTCCCCGGATCCGGGGCTGCTGCAGCGGCGCATGGCAGAGGCAGATATCTACTTAAACGGCGTATACGGTAAGAAAAGCGGAACCTATACATACACCATCTTCGATGCCAACGGCGGAACGGCCGGCAGCGGGGGCGAGGACAAGATGCAGGGCTACCGCCGGGACGGCTCCACCCAGATTCTGGTTGCGGATCCCACCCTCAGCGGCTATAGCTTCGCGGGCTGGTTCACCCAGCGCAGCGGCGGCACCAGGGTCACGACTCTGGACAGCTCCACCGCAGGCGTGACGCTGTATGCACAGTATTCTTCCAACGGCTCTAGCGGCTGGACCGGCGGAACGGAGCTGGAGGGCAGCGACGGCACCACCAAGGTCATCGCCGAAGGTACCGTGAAATGCACCTCCTATGTAAACGTTCGAAAGGGTCCGGGCACCGGCTACACCATCCTGGCAAGAGCCACAGCCGGGAGCAAAGCGGAGATCTGCCAGACCAAATGGGTCGGTTCCTCTCAGTGGGGCCGGATGGCCAACGGCTGGATCTGTATGGACTATGTGTCCCTGAGCTCCGGTTCCCAGAGCGGGACAGACAGCAGCGGGGCTGCGCAGACCTCCGGAACCGTCACGGGCAGCAATGTGAATGTCCGCAGCGGTGCCGGTACGGGCTATGGGATCGTGGGCCGGAAGAACTCCGGAGATACGGTTACCGTTTATGAGCGAAAAACCGCCGGAGGCCTGAACTGGGGCCGCATCGGCGACAACCAATGGATCTGCCTGGCCTATGTGCGGCTGGATGGCTCCGGGGAAGCGGTGACGCCGCAGCCCGGCAGCGAGTCCAATGCCTCCACAAACGGAGACGGCAGCACAACGGTGCAGGATACGGGTTCGGTGATCAGTACAACGGGACTGAACGTCCGATCCGGCCCCGGCACCGGCTACGCAAGGATCAAGACCTTGGCCCCCGGAACGGCGGTGTCCGTTTACGAGTACAAGGATGTGAGCGGTGTCCGTTGGGGCCGCATCGGCACCAGCCAATGGGTCTGCATGACCTATGTTCAGCTCTCCCGCCAGTCTGATACGGAGACTTCTTCCGGAACAGGCACGGTTATCAGCAGCACCGTTTTGAATATCCGTTCCGGTCCCGGAACGAGTTATTCCAGAGTCGGTCAGCTTCAGCCCGGTGCAAGGGTGAAGATCACCGAGCAGACAAGAGTCGGCGGTGTCCTCTGGGGACACATAAGCCAGGGCTGGGTCTGTATGCAGTATGTGAAAATGGGAAGCAATTAAAACAGCAATGGATAATGGATAATGGAAAAATGGAAACAATGGATTGGAGGAAACAAATCATGAAGAAGACATTCACCCGCGCTTTGTCGGGCCTGCTGGCTGCCGCGCTGATCGTGGCCATGCCGGTGGCTGCTGCGGCAGAGGATGGCATTGCGACCTATTCGGTCTCGGAAGTCAATTCCGTGTGCAATCACACCGCAGCTGCGACCAACGATACGGTCAAGGCTGTGAAGACTGTGGCACCCACCTGCACCACTCCGGGCTATACGGAGTACAGCTGCAAGGAGTGCGGCCAGGTTTTCTATGGCAGCTACAAGGAGATGCTGAGTCACAACTACCAGGAGGAGACCCTCAGCAACGGCGACATTAAGTACACCTGCACCACCTGCAAGAGAAGCTTTACCCTTTCCGCCAGCGCAGGCAAGCATGATCACATTGGTACCAGTGCAAACCTGGTAGCAGAGGTCCACACCGCTACCTGCAAGAGCTATGGCTATACCGTGTATACCTGCAATATCCCCGGCTGCGGCTATGAGCAGTATGGCGATTACAGCCAGCCCCTGGCCCACACCTACGGCGAGTGGGAGATCGTAAAGGATGCTACGGAGACCACCTGCGGCACCGCCAGGCATTACTGCCAGGTCTGCGGCGAGGCGGAGACCGTGCATACGGCAAAGCTGACGCCCTATTCCAAGCAGGGCCGCATCACCAAGGACCTGACACCTGTCTACAACAGCGAGAGCGGCAATACTGTGGTCATGTACCTGGCCAAGGGTGTGACCTTTGAGTTTGCCAATGTGAAGTACGGCAGCCGCTACAAGGTGTCTGCGTTCAAGGATGTATATGGCAAGACCTCTGCCAGCGGCGAATACTATGTTGCAATTGACAGCGTGGAAGTCGATCCCGGCACTGTGCCTGTCTACACTGCCTATACCGGTCTGCAGAAGATCGTGACCGTCACCACAGACGGCCGCCTGAACGTCCGCTCCGGCCACTCCGATACCAGCGCCGTGGTGAGTTCCGTAGCCAAGGGCGAGACCCTGTATATCTACGAGGTCCAGGGCAACTGGGGCCGCATCAGCGCCACGGAGAACAAGTGGGTGCAGACCGTTGACGGTGAAGTGAGTTCCATTCCTGTCTTCGGCTGCGGTGACCAGCAGAGCCTGAGCACCCCTGATGCTCCCGCCAAGGAGCTGGCAGACGTCGGCACCGTAACGGCTCAGGTCAGCACCATCGTCCGCGACAGCGGCAATAAGTCCGTGGGCAGTCTGCCCAAGGGCACAAAGATCAATTTCTACTATACCAAGGGCACTGACGGCAAGAAGGTCAGCCCCTTCACCGAGGAGAACGGCAGAATCGTCAAGGGCTACATCGACGCAGAAGAGGCAACCCGCCTGGGCCTGTCCGGTGCCGGTACCATCGATATGTCTTATGTCTCCCTGGCCTCCGGCAAGAAGACCGGTGCCGTGGATGTCCCTGCAGCCAACAATGGCGTTATCGCCACCGGTACGGTCACCAGCTCCATGAATCTGCGTGTCCGCAGCGAACCCAAGATCAGCGTCCTGAATCAGATCGGCTCTCTGCCCACCGGCACGAAGCTGGAGTTCTATGAAATCGGCAACCACAACGGCGCAAGCTGGGGCCGCATCAAGTTCAACGGGAAGACCGGCTGGGTCTGCATGACCTATGTACAGATCCAGAGCAGCAGCTCCAATGAGACTGCCTCCGGCGCAAAGGAGAACGGCGTTGTTGCCAATTGCTCCGTGGCCGTAAACGTCCGGGATGCCGCAAAGATCACCGGCCGCCTCGTTACCACCATTAAGGTCGGTACCCGCGTTGCCATTACCAAGCTGCAGGACGGCTGGGGCCTGGTAGACGGCAAGGGCTGGGTCTACATGCAGTACGTCAAGCTGGATGCCGGTGCTGAGGAAGCCATCAAAAATGGCAGCAATGCCGGCGGCAACAGCAAGGGCGATGCCCCCGTTACCACTTATACCAATGTTTCCGTCGTGGGCAAGATCCAGAGCGGCAAGGAAGCCACCATGTACGCCGCCGCACTGGAAAAGGCCGGTACGGAGATCCTGACCCTGGTGGAGAAGAGCGAGTTCACCGTCAGCGACCGTACCGTCATCAACAATACCGTCTGGTATAAGGCTACCGTCGGCAGCTACACCGGCTGGGTCAAGGGCGATACCGTCGATCTGCCCGCTATCACCGGCACGGTTAAGGTCAATAGCCTGAATGTCTACAAGTCCGCTTCTCTGGACAGCGAGGTCAAGGACACGCTGGTCCTGAATACCAAGGTCACCATCGCAGAAAACGGTCAGGTAACTGACGGCATCTATGTCTGGGGCAGACTCCAGAGCGGTGAGGGCTATGTGCAGATGAACAACCTGACGCTGAACGTGCAGATCAGCGGCGGCAGCCAGGGCATCTCCGTAGGCGTGACCCCCATCACCGGCAAGACCAACTCCACCACCGAGATCAAGAAGACCCCCAGCGCAACAGCTGAAACGCTGCTGAAGCTGGCTTCCAAGCAGTCCGTCACCATTGATACCTGGTATTACACCACCACCGGCACCTGGGCAAAGATCACCGTCGGCGAAGAGACCGGCTGGATCAAGCTGGAGAACGTGGATCAGAATGCGGTTTCCGCAACCGTGACCTCCGATCTGCTGGAGCTGTACACCGAGGCCGGAAACCTCTCCACGAAGACCGCTCTGGTCAAGCGCCAGAAGGACACCGTCAGTGTTCTGGAGCGCAAGCTGGTCGGTTCCGCCGTCTGGGGCCGCATCACGGTGAAGGACAGCAACGGCGAGAATGACTACTGGGTCAACCTGGCCGGTACCAGCCTGGCTACCTATTCTCTGAATCCCGGTACCGGTACCAATACCGGCAATACCGGCAATACTGGCAACACCGGTAATACGGGCAACACCGGCAACACCGGTAATACCGGTAATACCGGAACCACTACGACCACTGCCACCGGCACCGTTGTCAATGCGGACGAGGTCAATGTCCGCAGCGGCGCAGGCGTTGCCAATGCCAAGGTCACTTCCCTGAAGCGGGGCACCTCCGTCACCGTTTACGAGCAGAAGACCGTTGATAATGCCCTGTGGGGCCGTATCGACCAGGGCTGGATCGCCATGCAGTATGTGGATCTGAGCTCTAAGGCCAATAACGGGACCACCACTACCGTTCCCAGCGGCACCATCTCCGGAAACACCATTCTGACCACCGTTCCCTCCGGAGCCATCGGCGTTGGCTTTGTCAACACCGCCAATCTGGCCGTTCGCAGCGGTGCGGGCCAGGGTAATGCCAAGACCGGTACTCTGAAACTGTACACCAATGTGGTGATTTACGAGCAGGTCCTGAAGGACGGCATGATCTGGGGCCGCTGTGATCAGGGCTGGATCTGCACCAGCTACATCACCTACACCGCTACCAGCGTCACCGGTTCCGGCACTGCCGGCACCATCGCCCGCTGCTTCTACACTGCAAATGTCCGTTCCGCTCCCGGCGTGGGCAATGCACTGGTAGGCAAGGTCATGGTCAACTCCCGGGTGGAGATCCTGGAGCGGAAGGACTACAGCGGCGAGACCTGGGGCCGCACCAGCCTGGGCTGGGTTGCCATGCAGTATGTCCTGGTGGACGGCACCATCCCCACTCCCTAACATACCAATCCATTCCATTCCATTTGCCGATGCACCTTCGGGTGCGTCGGCACCATTTTTTGTGCAGTGTTGCCTAAAACAAAGTTTTTTTGAAATTTGCTATAGCAATACGGGGAAAACTGTGCTAGAATGTAGCGCGGAATTCTATGGAAGACCGGAAAAGGGGCAGCGGGTGTATATCCTGCCGCCGGAGCCTTCTCCGGGACTTCCTTTAAAGGCGCGCAGAGCGCATACGGGAGCTGAGCATATGGAACATTCCGGACTGTTTTTCGGTGCGGCATATTATATAGACGGTGTTTCACCGGAGCAGATCCGGGAGGATCTTGCGGCCATGCAGGCGGCAGGGATGAACTTTGTCCGCCTGCAGGGCTGCTGCTGGCAGAGCTGGGAGCCGGAGCAGGGCCGCTATTCCCTGGAGGAGCTGGGCAGGGCTCTGGCACAGTGCGCAGAGGCGGGACTTCGGCCTCAGATCGCCGTGCCGTCTCTGCCTGCACCGGCCTGGCTGGAAAACTGCTCTGAGGCGGAGCTTTTGGCGGAAGGCCGGGGGCTTTTGGAGCAGTTGTATTCCCTGGCAGGGGAGGGGGACTATCAGGTGGATAGCCGCCCCGAGGGCAGCAGAGCCTTGGCGGACTTCCAGGCCCGTTTTCTGCGGAGCAGGGGATGCAGCGTCACAGCGGTGACGCCGCTTTCCAGTGCGGACGATCCCTTCGCGCCCGTCCCGGGAGACCACATGGGCTGCGGCATTTTTCATCCGGCAGGACTGAAGAATACGGGGTCCTTCCTGAATTTTCAGGCGGACGTTGCACGCAGCGCCCGGCAGGGGTGTTTTATGGTTTCGGAGACCCAGTGCCAGGGGGCCTTGGGGCAGCTGCCGTTCCCCGGCCAGCTGCGGCTGGCGGCCTTTCACCATATTGCCTGCGGGGCCCAGGGCCTGTGCTACTGGCCTTGGCATTCCGATTGCTGCCCCGGTGCAAATTGGCAGGGCGTGATCGGCTATGATGGCTTCCCCGGCAGAGCCTACCGGGAAATCAGCCGGATCGGCGGGGAGTTTGCCCGGCTGGGGGACCATGCAGCCCTTCTGCGCAAGCGCAGCCGTGTGGCGGTTATGGTCAGTCCCCGCAGCGCCCGGCTTATGCCAAAGCTGGGGGAAAAGAGTTATGACGACTATCTGCAGTGGGTCTGCGACAGCTTTTATCGGCTGAACATTGAGGTGGACCTTGTGCCGGATAGCAAGCGGGACTTTTCCGGCTATTCGCTGCTGGTGACCCCTTGCCTGTACAGCGCATCGGAGGAGCTGATCGCAGCTCTGCGGGATTATGTTGCCCAGGGCGGCTGCCTGCTGTCCACCTTCCGCAGCTTCTTTGCGGATGAAGAGGGGCGGGTGCGCAGAGCCCGGCGGCCCTATGGCATGACGGATGTATTCGGAATGTCCTATTCCGAGTTCACGGTACCGGAGGAGGTTTGCCTGCCGGAGTATGTTTCCGAGGTTTCGGAGTTTATGGAGCTGCTGGAGCTTGACGATGCCATGGGACTGGCGATTTACGACAGCCCTGCCTGGCGGGGGGTTCCCGCAGCCTGCTGCAGCCGCTTCGGCAGGGGACAGGCTGCCTATTTCGGCTGCTACAGTGAGGAGGGCTTTGAGCCCATTCTGCTGCGGCTGCTGGCTATGTGGCACATTCCCGTCCCGGAATCCGCCTGGCCGGTGATCCAGAAGCGGGGCACCAACCGGGAGGGGAAGAGCGTCACCTATTTGCTGCACTACAGCCCCGCTTCCCGGGTCGTTCCCAGTCCGGCAACGGGCACGGAGCTGTTTTCCGAAAAGCACTTTGACGAGGGAGAGCCCTTGGAGCTCAAGGGCTGGGACGTTAAAATTTTGGAGGGAGACCTATGAGCAGAGCAGATGAACTCTACAAGGCCACGTGCCGGGACATCCTGGAAAACGGCTTTTCCGATGAAAATTTGGAGGTCCGTCCCCATTGGTCGGACGGTACTCCGGCCCATACCGTCAAAAAATTTGGCGTGGTCAACCGCTACAATCTGGCGGAGGAATTTCCCATCATGACCCTGCGGCGGACCTACTGGAAGAGCGCCGTGGATGAGCTGCTGTGGATCTGGCAGAAGAAATCCAACCGCATTGCGGATCTGGGCAGCCATGTGTGGGACGAATGGGCCGGCGAGGACGGAACCATTGGCAAGGCCTATGGCTACCAGCTGGGCATCAAGCATCAGTACAAAGAGGGAATGTTTGACCAGGTGGACCGGGTGCTCTATGATTTGAAGCACAATCCCGCCTCCCGGCGCATCCTGACCAATATCTACAATTTTGAGGACCTCCATGAAATGAACCTGTACCCCTGCGCTTATTCCATGACCTTCAATGTGACAGGGGATACGCTGAACGCCATTTTGAACCAGCGCAGCCAGGATATGCTGACGGCCAACAACTGGAACGTGGTCCAGTACGCGGTGCTGACCCACATGATGGCCCAGGTTTCCGGGCTGAAGGTGGGGGAGTTGGTCCATGTGATCGCCGACTGCCACATCTATGACCGGCACATTCCTGCCGTGAAAGCCATGCTGGAATTGGATGGCTATGAAGCCCCGAAGTTCTCCATGGACGAAAGCATTGCGGATTTCTATGCCTTTACCAAGGACTCCTTCCGCCTGGAAAACTACCGGTACCATCCCTTTGATTTTGAGATCCCTATGGCGATCTGAGGTAGGAGAATGGAACTGATCGTAGCGGTTTATGCGGACTGGGGCATTGGCTGCAGCGGAACCCAGCCCATTGCCCTCAGCGCCGACCGGAAATTCTTCCGGGAGATCACAAAAGGCTGTATGGTCATTGCAGGCCGCCGGACTGTGGAGGATTTCCCCGGAAGAAAGCCTTTGCCCGGCAGAGAGAACGTGCTTCTGACGAGGCGTAGTGGGCTTTATCCGGGCTTTACCCTGTGTGACAGCGTGGAGCAGGTGCTGGAAAAGACAAAAAATGCTCCCCGAGCCATGGTCATCGGCGGGGGGAGCGTCTATCGGCAGCTTTTGCCCTATTGCGAGAAAGCCTACGTCACAAAGTTGAACACGGTCGTGAAATGCGACACCTGGTTTCCGGACCTGGACAGTGACCCGGACTGGAAGCTGACCGAGCTTCTGGGCAGCGGGGAAGAAAACGGAATCGCCTATGAATTCTGCCTGTATGAAAGAGCCTGATTCAGCGACGTCGTGTTTTCGCATATAAATAAGCGCAGCGCCTTGCCTTTTTGTGGCAGGGCGCTGCTTTTACATTGCTGCCGCAGTGCGGCGGGAGAGCATCTGGGCAACGCAGCAGCTGACAGAGAAGGCGTAAGCTGCATCCCGGAAGATGTCGGGGGTGGTGCGCAGGTATTCCCAGTGATTCTTTTGAATGGTGTCCATGACGGAGTGGTAGGGCTTGCGGGGGGCGGTGTTGTGGGATTTTAAAAATTCCAGGAAATAGTCCTGCAGGGCGGCCTCATAGACCTTGTGCTCCCGCAGATCTATGGGGAAGCTGGAATTGTGGGCGTATGTAAAAGCGTCCGTGGTATAGTGAATCAGCTTTCCGGCGGTATAGTAGTCCAGGGCGTTCCAGCGAGGCTTATTCTCCAGGCGCCTGGCAATCCTGGCCATGTAGCGTTTGGCGTTCTCAAAATTATGCCCCCGCAGCCATTGGGCGCGGATGGAACCTTTGAAATAGGTGGCGAAGTTTCTGTCCGGTTCAATGCAGCCCAGCAGAAAGGCCCGGCGGTACACTGCCGGGATATGGGGAAAATAGGTGGCGGCAAGAAAGCTGCCCAGCTGACAATGACTTTTTCCGCGCATATGCAGTCTCCTTAGATTCTTTATTGCCGTGACATTATAGCACAAATTTGCAGAGATGTGTGAACAAAGACATTAAGATATTCTTACCTTTTTTTGGTAGTCCTGTGCTGTTTCGCGTTCATTCGACCCAAATACGCAGCTATAATGAGGGCACAGCCAAAAAAAGAAGGGAGAAATACCGATATGAAAGAGTTCCTGTATGAATTTGTCACCCTCCTGCTGGCAACGGCCCAGGCTGCGGGGCTGGTGTGGATCAGTACGGTGTTTGTACGGTAAACGGAAAAATTATGGTTGTAAAAATTCCCGGAACGTAGTATAATAGGAAAAGTCAGTAATTTTTTCTCGTTCGGGGGACAGATACATGAACAAGAATAAGGAGATAGCCGCCTACTTAAAGCCAGGGTGCCATGTGCATCTGGTGGGAATCGGCGGCGTATCCATGCGGCCGCTGGGGCTGGTGCTGAAGGGAATGGGGATGGAGGTTTCCGGCTCAGATATGAGCGCCTCCGTGTCTACGGATGAGCTCATTGCCCATGGCATCCATGTGGACATCGGCCACAGTGCCAAGAATATTGCGGGAGCGGACTGCATCATCCGTACTGCTGCCGCCCATAATGACAATCCGGAGATTGCTGCTGCCAGGGCTTCCGGCATTCCCGTGTTCGAGCGGGCACAGGCCTGGGGCGAGATCATGAAGTCCTATAAAAATGCCATTTGTATTTCCGGTACCCATGGAAAGACCACTACCACCTCCATGATGACCCATATCCTTATGGAAGCGGGCAAGGACCCCACGGTGATGATTGGTGGCTACCTGCCTCTGCTCCATGCAGGCCATCGGGTGGGCCACGGGGATACCATCGTGCTGGAAAGCTGCGAATACTGCGACTCCTTCCTGAATTTCTTCCCCACTCTGGCGGTGGTGCTGAATGTGGAGGCGGACCATCTGGATTATTTCAAGGATCTGACGGATATTCAGAAGTCCTTCCATAAGTTCGCAGGCATGGCTTCGGATGCCGTCGTGGCCAATGGTGACGACCCCCATACGGTCCAGGCCCTGGAGGGCATCCCCTATGTGTCCTTTGGCCTTGGAGAAAGCAACCGGGTCCGCGCGGAGAACATCAGCGACGACTGGCGGCACTTCGATGTGCTGTGCGATGGAAAATTCTATTGCCATATGGACCTGGGGGTCCTGGGCAGACACAATACCATGAATGCTTTGGCTGTGGCAGCTACCTCCTGGGTCATGGGAATCCCCGGCCAGAAGGTCACCGATGGTGTGAAGGCCTTCCACGGGGCAGGCCGCCGCATGGAATACAAGGGCGAATACCGCGGGGCAAAGGTCTACGATGACTATGCCCACCATCCCGATGAGCTGCGCGCGACCCTGGAGGCCGTGCGGGGCATGGGGGACCACCGGATCGTCCTGGCGTTCCAGCCCCATACCTATACCCGCACGAAGCTGCTGATGGATGATTTCATCCGGGAGCTGCAAAAGGCGGATGTTGTGGTTCTGGCGGAGATCTATGCCGCCCGAGAGAGCAATACCATCGGCATCTCCTCTGCGGATCTGGCTGCCCAGATCCCCGGAAGCATCTATTGTGAGACATTGCAGGATGTCACCGACTGCCTGCGCTCCATTGTGCGGGAGGGCGACATTGTGCTGACCATGGGTGCAGGCGATATTTTCCGCGCGGGAGAGGCTCTGCTTTCCGGCGAGGACAGCAAAAAGTGAGGATGTTATGAAGAAGCTTAGTGTATGCGTTCTGTTCGGCGGCAGAAGTCCGGAGCATGAGGTTTCCCTCCGGAGCGCCGAATCGGTTCTCAATAATATGGATCCGGAGAAGTACAATATCTTCCCCGTGGGCATTACCAAGTCCGGAAACTGGATGCTCTATGGCAGCCGGGACTACTCCAAGCTGCCCACCGGCGAGTGGGAGCACTGCCCGGAAAACCGGCAGGCTGCCATTTCTCCCATCCGGGGTCAGGGCCTGCTGAACTTCGAGGGTGACTGCGTGGTGCGGGAGCGCATTGACGTGGTATTCCCGGTGCTCCACGGTGAAAACGGCGAGGATGGCACCATCCAGGGCCTGCTGCAGCTGGCGGGAATTCCCTATGTGGGACCCCACGTGGCCGCTTCTGCCGTGGCTATGGATAAGACCCTGACTAAGCTGGTGGCGGACAATGCGGGCATTCCCCAGGCCGCCTGGCAGCTGGTCCGCCGCGGGAGCCTGGATGCCCGCCTGGAAAGCACCCTGGACGCGCTGGAAAAGCGCTTTGCCTATCCCATGTTTGTCAAGCCTGCGGGCACGGGTTCTTCCGTAGGTGTGTCCAAGGCCAAGAACCGGCAGAGCCTTGCAGAGGCGCTGGCAAATGCGGCAAAGTTTGACGACAAGGTGCTGGTGGAGGAGTTCATCCGCGGCAAGGAGATCGAGGTGGCCGTTATGGGCAACGAAAGCCCTGTGGCCTCTGTTTGCGGCGAAATTGACTCCGGTGTGGAGTTCTACGATTACGATGCCAAGTACATCACCGATACCTCTGTAGCGTACATCCCTGCCCGCATCAGCGAGGAGGCCTCCGAGCAGGTCCGGGATATGGCCGTAAAGGTCTATCGCGCCATTGGCTGCCAGGGCCTGAGCCGTGTGGACTTCTTTGTGACGGAGGAGGGCAAGGCGGTATTCAACGAGATCAACACCATCCCCGGCTTTACCTCTATTTCCATGTATCCCAAGCTTTTTGGTGCCAGTGGGATTCCCTACGGTCAGCTCATCGACCAGCTGCTGGAGCTGGCGCTGGAGGCTTGAGCATGGAGGAGCAGAAGGTCCTTCTGAGTGTTCGGGGAAGGCAGACCTATGGGGACCAGGAGCCGGATACCATTGAGCTGGTCACGGAAGGGACTATGGTGTTCCGGGACGGCGGCTGGGATATCTCCTATGAGGAGACTGCGCTCACCGGTATGGAGGGCGTGACGACCACCTTCCGGGTGGAGCCTGGGAAAGTGACGCTGCTGCGGACGGGCAAGCTCAATTCCACCATGGTTTTCCAGGAAAATGTGGCCCATGATTCCCTGTACCAGCTGGAATTTGGCGCACTGCTGATGACGGTCAAGGCCACCCGGGTTTTCTATGACCTGGTACCCGACGGCGGCATGGTGGATCTTGTCTATGAGATCTGTATTGAAAATACAGAAGCGGGTATCATCGATTACCACCTGGATATCCGGAAAAAATGAGGAAAAGAGGAGGACTGCAGCGGCAGTCCCCCTTTTGCACAGAAAAGACACCCACCGGCATCGAAACCGGTGGGTGTGATTTTTCGGTATTGGATAATTACACAATGCCCTGGGCATTCATGGCGTCGGCAACCTTCAGGAAACCGGCGATGTTTGCACCGGCGACATAGTTGCCCTCCATGCCGTACTCCTTGGCAGCAGCATCCAGGTTGTGGAAAATGTTCACCATGATGTCCTTCAGCTTGGCATCCACTTCCTCAAAGGTCCAGCTCAGGCGCTGGGAGTTCTGGGTCATCTCCAGAGCGGAGGTGGCTACGCCGCCGGCATTGGCAGCCTTGCCGGGACAGAAGAGGATTCCCTGTTCCTGCAGGTACTTGGTGGCATCCAGAGAGGTGGGCATATTGGCACCTTCTACCACGGCAAAGCACCCGTTGGCAACCAGTGCCTTGGCGTCGTCCAGCAGCAGCTCGTTCTGGGTGGCGCAGGGCAGTGCCACATCGCACTTGGTGGTCCAAACGCCCTTGCCCTCGTGGTATACGGACTTGGGCCGTGCCTTGGCGTACTCCGTCAGGCGGGCGCGCTTGACCTGCTTTACGTCGATCAGGGTTGCCACGTCAATACCGTCGGGGTCGTAGATCCAGCCGGTGGAGTCGGAGCAGGTGACGGGCTTTGCGCCCAGCTGCCATGCCTTTTCAATGGCGTAGGTAGCGACGTTGCCCGCACCGGAGACCACAACGGTCTTGCCCTTCAGGTCCTTGCCGTTGCAGCGCAGCATCTCGTCCGTCAGGTACAGCAGGCCGTAGCCCGTGGCCTGGGTACGGGCCAGGCTGCCGCCGTAGCTCAGACCCTTGCCGGTGAGCACACCCTCGTACTGGCCGGTCAGGCGCTTGTACTGGCCGTACAGGTAGCCGATCTCCCGGCCGCCCACACCGATGTCACCGGCAGGAACGTCTTCGTTTTCGCCGATGTATTTGTACAGCTCCGTCATGAAGCTCTGGCAGAAGGCCATGACCTCCCGGTCGGACTTGCCCTTGGGGTCAAAGTCGGCGCCGCCCTTGCCGCCGCCGATGGGCAGGCCGGTCAGGGAGTTCTTGAAGGTCTGCTCAAAGCCCAGGAATTTCAGAATGCCCTGGTTAACGCTGGGATGGAACCGCAGACCGCCCTTGTAGGGGCCGATGGCGCTGTTGAACTGCACACGATAGCCGTTGTTTACCTGGACCTGGCCCTTGTCGTCCACCCAGGGAACCCGGAACATGACGATCCGCTCCGGGGTGACGAGACGCTCCAGAAAGGCGTTCTTCCGGTAGTAGTCCTCATTTTTTTCAATGACGACCCGCAGAGATTCCAGGACCTCCGTTACGGCCTGCAGGAATTCCGGCTGGCCAGGATTCTGAGCGGCAACCCGCTCCAGGATTTCATTTACATAACTCATAGACAAGTGTGCTCCTCTCAAAGCATTTTTCTGATGGGTATTGTAGCAGATTGCAGGGCAGATTTCAACTGCTTTTGCAATAAAATTTTTTCAAATTGCAAAAAATGCCGCATTGCACGGAAGAATTCCCGGAATGCGGCGATTTTTGTGGAATTTGCAACGTAGGAATCTGTCAAATCCGGGGAAGAATGTCTTTCTGGATGGTTTCCACCAGCGCATCGATCTCGGCCTGGGTGGTTTCCCGGCTCAGAGAGACCCGGAATGCCGAATCAATGGCCTGCTCGGGGACATTCATGGCGGTGAGCACATGGCTTCTGTGGCCTTTGGCACAGGCGGAACCGGCAGAGACGCAAATTTGCGCGTCCTGCAGGATGTTGATGGAATTCTGGGTGGGCACTCCCGGAATGGATACGCTGAGAATATGGGGGGCCTCATGGGCGCCGTTCAGCTGCACCCCGGGCAGGGCCTCCAGCCGGGCGCAGAGGTCTTCCAGCAATGCCCGCTCCCGGGCGGTGTCCTCCCGGAAGGTCTTGGCTCCGGCAGCGGCGGCTGCGCCGAAGCCGAAGAGGGCGGGGGTCGCTTCCGTGCCGCTGCGCAGATTGTTTTCCTGCCCGCCGCCGTGGATCAGGGGCGGGAAGGACTTGAGTCTGGGGGAGATGTACAGCGCTCCGGCACCCTTGGGGCCGTGGATTTTGTGGCTGGAAACGGAGATCAGGTCCGCCCCCAGGGTTTTGGCCTGGAAGGGAATTTTCAGGAAGCCCTGGACGGCATCCGTGTGAAAAATGGCGTCGGGGCAGAGCCGGTGGGTGAGCTTTGCCATCTGAGCAATGGGCATGACGGAACCCGCCTCGTTGTTGACCATCATAATGGATACAAGAACGGTGTCCTTCCGAAGAGCGGCTTTCAGGGAATCCGGAGAGATGTTGCCCAAGTTGTCCGGCTGCAGATAGGTCACCTCGAAGCCCTGGGCTTCGAGGTCCTTCATGCAATTCAGAATGGCATGGTGCTCTATGGCGGTGGTGACGATGTGCTTTCCCCGTTTGCCCAGGCGCTTGGCGGTGCCGTAGACGGCCCAGTTGTCGGCCTCGGTGCCGCAGGAGGTGAAGAACACCCGGTCCGGTTCCGCGCCCATGGCGGCGGCGACGGCATGGCGGGCGCTGCGCAGCTGCCGGGCGGCGTGGATGCCGAAGTCATACAGTGCAGAGGGGTTGCCCCAGTCCTGGGTCAGCGCCTGGGCAACAGCCTCCACAGCCTCGGCACAGGGCTTGGTGGTGGCGGAATTATCGAGATAGATCATGTTTTTCCTTACTTTCCTACGCAGAAGCGTTCAAAAATTCGATTGGTAATGTCCTCCCGGACGGTGGCACCGGTGACTTCCCCTATGGCCTCCATAGCGGCCTCCACATCCAGCAGCAGCGCATCGGGAGTCACGCCCAGCTTTAGCCCCTGCAGGGCGGAGAGCAGGCTTTCATAGGCCCGGCGGCAGGCATCGTACTGCCTGGGATTGGTGAGAATGGAGCCGTCACACTTGCTTTCTCCGGCAAACAGATCATCGATGCAGCCCCGCAGCAGCTCCAGACCGTCCCCGGTGGCGGCGCTGATGGGGATGACGTTCAAAAAGGGCAGGGCACTGGGCTCCACCTGGGTGCCCAGGTCACATTTGTTGATCAGAGCAATGGCCTGGGGCGCGTCCAGGCACGCCTCTATGATCGCCTGATCCTCGGCGGTCAGCGGGACGCTGCCGTCGCAGACAAAGAGAACCAGATCTGCTTCTTCCAATGCCTTCCGGGACCGGTCAACGCCAATGGCCTCTACGGTGTCGGCGGTTTGGTGGATACCGGCGGTGTCCACCAAACGCAGCCGGGTGGAGCCTGCAAGGACGGACTCCTCCACCGTATCCCGGGTGGTGCCGGGGATATCGGTGACGATGGCCCGGTCGAAGCCAACCAGAGCGTTCAGCAGGCTGGATTTTCCCACATTGGGCCTGCCTACAATGGCGGTTTTCACACCCTGCCGCAGAATCCGCCCCTGGCCGTAGGTTTGCAGAAGTGCATAAAGGGACTTGGCATCGCTGCGCAGGGAAGCGGCATAGTTGGAAAGACCAAAGTCCTCGATGTCCTCATCGGGATAGTCCAGAACGGCGTGAAAGTGGCTGCACAGGTCTGTCAGATGGTCATACACCGGCAGAAGTACCTTTTGCAGCCTGCCGCCTACCTGCCCGGCGGCGTTGGCCGCAGCGTCTGCGGTATCCGCTTCAATCAGATCAATGACGGCCTCGGCCTGGGTCAGGTCCAGCTTCCCGTTCAAAAAGGCCCGCTTGGTGAATTCTCCCCGTTGGGCAGGTCTGGCCCCGGCGGCATAGAGACTCCTTAAGCCCTCTGCCAGCACGGCAGGGGAGCCATGGCAGTGAAACTCTACGGTGTCTTCTCCCGTATAGCTGTGAGGTGCCCGGGAGACCACGGCCATGCACTGGTCAATGGTCCGTCCCTGGATGTCCCGCAGCTCGCCCAGCACCAGCAGCCGGTTTGGGGTTTCGTGCAGGGGACGGGAAAAGACCTTTTCTGCGATTTCAATACAGCCTTCCCCGGAAAGCCGCAGGATGCCGATGGCGGAAACCTGATTTCCGGTGGAGACGGCGGCAATGGTATGTGACATTTACGGTTCCTCCAAAAAGGCCAGGGGATCCCCTGAGCCGGATACATAGCGCATGAGCTGATAGGCGCACATAATGGCAAGCTCCTCTTCCCGCAGGATCCGGGCGGCTTCCGCTCGGTCGGCCAGAACCACCTGAATTGTCTCGCTGTCCTCCTGATGGCTGCTGGTGGGGGAGCCGGTGCATCTGCCGAAAACCGTGGCGCAGCTCTCGTCTGTCATGCCCACTGTGGTATAAAAGGGACGGCCCCAGCCGTGGTCCTCCACGGGGGTCAGAGTCAGCCCGGTTTCCTCAAAGAGCTCCCGGACGGCAGCCTGCCTGGGGTTCTCTCCGGGCTCCACCAGTCCGGCGGGCAGCTCATAGACAAACCTGCCCACAGGGTAGCGGTACTGCCGGATGAGGACGATCCGGTCCTGATCATCTGCCGCAAAGATCACAACGCCATCGGCGTGGTTTTCCTTTGTGGCGGCTTTCAGGCGGGCCGCGTCCCCGATTCGGGAAGCCATATAGTAGTCAAAGTGCGTTCCGTCCCGCTGAACGGCATCCATCTGGTACAGGGAAAGATATTTGCTGCCTGCGAGCTTGTGAATGGTTCCAACCTGCGGCATGGCGTGGCCTCCTTTGTGAGCTTCTGATTTCCTATCATACCAGTTTGCGACGGAAAAAGCAATCCCTGCCGGGGGCTCCTCTTGCTTTTTTGCGGGATTTGCGGTAAGATACCCCCAAAGGAGGTGGAGTCATGTATCGCATCCTGATCGTGGAGGATGAGCAAGCCATTGCCCGGGCTGTGGCAGAGGAGCTGAGCCACTGGGGGCTGGAAAGCCGCTGTGTGGAAAATTTCCGGGACGTCATGGCGGAATTTCAGGCATTTCAGCCTCAGCTGGTGCTGCTGGACATTATGCTGCCCTTTTTCAATGGCTATCACTGGTGCAACGAGATAAGAAAATGCTCCAATGCGCCCATCATTTTCCTGTCCTCCGCCTCGGACAATATGAACATCGTCATGGCGATGAATATGGGCGGCGACGATTTCATTGCCAAGCCCTTTGACCGGACGGTGCTGGTGGCCAAGGTCCAGGCATTGCTCCGGCGGTGCTATGATTTTCATCCCACTGCCCCCATTTTGGAGCACCGGGGCGCGGAGCTGAACACCGGGGACAACAGCCTTCGCTTCCGCGGAGAGAAAATCGAACTGACGAAAAACGAATACAGAATCCTCCTGTGCCTGATGGAGAATAAGGGGCAGGTGGTCAGCCGGGAGAAGCTCATGGAGCGGCTCTGGGCTTCGGACAGCTTTGTGGACGAGAATACCCTGACGGTCAATGTAAACCGCCTGCGGCGAAAGCTGGACGGTGCAGGGCTCACCGGCTTTATCACAACGAAATTCGGAGTGGGGTATTTGCTTGGAGACTGAAAAAGGGCTTTTCTTTGTGTATCTGCGGGAGCGGGGCAAGGCAATTGCCTGCCTGTGCCTTTTCACAGGCATTTTTGCGGGGACCTTTCTCCTGTACCGTGTGCCCTGGCAGGCGGCGGCCTACCCGGCGGCGCTGTGCCTGGGATTGGGCGTGCTGCTCCTGCTGCGGGATTACCGCCGGTTCCGCCGGGTTCACGAAGCCTATCGGCGTTTGGAACAGCTTCCGGAGCTGACCCGGGAGCAGCTGCCTCAGGGAAAAAGCCAGACGGAGCGGGACTGTGCAGCACTGCTGGAAAAGCAGCTGGAGGATATGGCCCGGCTGCAAACCGCCAGCGCGGACCGCTTCACCACCCAGACGGATTATTTTTCCGCCTGGGCCCACCAGATCAAGACCCCTATTGCCGCCATGGGGCTGAAGCTGCAAAACGAGGATTCTTCTCTGGCCCGGGGACTCCGGGGGGACCTGAATCGCATTGCCCAATATGTGGAAATGGCCATGACCTATCTGCGCCTGGATGCCGAGACAGGGGACTATGTATTGAAGACCCAGGAGCTGGACCCCATTATCCGGGGAGCGGTCCGGCGGTTTGCCGGGGAATTCATCGACCGGAAACTGCGGCTGCGGCTGCAGGAGACCGAACAGACGGTGCTGACGGATGAAAAGTGGCTGAGCTTCGTGCTGGAGCAGCTGCTGTCCAATGCACTGAAATACACCCCCGGCGGGGAGATTTCCATTTTCTGGCAGGAGCCGGACACGCTGGTGATCCGGGACACGGGCATTGGCATCGCCCCGGAGGATCTGCCCCGGATCTTTGAAAAGGGCTTTACGGGCTACAACGGCCGCTCGGACAAAAAGGCCAGCGGCATTGGGCTGTATCTGTGCAAGCGGGTATGTGACCGACTGGGCCACGGCATTTCCATAGCATCTGCCCTGGGAGAGGGGACAACCGTCTTTTTGAAGCTGGGCAGGGACAAAATTGGTATTGAATAGGAGAAAGATTATGAAACTTCTGATTGCATCCGATATCCACGGCAGCGCCTATTGGTGCGGCAGACTTTGCGAGGAAATCGAAAAAGAAAACCCGGATCGGGTGATTTTGCTGGGAGACCTGCTGTATCATGGCCCCCGGAACGACCTGCCCCGGGACTATGCCCCGAAAAAAGTGATCCCCATGCTCAGCGCTCTGGCGGAGAAGATCATTGCCGTTCGAGGGAACTGCGAGGCAGAGGTGGACCAGATGGTGCTGCCCTTTCCCTGCCTTGCGGATTTTTCCCAGCTGCTGGTGGACGGAAAGACCTTCTATCTGACCCACGGGCACCATGCCAATCCCCAGAATCTTCCGCCCCTGCCGAAGGGCAGTGTGTTCCTCTTCGGCCACACCCATGTGAAGCTGGACGAAGAGGTGGCAGGGATCCGTTGCCTGAACCCGGGCAGTGTATCCATCCCCAAGGATGGGAGCCACAGCTATCTTATTTATGAAGACGGAAACTTTTCTTTCCAGATCATGGAGGAAGCGTAATGGATTCGACCCAATGCGACAGCTGCTGGTATTATGATTATGATGAAGAGTTCGATGAATACTACTGCATGATGGACCTGGATGAGGACGAAGTGTACCGCATTCTCTCTTCCCAGTCCCAGCAGTGCCCCTATTATCGCCAGGGGGACGACTACACCCTGGCCAGGAGACAGTGACTATGAAATTTCTTGCCCTGCTGCTCGCGCTGCTGCTTGCCGGATGCGCCGCACAGCCGACCCCAACCACGGAGACCACTGCGGCCGATGCGCTCTACACCCCGGGTCACCGCCTGGAGACCCAGACCAGCGGCATGATGCAGGTCTTTCCCACAGAGACCTCCGGCTTCTGCCGCATATGGGCCATGGGGGAGGACGTGCTCCTTTCCGGAGACGGGAAACTGACGTGCCTGTCCGGCGCAAGCCTGACCCCCGGCAGCACGCGGCAGGCTGACACGGTGCTGCAAACGGGAAGCGACGGCGTGTGGCTCTTTGACGGCAGCGCGGTGCAGATCTTGGACGGAAGCTTTGCTCTGCTGCAAACGGTCACTATTCCGGATGAGGTCCTGGGAGTACCCGGGCTGGAGGGCAGTCGGCTGTACTATCTCAGCGAAGGCTGCCTGAAGGTGCTGGACCTGTCTACGGGGTTGGCTTCCCTGCTGCGGGACAATATGGCCTTTACCGACGGCACCGTTCAGTGCCTGGGAGATTTGCTGCTGCTGCACTTGACGGATGAGGACGGCATCGGGAAAACGCTGCTGGTTTCCGCAGCCGACGGCAGCACCCAGTACCCGAGCCTTGCAGTCACGGATGCCTGCCGGTTTGAGACAGGGCTTGGCATTCTGCTGGAGGACGGCCAGGTCCTGCTCCTGCCGGACAGCGGCGGAGCCCAAAAGCTGACACTTGAAGAGGGAGAACAGATAGTGGGATTCCTGCCGGAAATCGGGGGCCTCATTACCTGCCGGAATGACACAGCAGGGCTGACGCTGCGGCTCTATGCCCTCTCTCGGGGAATTCTGCGCTGCAGCGTACTGCTGCCGGAAGTGGACCTGGTGGGAACAGGCTGTGTCAGCGCGGACGGAACGCTCTATATTTCGGCTCACAGCACCCAGGAGACGGCCTGGTGGATTCTGCGCTGGAATTACGAGGCATTTCCACCGGTGTCCGAGGACAGCTGTCTGGAGCCCTATTATACCCGGGATTTCCCGGATGTGCAGGGGCAGGCATCCTGTGAGACCCTGGCCCGGGAGCTGGGAGAGCAATACGGCATTTCGGTGCTGCTTTTTGACGAGGCTGCTGCCTGCGCACCCTGGGACTACGCCTTTACGGCGGAATACCGGGTGGATAAGACAAACTGGGCCCTGGAAGACCTGAAGGCCGCACTGGAAGCCTTCCCGGAGGGGTTCCTTGCCAAGCTCCGCCAAGACTGGGAGGATTTGACGGTCTGCATTGTGGATACCATCCAGGGCACGGCGGAATCCGGCAGCCTGGACTCCGCCGAGGGGCTGCAATTCCAGAACGGCAGCCATTTTTACATTGCTCTGGCGCCCAAGGAAGAGGACAGCCTGAAGCACACCCTCTTTCATGAATTCAGCCACCTGATCGACAACCGGGTGCTGACCAAGACAGGAGCTTATGACAATTGGAATGATCTGAATCCCCAGGATTTTGCCTACAGTCTGGACCTGAACGCGGACATGACTCCCTATAAGGCGCTGCTGACCGGCCCGGACCGGGTGTTTATTGACAACTATGCCATGACGTTCCCGGCCGAGGATAGGGCCCGGATCTTTGAGTGCGCCTGCACCTCCGGCAATGAGGAGGACTTTGTGTCGCCCATCCTCCAGGCCAAGCTGCAGCGAATCTGCACCGGCATTCGGCAGGCCTTTGACCTGGAGGATGCCCCGGAGCGCTTCCTGTGGGAGCAGTACCTGACATCGGCACAATAGCTTTTGCGGCCCGAATCGCCAGACATGGGATTCGGGCCGCTTTTTGTGCTGCGCTCTGTAAAAAATGTGCTTGTATATGGGGAAAAACTGTGATAAAATAAATTGATTTATTATGAGCAAACCTATGGAGGCCATTATGCATTTTCGGATTCCCCATTAGTCCTCTGCGGTTTTGAAGAATACGAAATTTTACGTGGAGGAAAAGCTATGTCAACTTTACAAGAAGAAATCAGCCGCCGCCGGACCTTTGCCATCATTTCCCATCCCGACGCCGGTAAAACCACTTTGACGGAAAAATTCCTGCTCTACGGCGGGGCCATTGCACAGGCCGGTGTGGTTAAGGGAAAGAAGAATTCCCGTGCCGCCACTTCCGACTGGATGGAGATCGAGAAGCAGCGCGGTATTTCCGTTACGTCCTCTGTGATGCAGTTCCAGTATGAGGGATTCTGCATCAATATCCTGGATACCCCGGGTCACCAGGACTTTTCTGAGGACACCTACCGTACCCTGATGGCGGCAGACTCTGCCGTCATGGTCATCGATGGCGCTAAGGGTGTAGAGCCACAGACCCGGAAGCTTTTCAAGGTCTGCGCCATGCGGCACATTCCTATTTTCACCTTCATCAACAAAATGGACCGGGAGGCCCGGGATCCCTTCGACCTGCTGGACGAGCTGGAGCGGGAGCTGGGCATTGAGACCTATGCCATGAACTGGCCCATCGGCTCCGGCAAGGACTTTCAGGGCGTTTACGACCGGGAGAAGAGTGAGCTTTTGTTCTTCTCCGGCGTTTCCGGCAAGAACAAGGCGGGCAAGCACGCCGTAGACCTGTACGATCCCCGGGTTGCCCAGCTCCTGGATTCCGAAGAGAAGCACCGCCAGCTCATTGACGATGTGGAGCTGCTGTCCGCCGGACGGGAGATGGATATGGAAGAGGTCCGCCGGGGCCAGCTGAGTCCGGTGTTCTTTGGCTCTGCGCTGACCAACTTCGGCATTGAGCCCTTCCTGGAGTCCTTCCTGAAGCTGACCCCGCCCCCTCTGGCACGGGTGGCGGACTGCGGCACCATTGATCCCTTCAGCCCGGATTTCTCCGCCTTTGTCTTTAAGATCCAGGCCAACATGAACAAGGCCCACCGGGACCGGCTGGCCTTTATGCGCATCTGCTCCGGAAAATTCCAGCGGGATGCGGAGTATTTCCATGTCCAGGGCAACCGGAAAATGCGCCTGAGCCAGCCCCAGCAGATGATGGCTGCCGAGCGGGAAATTGTGGACGAGGCTTACGCCGGGGACGTCATCGGCGTCTTCGACCCGGGCATCTTCTCCATTGGCGATACCATTACCGTTCCGGGCAAGAAGTTCTCCTATTCCGGAATTCCTACCTTCGCTCCGGAGCATTTTGCCAGAGTTTCCGCCAAGGACTCCATGAAGCGCAAGCAGTTTGTCAAGGGTACGGAGCAGATTGCTCAGGAAGGCGCCATCCAGATTTTCAAGGTGCCCAATTCCGGTATGGAAGAGGTCATTGTGGGTGTTGTTGGTACGCTGCAATTTGACGTGTTCCAGTACCGCATGAAAAACGAGTATGGTGTGGAACTGCGCATGGAGGGTCTGCCCTATGAGGAAATCCGCCTGATCGACAGCTATCCCGGAGACCTGACGGATATGAACCTGGGCAGCGATGCCGAGCTGCTGGAGGACTACAAGGGTAGAAACCTGCTGGTATTTACAAGCTACTGGGCCATCGATTTCACCTGCCGGAGAAATCCGGGCCTGCAGGTGTCTGAGATCGTGGTATCGGAAGGATAAGGGCATGAACTTCTGGGGGCATTTGAAAACCGTATCCCATCATCGCTGGCTGGTCTGCAAAGGCTGCTTTCGGGTGGGGCTATACCGCCAGGGACTTACCCATGATCTGAGTAAGTTTTCCCCGACGGAATTCCGGCAGGGCATCAAATACTACCAGGGCTACCGCAGTCCCAATGCCGCCGAACGGGAGCAAAAGGGCTACAGCGAGGCGTGGATGCACCACAAGGGCCGCAACCGGCACCACTATGAATACTGGACGGACCTGAGCCCTACAACCAAGCGCTATGAGCCGGTGCCCATGCCCAGAAAATACCTGGTGGAGATGGTTATGGACCGCCGGGCCGCCTGCATGACCTACGAGGGGAAGAACTACACGTCGGCTTCCCCTTACAATTACTTTGTCAAAAGCCGGGAACGGACGCTGATGCATCCGGATACGGAGCGGGCGCTTGCATTTCTGCTGGAAATGCTCCGGGACCGGGGAGAGGCGGAGACCTTTCGCTACATACGTTCCTCTGTGCTGAAAGGAAAGCCCTTCCCCTGGGAATGCGAGGAAAAAGGAGCGATAAAATGAAAAAATCCAACCGTATTCCCTGGAAAACAGTCTTGGTTGTCTGCCTTTGGGCCTGCGTGATGTTTGCCGAAGAGCTGGTGCGGCTGGCGCTTTCCCGCGGCGCGGCACCGGAGGACGGCATTTTTCGACATATCGTTTATACGCTGCTCTATGGTGGCAAACAGGCAAAACTCCCGCTTTTTGTACACTTCCTGGCAATGCTTGCCCTTGCGGCGGTGCAGCTGCGGGGCCTCCGGGGGGAAAAGAAGAAATTCCGGGCTCCGGCGCTGATACTTGCCCTGTTTTTTACGCAGAATACGCTCATTTACCTGTCACCGACCCAAAAGCTGGTAAACCTTGTGGCGGTGCCCCAGATTGGGCTCCTGGAAAATCTGCTGTTCTGGATATCCATGACTGCCAGCTTTTACAGCCTGATTCTGCTGTTTTGCAGCTGGATGTCCGTACCCATGGGGGAGCGGACGTCCTTCCGGCCTAAGTGGCAGCTGCTGTGGGCAGGAATTATCCTGCTGTGCTGGCTGCCGCTGCTGATTCTGCGGTCTCCCGGGTCTATTTATTTGGATACCACGGTGCAGATTTTGCAGTACCAGGGTTATCAGCCGATCCAGGCCTCCTCGCCCGTGCTGTTGACCTTTGTCTATGGGTTCCTCATGACCCTGGGACAGCGTCTGGGCGGAAACAATCTGGGGCTGTTTTTCTGCGTCCTGTTCCAGGTTATCCTGGGGCTATACGCGCTGAGCTTTGGCTGTGAAGAGGCTGCGTCCCGTTCCGGCAAGAAGTATATTGGCTTTTTGCTCAGCCTGTTTTTTGGCCTAGCCATGATGTATGTCTCCATGGCCCAGGGGGCTTTGAAGGATTCTGTTTACAGTCCGCTGTTTTTGCTGCTGATTATTTTTTACTGCCGGACTTTGGAGGATGGCTCTAAAAGAAACACGGTCCCGCTGCTTATTCTGGCGCTTCTGTGCGGGGCTGCCAGAAAGGGCGGAATGTACCTTTCCGCGCTGATTTTGCTGTGCCTGGTGGGGAAAAAAGAGCTGCGCCGGTTTGCGGTGGCTGCCTGCCTGGCATTGGTGGCGCTGCACTGTCTGGTGAACTGGGCGCTTTATCCGGCAGTCGGCATCGAAAGCCCGGAGGAAAAGGAAAACTACAGCTTTTTCTATCAATTAACGGGCTATTATTGCAGCAACCACCCCGATTGGGTCACGGAAGAGGAAAAGGAAATCATCTCCCAGGTTCTGGACTATGACACGGTGGTGACGCAGTACGACCCCAAAATTGTGGATGCGATCAAGGCTACCTATCATGCGGATACTCCAATGCAGGTGCAGCGCTATTTGCTGCTGCATGGCAAGCTGGCGCTGAAGCACCCGCTGACCATGCTGGAAGCGGTGGTATATTCGAGAAACTGGTATTTCTGTCCCTTTACATGGGATGTGGAGAAGACCATCTACGAGGTGCTGATTGGCTTTGATTATGTAGAACCGCAGCTGAGCGGCTTCTCCAGATGGCTGGAAAGCGACGCCAGGCGTGCTGCGGAGTCAAAGCTTTGGGAGTTTGAGCATAGTTATCCTGTGCGGATTTTTGTGGTTTCCGGCATTTACAATTGGCTGGGGCTGCTGCTTGGACTTGCCGCCTGGTATGCGGGCAGCAGAGAAAAAAAGCAAATGGTCTTGCCGGTACTGCTGGCCATCGCTGGGCTGCTGCTGACCCATGTCAACGGCTCCGTCCGGTACGCGGGCCCTGTGATCTATACAGTGCCGGTGCTGCTGGTGCTGATGAAGGCGAAGAAGACCAAGCCTGCTCAAATATCCTGAAAATAGCTGCTTTTGGGATTTGCCATGACATATTGGAGGAATTTGTGTGAATTACCAGACGATTGAGCAGGAGCTTGCCGAGCTGCCCCTGTACATCTATGCCTGGGTGGACCCGCAGAGCCTGGAATTTTCAGACCGGGTGCGACATATCTGCCAGACGGAGTGTGCCATGTACGGCAAAAGCTGGGCCTGCCCGCCTGGGGTGGGGACGGTGGCGGAATGCAGAGCCAAGTGCCTGAGCTACAATAAGGCCCTGCTGATTTCCAGCCTGACGGAGGTGGCGGACATTGCGGATCTGGAGGCAACCCTTGCCACCCGCCGGGACCATGAGAGCCTGACGGATCAGGTGGGGGATATTCTCCGGGCCCATGGACTGGATCCCTATATTCTCTCTACCGAGGCCTGTGCCATCTGCGGCCGCTGCGCCATCCTGGATGGCAAGCCCTGCCGCCATCCGGAAAAAATGCATCCCTGTGTGGAAAGCCAGGGCATCAACATCATTCCTACGCTGGAGGAGAACGGACTGGAGTTCCAGTACGGGCAGAATGTGGTCACCTGGGTGTCGCTGCTGCTGTTCCATACCGGGGAATAAATGCAAAAATATCGAATAAAAATACGCACGGCCCTTTCCAAACTGGGAAAGGGCCGTAAACAATGTATAAAAACCGTCGGTTTTGACAAAATAATCTATCAAATTTGTACAAACCGTGAAATCTACCAGGAATTGGGAAATCCTATTGAAAAATTGATGCCATCGTGATATACTGTTTTGGCACTTAGAGAATTCAAATGTGTAAATATCGGGCAAAAAATATCGATTCGCGGTATTCGCCCGTGTATTTGAAAGGGGTATTGTATGTCTCACAAGTATGTTTATTTGTTCACCGAGGGTGACGGTTCCATGCGAGAGCTTCTGGGCGGCAAGGGCGCCAACCTGGCGGAGATGACCAGGATCGGCCTTCCGGTTCCCCAGGGCTTTACTATTTCTACCGAAGCCTGCACCAAGTACTACGAGGACGGCCAGAAGATCAATGACGAGATCATGGCCCAGATCATGGAGTACGTGGATAAGATGGAGCAGATCAACGGCAAGAAGTTCGGCGATCTGAATAACCCTCTGCTGGTCTCCGTCCGCTCCGGCGCCCGGGCCTCCATGCCCGGTATGATGGACACCATCCTGAACCTGGGCCTGAACGACGATGTTGTGGATGCCATGATCAAGGGCAATCCCGACCCCGCCTTCGCCCGGTTTGTCTACGATTCCTACCGCCGGTTCATCCAGATGTTCTCCGACGTGGTTATGGAAGTGGGCAAGAAGTATTTTGAGCAGCTCATCGATGAGATGAAGCAGCGCAAGGGCGTCACCTATGACGTGGAGCTCACCGCAGAGGACCTGAAGGAGCTGGCTTCCCAGTTCAAGGCCGAGTACAAGGCCAAGCTGGGCGTGGAATTCCCCTCCGATCCCAAGGTGCAGCTGTACGAGGCCATCCGTGCCGTCTTCCGCTCCTGGGATAACCCCAGAGCCAATGTCTATCGCCGTGACAACGACATTCCCTATTCCTGGGGCACTGCCGTCAATGTCATGCCTATGGTATTTGGCAACCTGAACGACAATTCCGGCACCGGCGTGGCCTTTACCCGTGACCCCGCCACCGGCGAGAAGAAGCTCATGGGCGAATTCCTGACCAACGCCCAGGGCGAGGATGTGGTGGCCGGTGTCCGTACCCCCATGCCCATTGCCCAGATGGCCGACAAGTTCCCCGAAGCATATGAGCAGTTCGTCAAGGTCTGCGCCCTGCTCGAGGACCACTACCGGGATATGCAGGATATGGAGTTCACCGTGGAGAACGGCAAGCTCTATATGCTCCAGACCCGTAACGGCAAGCGTACTGCCAAGGCCGCTCTGAAGATCGCCTGTGACCTCTTGGACGAGGGCATGATCGATGAGAAGAAGGCCGTTTCCATGATCGACCCCCGGAATCTGGATACCCTGCTGCACCCCCAGTTCGATGCCAAGGCTCTGAAGGAGGCTACCCCCATCGGCCGTGGTCTGGGCGCTTCTCCCGGAGCTGCCTGCGGCAAGGTCGTGTTCTCTGCTGAGGATGCGGAAAAGTGGGCCGCCAGAGGCGAGAAGGTTGTTCTGGTTCGTCTGGAGACTTCTCCTGAGGATATCACCGGCATGAAGGTTGCCCAGGGCATACTGACTGTTCGCGGCGGCATGACCTCTCACGCTGCCGTTGTGGCCCGGGGCATGGGCTCCTGCTGCGTCTCCGGCTGCGGCGAGATCAATATGGACGAGGAGCACAAGCAGTTCACCCTGGGCGGCAAGACCTACCACGAGGGCGACTTCATTTCCATCGATGGTTCAACCGGCAATATTTATGAAGGCGTTATCCCCACTGTGGATGCCGAAATCGCCGGTGAGTTCGGCCGCATTATGGCTCTGGCCGACAAGTACCGCACCATGAAAGTCCGCACCAATGCCGATACCCCCACCGATGCCAAGAAGGCAAAGGAGCTGGGCGCAGAGGGCATTGGCCTGTGCCGTACCGAGCATATGTTCTTTGACCCCGAGCGGATTGCTGCTTTCCGGGAGATGATCTGCTCCGATACCGTTGCAGAGCGGGAGACCGCTCTGGACAAGATCCTGCCCTATCAGCAGGGTGACTTTGAGAAGCTCTATGAGGCCCTGGAGGGAAGCCCTGTGTGCATCCGTTTCCTGGACCCCCCTCTGCATGAGTTCGTTCCCACCACCCAGGCTGAGATCGAGCAGCTGGCTGCGGCCCAGGGCAAGAGCGTAGAGGCCATCAAGGCCATCATCGCCTCCCTGCATGAGTTCAACCCCATGATGGGTCACCGCGGCTGCCGCCTGACCGTCACCTATCCGGAGATTGCCAAAATGCAGACCAAGGCCATCATCCGGGCCGCCATCAATGTCAAAAAGGCCCATCCCGATTGGGAAATCAAGCCCGAGATCATGATCCCCCTGGTTGGCGAGACCAAGGAACTGGCCTTTGTGAAGAAGGTAGTCGTGGAGACGGCCGATGCGGAAATCGCTGCTGCCGGTGTGGAGCTGACCTACGAGGTTGGTACCATGATCGAGATCCCTCGCGCAGCTCTGACTGCTGACGAGATCGCCAAGGAAGCCGAGTTCTTCTGCTTCGGCACCAACGATCTGACCCAGATGACCTTCGGCTTCTCCCGCGACGATGCAGGCAAGTTCCTGAACGCCTACTATGAGGCTAAGATCTATGAGAACGATCCCTTTGCCAAGCTGGACCAGAACGGCGTTGGCAAGCTGATGAAGGTTGCCATGGAGCTGGGCAAGAAGACCCGGCCCAACCTGCACTGCGGCATCTGCGGCGAGCATGGCGGCGACCCCGCTTCCGTAGAGTTCTGCAATGCTCTGGGCCTGGACTATGTGTCCTGCAGCCCCTTCCGCGTGCCCATCGCCCGTCTGGCCGCTGCCCAGGCTGCCATTAAGCAGGAGGCTGAAAAGGCCGATGCTGAGAAGGCTGCCGAGGAAGCCAAGGCTGCCGACCGCGAGAAGGCCAAGGAAGCTGCTAAGGAGGCTGCCAAGGAGTTCGCCGAGAACGCCAGGGAGGCTGCCGCAGTTGTGGCCGCTGACGTAGCCGATGCCGCCAAGGCAGGCTTCGCCGGAGCCAAGGCCGGTTTGGCTGCCGCCAAGAAGGCCTACCTGGAGAACAGAAACAAGTAAAAACCGATCCCTTTTCAGGCAGCTCCTTCCGGGGCTGCCTGATTTGTCCTTGTATGGAGGATGTTCTTCCGCCGAGGAAAAATTCTTGACAAAGTGCTGTTTTGTCTGTACAATGAGGACAAGTGAATAGAAAAAGCTATGACGAAGACGGATTTGGTTGCGCACCATATAGAGAGCCGGGGACGGTGGAAGCCTGGCAGGCAGCAGTCATAATATCCCATCCCTTCCGAGCTGAGGTTCCCCAAAGCGCTGCAAGTAGGGGCTTCCGCGCAGGCTGCGTAAGTGCCTAGGGCTTGTTGGAGCCTGAAAGCGGCGTGCGTTGCTGCACGCAATTTGAGTGGTACCGCGGGTAATTTAGACTCGTCTCAAAGAAATTTGAGACGGGTCTTTTTTATTTTGGGAAACCGTGAATGGACTGGCATTTTGACACCGGACTGCATGCCAATCTGTTTGGAGTTTTCCGGGAAAGAGAGGAAAATGTTATGAAACTGGGAAAAAAGAATCTTTTGGTGGTAAGCGTCATGCTTTTTGCGCTGTTCTTTGGGGCGGGGAATCTGATTTTTCCGCCCTTTTTGGGACAGAATGCGGGAGCCAATACCCTCCCGGCCATGGTTGGCTTTCTGGTGACGGCGGTGATATTGCCGGTGCTGGGCGTGGTGGTCGTGGCCCGGTTCGATGGGCTGGAAAAGCTGGGCCGTCAGGTGGGCAAGCGGTTTGCTCTGGTGTTTGCAGTGCTGATCTATCTGTCCATCGGTCCGGGACTGGGCATTCCCAGAGCGGCCTCCGTGCCCTTTGAGATGGCTGTGGCCCCCTATCTGCCGGAGAACAGCAATGCGGCGCTGTGGATGGCGGCGTATTCCCTGGTGTTTTTCCTGGTGGCGCTCTGGCTGTGCCTGAACCCCGGCAAGCTGGTAGACCGCATCGGTCGGGGCCTTACGCCGGTGCTGCTGGTGCTGCTGACGCTGCTGTTTGTCTGCTTCCTGTTCCGGGGCGAAACCCAGGTTGCGCCGCCTCAGGAGAGCTACGCCCACGCGCCGCTGCTCAAGGGCTTTACCGAGGGCTATAACACCATGGATACCATTGCCGCACTGAATTTCGGCCTGGTGATTTCCACCACCCTGGGGACCTTTGGCCTGGAGCAAAAGCGGGACAAAATGCGCTATACGGTTCGGGCGGGCCTGCTGGCCGGTACCATCCTGGCCCTGGTGTATGCCATGCTGTCCTATATGGGAATGTGCAGCTCCGGGGTCTATGAAATTCAGGAAAACGGTGCCTGGACGCTGCGCTGCATCGTCTACCAGGTGTTCGGCAGCGTCGGTGCCGTGCTGCTGGCTGCCATCTTCACCCTGGCCTGTCTGACCACCTGTGTGGGCCTGATCAACTCCATTTCTCAGTATTTTTCCATGCTTTTCCAGAAGGTTTCCTACCGCGCCTGGGCCTATATCATTACATTTTTCTCCTTCCTGGTGTGCAATCTGGGCCTGAGCATGATTCTCAGCATCTCCATCCCGGTGCTGAACGCAATTTACCCCGTGGCAATCGTTCTGATCCTGCTGGGGTTGAGCCACGACCTGTGGAAGAACAACCGCTTTGCCTATCCCATGACCGTAGCGGGCACAGCGGCGGTCAGCGTGCTGTTCGCCTTGGGCGAAGCGGGAGTGCCCCTTGGCGGTGTGAATACGCTGCTGCATGGGCTGCCTATGTACAAGCTGGGCTTTGGCTGGGTCAGCGTGGCGGCGGCAATGCTGCTGCTCAGTCTGGCAGTCTATGCACTGTGCCGGGGCGGCAAAAGAAGCTGAGGGACGGAAGCAGGGGAAAAATAAAAAGATATACAAAAGAAAGCTTTGTGTCTTTCCTTTTTCGGAAGAATCATGTATAATGGTGGCAAGGGTTCATCCCGGCTTTGCCGGATATTTTGATTGGGAGGTTTTTCGTATGTCTTTACAGACGCTGCATCTTGCAAAGGCACAGCAGGAAATTCTGGACAGGGGGTTTGCTTCGGCTTTCGGCGGAAAGCCGGAACGCTATTTCTCCGCGCCCGGCCGCACGGAGATCGGCGGCAACCATACGGATCATCAGCGGGGCCGGGTCCTGGCGGCTGCCGTAAATCTGGATACCCAGGCTGCGGTCCGGGTCAATGGGACTCAGACCGTGCGCATTCTCTCCAAGGGCTATCCTCTGTGCACCGTGTCGCTGGACAGCCTGGTGCCCCAGAAGGAGGAAATCAATTCTACCCCCGCCTTGGTGCGGGGTGTCTGCGCCCGCTTTGCAGAGCTGGGCTGCCGGGTGGCGGGCTTTGATGCCTACTGCGAGAGCACGGTGCTGCCCGGGTCCGGCCTGAGCTCCTCCGCCGCTTTTGAGGTGCTCATCGGAACCATTGTCAACGGCCTGTTTTTTGAGGGAAAGGTCAGTCAGCCGGAAATTGCTCAAATTGGCCAGTATGCCGAGAATGTCTTCTTCGGCAAGCCCTGCGGCCTGATGGATCAGACGGCCTCCGCCGTGGGCAATCTGGTGACCATTGATTTCTTCGACAAGGAGCATCCTGTCATCGAGCCGGTGGATTTTGATTTCTCCGCCTGTGGCCATGCCCTGTGCATCATCGACAGCCAGGCCAGCCACGCGGACCTGACGGATGAATACGCCGCCATTCCCGGGGAGCTGAAGCAGGTCTGTGCCTACTTTGGCAAGGAGGTCCTGACCCAGATCGACGAGCAGGAATTCTTTGCCGCCATTCCTGCACTGCGGAAGGTCTGCCCGGACCGGGCGGTGCTGCGGGCCATTCACTTCTATCAGGAGAACGCCCGGGTGCCCCAGCAGGTGGCAGCGCTGCGGGAGGGCAATTTCCAGCGCTTTCTGGAGCTGGTCAAGCAGAGCGGCTACTCCTCCTATATGTATTTGCAGAATGTCATTCCCGCCGGTTACACCGAGCATCAGGATGTTGCCCTGAGCCTTGCCCTGTGCGAGCACTATCTCCAGGGAAAGGGCGCTTACCGGGTCCATGGCGGCGGCTTTGCCGGAACCGTCCAGGCCTTCGTGCCCTTTGAGATTCTGGAAAGTTTCCGGGCCGGCATCGATGCCGTTTTGGGCCAGGGAGCCTGCCACGTACTGTCCATCCGCCCCCAGGGCGGTGTGGAGATGGAAGTGGAGGCATAAGCCATGCAGATCGAAACCTACATTGATTCCCTGGTTTCCTATGCCATGAACCGGGGGCTTGCCGAGCCTGTGGACCATCAGGTGCTGGTAAACCGCATCCTGGACATCCTGCATAAGGAGGACTATGCGCCCTCCGACGAGCCCCAGAGCGAGGACCTGGAGAAGATTCTGAAGGGCATTCTGGACTATGCCTGTGAAAAGGGCCTGTGCGAGGACAATGTTACGGCTCGGGACATTTTCGATACCCGTATTATGGGGGCTGTGACCCCCATGCCGCGAGAGATCATCCGCACTTTCCGGGAGAAATATGCCGTGTCCCCCCAGGAGGCTACGGACTGGTATTACCGCCTGAGCTGCGATACGGATTATATTCGCCGTTACCGCATTGCCAAGGACATGCGCTGGAAATATGCCAGTGAATACGGTGAGATGGACATCACCATCAACCTGTCCAAGCCTGAAAAGGACCCCAAGGCCATTGCTGCCGCCAAGAATGCCCCCCAGTCCGGCTACCCCAAGTGCCAGCTGTGCCGGGAAAACGAGGGCTATGCCGGCCGAATGAACCATCCCGCCCGGGCAAACCACCGCATCATCCCCATTACCATCGCCGGGGCGGACTGGTACCTGCAATATTCACCCTATGTCTATTACAATGAGCACTGCATCGTCTTCAACGGCCGGCACGTGCCTATGAAAATTGATCGGTCCGCCTTCGATAAGCTGCTGGATTTTGTAACGCTGTTCCCCCACTATTTTGTGGGCTCCAATGCGGACCTGCCCATTGTGGGCGGCTCCATCCTGAGCCATGAGCATTTCCAGGGCGGCCACTATACCTTCGCCATGGAGACGGCTCCTGTGGAGACTCCGGTTGCTTTCCGGGGCTTCGAGGACATTCAGGCAGGAATTGTGAAGTGGCCTATGAGCGTCATTCGCCTGGATGGCAGCGATCCCCGTCGCCTGTCTGAACTGGCCGAGAAGATCCTGAATGCCTGGCGGGGCTATTCCGATGAGGGGCGGGGGATTCTCGCCTTCTCCGATGGGGAGCCTCACAATACCATTACGCCCATTGCCCGCCGCAGAGGGGAGCTGTTTGAGCTGGACCTGGTGCTGCGCTGCAATGTCACCACGGAAGAGCACCCGCTGGGCGTGTTCCATCCCCATGCGGACAAGCACCATATCAAGAAGGAAAACATCGGCCTCATTGAGGTCATGGGTCTGGCCGTGCTGCCCAGCCGCCTGAAAGGGGAGCTCAGCGACTTGGCCGAGAAGGTCGTCGCCGGGGCGGATCTGCGGGCCGACCCGGTCCAGGCCAAGCACGCGGACTGGGTGGACGGGCTCAAAAAGCAGTACACCTTTACGGCGGACAATGCGCTGGACATTCTGCTCCAGGAGACCGGAAAGGTCTTTGCCCAGGTGCTGGAGGATGCAGGTGTGTACAAGCGGACGGAAGACGGAAGAGAAGGCTTCCTGAAATTCGTGGATACCGTCAATCAGTGAGAATAAGGCAGTGCCCGGGGACCGATGGATTTCCCGGGCCTGCATTTTTTAAGGAGCTACCAGATGGATCGTCTGTGCCAGTCTACAGCTTTTTTTCACCTTCCGGGGCTGTTCGAGTTTTATGAGCTGTACCGCCGTTTCCTGCCCCTGTTTCGGGAGCACAGGGAATATTTCTTTGACCGCTGTGAGATCGGCTCCATTTATGGTGCCCCGGCGGACTGCATCTGGGGTGGGGGAAGGGTCGGTTTCGGAGACAATGACCCCCGGGATGTGCTGGCGCTGGTGGAGGAATACGGGATTTCTGCCCGGCTGACCTTCAGCAATTCCCTGCTGCGGCAGGAGCACCTGTCGGACAGAAGGTGCAATTTCCTGTGCCGTCTGTTCAGCGCCAGACCCGGAAACGGGGTCATCGTCCATTCTGAGCTGCTGCTGGACTATTTGAAGCGGGAATATCCTGCGTTTTATTTTGTGTCCTCGACGACAAAGGTCCTGACAGACCGGCAGGCTCTTGCAGCAGAGCTGGACCGGACGGATTTCCGCTTCGTTGTGCCGGATTTTCGACTGAATCGGGATTTTGATTTTTGGCGGACATTGAGCGCTGCGCAGAGAAGCAAAGTGGAATTCCTGTGCAATGAATGCTGCTGGTTTGGCTGCCGGGACCGGAAGCAATGCTATGAAAACGTCAGCCGCAAAAATCTTGGGGAGCCTTGCGCAGACCATATCTGCGCCGCGCCGGATGGCGGGGCAGGCTACCGGTTTTCCAAAGCTATGGAAAACCCGGGATTTCTTGGGCCGGAGGATATTCGGAACATTTATTTGCCCATGGGTTTTTCCAACTTCAAGCTGGAGGGCCGGGGACTGGGCAGCGCTATGGTGCTGGAATTTTTGCTGCACTATCTGGTGAAGCCGGAATATCAAATCCACGTCCGGGAGGTCGTCTATCTGGATAGTATACTGGACTTGTTTTGAAAAAGGAGTATGTTATGAAAATTGTAATTCTGGACGGCTACGCCCTGAACCCGGGGGATCTGAGCTATGATGTTCTGAAGCAATTTGGCGATTTGGCAATTTACGACCGCACGGATTGCGAGGCGGAAGCCATTGCCAGGATCGGGGACGGCGAGATCGTTCTGACCAATAAGGTGCCCATTACCGAATCGCTTCTGGCAGCCTGCCCGGGGATTCGGCTGGTCTGCGTCATGGCGACGGGCTACAATGTTGTGGACTGTGCTGCCTGTGCCCGCCGGGGGATCCCGGTGACCAATGTGCCCAGCTACGGCACGGCGGCGGTGGCACAGTTTACCATGGCCCTGCTGCTGGAGCTGTGCCACCATGTGGGCCTTCACGACCGGGACGTACACAGCGGCGGCTGGGCCAAGGCAGACTTCTTCACTTATTGGCGGACGCCCCAGACGGAGCTGGCGGGAAAGACCATGGGCATCATTGGCTTTGGGGCCATTGGCAAGGCTGTGGGCAGACTGGCCCGGGCCTTCGGTATGCATGTTCTGGCCTACAATCGCAGCCAGAGTGAGGAGGGCCGCAGCATCGCAGCCTATGTGGACCTGGATACCCTGCTTGCACAGTCGGATGTGGTCTCGCTCCACTGCCCGCTGTTTCCGGAGACGGAGCATATCATCGATGCCGCAGCCATTTCCAAAATGAAGAACGGGGCGATTCTGCTCAATACAGCCCGGGGGCCGCTGGTGGAGGAACAGGCCCTTGCCCAGGCACTGGGGGCCGGGAAACTCCGGGGCGCGGCGCTGGATGTGGTCAGTACGGAACCCATTGCAGAAGAGAATCCGCTGCTGCACTGCCCAAACTGCATCATCACGCCCCACATGGCCTGGGCCCCGGTGGAGAGCCGCCAGCGGCTGCTGAATACGGTAGTGGAGAATATCCGGTCCTATCTGGAGGGAACTCCCCAGAACGCGGTCAATTTGTAGTCGAACCAATGCAAAAAGGCCGCCAAACCGGCGGCCTTTGGCCAAAGGCGGATACCCAAAAGACAAGCCCCCTGATCTGTCGGCTAGCCGATTCGAAGATCAGGGGGCTTTTCGCATAGCCCTGCTGCTCCATCAGCGCTTCACAGGCGAGCCGCAGCTCCACGCCGGCATAGGTGTGGATCGCGTAGTCAATGCAGCGGTGGTTCGGCACATAGCAGCCGGTCATGCCGGAGTTTGCTGCGTTGACAATGGCGTCGCACTTCAGCGTGGTGATATCTCCCTGCCATAGGTACAGCCCGGGTTGAACAGGGGAGAGGTCATTGATGTCCGTAATTCCCTTTTCGGCGGTTTCTGCCTGCAAATAGGCATCCTGCTTGGTAACCCTTGCGGGATGAAAATGCAAAGCCCCTGCGTTCCGGCGGACGGAACACAGGGGTTAGAACGATTCGGACGGATGGAAAAGCGCCTGACCGGCATATAGCTGCCGAAAGGCTGCAAAGGGATACCGGATAAATGACTGGATGGAGCAGCTGCCAAGGGCCTGCTCTGCCCGGAACATCCGGATATTCCCATCTGCGAGGAGCACCCGGATATCTTCCCATGCAAAACCGGAAGCTGTACCCTCCGGCGGCGCTGCGGGGACCCGCCGCTTCAGCTCCAGGAAAAGACGGTATTCCTCTTCCGAGCCCAGCAGAAGCTCCGGGATGAATTCTGCGTTTTCCAGCAGAAACAGATTGGTGAAGGCCCGGACAAATCCGGCCTCCCGGGGACGGATGGGCGTGGGAAGGGGCAGCCATTGGCAAATCTGATAACGGTAATACGGCGCGTCCGGACTGCCGTGGGTTTGCGGAACCTCCAGAATGCTTCCACGCTGGACCAGGGCACTGCGCTGAACTGCACCGTACCAGAAAATTCCGGCATGACCTGGGAAAACGCGGGGCGTCTGGAATAGGGCCACATAGTGAATGGGCTTGTCTTCCTCGGTGACCAGGGCAGCAGGGATGTAATAGAACCGGCCATCCAGGCAGGCTTTGAGCTGCGCAGCGTTCCGCAGAGTCCCCACCAGAACATCCCGCCGGTCCCAGTTCACCGCTGCCAACTGCGCCTCCACGTCGGCAGGAAGCACGGCCTTCTCAAGGGGGATTGCGGGAAAACCCGGGGCCTCTGCTTCGCAGAGGGCCGGTGTGCGTTTGACGGAGCTGCTGATGGCCCGGGGCTGCTTTGGGGCAGAGGTACCGTGAAATCTGGTGAGGAGTGTGCCTGCTGCGGATAAAAGGTGCGTATAGATTTTTCGAATGACGGCGAAAAAACCCAACACAGCCGCCCCCTTTTTGCCTTTAAAATGGAAGAATACCGTTTTTATGATAAGCGAAAAGAGAATAGATGTCAAGCTGCAATGGCATCGAATGCCGGGAGCTGTCCTGCTCCCGGTGGGGCCTCAGTCCCGTTTGAAAATGTCCCGGGTGAAGACCTTGTCCTGGACATCGTCCAGGCAGGGATCATATCGGTTGGCGATGATGCAGTGGGAGAGAGCTTTGAATTGTGCCAGGTTATTGACGACTCTGCTGCCAAAGAAGGTTTGGCCATCGGCCAGTGTGGGCTCGTAGATGATAACGGTAGCGCCTTTGGCTTTGATGCGCTTCATGACACCTTGAATGGCGGACTGACGGAAGTTATCAGAGTTGGATTTCATTGTGAGACGGTAAATCCCGATGACGACCTCTTTTTCATGAGACGGATCATACTGCCCGTCTTCGTAGGAGTAGCCGCCTGCCATTTGCAGCACCTGGTCGGCAATGAAGTCCTTCCGGGTGCGGTTGGATTCCACAATGGCGGTCATCATATTTTGCGGCACATCCTCAAAGTTCGCAAGCAGCTGCTTGGTGTCCTTGGGCAGGCAGTAACCGCCGTAGCCGAAGGAGGGGTTATTGTAGTGGGTGCCGATCCGGGGATCCAGGCAGACACCGTTGATGATGTCGCGGGTAGACAGCCCCTTGGTTTCGGCGTAGGTGTCCAACTCATTGAAATAGCTGACCCGCAGGGCCAGATAGGTATTGGCGAAGAGTTTCACGGCCTCGGCCTCGGTGAAGCCCATGAATAGTGTGGGGATATCCTCTTTAATGGCCCCCTGCTGCAGAAGGGCGGCGAAGATCTCCGCCTTTTCCCGGGTCCCTTCGTCGCAGGAGACGATGATCCGGGAGGGATACAGATTGTCGTACAGCGCCTTGGATTCCCGCAGAAATTCCGGGCTGAAAAGAATGCTGTCCGTGCCGTATTTTTTTCGAACGGAAGCGGTATACCCCACGGGAATGGTGGATTTGATGACCATGGTAGCCTGTGGGTTTGCCTTCAGCACCAGCTCAATCACGGCTTCTACGGCGGAGGTATCGAAATAGTTTTTCTTGCTGTCATAATTGGTGGGGGCGGCGATGACGACAAAGTCCGCATTTCGGTAGGCATTTTCGCCGTCCAGCGTGGCAGTCAGGTCCAGCTCCTTTTCGGCCAGATACTTTTCAATATATTCGTCCTGAATGGGGGATTTGCGCTGGTTGATCAGCTCCACCTTTTCCGGGATAATATCCACGGCAGTCACGTGGTTGTGCTGGCTCAGCAGCGTGGCAATGGAGAGGCCCACATAGCCTGTACCGGCTACGGCGATATTGTATTGCTTTTTTGGAGCGTTTTTGGGTTCGGACTTTGCTTCGTCAACGAACAGCGCTGTGATGTCGAAGTCCAGCGCCTCTGCCAGGGCTTCCAGCTGCGCGATGGATGGTTTAAAGGTTCTGTTCTCCAGCTGACCGATCATGGAGCGGTTGATACCCGTCAGGTTTGCAAGCACGATCTGCGTCAGGCCCTTTTCCTTTCGACTGGATTTTACGGTTTCGGCCAAACGGTCGAAGGAAAGCTTCTTCATAGAAAATGTCCTCTCAAATGATAGAATCAATAGCATTTTGCGGCGCGCGGGAAATGCGATTGCATATCCTTTTCGAAAATCTTATCACAGAGATTGGATAAAATCAAGAGATATCCGGAAAAAAATAGAAAAAGAATGGGAAATACCTGCTGGAAAATGATAGTATTAATATCATTACAAAAGGAGATAGATAAGGAAACCATCGAAGCAGAGAAAAATTCATCGGTCTCTTTTCTTTATTTTAGGGGGCGACAAATGGAAAGGGATGTGTTATAATAAGAAAAAATGACCGAAAGAGGTTTTTTAGAATGAAAAAAGCATTGATCACCGGCATTACCGGCCAGGATGGCTCTTATCTTGCCGAATTCCTTTTGGAAAAAGGCTACGAGGTCCATGGCATTACCCGCCGGGCATCCATTTCCAATACGGCCCGCATCGATCACCTGATGGGAAAGCTTCGTCTCCATGATGGCGATCTCACCGATTCCACCAGCCTGATCCGTATCATCGGCCAGGTGCAGCCTGATGAAATCTACAATCTGGCCGCCCAGTCCCATGTGCAGGTAAGTTTTGATGTACCCGAGTATTCCGGCGATGTGGATGCTCTGGGTGTCCTGCGTATTCTGGAAGCGGTCCGCATCTGCGGCCTTGCAAAGACCTGCCGCATTTATCAGGCCTCTACCTCCGAGCTCTTCGGCAAGGTGGAGGAGGTCCCCCAGCGAGAGACCACGCCCTTCCACCCCTATTCGCCCTATGCCGTTGCCAAGCAGTACGGCTTCTGGATGATCAAGGAGTACCGGGAGGCCTATGGGATGTTTGCCGTTAACGGCATTCTGTTCAACCATGAATCCGAGCGCCGTGGGGAAAACTTCGTTACCAGAAAAATCACCCTGGCTGCCGGCCGCATTGCAGAGGGCCTGCAGGACCATCTGGAACTGGGCAATATGGATTCCCTCCGGGACTGGGGCTATGCCAAGGACTATGTGGAGTGCATGTGGCTGATCATGCAGCAGGAGACCCCCGAGGATTACGTTATCGCCACAGGCGAGCAGCACACGGTCCGGGACTTTACGGAAAAGGCCTTTGCCGCCAATGGCTACCGCATTCGCTGGGAGGGTACCGGCATTGACGAGAAGGGCTATGATGCCGAGACCGGAAAGCTGCTGGTTTCCGTCAATCCCCAATGGTTCCGCCCAACCGATGTGGACAACCTGTGGGGGGACCCCACCAAGGCGAAGACCAAGCTGGGCTGGAATCCCCAGAAGACCAGCTATGCAGAGCTAGTAAGGATCATGGCCACCCATGACCGGGCACTGGCCAAACGGGAAAAGGCTATGCAGGAGGCAGCAAAATGATGGAGAAAAATGCGAAGATCTATGTGGCGGGCCACCGGGGCATGGTGGGCTCTGCCATTGTCCGGGAGCTGCAGCGCCAGGGATATACCAATATTATTACCCGTACCCACAAGGAGCTGGACCTGACAAGGCAGGATGCAGTCGAAGAATTCTTTGCAGCGGAGAAGCCGGAGTATGTATTCCTGGCTGCTGCGAAGGTGGGCGGCATTGTGGCAAACCAGAATGCACTGGCGGACTTTATGTACGATAACATGGTCCTGGAGATGAACGTCATCCATTCCGCGTGGAAGAACGGCTGCAAGAAGCTGGAGTTTCTCGGCTCCTCCTGCATCTATCCCCGCATGGCGCCACAGCCTATGAAGGAGAACTGCCTGCTGACCAGCGAACTGGAAAAGACCAACGAGGCCTATGCCTTGGCGAAGATTTCCGGCCTCAAATACTGCGAGTTTCTGAACCGTCAGTACGGCACGGATTACATCTCGGTCATGCCCACCAACCTGTATGGCCCCAATGATAACTATCATCCCACCCACAGCCATGTGCTGCCTGCCCTGATCCGCCGCTTCCATGAGGCCAAGACCAGCGGGGCAGAAAGCGTCACCTGCTGGGGCGACGGAAGCCCCCTGCGGGAATTCCTGTATGTGGATGACCTTGCCAACCTGTGTGTGTTCCTGATGAACAACTACTCCGGCAACGAAACCGTCAACGCAGGCACCGGCAAGGAGCTGACCATCAAGGAGCTGACCGAGCTGGTTGCCAAGGTGGTTGGCTATACCGGCGAGATCAAGTGGGACCCCAGCAAGCCCAACGGTACGCCTCGGAAGCTGCTGGATGTCTCCAAGGCTACGGCTCTTGGCTGGATCTACAAGACGGAACTGGAAGACGGCATCCGGCTTGCCTATGAGGATTTTCTGAACAACCCCATGCGGGCCGAACGCTGAGGGAAAGCTTATGAATATTATTCTGCTCTCCGGCGGATCCGGAAAACGTCTTTGGCCCCTGTCCAACGACATCCGTTCCAAACAGTTTATTAAGTTCTTCAAAAAAGAGGACGGCAGCTATGAGTCCATGGTCCAGCGGGTCTACCGGCAGATCAAAAAGGTGGATACGGATGCCACGGTGACCATTGCTACCAGCAAGACCCAGGTCTCCGCCATCCACAATCAGCTGGGGGAGAATGTGGGCATCAGCGTGGAGCCCTGCCGCCGGGACACCTTCCCGGCCATTGCACTGGCCACGGCTTATCTGGTGGATGTGCTGCACGTTTCGCCAGAGGAGTCTGTGGTGGTTTGCCCCGTAGACCCTTACGTGGAGGACGGCTATTTTGAGGCTCTGAAGGAGCTGTCCGCCCAGGCGGATCGGGGAGAGGCCAATCTGGTGCTTATGGGTATCGAGCCCACCTATCCCAGCGAAAAATACGGCTATATCATCCCGGAAAGCGGGGACCATGTGGCCGGTGTCAAGACCTTCAAAGAAAAGCCCACGGCAGACGTGGCTGCAAGCTACATTGCCCAGGGGGCCCTGTGGAACGGCGGCGTGTTTGCCTATAAGCTGGGCTATGTGATGAACAAGGCCCACGAACTTATGGATTTTACCGATTATCAGGACTTGTTCGATAAATACGATTCCCTGAAAAAGATTTCTTTCGACTATGCGGTGGTGGAGCACGAGCCCAGAATTCAGGTGGTGCGCTATGCCGGTATGTGGAAGGATCTGGGCACCTGGAATACCCTTACCGAGTCTATGGATGAGAACATCATCGGCAAGGGAGAGCTGAACGACAAGTGCACGGGCGTGCATATCATCAATGAGATGGATGTGCCGGTGCTGGCCATGGGGCTGCACGATGTGATCATTTCCGCGTCTCCCGAGGGCATCCTGGTTTCCGACAAGGAGCAGAGCTCCTATATCAAGCCCTTTGTGGACAAATTCGAGCAGCAGATCATGTTTGCGGAGAAGAGCTGGGGCAGCTTTAAGGTCATTGATGTGGAAGCTGCTTCCATGACCATCAAGGTGACGCTGAATCCGGGCCACAGCATGAATTACCACAGCCACAAGCACCGGGATGAGGTGTGGGTGGTCATTGCCGGCGAGGGCAGGACCGTTGTAGACGGCATGGAGCAGAAGGTCCATGCCGGGGATGTCATTACGATGTCGGCCGGATGCCGCCATACGGTGCTGGCTGACACGGAGCTGAAGCTCATCGAGGTGCAGCTGGGTGAGGAGATCAGCGCCCAGGACAAGCAGAAATTTGAATTGGAGTATTGATAGGATGGGAAATCCTATGCCGGAAAAGAACAGACCCTTGCTGCTTCGGCCTGTGGGGAAGGATTACCTCTGGGGCGGAAGTCGGCTGAATGACGATTTTGAAAAAAATATTCCCCTGGCCCCCCTGGCAGAGACCTGGGAGTGCTCCACCCATCCCGACGGGCAGAGTTCTGTGTCAGGCGGCGACTTTGATGGGAAAACCCTGGCGGAGGTGCTGAAGATCCATCCGGAGTACCTGGGCCTTCGCCACAGAGGGGAGAAGGAGCTGCCGCTTCTCATTAAGTTCATCGATGCAAAGCAGGATCTGTCCGTTCAGGTGCATCCCACCGACGACTATGCCAGACTCCATGAGAATGGACAGCTGGGAAAAACAGAGATGTGGTATGTTCTGGATGCCAAGCCGGGAACGAGCCTCATCTATGGCCTCCGGCAGGACTGCACCGGAGAAGTGCTGCGCCGGGCAATCGAAGCGGGAGACGTCATGAAATACCTGCAAAAGGTCCCCATTCACAGGGATGACCTGTTTTTCATCCCGCCCGGGACCATTCATGCCATCGGGGCCGGGGCCTTGGTGGCGGAGATTCAAGAGAGCTCCAATCTGACCTACCGCCTGTATGACTATGACCGGGTGGACCGGAACGGCCGGAAAAGACCGCTGCATATTGAAAAGGCGCTGGACGTTGCCAATCTTCACGGTAGCGCAGAGCCCAGACAGCCACTGCGAGTGCTGAAATACCGGCAGGGCGTGGCTTCGGAGCTGCTGTCCCGGTGTAAATACTTTGAAGTGTACCGGATGCTGGTGAATACCGAGCGGCGGCAGAAGGTGGAGTATAGGGCTGACGAGCTGGCCTTCCGTGTGCTGCTCTGTGTGGGCGGCTGCGGGACCATCTCCTGTGACAGCGGTTCCATTCCCTTTTATAAGGGAGACTGCATTTTTATCCCGGCAGATTCCGTGACGTTGACCATTCATGGGCAGGCACAATTTCTGGATGTGAAAGGATGAAAGACTGTGCATATTGAGCAGGAATATGATCGTTGGCTGGAAAAGGCTGTGGCAGACCCGGAGTTGGGGGAAGAGCTGCGGCGGATGGACGATGCAAAAAAAGAGGATGCCTTTTACCGGGACCTGGCTTTTGGCACAGGCGGTTTGCGTGGCGTGATCGGTGCAGGCACCAACCGCATCAATGTTTATACGGTGGCAAAAGCGACCCAGGGCCTGGCCGATTACCTGAAAACCCATTTTTCGAACCCGTCCGTGGCCATTGGCTATGACAGCCGCATCAAGAGCGACTTGTTTGCCCGGGTCGCTGCCGGTGTATTTGCGGCAAACGGAGTGCAGGTGCACATCTGGCCCACGCTGATGCCTGTTCCCACGGTTTCCTTCGCGGTAAGATACCTGAAAGCGTCTGCGGGCGTTATGATCACGGCCTCCCACAACCCCAGCAAGTATAACGGCTACAAGGTCTACGGCGCTGACGGTTGCCAGATCACGACCCAAGCCGCAGCGGAGATCTTGGCAGAGATCGAAAAGCTGGACATCTTTGCGGATGTTAAGCACAGTGCCTTTGAAACGGATATTGCAAACGGAACGGTCAGGTATGTTCCGGATGATGTTTATACGGCCTTCGTGCAGGAAGTGAAGAGCCAGTCGGTGCTGTTCGGCGAAGAGGTCAACCGAAATGTTGCCATTGTGTATAGCCCGCTGAACGGTACCGGACTGAAGCCCGTGACCCGCACGCTGAAAGAAATGGGCTATACCAATATTACAGTGGTGCCTGAGCAGGAAAAGCCCGATGGCCATTTTCCCACCTGCCCCTATCCCAATCCCGAAATTCGGGAGGCCATGGCCCTGGGCATGGAGTATGCGAAAAAGACCAATGCGGATCTGCTCCTGGCCACAGACCCAGACTGCGACCGGGTGGGCATTGCCGTGCGGACTTTGGAAGGGGACTACCGGCTGCTCAGCGGCAACGAGGTTGGCCTGCTGCTGCTGGACTATATCTGCGCCCAGCGTGTGAAGCACGGGAAGATGCCCGAAAACCCCGTTATGGTCAAGACCATTGTCACCATGGATCTGGCCGAACGCATTGCGGCACACTACGGCGTGAAAACCGTCAATGTGCTTACGGGCTTCAAGTTCATCGGGGAACAGATCGGCCTATTGGAAAAGACGGGAAGGGCAGACAGTTTTATTTTCGGCTTTGAGGAGAGCTATGGCTACCTGACCGGCTCCTACGTCCGGGACAAGGACGGCGTGGACGGGGCCTATATGATCTGCGAGATGTTCAGTTATTATAAGACCCGGGGTGTGAGCCTGCTGGAGAAGCTGGAGGAACTCTATGGAACCTATGGCTATTGCCTGAATACGCTCCACAGCTATGAATTCGACGGCAGTGCCGGGTTCGCGAAAATGCAGAGCATTATGGCCTCCTTCCGGGAGAAAATTCCGGAATTCGGCGGGAAAAGGGTGAAGGCGCTGCTGGATTACAGCATGGGCCTGAACGGCCTGCCCAGGTCCGATGTGCTGAAATTCCTGTTGGAAGACGGCTGCTCTCTGGTGGTCCGCCCCTCCGGCACAGAGCCGAAGCTGAAGCTCTATGCCTCTGTATGCGCGGAGAATGCCGAAAAGGCCCGGGAGACGGAAAAAGAAATCATTGCCGACGCGGAAAAATGGCTGGCATAACCGAAGTATAAAAACGAAAACACGCCGCCCGCGGGAAGTCCCCCTGGGCGGCGTGCTTTGTGCAGGAAAAAGAAATCAATCCAGGCTGATCAGCTCATAGTCCTGGGTGCCGAAGCCCAGCGCTGCGGCAGCATCGATGGTGTGGGTGCCGTGGCGGGAGTTGATGCGCTCCAGCAGGTGGTCCCGGCCGGGGTCATTGGAGGCCTTGACCAGGTCGATGCAGGCCTGATCCAGAGCTATAGGGTCCAGGCTGGACAGAATGCCGATGTCCTTCATGCAGGGATCCTCGGCAACGGCGCAGCAGTCGCAGTCCACGCTCATGTTGCACATGATGCTGACGTAGGCCATGTTGCTGCCGAAGTGCTTGACCACGCTGCTGGCGGCATCGGCCATGCTCTCCAGGAAAGCGTCCTGGGGGGCGACGTTCTGCCACAGAATATCCTGATCTGTTACTTTACCGGCGGAGTGGATGTAGGACTTACCGGCAGAGGAGGCACAGCCGATGGACAGCTGCTTCAGTGCGCCGCCAAAGCCGCCCATGGGGTGTCCTTTGAAGTGGGAGAGCACCAGCATGGAGTCGTAATTGCTGAGGTGCTTGCCTACATAATTCTTTTTGATCTGCTTACCGTTGGGGATTTCCAGCTCCAGATCGGGGCCTTCTGCATCCATGATGTCCACATCGAAATAGTGGCTCCAGCCATGGTACTCCATGAGCTTCACGTGCTTGTCGGTGGTATTCCGCTCGCCGCCGTAGGCGGTGTTGCACTCTACGACGGTGCCGTTGACGGCCTCGATCATGGGCTTCATAAATTCGGGCCGAAGGAAGTTCTGGTTGCCCTTCTCGCCGGAGTGGACCTTTACGGCTACCTTGCCGGGCAGCGCCTGGCCCAGAGCCTCATACATCCGAATAACATTTTCCGGCGTAATGGTCTTGGTGAAATAAACCTTTGCTTTTTCCATAAATGGATACCCTCCTGATAGATTTCCTATATTATACCATCGGTATGTGTTCCGTGGCAAGTCATAAATTTCCAATGGCTGGACAAACTGGGGGTAGAATTAAAATTTTGTTATTTGGTATCATGGGTTTGCGCTTCTTAAGAAGCTATGCTATAATTTTTGAAGATAGATTGGAAGGGTGATTGCAATGCGCGCAATGAAATATGCCGTTCTTTTGGCTATCCTGGTGCTGCTGAGCGGCTGCGGAAACCAGACTGTCCCGGAGACAACGGCCTCAACGACTGAGCCTGTTACCTCTGTGGAAATGGTTGTGACAGAGGATACGATCCAAAATCTGGAGGCGTATTCTGTTTTGGAGCGGGCGGATCTGCGGGGAAGCAGCTGCTATGCTGCAATTTTGGATTATCGGCGCAGCCATCCCCAGGTGGAGGTTCTCTATGATGTGGCGTTCGGAAGCACTCGGGTGGACGGAAAAGCGGCTGCCCTGGAGCTGTATGCCAAAGACGCAGATTTTCAGACTCTCAAGGAAAATCTGGCTTACCTTCCGGCGCTGGAAAGCCTGACGCTGCGGGAGACATCTCTGACCCAGGAAGAGATTCTGGAGCTGCGCAGTGTATATCCGGAGCTGAAGCTGACCTATACCGTGGACCTGCTGGGACAGGAGCTGCCCTGGGATACGGAGACGCTGGACCTGTCTTCCCTACAGGAAGCGGATGTGGAGGCGGTGAGCGGAAAGCTGGCTCTGCTGCCGGCCTTGCAGAGTGTGGAGCTCATGGATGCCGATGGAAATACCGCCCTGACACCCCAGGACGTGGCGGTACTCCAGGCGGGGACAGAGGCCCATTTTCACTATGTTTTCGACCTCTTCGGCAAGCAGGTCTCCACGGACGATGAACGCATCGAGTTCCGGAACAAGCGCCTGGGGGAGAAATACGAAGAGGAGCTGCGGCAGGCCTTGGGAATTCTGCGGGACTGCGACTATTTCCTCCTGGAAAACTGCCGCTTTGACAATGAGCTGCTTGCCCAGCTGCGGGACGAATACCGGGGCAGAACCAAGATCGTCTGGCGCATTTACTTTGCCAAGCAGGGCAGCTGCCTGACGGACAGAACCATTCTGCGCTATGTCTACAATGTGACCAACAGCACCGTTTCCCAGCTCAAATACTGTGAGGATGTGGAATATATCGACTTTGGGCATAACGACACATTGTCAGACTGGAGTTGGGCGGCCTGTATGCCGAACCTGAAAGCCATTATCGTCTCCGGCTCCATGATCAAGGATCTGACACCCTTTGCCAGCTGCAAAAATCTGGAGTTTCTGGAGCTTTCCAATTGCGGCTATCTGACGGACCTGACGCCCCTTTCCCAGTGCACGGCCCTGCAGAGGCTGAACATCAGCTATACCAAGATAGAGGACCTGTCTCCGCTGGATGACCTTCCCAACCTGGAATGCCTGGTGGATGTCCACCCAAAGGTATCCCAGGAGGAGCTGGACCGGTTTGCAGAGGAACACCCCAACTGCATCGTTTCCTCTGAGGGCCACGAGTATGGCTATCCCTGGCGCTATGAGCAGGACGGCAGTCCCACGCCCTATTACCAAACGCTCAAGGAGGTGTTCCACTATCCGGACGCCAAGGACACCCTGTGGTAAGTGCCCCGGGGAAATGAGGGGATAAGTAAAGAAACAAATGTAATTTTCGCTCTTTTTCTTGACTTCCCATAGAGCCTGTGTCATAATGGAGCTGTAGAAAAAGAAAGGGGAGATTTCCATGAAAAAGAGAATTGCATTGGTATTGGCACTGCTTCTGGCGCTGACGCTGACGGGCTGTAAAAGCAATGACTATAAGTCTGCTGTGAATGCCATGGAGAGTGGGGATTATGCCACAGCGGCTCAACAGCTGGAAGCACTGGGGGACTATAAGGAAAGCCAGCAGATGCTCAGGCAGTGCAGATATGCCCTGGCTGTGGAGGACTTCAACAACGAAAACTTCGAAAAAGCTGTGGAGGAATTCCGGAATCTGGGCGATTACCTCGATGCTGCCAGCTATGTGACCAGGGCACAGGATGGGCTGCTCCGCCAGAAAATTGCAGGCAGCTGGCACAGTGAGGCGCTGGATGTGACGGAGCTTTTCCTGGATGGGGCGGAGTCCCAGATGGAGGGGATCGCAGAGGCGCTCAGAGAACAGGGCGTTACCTTCCAGATCGTGGTGAATTGCTCTTTTGCTGAGGACGGGACCTGCTCCATGGTGGGAACGGTCGTTGATATGGACGGGTTTGTGGAAAAGGTGAATTCCTTTTTGCGGGACCTTATGACGCAAATGCTGGAGCAGGAATTTGCTGCGGAAGGGTATACACTGGAGGAGGCTTATGCGCTGCTGGGGGTCAATGATGCGGATGAGGTGTTCCAGGCCGTGACCGGGATGACGATTCAGGAGTATATTGATGAGCTCGGGCTGCGGGAGCTTCTCGATATTGCTGTTGAAGCGCTGAAATTCGACGGCAGCTATACTGTGGAAGATGGTGTGATTCTTTGCAACGGCGACAAGATACGGTATGATGCAGATACCGATACCCTTAAACTCCTGTTTGATGACGAGACGGAGAAGCTGATGGGTGTGGATGCGCTGTCCATGAGCCGCGGCTGATCCTGACGGTACAAAAAGCCTATGGGGCTGCTAAAAATGGTGTCATTGTGCACCGGTGACTGACATTACCGGTGCGGTGGTCCACCGGTTGAATGAAATTGGCGATTTTACGCCAAAAAGTTCTAACATCCGGGGGACTGCCACGCCGGTGTGGGTGCTGGCTTAAAATGACACTGTTTTTGGCAGCTCTCTTTTTGACGCTGTACAGGCGGATCAACAATTGCAATAGTCCCGAAAAAGTCCTTGCAAAAGGGGAAAAGACTGGTATAATAGGGAAGTAAAATGCGTTCCTGCGGGCAAAAGGAGAAAAATGCGATGCGTCTGCGAAATAGATTCCTGCTTTGGTACAGAAAGCGGCAGGGAAGACCTATGAGCCCTATGAAAATCATAGCCTCTGCCTTTGCAATTATTATCCTTTTGGGAACAGTGCTGCTGACGCTGCCCGTTGCTTCCCGCACGGGAGAGCGCTGCCCGTTCCTTCCGGCCCTCTTTACGGCAACTTCGGCCACCTGTGTGACGGGACTCACCCCCTTTGATACCTACACCCAGTGGAGCGGCTTCGGCCAGGGGGTCCTGCTGTGCCTGATTGAGCTCGGTGGATTGGGCTTTATGTCCGTTGCAACGTTGTTTGTGTTCCTGCTGCGGCGGCGCGTGGGCCTCAAGCAGCGCATGGTTATGGCTCAGGCTCTGAGCCTGAACGATATGGAGGGCGTTGTGCGCTTGCAGCGCACGGTGCTTGTCGGCAGCTTCAGCGTGGAGGGCATCGGTGCGGCAATTCTGACGGTGTATTTCTGGCCTCGCTTTGGATTTTCCCGGGCACTGTGGCTGGGGGTATTTCACTCCGTCTCAGCCTTTTGCAATGCCGGTTTCGATGTCTTTGGCTTTTTGGAGCCGGGAGCGAGTCTGATCACCTTCCAGAATGACCCGGTGGTGCTGCTGACCCTTGGGGCACTGGTTATTGTGGGCGGCTTAGGCTTTCTTGTATGGGAGGAGCTGGCAGAACGGAAGCCCTTCCGGCGCATGACGGTTTATACCCGACTGGTGCTGTGTGCTACGGCAGCGCTGCTGCTGTCCGGCTGGGCGGTGACCTGCCTGGTGGAGTGGAACAACCCGGCGACACTGGGAAGCATGGGTCTGGGCGGGAAGCTCTTAAACGGCTTTTTCCAATCCGTGACCTTGCGTACGGCAGGATTTGCGGCCATCGACCAGGGAGCCCTGACCGATGGCGGCAAGGCGGCCTCCGTGCTCTTTATGCTGGTGGGCGGCTCCTCCGGCTCCACGGCAGGCGGCCTGAAAACCGTTACCTTTGTTGTGCTGCTGCTGTTCCTGTGGGCAAGACTCCGGGGGAAAAGCACCGTCTGCGCCTTCTGGCGTACCATTCCGGACAAGCAGGTCCTGGATGCCATGACCATTGCAACCGCGATGGTGCTGCTGGCGTTTTTTGGGGCCGTTTTCATCTGTGCGACATCCCCTGTAAGCTTTGTCAATGCGTTGTTCGAAGCCGTTTCGGCCCTGGCTACGGTTGGCCTTACGGCGGGAACCACGGGGAGCCTGAGCGTCCCTGCCCAGTGCTTGATTATATTGTATATGTATTTTGGACGTGTGGGCGTGCTGACCATCAGCCTGGGCTTCCTGTCGGGAGAGCAGGCCATGGAGCGGTTCCGCTATGCCCAGACGAACCTTTTGATCGGATAAGGAGAAAGCTTATGAAATCCTATGCAGTCATTGGTCTTGGCCGCTTCGGCTCGGCGCTGTCCCGGCAGCTGTGTAAGCTGGGGGCAGAGGTTCTTGCCCTGGATGTCCGGGCGGACTTTGTGCAGCAAATCTCTGGGGATGTGACCCATGCGGTCGTGGGCGATGCTCAGGATAAGGAAGTGCTGAAGGCTCTGGGCGTCCGGAATCTGGACTGTGCCGTCATCGCCATCGGTGACAATCTGGCGGCCTCAGTACTCATCGCCATGAACCTAAAGGAGCTAGGCGTTCCCTATGTTGTTTGCAAGGCCCATGACGAGACCCACCGGAAGGTGCTGGAGAAGCTGGGGGTGGACCGTGTTCTCATCCCGGAGCAGGAGTCTGCCCAGCGTCTGGCAAGATCGCTCAACAGCCACAATGTGCTGGATTACATCGAGCTTTCCGAGGACTTTGGCATTCTGGATGTGCCCGCTCCCAAAAGCTGGATTGGTAAGACGCTGCGGGAGCTGAATGTCCGGGCCAAGCTTGGCGTGAATATCATCGCGGTGGAAAACGGCGGCAAGACCAATGTTTCCCCTGTAGCGGACTATGTGATCTGCCAGGGGGATACCATGGTAGTGCTGGGCGATAACATCGCCCTGGAAAAGGTGCAGAAGCTGTGACGGAAGAACGAATTACATCCCGGAAAAATCCCACGGTGCAGCAGGTGAGAAAGCTGCTGACCTCCCGAAAGGCCCGGGAGGCGGCAGGGCTTTTCGTCTCCGATGGGACCAAGCTGCTGAAAGAGGCCGCTGTGCACTGCCCAGGTTTGGAGACGGCCTTCCTCTGCGATGGTGTGGAGGTAGAGCTGCCGGAGAACGTTCGGGTTGTCCGGGTGAGCAAAGAGGTCATGGAGGCAATTTCCCCCATGGAGACCCCCCAGGGGGCGGTGTTTCTGTGCCGTCTGCCGGAAAAGAAGTCCTTTGTCCCGGAAAAGGGAATGCTGCTGCTGGACGGGATCCAGGACCCCGGAAACGTGGGCACCATCCTGCGCACGGCGGATGCTTGGAATGTGCCGGTGGCTCTGCTGGAGGGCTGCGCGGACCCGTTCAGCCATAAGGTAGTCCGGGCCAGTATGGGTGCCGTTTTCCGCCGGGATATTACCGTGACCACCTGGGCGGAAGCCCGGGATGCCTGCCGTCAGGCGGGAATCAGCCTGGCGGTGACAGCGCTGCGGGAGACGGCCCGGGATATCCGACAGGCAGATGTGGGCGCCATGGCCGTAGTCATCGGCAGCGAGGGGCAGGGGGTCCGTCAGGAGATCCTGGAGGAGGCCGGGGATGCACTGATCATTCCCATGAATCCCCACTGTGAATCCCTGAATGCTGCTGTGGCCGCTGCGGCCGTCATGTGGCAGATGCAGAAATTATAATGAAGAGGGTGACAAAATGCTGCTCTATTGGCTCTGGCTTGCGGGCTGTAAGGATATCGGGGATGGCACAAAGACAGCCTTGGTGCGGCATTTTGAGGACCCGGAACATATTTTTCGCGCGGATAAGCAGACACTGCGCGCAGCTGATATTGAAGGCCTGACGGAAAAGCAGGCGGATGTTCTGCTGCGGCACGATCTCCGGGATGCAGAGCGGGTGCTGACGGATTGTATGCGCCTGGGCATCCGGGTGCTGACCTTCGGGGATGCCCAATACCCCAAGCGGCTGAAGGAACTCTACGATGCCCCGGTGGTCCTTTTCTATAAGGGGACGCTGCCGGATTTTGACGATTTGACCACGGTGGCCCTGGTGGGCACCCGGCATGCTTCCGATTACGGGCGGCAGGCCGCGGCCCGGCTGGGCGGGGAAATCGCCGCCGCGGGAGGCCTGGTGGTCTCCGGCTTGGCAGAGGGAATCGATGCGGCAGCCATGGGTGCCGCATTGGCCAAAGGGGTGCCTGCTGTGGGCGTTCTGGGCTGCGGTGCGGATATTGTTTACCCACCGAAGAACAGCGGCCTTTTCCGGAGAACGGAAGAGCTGGGCTGTATTTTATCCGAATTCGCCCCGGGGTCCCCGCCGCTTGGCTGGCATTTTCCCAAGCGGAATCGGATCATCAGCGGCCTGAGCTGCGGGGTTGTGGTCGTGGAGGCGCCGGAGAAAAGCGGTGCGCTTCTGACGGCAAAGTACGCCCTGGAGCAGGGCAGGGATGTGTTCGTGGTCCCCGGAAATGTGGATAACGAGGGTTTCCGGGGCAGCAATCGGCTGCTGCGGTCCGGGGCCATTGCTGTGGCAACCGGTCAGGAGATTATGGAGGAATATGAGGGAATTTATCCGGACAAGCTTTCGCAGATCCGGGAAAATTCCACTGTACTGACACCCGAGAAAACGGTCATTCCCAAAAAATTAAAGAAAAAAACCATTGACAACGGGGATTCCCCGCCGTATAGTGAACAAAATGACCCCCTTGCGGGCCTTTCCGAGGAAGAGCGGACGGTGATGAACGCCATCGGCTCCGGTATTCAGAGCGTGGACGATGTGATTGCACGCTCCGGCCTGCCATCCGGAAAGATTTTGGGGCTGCTGACGATGCTGGAGATCAAAAAGAAAATCGTCCGGCATCCGGGAAAGCGCGTTTCCCGGCAGCGGTGAACCGCAAAAAATGATTGAAAAGGAAGTATTTCATGGGCAAATCCAACAATCTGGTGATCGTTGAGTCGCCTTCCAAAGCAAAGACCATCGGCAAATACCTGGGGCCCGATTATGTGGTCAAGGCCAGCATGGGCCACCTGCGGGACCTGCCGAAGAGCAAAATGGGCGTGGATCTGGAGCACGGGTTTACGCCGGAATATATTCCCGTCCGGGGCAAAGAGGCACTCATCAAGGAGTTGAAGGCCGCCGCCGCCCAGGCCGATACCGTCTATCTGGCAACGGACCCTGACCGGGAGGGAGAGGCCATTTCCTGGCACTTAAAGGAGCTCCTGAAGCTCCCTGAAGAGAAGACCCACCGGGTCACCTTCCACGAGATCACCCAGAAGGTGGTCAAGGACTCCATCCAGCATCCCCGGGATATCGACTATGACCTGGTGGATGCCCAGCAGGCCCGCCGGATTCTGGACCGGATCGTGGGCTATGAGCTCTCTCCCTTGCTGTGGAAAAAGGTTCGCAGAGGGCTTTCCGCCGGACGTGTCCAGAGCGTTGCCACCCGGATGGTGGTGGACCGGGAGGAGGAGATCCGGGCCTTCCAGCCCAAAGAATACTGGAGCCTGGATGTGACGCTGAACCGGCTGCAAAAGCCCGGCTCCTTTGTGGCCCATTATTATGGCGAGGAAAAGAAACGGGAGCTGCAGAATGAGGCCGAGACCGATGCTGTCATTGCCGATATTGCCGGCAAGCCCTTCACCGTTACCAACGTGAAGAAGGCGGAGAAGAAGCGGTCTGCCGCTCCTCCCTTTACTACCTCTACCTTGCAGCAGGAGGCTTCCCGGAAGCTGAACATGACCCCCAAGAAGACCATGATGATCGCCCAGCAGCTCTACGAAGGCGTAGACGTGGAGGGTGAGGGAACCTTGGGCCTCATTACCTATATGCGTACCGATTCCCTGCGGCTTAGCGATGAGGCGATGACTGCCGCTGCGGACTTTATTTCCAACCGCTACGGTAAGCAGTATTACTATGGGAAGTTCCACGTGTATAAGACCAAGGCGGAAGCCCAGGATGCCCACGAGGCCATCCGGCCAACCCATGTAGAGCTGGACCCTGAGCGGGTACGGGGCAGCCTGACACCGGACCAGTACCGGCTGTATAAGCTTGTCTGGAGCCGGTTCCTGGCCAGCCAGATGGCAAACGCCCTGTATGACACCGTGTCCATCGATACGGTCTGCGCCGGGCATACCTTCCGCTCCACCCACCAGAGCCTGCGCTTCCCCGGCTTTATTGCCGTCTATGAGGAGGGCCGGGATGACGACGGCGAGGCCCTGGGCTCTCCGCTGCCCGATCTGAGCGAGGGCGAGCAGGCCCAGGCTGTAAGCCTGGACAAGCAGCAGCACTTCACCCAGCCTCCTGCCCGGTTTACCGAGGCGACCCTGGTCAAGGCCATGGAGGAGCAGGGTGTTGGCCGCCCCTCTACCTATGCTGCCACCATTTCCACCATTGAGGACCGGGACTACGTGGTCAAGCAGGACAAGCGCCTGGTGCCCACAGCTCTGGGCGAGGTGGTCACGGGGCTCATGAAGGAGCGTTTCCAGGACATTGTGGACGTGGGCTTTACTGCCAATATGGAAAACCGTCTGGACGCTGTGGAAGCGGGAAAGCAGAACTGGAAAGACCTGCTGGCGGACTTCTACCAGGATTTTGAAAAGGAAATGAAGGATGCGGAGGTTGCTCTGGAGGGTGTGCGGCTGAAAGTCCCCGAGGAGGAAACGGACGAGGTTTGTGAGCTCTGCGGCCGGAAGATGGTCATCAAAATGGGCCGCTTCGGCAAGTTCCTGGCCTGCCCGGGCTTCCCGGAGTGCAGGAACGCCAAGCCCTTGGTGGAGCGTATGCCCGGCCGCTGCCCCAAGTGCGGCAGCGGAATGCTCAAGCGCAAGTCCAAGAAGGGTTATGCCTTCTATGCCTGTGAGCGTGGCCAGGAATGCGGCTTTATGACCTGGGATGTGCCCACTGCCGAGGATTGCCCGGAGTGCGGTCAGACCCTGTTCAAAAAGTCCGGAAAGGGCCGCATGAAGCCCTTCTGCATCAATGAACAGTGCTCCCGGTTCCTGCCTGAGGACCAGAGAGGCTACTATAAGAAAAAGACCGCTGAAACCGCCGAAAATGCGGAGCCAACGGCGGAAGCAGCGGAGGAAAAAACCGATTCCAAGAAGACCGCTGCCAAGAAGGCACCGGCAAAAAAGACAACTGCCAGGAAAACGGCAGCGAAGACCACTGCGGCCAAGAAGACTGCCACCGCGAAAAAGACCGCTGCAAAGAAACCCGCTGCAAAGACCAAAAAGGAGAACGGCTGATGGAAGTGAAAGTGATCGGTGCGGGCCTTGCCGGCTGCGAGGCTGCCTGGCAGCTGGCCAAGCGAGGCATCTCCGTGGGGCTGTACGAGATGAAGCCCCAGAAGATGAGCCCAGCCCACCATAGCCAGGACTTTGCAGAGCTGGTCTGCTCCAATTCCCTGCGGGGAGATCGGCTGGAAAATGCCGTTGGGCTGCTGAAAGAGGAGCTGCGGCGGTGCGACAGCCTGATCATGCAGTGTGCCGAGGCCACCCGGGTGGAGGCAGGCGGCTGCCTGGCCGTAGACCGGAAGGGCTTTTCCCAGCTGGTAACGGAAAAGATTCGGAGCAATCCTTTGATTACGGTGGTGTCCGAAGAGGTGACCCAGGTGCCGGAAGGTCCGGTCGTCATTGCAACGGGGCCGCTGACATCGGATGCCCTGTCCAAGGCCATCGGAGAATACTTTGGCACGGATTATCTGCACTTCTTCGATGCTGCAGCCCCGCTGGTAACGGCGGAGTCCGTGGATATGGACCTTGCCTGGTGGCAGTCCCGGTATGATCGGGGAACACCGGACTACGTGAACTGCGCCATGGATAAGCAGCAGTACGAGGCCTTTGTGAAAGAGCTGATTTCCGCCGAGGAGGCGGAGGTCCATGGCTTTGAGGACAAGCGTGTTTTCGAGGGCTGTATGCCCGTGGAGGTCATGGCCCGCAGAGGCCTGGATACCCTGCGCTACGGCCCCATGAAGCCCGTGGGCCTGACGGACCCGAAAACCGGGGCAGAGCCCTATGCGGTGCTGCAGCTGCGGCAGGACAACGCGGCCAAGAGCGTCTACAATCTGGTGGGCTTCCAGACCCACCTGAAGTTTGGGGAGCAGAAGCGGGTATTCTCCATGATCCCGGCGCTGCGCAATGCGGAATTCGTTCGCTACGGTGTCATGCACCAGAATACCTTCCTGCAAAGCCCCAGGCTGCTGGACCAATTCTATGCAGACAGGCGCAACCCGCTGGTTGCCTTTGCCGGGCAGATGACCGGCGTGGAGGGGTATGTGGAGTCCACCGCCTCCGGCTTTTTGGCTGCCGTTGCCATGGCCGCCAAGGTCCAGGGAAAAGAGCCTGTGGCTTTCCCCAAGACCACGGCCATTGGGGCCCTGGGACTGTACATCAGCGACGGCTCTATTGAAAACTTCCAGCCTATGAACATCAATTTCAGCATTATTTCGCCACTGGAATACCGGGTGCGGAAAAAGGCGGAAAAGAATCTGGCGATTTCTCAGCGAGCTCTGGAACAGATCGATGCGTTGATCGGCCAGGGATTCTGAGGAGCGGAAAGAGAGGGATACACAATGAAGATCATTCTGGACGCCATGGGCGGCGACCTGGCCCCCGAGGCACCGGTCCTCGGTGCCATTGATGCCGCCAAGGATTTTGGTGCGGAGATCACTCTGGTGGGCCGCAGTGAAGAGATCCTGGAGGTCATGCGAAAGAACGGCTACAACGATCTGCCCAAGGGTGTGGAGATTGCCGGGGCGGACGATGTGGTGGATATGCACGACGATCCCGGCACGGTGATCCACAAGCGGAAGAATTCCTCCATGGTCATCGGCCTGCGGCTGCTGGCGGACGGGCAGGGCGATGCCTTCGTGTCTGCCGGCTCTACCGGCGCGCTGCTCACCGGCGCGACTCTGATCGTCAAGCGGGTGAAGGGCATCCGTCGGGCCGCCATGGGTCCTGCCATGCCCAACAAAAAGGGCGGCAACACGGTGATCTGCGACTGCGGTGCCAACGCCGAGTGCACGCCGGAATTCCTGCTGCAATTTGGCCTGGTGGGCTCTGCCTATGCCAAGAAGAAGTATGGCATTGAAAATCCCCGGGTGGGCCTGCTGAACATCGGCACCGAGGATTCCAAGGGGACCCAGCTCCAGCGGGATGCCTATGCACTGCTCACCGATGCATCCAAGAAGGGCCTGCTGAACTTTGTGGGCAATGTGGAGGCCCGGGGCGTTCCACTGGGAGATGTGGATGTTGTGGTTTGCGACGGCTTCTCCGGCAACGTGCTGCTGAAGTCCATTGAGGGCACCGCCATGTTTGTGGGCAGCCTGATGAAGCGGATGTTCAAGAAGAATGTCTTCTCCAAGCTGGGCTATCTGCTGTGCAGTTCCGGCGTGAAGCAGATGATGAAGCTGCTGGATTATCATGAGATCGGCGGCACCCAACTGCTGGGCATTAAGAAGCCCGTTATCAAGGCCCATGGCGCATCTGACCGTCTGGCCTTCCGCAATGCGGTCAAGCAGGCAATGGACGCAGCCGAAAATGACATTACGCAGGATCTGGAGCAGGCATTGGCCCTGCTGGCACAATCGAAGGAGCAAACCAATGATTAAAGATTTGGAAACGGAGATCGGCTATCATTTTCATAATATCTCCCTTTTGCAGAATGCCCTGACCCATTCCTCCTATGCCAACGAGCGTTGGCACAACAGCCTGCTCAGCAATGAACGGCTGGAATTCTTGGGGGACAGCATTCTGGGAATGCTGGTAGCGGATTACCTTTACCGGAATTTCCCGGATCGCCCCGAAGGGGAATTGACCCGGATGCGGGCGGATATGGTCTGCGAGACCACGCTGGCCGGCGTTGCCGAGAAGATCCATCTGGGGGATCACCTGCTCCTGGGCCACGGCGAGGAGCAGGGCGGCGGCCGGACCCGGGAGTCCATTCTGGCAGATGCCGTGGAATCCGTCATCGCCGCGTCTTTTCTGGATGGCGGCATGGAGGCGGCACTGCACTTCGTCAGGACCTTCATCCTGGTGCAGGTGCCCGTGAAGCAGCTGCACAATGCGGACTATAAGACCCAGCTCCAGGAGCTGGTGCAGCAGAAGAAGAACCAGGTCCTCGCCTATGTTCTCCTGGACGAGACCGGCCCGGATCACGACAAGCACTTTGCCGTGGCCGTGACCCTGAACGGCACTGAAGTGGGCCGGGGTGACGGACGCAGCAAAAAGCGCGCCGAACAGGAGGCCGCAAGACTGGCCATTGAGAAGCTATTCCCGGGTGTGAACGCATAAGATACAAGAAGCCCCTGCCGCGCGGCAGGGGCTCATCATTTATTCCGTAACGGATCGGTAAATCTCTTCCATCCGTTTGGAGATGGTGTCCAGGCTGAAGGCCTGGACTTTTTCTTTTGCGGCTTCGCCAAGCGTGCGGCGCAGCTCCGGGTCGGATTCCAGAGAGACAATGGCTTCCGCAATGGATTTTGGATGCAAACGGGCGTAGATGCCCTCTTTCCGGTCCGTGATCAGGTCCACATTGCCTCTTATGGGGCTGACGATGCATGGCAGCCCGCTGGACATGGCTTCCATCAGGGAAAGGCTCAGGCCCTCCCGGAAGGAGATGAAGAGGAAGACATCCGCTGCGGCGTACAGCTGCGGAACATCCGACCGGTAGCCCAGAAAATGGACGCGATGCATCAAATGGAGCTGGCTGCAAAGGGCAATGTTGTTTTCCAGCTCCTGCCCACGACCGGCGCACAGCAGGTGAACATGGGGATTCGGAATGCGGGCCATGGCCTCCAGCATCATGCGGTGATTTTTGTTTTTTGTCATTTCCGCAACGGACAAAAGGACAAAATCATCTTTGCCCAATCCAAGGGAGACGCGGATGGCATCCCGCTCTGCGGAGTGATTCTGGAAGCGCTCCAGCTTGACGCCCACGCCCTGGACATATTCCAGACGCTTGGCATGAAGGTGCTTCCTGGAGAATTCATAGTCCTCTCGGTTGATTGTGATGAGCACGTCCGTGAAGAAGGATGCGATCCACTCCGCAGGGAAAAACACCAGCCAGTTCAGCAGCGGTGCACCCTTGTAGAAATGGTAGCCGTGGGCGGTGTAAACCACCTTGCAGCCCTTTTTCCGGGCATCCCTGGCGGCAAGACGGGTGAGAAAAGCGGCCACAGGAGTGTGGCAGTGGATCATGTCGAAGTCACCCTCATCAATGATGCTTTTCAGCTCCTTGTAGGCCCGGATATTGTCCCGGGTCAGGGGAGAACGGCCAAAGGCTACGGGATAATATTTGTCGCAATAGGGAATGTTGCACTCATTGGGATCATCGTAGTCATTTTTGGCGGCTACGGCGGTTTCCCAGCCCATTTCCTTCAGCATTTTCAGATAGGGAATGTGAAACTGTACGATGTGGGTCTTGACGACAGTCGCCACAAAGAGCACTTTTTTCTTTGCCAAAAGGATCGCCTCCTTGGGGATTCCGATACCATCGGGAAAAATCAAATCAGAGCGTTTCGTTTCCGGATGCGCAGCAGCTCCCAAATGCCAATGGCTGCGCCAAGGGCCCAGCGGATCAGCCAGAAACCGGACAGCAGATATACCAGAACGAAAACAATAAGGAATGCCGCGGCATATTTGCCCCACAGCGAGAAGCTGAAGGGATAGGTCTGTTTTCCGAGAAAATAACGGGTGGAAATATAGTGAGCCAGAAATTGCAGGGTGTGGGAAATGACGGTAGCCAGCGCCGCACCCAGCATTCCCAGAGGGGGAATGAGCAGATAGTTCAAAAGAATGTTGATCAGAGAAGAGGCGATGGTGGCAGCGGCTACGATCTTTACCTGCTTATGATACTGCTCATAGGTAATGGGGAAGGTGCACAGAAAATTCACATAGTGGCTCAGGGCAAACAGGGGAACCAGGTTGGTGGAGCCCCAGAAGTCCTGGCCTGCAAAGAGGTGATAGACCTCTGTGCTCAGCAGGATGAAGCCGGCAGAAAGAACGGTAAAGAGCTCCAGGTAGTTCTCTGCACTGCTGCGGACGGCATCGGCATTGCCCTGCTTGGTATCCTCATAGAAGAAGGGAACCCAGGTATTGTTCAGGGCAGTGAAGATGGTATAAAGGACCATACCCAGCTGGAAGGCGGTGGAGTAAATGCCGCTGGTGCTGTCGCCTATCATCTGCCGCAGCATGATCACGTCGCTGTGTCCAAGCAGGAGGTCTGCCAGGTTGTAGAAAACATAGGGAATGGCGAGGGGAATGCAGAATCGCCAGAATTCCCGATTGTAGAACGTCTTTCCCTTTGCCCAGATGGAGATGCACAGACCAAGGCCCAGAAGGCCATAGACCGCGGCGATGGCGGTGATCCGGCCGTAATAGCGCTGTTCCTGGGGCAGGGCCAGGACGAACACCAGGGAGAGCCCCATGGTGGCCAGGGTGGTGACCAGAGACAGGAGCATATTCCGCCCTGCCTTCATTTCATAGGTCAGCTTCCGGTTCATGAAGTTCACGCCATAGGTGCCGAAGGACTGGAAGAGCACCAGCAGAATGAAAAAGGTGGGCAGGTTCAGCGCATTGCTGATGGGCCCCAGAAACAGGAGCACCAGAGCCGCGACAACCGCAAAGCAGACAAGAGACAGACTCAGAACGCTGGACTGGTATTTGTCCTGCTCCGAAGCGGGAAATTCCACCATGGCGTTGGCCAGGGTCGCCTGGGTCTGCAATGTGGCCGCAATGGAGAGAATGCTGACCCACACATTATAATTGGAGACATTTCCGTAGCCGCCGGTGCCCAGAAGCCGGGAAAACAGCGGGGCCGTAATGATGGAAATGCCATAGAGCAGGCAGGTGGAGAGGATATTCAAAAAACCAACGCGGTTCCGTTTTTTCATGGAGCGATCCTATTCTTTGTGGGCGGCCAGGCCGGCATAGACGGCCAGAAGGGCATGAAGGTTGTTTTCCGGGGAGTGGGTCTTTTGCGCCTTTTTCCGGGCGGCTGCACCCATGGCAGCGGCCTGGGAGCCCATGGCGAAGACCTGGCAGATGTCTTGGGCCAGAACATAGGGGGCTGAGGACTGATACAGCAGCCCTTCCTCCGGCGCATGGAGCATGGAGGAAACGCCGCCTACATCCGCTGCAATGCAGGGGAGTCCCAGCAGCATAGCCTCGCCGAGGACATTGGGGGAGTTTTCCATAACGGAAGGAAGCACAAAAGCATTGGCGCTCAAAAATGCCTGCTTCATTTGCTCGGCATTCAGGCATCCCAGAAAACGGACGTGATCCGTCAGGCCGTTTTTTGCGGCATAGCGGCGCAGATACCGGTGGTAGGTTTGCTCCAATAGCTTCTGACGGCCCTGTGGGCGGAAGATATCCGGCCCGGGCACCGAGATGACGGTATCGGGATATTGCTGCAAAACCAGCTTCAGCGCCTCCAGAAGATGATGGAAGCCCTTAATGGGCGTATCCGGGCCGGAGGCGAAGATGCTGTGCTTTTGGCACAGGTCATACTGCCACTGACCGGAATAAAAGCATTCCCGCAGGGTCTCGCCGCAGTAATGATATTCCGCCTGGGGGGCCAGCATCCGGGCGGCAGCCGCATCCCAGTGGGTCCGACCGAAAATGTGCCGGGTGATGGAAAGTCCGGCGCGCTCCATGTCCCCCCTGCGGAGATAATGGCTGCGCTGCATGGCGACGTTGTCCAGCCGCAGCAGGTCCCGGGGGCTGAATCCCCGGAGGGCCCCGACGGGAAGCCCGTCGGCATAGTGCTTTCCGCAGATGCAGCATAGACCCTGAAGGCCTACGACGGTTCTGTCCAGCAGTCCTTCTTCCCGGCAGATGCGCAGCATGGCAAGGGTATGGCTGTATTCCGTTCCCCAGATGTGGATCACGTCCGGAGAGAAGGCGCGAATTTCCTGCCGGAACAGCGGCTCCAGGGAAAGCTCATAGCGGTGCATGACGGGCTCTTCGAAAACCCGGTAGCTCAATTGCCCAAGGCTTCCCTGGCAGGCTTTGGGGCCCCGGCAGAGAACGCGGACGGTCATCTCCGGATCCGCGAGCAGGTCCTCCAGGGTGTGGTCGATCCACAGCCCGTTCCCGGCGGTGCCGTCTATGGCCTGCTGCACGGTGCCGGGTATTAAATTGCAAAGCCACAAAAGCCGCATGGTATCAGTTCCTTTCGGTGGATTCCAGCATGGTCAGGATCTTCTCTGCCTGAACCACATTGTTTCGGGTCTCCAGGACGAAGCGCCTTGCCTGAAGGCCCTGCTGCATCAGTTCCTCGTCAGACCGGGAGAGTACCTCCCGCAAGGCATTGGCAACGCCTTCGGGGGTCTCCTTCCGGATGAGATTGACATAGGAGAGATATTCCCTTGGCATTCCCGGCAGGTCCGTGGTCAGCACCGGCGTGCCGGAGGCCATATATTCCATGGTTTTGGAGGGAAAGGAGTATTTCACGAACTCGGCATCGGTTGGCCGCGGGTTGACCAGCAGTGTTGCCTCCATTTCCTTTTCCACGATCTCGCTGCTGAGCAGCATCCCGCCGTATCGGATCCGGGGGTCATCCAGTGCTTTCAGGTCTTCCACATAGTCCCCGGGACCGTAGATGACCAGCTGGGTATCCGGCAGATCGGCCAGAAGGAAACCCTTCACCAGGTTTTCCAGGCCGTAGATCTTTTGAACGCTTCCTGCGTACAGGCAGATGCGGGGATGCTGTTTCCTGTCGGCCGAGGGCTGCCTGCTGGCCATTGCAATGTCAGCGTGGCCCTCCAGAATGACATAGGGCTTTCCTGTGGGATTGACTCGGGCATTCATCTGCTCCGTCAGCAGTACATAGTCGGTGCATCCGGTGATGACCCGGTTGGTCAGGCTCCGGTAGAGTTTGCTGTAGCCAAGCATATCCGGCAGGTCCGTGATGATGCCTACGCACCGGCAGCCCTTTTTCCGGGCGGCCAGCTGGGCAAACAGAGCGGTGGTGCAGTTCAGGCAGTCTACAAAGACAACGCTGTCCGGCTTTGCCAGCTTGCAGACCGTGGAGTAAACCTGCCGGGCCCCGGAGAGGATCTTGCGGATCGGGTTTCGGTAGGCCACTGCGTACTGATAGCGGGCCCCGCCCTCTTCCTCCGGCGATAGGGCCAGGGAGGCGGTATCCATGAGACTGCGGTTCAGCGGCAGCGTCGCTGCCACGTCCACCGCGACATGACTGGCAAGACCTTCAATCAGCAGACGGTGGTATTTTTGACTCTGAAAGGCAGGCTTTTGGGCCGTATCGGAGAATAGCTGCCGATAGGTCTTTTCAGAGCAGGTTGTCACGGCATAAATGATGTGCATAGTACCTCCCGACCCGGAGGCTTAAGCCTGCTCCGGGATGGATGCGTTCTTTTTGGGCAGCCGGTCGAGCAGAAGCTCCACGCATTCGGTCAGCGCCAGAATGGGGAAGATCCAGAAATAGGGATCGGAGATCAGATTCTGGGTATTGAAAGTAATGGCCAGCGCCAGCAGGCACAGCAGCTTTGTGGCCCAGTGCCCCTTGCCCCGAAGGACCAGACAGAGCCATGCAATTACATGGAGCCAGCCGCTGAAAATGCCCAGGATGGCAAACAGAATGGTGGTGGAGCTGGTGTTGTCGGGGATGATTTCCAGAACGTAGGCAACCTCTCTTCCAACCCTGGGCCGGAAGGAGAGCAGATGCAGATTGATATAGATGCTCTCGAATCGGTCGTCGAAGGAGGGATTCCCCGGCGTTACCTTCTGGACCATATACAGCAGGGTGGTATACAGCGGGGGCTTCCGGATGAAAAGCCAGGCAAGAAACGCTGCGCCCAGAATGAAGGCAACCGCCGTCAGAAGTTTGCCTAGAGGGCTGCGGTAGAGCTTTTTTTCAAAGTAAACGGTTACCAGCAGCACCGCCATAGCTGCAATGGCGCCGGTGGAGAAGGTGCTCAGCAGTGCCAGGCAAAGAATGCCGCTGCAGCACCACATATGGAGTTCCTTTTCCCATGCCACGTGGTAGAAGCAGAGATACAGTGCCAGGAACAGGAAGAACTGGTAAACGCCCGGCTCCCGGAAAATGCCGAAATTCCGGTCCCGGACCATGGTTTTCGGCACAAAAGCCAGAATATAATTGTAAAATTCGCCGCCGTAGGCATTGGCAAAGACAGGCGGCGTCAGGATGCCCCGGTCCGCCAGAGGCCGCAGCGCAAAAGCCGCCAGGGAATACACGGCAAGAACTGCCATTACGATGCAGAAACCTTTTCCGGCCTGGGCACAGCTGACAAAATAGGAGAAGAACACCCCCAGCAGGATGCTCAGCAGGATGCTGAAATACATCATCTGCCAGTCCCTCTTTATGCACATGGGTATGAGAATGGCAGCAGCGAACAGCAGCGCCAGCAGAACACGGTAGTTCAGGACGATCTGCAAAAGGTGCCTGCGCTGGTAAATCAGAAATACCGCCAGGGCCGCCAGGGTAATGCCCAGACTGAAAAACTGTGCCTTATAAAAGCCCAGCAGATAGTAGGATACCTGGCTGACCCGGCAGAGATAGAGGATCAGAAACAAATACAGCCCGAAAAGTACCTTATAGGCTGGTTTCTGGGGAAAGGGAAATCGATCGGTCATATTTCCTCCCGGCGCATAAGCGCCACAATGGCAGAGGCCAGATGCTCCGCGCCACGAGGGACGGCTACCCCACCGTGGGCCTCGGCTACCTCCTGGCAGGCGGTGCCCTGATAGACGATTGGGGTGGTACCGCAGCAGGCGGCCTCCAGAACGGTCATGCCGAAGGTCTCTTCCACACTGGGGCAGACATAGACGTCGGCAGCGGTGTAAATTTGTGCCAGGGTGCGGCTGTCCGGGGTCCGGGGCAGCCCCAGGACGCCGGCAGGAAGCTCTTGAATCTGCTTCTTCGGCAATCCAACGAGCACAATGCGGCAGCTCTCCGGCAGCAGTGCGGCAAGGGCAAGAAAGTCCGCAAGCCCTTTTCGGGGCTCCCAGACATTTGCAACGCCCAGTACGAGAAAGTTGCCCTCCAGTCCCATCCGCTGCCGGAAATCACTTTTTGTCGGATGAAAAACGTCGGTATCTACCTTGTTGGGCACGACCCGGATGGGATAATCCTTCAGAAAACTCTCCCGGACAAGGTTTGCCAGCCACTTGGAGGGGACCTCCAGGGAAAGGTTTTCAATACCGGTAAAGAGCGCCTTCTTCCGCAGATAGTTCTTTCGACTGGCATCCAGAAGGGCCTTGGGATATACGTTTTTCTGAGGGCAACTTCCACAGCAGGTTTTCCACTTTTCGCAGCCCACTGCGGAAAAATAGGGACAGTTCCCGGTGAAGGCCCAGCAGTCGTGCAGGGTCCAGATGATCTGCTTCCCGCAGCTGCGCAGATAATCAAACAAAAGTCCTACGTGAATATAGTACCCGTGCAGATTGTGCAGCCAGATCACATCCGGGTCATATTCCCGGACCTGCTGGAGAAAACGGGCCGTGGCTGCCCGGGAGCCGAAGCCGCCGGTGCCGAAGATGCGGTGGCAGAGGGCGTGAAACCGGTAGTCCCAGGGACTTCCGATGGCTATGGTGGGCACACCGCACTGTGTAGCCTGCCGCCCATAGGCGATGCGGCAGGTGTGGCCCTGCTGCTCCAGCCGTTCACAGGCGGACAAAATGATTCTGCCGGTGCTGCCGAAGCCGGCGACGGAATTGATAAACAGATATTTCATGTGTCCTCCTTGCCGAGAAGCTCCCGGAAGAGGCGGACATATTGGGCGGTGCAGATGTCCGGTGTATACCTGCGGAGATAGAGCTCTCTGCATTTTTGAGACATGGCGCGGCACCCCTCCGGGTCTGCCGCCATGCCGCGGATCAGATCCGCGAGGCGTTGGCATTCTCCGTTTTTCAAATGCACGCCAGCCCCGCCCTCAATATCTGCAACAATGTCGCTGTCGTCCATGATGGCAATCAGGGGAATGCCCTCCATCATATAGCTGTAGGTCTTGCTGGGAACGCACAGGCCGGTGGTGCCGCGTTCCAGGGAAATGAGTGCGGCCCCGCTGATCTGCAGGGCATCCCGGTAGTCCTTGCCATGGAGATAGTCCAGAACCCGGGCGTTTTTCAGCCCCTCCCGGGCAATTGTCTGCTTCAGCGCATCCAGCTTGTTGCCGTGACCGGCAAAAAGAAAGAAGATCCCGTCGTCATCCTTCAGCAGGCGAATGGCACCGAGAATGGTGTCCACATCCTGCACCGTTCCCATGTTGCCAAAATAGGAGACCACGAATTTATTGCCCAGCGTTTCGGCAAAACGGTTGTCCGTCAGATCCCGATTCGGTTCGCCGCCGTCGGGATACCAGTTGGGAATGACACGGATGCTGTCCGGAGAAATGGTGCGGTGCTCCGCCAAAAAGTGCTTCATTTCGGAGGAAAGGGCCACGACCCGGTCAAACCGGGGGTAGGCAACCTTGTTGATGTGCCGCATGAGCCCGGTAACGCTGCTGTCCGGGCCCAGGGCCCCGGTTTCCAAAGCCAGCTCGGGGTACAGGTCATAGGAGACAAAAACCAGCTTGCAGCCAAAAAGCGGTTTTGCCCAGGAGACGATCCAGGGCAAAATGGGCGGGTTGGAATAGACGACCAGGGTGCGGTAATCCCGCAGCTTTCCCAGGTGGGCCAGTACGGAAAGGGTGAAGGAAAAGTAATTCACAAGCCGCCCGAAGGTGTGGCTTCGGCTGGGCTGCAGATAAGAGAGCCGCTGAATGCCGACACCGGAAATCGTCTCCTTTTTGGGGACCTGGGGGCCGTTATAGTATTCCTTGGGGTAGCCGCAGAGCACGTCCACGCGGAACCCGCTATCGTGCAGTGCCTTCGCAGTGTCAAAGGGCAGCTGGGCGGAAGAGATGTACTCGGGGTGAAAGAACTGGCACAGAAAGAGAACGTCTTTTTTGGGTTTCACGTTGGATCGAGGCTCCTTTCTGTTTCAGTGTTCGGATTCCCGCACGGAGGCGGCAAAGTCCCACAGGCAGTAGTCCTGGGGGTATTGACTTAAAGCAAAATCATAGCACAGGCTGCCGAAGGCCTTGTCTACGGCAGGGGTCATGTGACGCAGCAGGGAAAGTGCCCAGCTGCAGCCGGGGACAAGGGCCACATGCCTGCCGTGCTCCCGGGCGATCTGGCAAACCAGCTGTGCGGTATTGACGTATTCGGAGTTTTGAGGGCAGAAGGTGCCGCCCTCGCCGCTTTGCAGCAGCAGCCGGACCAGCTCATTCAGATTGCCCACGTAGAGCATGGACCGCCGGTTGGAGACGGCGGGGAAGCAGGGGAGCTTTCTTGCCATGGCCTCCAGAGTGCGGTAGTTCCCTTTGCAGCCCTTGCCATAGATCATGGGTGGCCGCAGAACGGCAACATGAAAACCGTCCTCCGCCAGAGCCCGGAGCCCCTGCTCGGCCTTCCATTTGCTGGCACCGTAATTGTCTGCAGGGTGGATAGGGGTATCTGCGGTGATGGTAACGGTTTTTCCAAAGGGGGCGGTGCAGCCGTAGACGGCAGCAGTGGAGAGGAAGAGGAACTGTCCCACGCCCTCGGCCTTGGCCTTTTCGGCAATGGCGATGGGAAGCTGTGCATTTACCCGGTCGTACAGGCTTGCCTGCCGGGGGTCCTGCTTGTCCTGCTCCATATGCACCAGGGCTGCGGTATGATAGATGGCATCGTAGCCGTGAAAATCGGCTGCTTTCCAGGCGTCATCCCGGACGCTGATGGAATCCACCCGAAATTCCTCCGGCCATTGCCCGAGATAGGCTGCAAGGCTCTTGCCCAAATAGCTGTTGGCACCGGTGATCAGAATGTGCTTCATGCCTGGTGCTCCTTGTCCATGGCACCGGTGCCGCCCTCAACAACGCCCTTGTGCTTCAGTACGGCTGTGATGGAGCCAAAGAAGCAGCGGCAGTCAAAGGCAAAGCTGAGGTTCTGCGCATATTCGCCATCCAGCTTCGCTTTTACGTCAATGGGCAGCTCGTCCCGGCCGTTGATCTGGGCCCAGCCGGTGAGGCCGGGACGGATATCGTTGGCACCGTATTTGTCCCGTTCTGCAATGAGATCAAACTGGTTCCACAGGGCGGGGCGGGGACCGATGACGGACATCTTTCCGGTAAAGATCTGAAAGATCTGGGGCAGCTCATCCAGAGAGGTCTTGCGCAGGAGCTTTCCCACGCTTGTGATGTACTGCTCCGGATTTTGGAGTTGATGGGTGGGTACATCGTGGGGGGTGCACATTTTCATAGTGCGGAATTTGAGGATCTGAAAGTGGGTCTTGTGCAGTCCCACACGCTTTTGGCGAAAGAAAATGGGGCCTGGGTCATCGATTTTAATGGCAATTGCAAGAATCAGGTACAGGGGTGACAGGATGATCACGCCGCAGCCGGAGAGCAAAATATCCAGTATCCGTTTCCCAAACTTTCGATACAAGCCGATTCCTTCTTTCTCTTCGTTTCAAAACTGCGCAAAGGCAGCATTTCAGCCTTCATTAAAGATTAGTATACCACATACAGACTCTTTCATCAAGAAAAAGTTTCCTTATAAAGGAACTTTCCGCCTGCGGGCAAAACCGCAGACGGAAATGAAAATGTATCGGCTTATTTGTATTGCGCCAGACAATCCCGGATGATGTTTTCCATCTCACCCCGCCGGGCCAGCATATCCTTTGCAAGAGCAATCTGGCAGCGGGTGCGGACCAGATTGTGCTCAGGGTACAGGGTCTTGAAATAGGGGTCGCCCTCCAGGTAGTCACCCAGGAAGCGAACGGCCAGCTCTGCCGTCAGGCAGAAGCAGCTGATGGCCAGGGTGTCGGCCTCCGCCTGGGTCATGGCGTGGGCGGTTTTTTCCAGGAAGCCCTCGGCAAAGGAACGGAAGACCTCCATATCCACGCCGGCCTTGCCGGGATCCGGGCAGTCCTCCTCGCAGCGGTTGGCGGCAAACCGGATGGCATCGCCAAAATCGTGCCCCATCAGACCGGGCATGACCGTATCCAGATCGATGACGACCAGAGCGCTGTGGTCCTCCGGGCTGAAGAGCACATTGTTGATCTTGGTATCGTTGTGGGTCACCCGCAGCGGGAGCTTTCCTGCCTGGTGCAGATCGGTCAGGGTACAGGCCAGGTCCTCGTTCTCCAGCAGAAACCGGATCTCCTCCTGAGCCTCCCCTGCGCGGTGGGCCTTGTCCTGGGCTACGGCTTTCTTGAAGTGCGCATAGCGCTGGCGGGTATTGTGGAAACCGGGAATGGTCTCCTTCAGGGAGTTGATGTCGAAGTCAGACAGCTGCTCCTGGAACTCGCCGAATACCAGACCGGCATTGCGCAGGACCATGGGGTCCTTTACGGTGTTGTAGGTGACAGAGGGAATGTAGTTGGTCATGCGCCAGAAGTTATCCCCGTCGATGACGTAGGTCTTCCGGTCTGCGGTGTGGTGGAAATGCAGGCAGGTTTTTCCGGGGGATTTTGCACGGATGTGCTCCGTGACCTTGTCGATATTGTCCATGAGCCCCACAGGGTCCCGGAAGGCATAGGTGTTGACATTCTGGACCAGGAAGGACTTCTTTGTGCCGTCAGACAGACGGAAGTTTACCTTATAGGTGTGGTTGACGTTGCCCATCTGGATGGTTTCATAACCGAGATAGGTATCCTCAATGCGGAAAAGCCGACAGACCTGCTCCAATTTCTCATTCAAATCCAAAATAAAACATCCTTTCGCGTTTTAGGGTACCGAAAAGGAAAACGCATGATGGCTGCCGCTGCGCGGCAACGCACACCTAGTTATTCTATCGCATCATGGGAACAATGTCAATCAAAATCGCGGTAGTTGATGAATATCTACAGAAAAATTGGAAAAATGCGGAACGATGCCGTGGAAAACTGGGCACTATTGCCAAGAGCCGTCCTTGCAGCGGAAGAGAAACAAAGGAAATTGGAGAAATTCCCCGACGGCTCCCGGAAAAGCCGAAAAAGATCATTGCAATTCAAAGAAAAAGCGGATATAATAAACTGATTCATTATCCGTATCAGGAGTGCGGAAGGCGAATGCTTTTGCTGGCCGAATGATGCGAAACGAGGTTATAACGAGGTTATGCTGTGTACTTAAAATCACTGGAATTGCAGGGCTTCAAGTCCTTTCCGGACAAAACGGTGATCCGGTTCGGCGATGATATCACCGCCATCGTAGGTCCCAACGGGTCCGGAAAATCCAATATTTCCGACGCGATCCTGTGGGTCATGGGCGAACAGAGCTCCAAGACCCTCCGGGGTGCCAAAATGGAGGATGTGATCTTTGGCGGAACGGCCAAGCGCCCGCAGCTGGGCTTTGCGGAGGCAACGCTGACGCTGGACAATTCTGACCGGGCTCTGGCCTACGATGCCGATGAGGTGGTCGTCACCCGGCGCTACTACCGCTCCGGCGACGGCGAATACTATATCAACCGCCAGTCTGCCCGCCTGAAAGATATCAATGAGCTCTTGATGGACACCGGCCTGGGCCGGGAGGGCTACTCCAATATCGGTCAGGGCCGCATCGATGAGATCCTTTCCCTGAAAAGCGGGGACCGCCGGGAGATCTTTGAAGAGGCTGCCGGTATCTCCAAATACCGCCACCGGAAAGAGGAGACAGAGCGCCAGCTGGAGCGCACGGAAGACAATCTGCTGCGCATCGGCGATAAGGTCTCCGAGCTGGAGCTGCAGCTGGAACCGCTGAAGCTTCAATCGGAAAAGGCCCAGAGATATCTGGAAATGAAGGAGGAGCTGAAGGGAGTAGAGGTAGCCGTATGGCTGGATACCCTGGATAAGCTCTCCGCTGCCGCAAAAAAAGCGGAAGAGGACTATGCGTCGGCTTCCTTCGTCCTGCAGCAGGCCCACGACGATCTGGACGGACTTTACCGTCAGGCAGAGGAGCTGGGCGGGGCCCTGCGGGAAAAGGATGCCGCCCTGGAATCCGTCCGGGTCAAGACCTCCATGTTCCAGAGTACCCATCAGCAGCTGGACGGCCAGATGGCCGTGCTGCGGGGAAATGTGGAAAACAACAATGCCAACTTAAGCCGCATTGAAGAGGAGCTTCGGGGCCAGCAGGATCGGTCCGGCGGTCTGGAAAGCCAGATCGCCCAGACCGAGCAGCGGGTGGAGCAGATTGATCGGGACCTTGCCGATGTGCGCTCCTCGATCGCGGCCTCCCAGCAGAAGCTGGTCGAGATGACCGCTTCCGCGCAGGGCCTGAGCAAACGGTTCCTGGAGCTGCGGACCAAGCAGACGGACCTGCAAACGGAGATTGCCGGCTGCGAGGCGGATATCCGGGCTTTGGAAGAGAACCGGGAGAGCTCCCGGCAGCGCCTTGCTCAGCTGGAGGAGGATCTGTCCTCCGGCAGAGAGCGGCGGGAAGATGCGAAGAAAAATCTGGAGGACTGCCGCCGGGAGCTGAAAAACGCCCAGGACCAGGTGACGGCCTCTAAAAATGTGATCTCCGGCTTTAGCCTGCGGCAGGAGAGCCGAAAAAAGAACCGGGACGATGCTGCAGAAACGCTGCGGCAGCTGTCGGCCCAGCTGGATGGCATCTCCGCCAAGGTCCGGGTGTTCCGGGCCATGGAGCGGGACTATGAGAGCTATCAGAAATCCGTAAGGATGATCATGCAGGAGGCCCAGCGGGGCGGACTGCGGAATATCCATGGGCCGGTGTCCCGGTTGATTCGTACTGAAAACAGCTACACCGTTGCCATTGAGATCGCCCTGGGTGCGGCCATGCAGCAGATCGTTGTGGACAGCGAGGCCGACGGCAAAGCGGCAATTTCCTATTTGAAGCGCACCGGCGGCGGCCGGGCCACGTTTTTGCCCCTGTCGACCATCTGGGGCAAGAGCCTCCAGGAGCCCGGCGTGGAGAAGTGCCGGGGCTTCGTGGGCGTGGCGGCAGATCTGGTCAGCTTCGACCCGAAGTACCGGAATATTGTATTGAACCTGCTGGGCCGGACGGTGATTGCCGAGGATATCGATGCGGCCATTGCTATGGCGCGGCAGTTTAAAAACCGGTTCCGTATTGTGACCCTGGATGGCCAGGTCATGAATGCCGGCGGCTCTATGACCGGCGGCTCTGTGAATAAAGATGCAGGCATTCTGTCCCGGGCCAATGAGCTGGAACGGCTGACGGCCCAGGAAAAGCAGCTCCTTTCCCAGCGGGAGGCGGAGCAGGCCAGACTGCAGGAGTGCCAGCGGCTGTTTGACCAGGTGGAGTTCCAGCTGGGTACCGCCCGGGACCAGCTCCGGGAGGCGGAGGACCAGGTTCTTCGGCTCCAGGGCCAGGAAAAGCAGTATGAGGTGCTCTATAATGCCATTGCTGAGGCGGAGAGCTCTGCTGACCGGGAGCGGGAGAGTCTGCAATCCAGGGACCGCAGCGACGGGGAACGTCTATCTGCCCAGAAGGCAAAGCTGCAGATTTTTGAAAAGGATCTGACCAAGACCCGGCAGCAGGCGGAAAGCCTGGAGGGCAGCCAGTCCGAGGCGGCCCAGGCTACCGACGCCATTACGGGCCACATGACGGAGCTGCGGACCAAGGAAGCGGCTCTGGATGCCGAACGGACCACGGCCCTTTCCCATATGGAGGACCTGAAGAGCCTGATGTCTGCCATGGAGGGAGACCGGGAGAAGAAGCAGGCACTGATGGATGCTATGCGGCAGGAGAATCAGCGCATTTCCCAGGAAATCGAGCAGTTGGAGCAGCGGCAGCAGGCCAACGATGCGGAAGCCTCCGCCATGAACGAGACCCTGCAGCAGATGCAGCAGGCCCGGGCAGACACCGAGGCAGGAAAGACAAAAGCCGAGCACGATGCCCAGGAGAAGAACAAGGAAATCCTCAATATGGAGCGGGCCTGTGCCCTGCTGGAGCAGAAAAAGGTGACCTCCTCCATGGAGGAGCGGCAGATCGTGGACAAACTGTGGGATTCCTATGGCCTGACCCCCGGCACGGCCGGAGAGGCCCGGGGCGAGATCGAGTCTGTGTCCGCAGGCAACAAGCGCATTGCAGAGCTGAAACGGAAAATCGCCGCCTTGGGAACACCCAACCTGGGAGCCATCGATGAATATGCCCGGGTCAACGAGCGCTACAGCTATCTTGCGGAGCAGCGGGACGATGTGCTCACCTCCAAGCGGGAACTGGAAAGCATCATCCGGGATATTACAAAGGAAATGACCTCCATTTTCGTGGAGCAGTTTGGCAGGATCGATCATTATTTCGGCCAGGTCTTTGAAGAGATGTTTGGCGGAGGCAAGGGGCAGCTGATTCTGGAGGATCCGGAAAACCCCTTGACCTGCGGCATTGAGATTCGGGTGCAGCCCCCCGGAAAGCAGGTCAAGACCATTACGCTGCTCTCCGGCGGCGAAAAGGCCTTTGTGGCCACTGCGCTGTACTTCGCCATTTTGAAGGTGCGGCCCACGCCCTTCTGTCTGCTGGACGAGATCGACGCAGCCCTGGACGACCGGAACGTGGACCGGTTTGCCGGGTACCTGCACAACCTGAAAAAAACCCAGTTCATCGTCATCACCCACAGGCGCGGCACCATGGAGGCTGCGGATGTGCTCTACGGCGTGACCATGCAGGAGCAGGGCGTGTCCAAGCTCCTGCGCCTGGACCTGAACCAGATGGAAGAATACCTGGGAATTGGAGAATAAAGGAAAAAGGAGAATACTATGGGATTTTTTGACAAGATCAAGGCAGGCCTGACCAAGACCCGGGATGCCCTTAGCGACAGCCTCAGCGGCCTGTTTTCCGGCGGTACGGAAATCGATGATGATTTCTATGATGAGCTGGAGGAGAGCCTGATCCTGGCAGACCTGGGCGTGGAGACGGCTGCCAAGGCCACGGCAGCTCTGCGGAAAACCATCCGGGAGCGCCATATCACCAAGACAGAGGAAGCCAGAAGCGCGCTGAAGGAGATCCTGACGGACATGGTCAGCGTAGGCTCTGCGGAACTGAATCTGAGCACGACGCCCAGCGTGGTGCTGGTCATCGGCGTCAACGGCGTGGGCAAGACCACCACCATTGGCAAGATCGCCAAACAGCTGTGCGATGAAGGAAAGAAGGTCCTGCTGGTGGCGGGAGACACCTTCCGGGCTGCCGCCGCAGACCAGCTGGAAATCTGGGCGGAACGCAGCGGGGCAGACATCGTCCGCCAGCACGAGGGCGCAGACCCCGCTTCCGTTGTGTATGACGGCATTCAGTCTGCCAAAACCAAGGGCGTGGATGTGATCATCATCGATACGGCAGGACGTCTGCACAACAAGACCAATCTGATGAACGAGCTGAACAAGATCAGCCGCATCGTGGAGCGGGAGCTGCCCAATGCCTCCCGGGAGGTGCTGCTGGTTCTGGACGGAACTACCGGCCAGAACGGCCTGATCCAGGCCAAGCAGTTCAAGGAAATCGCCGGGGTAACGGCTCTGGCGGTCACCAAGCTGGATGGCACGGCCAAAGGCGGTATTGTTATCGCCGTGGCGGATACCTTGGGCCTTCCGGTGAAGTTCATTGGCGTTGGCGAAAAGGCAGAGGACCTGATGCCCTTCCAGGCAAAGGACTTTGTGGATGCCCTGTTTGAATGAGGAACGGTATATGAAGGTAGTATTGGCAAGCAAAAATAAGCACAAGCTGGTGGAAATCAGCCAGATCACGGAAAAATTCGATATTCAGCTGGTGCTGGAATCGGACTTGGGCGTGGATATCGATGTGGAGGAGACGGGCTCCACCTTCGAGGAGAATTCCTTCCTGAAGGCCAATGCCGTCATGCAGGCCACGGGACTGCCCGCTCTGGCGGATGATTCCGGCATTGCGGTGGATGCTCTGAACGGAGAGCCGGGTATCTATTCCGCCCGCTACGGCTTTGACGAAAGCCTGGACGATGCGGGCAGAGTACAGCTGCTGCTGAAAAATATGAAGGATGTGCCGGATGACAAGCGGCAGGCCAAGTTCGTCTGCGTCATCACTCTGGTGACCCCGGACGGCAAGTCCATCCAGGCCCGGGGCGAGGTCCACGGCTTTGTGACCCATGCCCCCGCCGGAGAAGGCGGCTTTGGCTACGATCCCATTTTCTATTATCCGCCATTCGGAAAGACCTTGGCCCAGGTTCCCCAGGAGGAGAAAAACCGGGTGTCCCACCGGGCAGAGGCGTTGAAGATTTTCTATACAAAACTAAAGGAGGCAGGCTATGCTGAACAGTAAGCAGCGCGCTGAGCTGCGGGCTCAGTCCAACGATTTGGATACCACCCTCATGGTGGGCAAGGGCGGCGTCACGGAAGCCGTTATTGCGGAGGCGGAAAACCAGCTCACCGCAAGAGAATTGGTCAAGGGGAAGGTCCTGGAAGGGGCCCTGATGTCCCCCCGAGAGGTCAGCGATGCCATTTGTGAGGCCACCGGTGCCGAGGGTGTTGCCTGCGTGGGCTCCAAGTTTGTGATCTACCGCTTCAGCGAGAAAAAGCAGGCTGAGCGGAACATGACCGGCCGGGCCAAGCGGAAGGAAACCCCTGTCAGCAAGTCCGACCCTGTGCGCAAGGGCATTCGTGCCCGCCGCCATGCGGCTAAGCTCCAGCGGGAGCAGCGCAATGCCTTCTTTAAGGAGAAGGCTGTGGAGCGGGCCATTGAGCGGGACCGGGAAAAGCAGCTGCGGCAGAAGGAAAGGGACTGATTTCGGCTTCCTTAGAAATATGCGGGATTCTTGGAAGGGGAGAGAGAAATGGAAAAAATCGGCATTTTTGGAGGTTCTTTCAATCCGCCCCATATCGGGCACATTCAAAGCGCCGCATATGCGGCTGACTGTCTGGGGCTGACGAGGCTGCTGCTCGTGCCAACCTGGCAGACTCCCGGAAAGACGGCCCCGGATGCGATCCCGGCGCAGCGCCTGGAGATGCTGCGCCTGGCAGTACAGGGCATTGAAAAGGCGGAGGTTTCCAATTTGGAAATTTCTGCCGGAAGAGAATGCTTCACCTATGATACGGTGCGATTGATTCAGGGGCAGTATCCCGGTGCAGAAATCTATTTGCTGCTGGGGGCGGATATGTTCCTGAAATTCCGGCAGTGGAGGTTTGCATCGGAGCTGCTGCGCTGCGTGACCCTGGCTGCACTGCGGCGGGGAGAGAAGAAGGAAGCGGCCCTGCTGGAAAGCGAGGCCCGGGAGCTGATGGCGCTGGGCGGAAAGGTCATCCTTCTGGAAAATCCCGTTGTATCCATTTCCTCCACCCAGGTCCGGCGGCTCCTGGCTTTCCGGGCCGGGGAAGAGTTCCTGCATCCGGAGGTCCTTGCGTATATCCGGCGGGAGAAGCTCTACGATACGGCGGCAGATTTCCGGAATCTGCCCATGGAGCGGCTGGAGCCGGTGGTTATCCGGCTGCTGAATCCCAACCGGGTGAAGCACGTTCTCGGCTGCCGGGATACGGCAGTAGCCCTGGCAAAGCGCTGGGGAGCAGACGAAACGGATGCCGCCCGGGCGGGGATCCTGCACGATATCACCAAGGCTTTGGATGGGCCGCTGCAATTGACATTGTGCCAGGCGTATGGTAAAATGTTAGACGATTTTTCCAGAAAATACCCCAAAACCCTCCATGCGCTCACAGGAAGCCTGGTTGCGCAGCGGATTTTTGGGGAAAATGAGGCTGTGGTTTCCGCAATCGAATCCCATACCACGGGAAAGGCCAATATGAACCTGCTGGAAACCATCATCTATGTGGCAGACTATATGGAGCCCAACCGGGATTTCCCAGGAGTGGAGCGCCTGCGGGAGCTGGCCTTCTCCGACATCCGCGCAGCGCTGAAGCTGGGCCTGGAAATGACCCTGGAGCATCTGGCGGAGCAGGGCGGGGAAGTGTCCCCCGCCTCCCGGGAGGCTCTGGCGTATCTGAACACTTAGAAACAGGGCTCCCCTGAAAGGGGAGCTGTCTCGGCATCAGCCGAGACTGAGAAGTTCGGTCTTGAAATATCCCCTCTGGCCGTTCAGGCCACCTCCTCTTTCAGGGGAGGCAAAACCATTCCCAGAAAGGAACAAATGAATGCTTACACCCAAAGAAATCGCTTATGAAGTAACCAAGGCCCTGGATTCCAAGAAGGGCATGGATATTCAGCTGCTGAAAATTGACCGCGTCAGCTCTCTGGCAGACTATTTCCTGATTTGCACCGGTACCTCCAATACCCATGTCAAGACCCTCTGCGACTACGCCGAGTACACCATGGAGCAGCTGGGCGAGCCTATGCTGGGCCGAGAGGGCCACCGGGGCAATTCCTGGGAGCTGCTGGACTTCGGTACCCTGGTTGTCCATGTGTTTACGGAAGAGGCCCGGCAGTTTTACGCCCTGGAGCGCCTGTGGGCGGATGCCGAGCGTGTAGACCTGAAAGATATCATCGTGGAAGAACCCGCGAATTAACAGGAGATGGAAAGCAATGAATTACGATTTTGCCGCCATTGAGGCCAAGTGGCACAAATATTGGGAGGAAAACGATACCTTCCATACGGATGTGTGGGATTTCTCCAAGCCCAAGTATTATGTTCTGGATATGTTCCCCTATCCTTCCGGCGTGGGCCTGCATGCAGGCCATCCCGAGGGCTACACGGCAACGGATATCATGTCCCGCATGAAGCGGATGCAGGGCTACAATGTGCTGCACCCCATGGGCTATGATTCCTTTGGCCTGCCCGCTGAGCAGTACGCCATCAGTACCGGCAACCATCCCGAGGGCTTTACCAAGAAAAATATCGAAACCTTCTCCAAGCAGCTCAAGGAGCTGGGCTTTGACTACGACTGGTCCAAGATGATCGCCACCTCTGACCCCAGCTTCTACAAGTGGACCCAGTGGATCTTTAAGCAGCTCTATGAGGCGGGCTATGCCAAGCGCATTGAGATGCCGGTGAACTGGTGCGAAGAGCTGGGCACTGTGCTAAGTAACGACGAGGTCATCGACGGCAAGTCCGAGCGGGGCGGCTATCCCGTTGTGAAGAAGAACATGATGCAGTGGGTCATCGACCAGCCTGCCTTTGCCGAGAAGCTGCTGGAGGGCCTGAATGAGATCGACTGGCCTGAATCCACCAAGGAGATCCAGCGCAACTGGATCGGCAAGTCTACCGGCGTAGAGGTGGACTTCAAGCTGGTGGGCGGCGGTGATTTCTCCATCTATACCACCTGTATCGAAACCATTTACGGCATTACCTTCATGGTCCTGGCTCCCGACGGTAAGGTCGTCCAGGATCTGATGGACCGGATCGAGAACAAGGAAGAGGTCCAGGCCTACATCAACGAGACCGTCAAGAAGAGCGACATGGACCGCACCGAGCTGAACAAGGGCAAGACCGGCTGCCGCCTCCAGGGCGTATATGCCATCAACCCTGTCAATGGCAAGCAGGTGCCTGTGTTCATCGGCGATTTTGTTCTGGCCGGCTACGGCACCGGCGCCGTTATGGCTGTGCCCAGCCACGACCAGCGTGACTTTGAGTACGCCGTGGCCCACAACATCCCCATGATTCAGGTCATTGAGGGCCGGGATGTTTCCGAGTGCGCCTTTGAGAAGCAGGACTACCTGGGCAAGGGCTGTAAGCTGATGAATTCCGAGGAGTTCACAGGGCTGACTGTGGAGGAGGCCAAGGAGGCCATTACCCAGAAGCTGGAAAAGATGGGCGTTGCCAGAAGAAAGGTCAACTACCATTTCCGGGAGTGGATTTTTGCCCGTCAGCGCTATTGGGGCGAGCCCGTACCCTGCGTCTATACCCAGGACGGCAAGATCTATTTTGTCCCCGATGAGGAGCTGCCTGTCATCCTGCCCGAGCTGGAAGACTATAAGGGCCGCAACGGTCAGGCACCTCTGGAAAATGCCACCGAGTGGAAGCAGTACAACCGCAACGGCATTCAGGGCACCCGGGAGACCTCTACCATGCCCGGCTCCGCCGGTTCTTCTTGGTATTACATGCGCTATATCGACCCCCAGAACGACAAGGAGTTCTGCAATCAGGAGCTGCTGAAGCACTGGATGCCTGTGGACCTGTATGTGGGCGGCCCGGAGCACGCCGTGGGCCACCTGATGTACTCCCGTATCTGGAACCGTTTTCTGTACGACAAGGGCCTGTCCCCTGTGAAGGAGCCCTTCAAGAAGCTGGTGCACCAGGGCATGATCCTGGGCGAGAACGGCATCAAGATGGGCAAGCGCTTCCCCAAGTACGTTGTGAACCCCAGTGATATCGTCCGGGACTACGGCGCAGATACCCTGCGGCTGTATGAGATGTTCATGGGCCCTCTGGAGGTTTCCAAGCCCTGGAGCTCCCAGGGTGTGGCCGGTGCCAAGAAGTTTATCAACCGTGTGTGGAACTTCTTCTCCGAGAGCGCCAACATCACCGATACCGACGACGGCAAGCTCACCAAGATCTACCACCAGACCGTGAAGAAGGTCTCCTCCGATTTTGAGGCCCTGGCCTTCAATACCGCCATTGCCCAGATGATGGTCTTCGTCAATGAGGTCTATAAGAACGGTACCTGCCCCAGAGAGTATGCCGAGGGCTTCATTAAGATGATCTCCTGCATCATCCCCCATGTGGGCGAGGAGCTCTGGCAGCTGCTGGGCCACGACCACACCATTGCCTTTGAATCCTGGCCCACCTACGACGAGGCCAAGTGCAAGGATCACGAGGTCACCATTGCCGTCCAGATCAACGGCAAGATGCGGGGCACCGTCCTGATGGATGCGGACCTGGACAACGACACCGTGGTGAAAAATGCCCTGGCCGATGAGAAAATCGCCCGCTTCCTGGAGAAGCAGGGGGGCAGTGTGGTGAAGACCATTGTGGTCAAGAACAAGCTGGTCAACCTGATCGTGAAATAATTTTGAATTTTTTTGAAAAAACTCGAATTATTTCTTGACATTTGGGTGAATCCACCATATAATAATCAAGCCGTATGGCCCTGAAAGCATCCAGGATCGAGCCGGATGCATCGGAGGGAGGGAAAACAATGTCTGAAATTCGCGTAAAGGAGAACGAGTCTCTGGAGAGCGCTCTGCGTCGTTTTAAGCGCAGCTGTGCCAAGGAGGGCGTTATCGCCGAAGTTAAGAAGCGCGAGCATTACGTCAGCCCCAGCCTGAAGCGTAAGCAGAAGTCTGAAGCTGCCCGCAAGAACAAGAGAAAGTTCTACTAATATCCCTCTTGAGTTGTGCGCTAGCCGCCCCGGAGTTTCCGGGGCGGCTTTTTTAGGTCTCCCATTCCTGGCTGAGCCCCACGGCCAGCTCTGCTCCAAACGCTGCAGCCTGTTCCAGTATGGCTTCTATGCAGCAGCGATCCCGGTATAGTGTGAATTGAAAGCCATTGGTCGTTGGCTCAATGGAATAGCGGCAGCACAGCCCGGGATCTTTGAACTTTCCGGAAGCTGCCATTCGGGGCAGTGGGGTGCGCGTGCAGCCCTGCTTTGTAAGCGCCAGCCGGACGGCTGCCGGGGCGGTGTCCAGCCAGATCTTTTTCCCGGCCCAGGGAGAAAGCGCCTCCTCGATGGTTTGATCTGCTGCCACAGGGGGCAGAAAGAGACGGCAGCCCTCTGCTGCATAGGCCGGAGGCGCAGCCAGGGGAACGGTCAGCTCCCGGGCCAGCAGCCGGACCAGCTCCCGCTGCGGTGCATTTTCCTTCTGCTGGAAGTCCAGCAGAAGGCCGGTGCAGGAGAGCTTCTCCAGAGCTTCTGCCAGCTGGTCAAGAATGTGCTCCGAATCCTGAGCCGCCATGGACACCCGGTCATCCACTACCAGCAGCGCGCCACCCGGCAGCACCTGCGGAAGTCCCACAAGCCCGTCATCGGAAAAATGGCAGCCCATTCGGGCAAGCCTTGGGGGAAGACGGGCACATGCAGCGATTTCACCATCCGTCATGGCCAGATATTGCGGGATTCCCATGGACAAATCCTCCTCACCGTGCTATAATAACCCAAGAATCGGGGATCAGCAGCCGAAGCGTGTTTCTCCGTTAGCATATGTTTGAAGGAGGGCAACTATGTCTTTTTCGCTTCTGCCCAGGTTTTTGACCCCGGAGCTGACAGATCTGACCTCAGATTTTTTGCTGGAGAAGGGGATCCGTTTGCTGATGATGGATTTTGATAATACCATCGTCCCCTATACCACCGATGTCCCTACAGAGCGGATGCGCTCCTGGCTGGAAGAGATGAATGCTTCCCCTGTGAAGATCGCCATCGTTTCCAACAGCAAGAATGACCGCCTGATCCGCTTCTGCGAAACCTATCATCTGGACTATATCATGCGGGCCCATAAGCCGAGACCCCGGGGGCTGCAGCAGTGCATGGCCCGGTTCGGCTTCGCCCAGGAGCAGTCTGCCATTGTGGGCGATCAGATTTTTACGGATACACTGGCCGGAAACCTGGCGGGGGTCACCCCCATTTTGGTAAAGGCCATTGATAATCACACCTTCTGGCTGAAGGCACGCCACGTTCTGGAGCTGCCTTTTGTCTTTGCGGCGAGAAAAAGGAGAATAAAAACATGAAAAATCTGGAAAAGTTCCTGTCCCTGCTGGATGGCGAGGTCGACGGTCTGCTGCTGACCTCTCGCTACAGCCGCCATTACGGCGCGGAATTCGACATTGCCGAGGGTATGGCAATCGTAACGAAGAAGGGCTGCCGTTATTTCACCGACTGCCGTTATATTGAGTCCGCCCAGGCAAATGTCAAGGGCTTTGAGGTCCTGGATGTGAATTCCGGCCGAAATTATGCCAAGTGCCTCAATGAGGCCATTGCGGACTTTGGCGTCACCGCTCTGGGCTATGAGGAAAACTATCTGACCGTGGCCGAATTTATGGGCCTGGAAAAGAACCTGAATGCCAAGCTGGTGCCCTTCAATGCCAAGATCAATGGCTTCCGGGATGTGAAAGAGGACTGGGAGCTGGACCTGCTGCGCAAGGCACAGAAGATCGCCGATAAAGCCTTCAAAGATACCCTGCCCAGAATCCATGCCGGTATGACCGAACTGGAGGCCCAGGCGGAGCTGATTTATGAGATGTATAAGAACGGTGCCCAGGGCCTGTCCTTTGATCCCATCGTTGTCTCCGGACCCAATACCAGCATGCCCCATGGCGTAGCAGGGGAGCGGGTCATTCAGGAAGGCGATTTCATCACCATGGACTTCGGCGTGCTCTATCAGGGCTACTGCTCGGATACCACCCGTACCTTTGCCGTGGGCTACGCCACCGAGGAAATGAAGAAGGTCTACAATGTGGTCCTGCAGGCACAGCTGGCCGGTATCGCCGTTACCAAGGCCGGTGTCACCGGTGCTGAGGTGGACGGCGCTGCCCGGAAGGTCATTTCTGATGCGGGCTATGGCGATTACTTCGGTCACAGCTATGGCCATGGCGTTGGCCTGGAGATCCACGAAGGCCCCAATATGAGCTTCCGCAATGAAAAGCCCATCCCCGCCGGAGCCGTTACTTCTGCCGAGCCCGGCATCTACCTGCCCGGAAAATTCGGCGTCCGTATTGAGGATGTAACAATTGTGACCGAGAATGGCTGCGAAGATATCACCAATATTCCCAAAGATTTGCTGATTATCTAAATTTTTTCAGAATACCCCTTGCAAAATGACGACATATGGGGTAAACTAACATAGTTAAGGATATAGATTCTTGTATCCCCCCAAGGGAACATAAATTAGGAGGATAAACCAATGATTTCTGCAAGTGATTTTAGAAACGGCGTAACCTTTGAAATGGATGGCAAGGTTATGCAGGTCATCGAGTTCCAGCACGTGAAGCCCGGCAAGGGCGCTGCTTTCGTCCGCGTGAAGATGAAGAACGTCATCACCGGCGGCGTGACCGAGACCAGCTTCAACCCCTCTGCCAAGTACCCCACCGCATATATTGAGCGCAAGAAGATGGAGTACTCCTACAACGACGGCAACCTGTACTACTTCATGGACGGCGAGACCTACGAGCTGACCCCCATCGATGGCAGCGTCCTGGACGATTCCTTCAAGTTCGTCAAGGAGAACGATGTCTGCACCATCATGAGCTACAAGGGCAATGTCTTCGGCGTGGAAGCTCCCAACTTTGCTGACCTGGTGGTCACCAAGACCGAGCCCGGCTTCGCCGGCAACACCGCTACCAACGTCCTGAAGCCCGCCACTCTGGAGACCGGCGCCGACGTGAAGGTGCCCCTGTTCATCAACGAGGGCGACAAGATCCAGATCGATACCCGCACCGGCGAGTACCTGGGCCGTTCCAAGGTTTAATCACAGCTGTCTTGGCTGAAAGGAGAACGAATATGACGATTTCTGAAAAATCCGCCTACCTGAAGGGGCTCATGGACGGCCTGAAGCTGGACAACCAGCAGACCAGCACCTACCAGCGCACCGCCGGGCAGTTGAACCGCCAAATCGTGGATGAGGTCATGCGCACCGATGAATACCGGCAGGCCGACGATGCCACTCGCGTAAAGATGCTGAAATCGGCCTACGAAATCGGCAGAGAGGCGGGCAAAGAAGCCGCAAATCCTGACTATGTAAGTAAAAACAAGGACTACATCGCCTACAAAAACAACGGTATCAGAGATGCACTCCTGACTTCTTCCGTCGGTGCCGTGCTTGATAAGGCCCGCGACGAAAAGCGCGAGGCTACCGGCAACGCAGACGCCAACCTCAACAAGGTCGAGCGCTGGAACGCTATCCCGTCACTGGATTCTTACGATGATATGGTCAGCGCCTACCTGCTGAACGGCTCCGATGATACCGCGCAGAAACTCTACGACAAAGCCGGTGCGGAGGCAACTGCCGCCTACTTGGATATTTACACCGCCACTGCCAAAAACGGAGAGGATGACGACAGCGCTAACCAGCTGGAAAAGCTACAAACTGCGCTCCCGGTTCTCCGAAAGTACGATATGACAACTGACCAGCAGATGGATGTTGCATCCATGTTCCTGCGAAAGGAGAGCCCGGCTATCCGGGTGCAGGAACAGTACGGCTCGGATATGGCCCTCAAGTATCTGGATGCCTATACCCAAGCGGACGCTGACGGCAACGGAAAGGTTTCTGACACTGAGTTCAAAAACGCACTGTTGCAATCGCCGGGCCTCTCGGATGACGACATCGGCAAAATTTACTTGTCCAGCAAGACCACCGACGACAGCACCGATGAAAAAGCCCAGACCTTCAATGCTACCTACGGCCCGGCGGGCGTTACCAATTATCTGTACCTGCAATATCTGGAGCGTGCCTACCACACGGCAGAAGCCAACCGCAAGATTGAAGCAGGGGAGGGCGGCAACCCCGACGGCAGCTTCAATAAATCCGACCTGACCAACGCACTAAACTACATGGATCTGACTAACGAGGAACGCCGCGCATATTTCAGCATCGTTGCACCTACTTGGAAAAACCCATATTAACCGGCAGAGGGGGGATACCTGCAACAGGTATGCCCCCTCTTTTTGCACTCGTTTAACAAGAAACACTGTCAGCCCGCAACACAGCCCTGCACAGGCGCTTTTACTGCGTTGGAATATACTTTCATTAGTCACTGCCAAGCCACCGCCACAGCGCCTTATTCGCGGGCATAGAGAAAGCCGCCCTCTGCGTACCAGTACAGAGAGCAGCTTTCATCAGGAAGGTCTATCTTGCTCGCCTTCAATGGCGTGTGAAAGGGAGCCTTTATTCAATGCCCAGACGCTTGGAGATGTTTTCCATCAGTTGGCGGTCTGCATCGGTGACGGTCTCCATGTTCGTGACCTCGCTGCGGTCAAGGGGCTTGTCGCCCGCACTGTCGCGGACAAAGGTTGCGGCTTTGGTATCACCGTCGATAGCACGCTTGATTTGGGATAGGGCGATGGCCTCGTACAGGGTGATGCTTTCGCCCTTCTCCGCTGCAAGCTTCTGAGCGGTCTCGGTGATGTAGTCATCCGTCAGGGCGGATGTATCGCACTTCATGGCAAGGATTGCATCCAAAATATCATTCAGAGCCTTTTTCCTATGGCGCTTCTCTGCCTGTGCAAGCTGACCCTTGCGGCGCACTTCCAGCTCCCAAGCCTTTTCCTCCGGCGTTGCTGCCGTGCCGAATGATTTCAGATTCCCCATACATCCACACCCTCAATCTGTGGATTATAGTATACCACATTTGCTTGAAAATGTCAAGCCTACGATATTTTTTGCAGCTTTACTGGAAACACAGAACTCTTTGCCGTCAATGCCGTTATGGCGCTCCTGACAGTAGGCGGTAACCTCGTCCGGTGTGGGCGGGGTAAACCGGGAACTGCCTTGTGCGCACGCAGCAGCAGTAGTAGGAATATCTTTATCCTTGTTCTTGTCTTTATCTTTAGGGGGATTGGAGCGGGTTGCGGTGGGTTGTGCGGGGTTGCTTGGGGTTGATTGGGATTGGCGTTCTTTTAGCGTCTGCGATTTTTTCTCGTTTTTCTGCGTATCGCGGTCTATCTGGTCTAAAAGCATAGGAAGGATGAACCGTTCGTTGCCACTGGAGTGTCCGTCAATCGCCAAACCGTTGCTGTATGCCAGCAAGGCAGTCCATATCCGGCCCCTCTCAGCATCTCCGAAGGGTTCAAGTGCTTTTAGCCAGCTGTTGTAGCAGAAAAAGCCTTTCCTTTCCATCCGCTACACCTCCATGTAATACTCCGCGACACGGCAGAGACGGCCATAGCGGTTGCGGCGGGTGCGATGGAATAGGCCTGTATTTGAATCTATTGTACTACATTGAGAGGATAATGTCAATACAACGATGTTTTTGAAACAGGTATCTGCTCCGGGGACTGGCATATATATAGGGGCGCTGGCTCGTTAGGAGACCGGGGGTTCCCCGCATAGGGGGGAATACCACCCCACCACCCCGACCACCCTTTCCGGGAATCGGCCTGCAAAAAAAAATAGGCCCGCCGGGCCTTTGCCATAAAAAAGAGGGGAACGCCGAAGCGTTCCCCTTGCAGGTATCAATATCTGTTATAGATCTGCCCACGATTTCCGGCATCCACGACTCGCACGATCAACTGGCCGTTGTCCACCGTGTAGATAATGCGGTAGTCACCCACACGCAGCCGAAAGAAGCCCGGATGCCCTTTCATCTGTTTTCGGTCTCCCTCGTCGGGAAGCTTGGCGATTGCCTTTAAAACTCTGGTTTCATCCGGGCGCGGCAGCTTTTTAAGGAACTTTTGCGCGTCCTTTTCAATCTTGATTTGGTATTTCATAGCGCAATACCTTCCTGCGCCGCGAACTCTTCCAGACTGATGCTTTCGTGCTTGTCAGGCGAATCATCCTTTAGATAATCGTCAACCAGCTTTTCACAGAAACGATCATCCTCTAGTTCATCGTCAAACTCAACGCCGCGCAGGAACATCAAAATAGCCTGCATCTTGTAATCTGGTAAGGTATCAATAATCTGCTTTGCCTGCTCTCTCTCACTCATAATAGCGCCCCCTTTACGGTTTGTCTTTGTTTAGCTGTTGGCTGATTGCTGCCACAATATACGCATTCAGGCTCACGCCCTCTGCGTCGGCAGCGGCCTGTACTTCATCCTTTGTCGGGCTGGTATCTTTCTTCAACACGAGGTTTACGCGGTCGTAGGCTTTAGCAATATATTTATTCACCGCTTTCTGACCTGCTTTTGTTGTTGGCATAATATCACCTCATAAATATTATACTCCCAATCGCATATTTGCGCAAATACAAAAGTGCACATATATTTGCGCAAATAGTTGTGCAATCTGCATATTGATATATTTGCGTAAATATACTATAATAAGACCATAGCAAGCGGGAACACCCCGCAGCTACAGCGAACCGCCGCAAGGCGTTCGGAAAGGAAGAGGTGAAAATGAAAACGCCCAGCGCAAGCGAACTGCTCGTACAGGAAACCCGCACGGCTGAACGGCTTCGGCTCTTGATGCTCGCCAACGAGTGCAAGACCATTGAAGAGTTCCGCCAGCGTTTGGCAGACCTGCTCAAGTAAAAGGGTGTCGGCCCTCTCCAAAGCACCGACACCCAAAAACAACCCGCCAGCGCGGCGAGTTCGCCGCCGTGCTGACATCTTTATTATAGCGCAATGTCGGGAAAGGTCAAGGCGGACGTCAAGCGAAAGCCCACCAGAAACGCCAGACAATACGCGGACAGGATTGCAAGAACCGCCACAGAGCGTGCAGACAGCACCGAGCCCCCGCGAACCTTAACCCCTACAGCAAAAAAAAGAAAGCGCCCCGCACCAGCCGACCAAAGCAACCGCGAGACGCACCACATTAAGGGCAAGCCTATTATAGCATGGTTTGCCCCGCAAAGTAAAGGAGTATACCATGAGCAGCACCGAAATTTTGTCCCTCGTTGAACAGTACAAAGAAGCCCAGCAGCTTATTGAAGCCGCACAGGCCGAGATGGACGACCTCAAGCGCCAGATCACTGAAGAGATGACCCGCCGGGATGTGGACACGATGGATGCAGGCACCCACAAAGTGCGCTACCAGACCGTGACCAGCTCCCGGCTGGACAGCAAGGGCTTGAAAGCCGCTGCGCCGGAACTGGCCGCCCGCTTCACCAAGACCACCACGAGCCGCCGCTTCTCTATCGCCTGAAAGGATGGTTTGCAATGGAACTACTTGAAGAAATCAAGACCGCCGCCGATGACCTGACCGCTGATGAACTGGAAAAGGTTCTGCAATACATCCAGACCGTCAAGCGCCGCCGCACGGCAGAATAACAACCACAGCTGCGCTATCAGGCTATACGGGCGCTTTCAGGAGGTTCAAACGCTTATGAATGAAATTTAACCGCGCCGCCTATATCACGGCCTTACAGGGCCTGCTAGTAGCCGCTACGGATGCCCAGCTGGACACCCTTTGGTGCATGGCAACAAAAATGATTCTTGAACAGGGGGGAACCGAGCAATGACAGATAAAGAGCTATGGGAACTGCGCCTTAGTCTTATCAAGGATGTCATGACTCTGACAGACAAACAGCTCGAATACATACTCAACAACTTAAAAGGAGAAAACAACAATGCCGTCTCTCGCTGAATATTTTGTCTATGCGTCTTTGACTTTTGGCGTTTTAGGTGCTTTGTTTCTCGCGCTTGTAACCGTAGCCGTCATGGCAAGCGATGTTTGCGGTGGTTTCAATTTTTGGCGTGAGCTTGTCAATCTTTATCTTTTTCTTTGGCTAATCGTGTACCCGATTGGATGTGTACTTGCATGGATTGCTTGTACATGACAGATTCACCTATAATCGGTAACACCGGCAACGCGCTGGATCGTGTATGGGCTATTCTAACAAGTGAAGCCCTTCAGAGATTGCAGCAACACTAAACCGCAAGCCTCGACAGGTACACGCCCGCCGGGGCGCACACGGAGGATTTACCATGAAGAAAGCAATCTGCCTTACCATTGCCGCGCTCGCGCTCCTGCTGGCCTTTCTCGCGGGCTGTGCGGTCACTATCCGCTGCGCCGTCCTGGTAGGGCCAGCACAGAACACGAACGGCTATATCATCTCGTACCGCTACGGCGATTACTGGCTTAATGAATTTTACGAAGGGAGCATAGCACAATGACTATTGCAAAAGAGGACCGGGAATTTCTGGAGTTGTTTCACCAAGCAACGCCAGAGGGCAAGCGCCTTATGGTGATTGAACTGATTGCCTTAAATCGTTTGGACGGACAGGCTGGGCGCGAAATTCCGAAATGCAGCCGGGCAGAGTACAAGCGTCACATCAAAGCGCTCCGCCAAGTGCAGCACACAAGCGACATTCCTCAAATCAAGCAGACAGCCACCAAAAGCATCGACCTTATCCGCGAGGTTTGCCCCATCAAGTGACCCGGAAAGAACGAGCGCTCCGCAAGGGGCGCTTTTCCTATTTATGGGACTGCATTTTGACCCACAATTTTACCCACAACGCAATTTTACTACATTTTGTATAATTGTATTAGACAGCACAAATAGTTCATAAGAGCGCCTATTCATTTTTCTTGATTACACTAGATTTATCTTGGTTTGCAACAAAAATGCAGTTCAAATCTCTCTTACTCCGCCAAATCAGCCGATATTTAACGCTAACACGTTGAATATCGGCTGATTCTTTTTATATTTTCCGTTCGTAACTATTCGTAAAAAAACGCCCTAAAGCACCAGAAAACGCAACGGGTGCCTACGTCGGTGCCTACACACAATCTTCGTATCGTACTACCGTTTCCGTGCCATCCCGGAAACGGTTTGTCTCCAACCTCTCTCCGCATTTTTCAAACACTTTCCCCGATAAACGTAAAACTTATCAGGGAGGTGTTGTTATTCTTAACATTTTCTTCCTTTTCTGCCCGTGCCTTGCAATCCCGCGCCAAATCCGCTATACTCATTCTATACCATTCTATAAGTGAGGTGTCCGTTATGCGGTTATTTGATGTGCTCGGCCCGGTCATGACGGGGCCGTCCAGCAGCCACACGGCGGGTGCGGTGCGCATCGGCAGCACGGCGCGGCGGCTCTTGGGGGAGCAGCCTGCCGAGGCCGAGATCCTGCTTTACGGCAGCTTTGCCGCCACGGGGCGCGGCCACGGCACGGACCGGGCGCTTGTCGCCGGGCTGCTGGGCATGCAGCCGGACGATGACCGCATCCCGCACAGCTTTTCCATTGCCAAGGAGGCCGGGCTGCACTTTAAGATCGGCACCACAAACCTGCGCGGTGCGCACCCCAACACGGCGGTGCTGCGGCTGACCGGTGCGTCGGGCCGTAAGCTCGAGGTCGTCGGCGCGTCCATCGGCGGCGGGCGGATCAACATCTGCCAGATCGACGGCATCACGACGAATTTTGGCGGAGACCACAACACGCTGATCGTCCACAACCAGGACACGCCCGGCCATGTGGCAGCCGTCACCACCTGTTTGAGCCAGCACGGCGTCAACATTGCCACGATGCAGCTCTACCGCTCGACGGCGGGCGGCTACGCCGTCATGGTGCTGGAGTGCGACGAGCCTATCCCGGACGAGATCGCCGGGCAGCTGGGCAGCCAGCCGGGCATCGTCAAGGTCACGATTCTGAATCTGTAAGGGGGCGGGAAAGATGGCATTTTCATCCGTGCATGAGATGATCGACCTCTGCAAGGAGAGCGGCAAGCCGCTGTATGAGGTTATCCTTGAGAGCGATCTGGCCGAAAGCGGCCTGACCCGCGCCGAAAGCGAGGCCGAGATGCACCGTCTGTGGGCAGTCATGCAGGCCACCAGCGACGGCTACTGCGGCGCAGACCGCTCAATGAGCGGCTTTGCGGGCGGCGACGCGGCCAAGGTCAACGCGGCAGCGGCGCGCGGCGTGCTCTACGCCGACGGCTACTTTGCCGACGTCATGGCCGAGGCACTGAAAACCGCCGAGTGCAACGCCTGCATGAAGCGCATCGTGGCCGCGCCCACGGCGGGAAGCTGCGGCGTGCTGCCTGCGGTCCTGCTGCCGCTGCAGCGACGCGGGCTGGCCGACGAGGCCGCCGTGCACCGCGCCCTGTATATCGCTGCCGGGTTCGGGCAGGTCGTTGCCGCGCGTGCCACGCTGGCCGGGGCCGAGGGCGGCTGTCAGGCCGAGGTCGGCGCGGCCAGCGGCATGGCCGCCGCGGCGCTGGTGGACATCAAGGGCGGCACGGCAGAGCAGTGCGCCGAGGCGTTCGCCATGGCGCTGACCAACCTTGAGGGCCTTGTCTGCGACCCCGTGGCAGGTCTTGTGGAGATCCCCTGCATCAAGCGCAACGTCATCGGTGCCATGAACGCGGTCTCCGCCGCCGACATGGCGCTGGCCGGGGTCGTGGGGCACATCCCCGCGGACGAGGTCATTGACGCGATGGCCGAGGTCGGCAACGCGATGAGCAAGGACCTGCGCGAGACCGGCATCGGCGGTCTGGCCGGCACCCCCACGGGCCGCGCCATCTGCGAGATCGTGACGATGGACAACGGGGAAGAGGAAGATTGATATTTTACGGCGGTAAACCGGCGGGCACACAGCACCGCAACCACTGCCCCAACTGCCTGACCAGCCTGCATCTGGACAATGAACCCGGGGACCGCGCCGCGGACTGCGGCGGGCAGATGAAGCCCGTGGCCGTCTGGGTGCGCAAGGGCGGCGAGTGGGCCATCATCCACCGCTGCCGCCTCTGCGGCAAACTGACATCCAACCGCATCGCCGCGGACGACAACCCGATGCTTCTCATGAGCATCGCCATGCGCCCGCTCTGCACCCCGCCGTTCCCGCTGGAGCGCATCAAGGAGATGACGGCACTGATGGGCGGGGAGGGGCGTATCCGGTAATGCGGAGCGTCGGAGACGCCGACCCCTGCACTGACCCCGACACAATTTTCCGTTTACAAATTTCGCCAATGTGCTATACTGAATAAAAAACATCAGGAGGAAATTCTTATGAACGTGAACGATCCGCGCTGGGCGTCCATTGACGCCTTTGTGGAGGAAAACCGCGACAACATCCTGCGCGACATCACCCGTCTGGTGGCCGTGCCCAGCGTGGAGGGCGCACCCGAGCCGGGCGCACCGTTCGGCCCCGGCCCCAAGGCCGCGCTGGCCAAGGCGCTGGAGATCGCCGACGAGCTGGGCCTGGACACCTTCAACGCCGACAGCTACATCGGCTGGGCCGAGACGGGCAGGATCGCCGACGGCCAGAAGTTCCTGGCGACCATCACCCACACCGACGTTGTGCCCGAGGGCAACGGCTGGGACGCCGACCCCTACACGGTCCGCGTGCGGGACGGCTGGCTGCTGGGCCGCGGCGTGGCCGACGACAAAGGCCCAAGCATCCTTTGCCTGTACGCGCTGAAGTACCTGAAGGACAGCGGCGCGGCACTGAAATACCCCGTGCGTGCCCTGCTGGGTGCCAACGAGGAGACGAACATGCACGACGTAGACTACTACGCCGAGCATTACCCGATGCCCGCCTTCTGCTTTACGCCGGACGCCGAGTTCCCGGTCTGCAACGGCGAGAAGGGCGGCTTCAACGGCGAGCTCGTCAGCCCGAAGTTTGAGAACGGCATCATCACGGCGTTCGAGGGCGGCGTCGCCCACAACGCCGTGCCGGACCGTGCCTCCTGCACGGTGCAGGTCGGCGCGGGCGCACTCGTCCAGACCGAGGGCGTGACCTTCGAGGCAGGGGAGGGCGGTGCCACCGTCATCCGCGGCTGGGGCAAGAGCGGCCACGCCGCCATGCCCGAGGGCACGGTCAACGCCATCAGCCTGATCGTCAACTGCCTGCTCAAGAGCGGCGTCTGCACCCCGCAGGAGGAGGCCTACCTGAACGTGCTGCACACGCTGCACGCCGACACCGACGGCAGCGCGCTGGGCATTGCGGCGGACGACGGCCTGTTTGACCCGCTGACCATCATCGGCGGCACGATCGAGATGGCTGACGGCGTCATCCGCCAGAGCTTTGACTGCCGCTACCCGACGAACACCGACCCCGAAAAGATGACTGCCGCCATCCGGAAGGTCTGCGGCGGCGCGGCCACGCTGGAGAACGTCAGCAGCCGCGTGCCGTTCTACATCGACGCGGACAGCCCGGCCATCCAGACGCTCATCAACACCTACAACGACGTCACCGGCGAGGGCAAGAAGCCCTTTACGATGGGCGGCGGCACCTATGCGCGCCACTTCCCCTATGCCGTCAGCTTCGGCCCCGAGCACACCGACATTGAGATCCCGTCCTTTGCGGGCCCGATGCACGGCGCGAACGAGGGCACCCCGTTTGAAAAGCTGGTCGAGGCGCTGAAGATTTATATTCTGGCGCTGCTGCGGCTGCAGGAGATCGAGCTGTAAATAAAAAAACGGACAACTGCTGTTTTAGGTAGTTGTCCGTTTTTTGTTTTCTACCCTGGGAAGGCAGTATTGTATGGAGGGGTCTTGACCCCTCCGCGGCGGCCAGAGGGCTGGCCGCCCTACAAGCCCACAGAAGCCCCGTTGCACGCTATGACAGTTACCCGCAGCCGGGAGGGATAAATCCGCCCCTACAATTGTCCCCTGTGGGGAGCGGCGTCCCCGACGCCCCGCAGGTCAGCAGCAGTCAACGGGAAGGACGTAGGGCGGCCTGCCCACAGGCCGCCGCAGCAGCTTGCGTAGCCTCACAGTTCCATTGTGCGGCCTGCGGCCTTCCCGCAAAGGGTCGTTTGCCTTACACGCGCGGGCCGGGCATGCCCGGCCCCTACCATATCGTCCCCGGAGGAATATTCCATCCGGGGCTTTTTCTTTGTAAGATTGTTAATTTTTATACAGCCTTTTATTCTGCGGCGATTGCCCAAATTGTTGCAAATCTTGCGTGTTCGATGCAAAACCGACCTTTTGTCATACTTGGTTGCTTGACATGTTTTTGAAAAATGGTACAATAAATCCGTATAGTTATCCACCACGGACGGGGGAGCAGAAATCCCGTCCGCGGCGAGAAAAATCAGAGAAACGGGGGAAATCAGATTGTTCAAGTCCCTAAAGCGCTCTGCCAAGGGTGCTGCCGTACCGCACACGAAGGCGACAGCCGGGCAGCCGACCAACAAGATGCCGGTGCCCGAGCACGTCGTCATTCCCATGTCGATGCACATCGGCGCGCCCGCGGAGCCTGTCGTCAAAAAGGGCGACACCGTCATGGTCGGTACCGTGATCGGCAAGGCCGGCGGCTTTGTATCCGCCAATATCTACTCCAGTGTGTCCGGCACTGTGCAGGACATTGCACCGCTGCGCATGGTCAACGGCGCGATGACGACGGCTGTTGCCATCAAGACCGACGGTGCGCAGACCGTTGATCCGGCCTGTGTGCCGCCCGTCGTCACCGACAAAGCCAGCCTGCTGGCTGCCGTGCAGGCCTGCGGCCTGGTGGGTGTCGGCGGCGCCGGCTTCCCGACGCATGTCAAGCTGGCGGCCAACACCATCGACACGCTGCTCATCAACGCTGCTGAGTGCGAGCCCTACCTGACCACCGACTGCCGCGAGATGCTGGAGTGCAGCGACACGATCATCTCCGGCATCACCGCTGTCATGAAGTACTGCGAGATCCCGCACTGCATCATCGGCATTGAACGCAACAAGCCCGAGTGCATCGACCTGCTCACCTCGCTGACCCGCGAGATGAAGGGCGTCGAGGTCAAGGGCCTGCCGATGCGCTACCCGCAGGGCGCCGAGAAAACGCTCGTCGAGACCTGCACCGGGCGCGAGGTGCCGCAGGTCGGCCCCTCCGGCAAGCCGGGCCTGCCCGCCGACGTGGGCTGCGTCATCATGAACGTGACGAGCGTCTCCTCGCTGGGCAAGTTCCTCAAGACCGGCATCCCGCTGGTGACGAAGCGCGTCACCGTCGAGGGCGACGCCATCGCCAGGCCCCAGAACATCGAGGTGCCCATCGGCACGCTGTACCGCGACGTCATCGACGCCTGCGGCGGTGTCAAGGAGGGCGTCGAGCTGGGCAAGATCATCTTCGGCGGCCCGATGATGGGCGGCGCTGCACCCAGCGCCGACTTCCCGGTGCTCAAGCAGAACAACGGCCTGCTGCTGTTCAGCAAGAAGGCCGCCGCGCTGCCCGAGCCGTCCGCCTGCATCCGCTGCGGGCGCTGCATCGAGGCCTGCCCAATGGGTCTGGAGCCCGTCGTCATTGCGCAGGACTTTGCCAACAAGGACTTTGCTGCGCTGAAAGCACGCTGCGTGGATCTCTGCGTAGCCTGCGGCAGCTGCACCTATGCCTGCCCGGCCAAGCGCCCCGTCAGCCAGACGATGGGCCTTGCCAAGGGCTGGTACATGGCCGAGCTGCGGAAAGGAGGCAAATAACCCATGGAAGATCGTCTGATCGTTACCGCCTCGCCGCATATCCGCGATACATCCACCACCCGCGGGCTGATGGGCAATGTTGTCATTGCGCTGCTGCCCGCCGTGCTGGCCGCGGGTCTGATCTTCGGCGTGCAGGCGCTGGTGCTGGTCGCTGTGACCACCCTGGCCTGTGTGGCGTTTGAGTACATTTATGAAAAGCTGCTGAAAAAGTCCAACACCGTGGGCGACCTGTCCGCCGTTGTCACCGGCATCATTCTGGCGCTGAACATGCCCGTGAGCATGCCGCTCTGGATCGCCGTTGTCGGCGCGTTCGTCGCCATCGTCATCACGAAGCAGCTGTTCGGCGGCCTTGGCTACAACTTCGCCAACCCCGCGCTGGTGGGCCGTATCGTGCTGTTCCTCGGCTTCACCTCCCGCATGACCGCCTACGTCTACCCCGACATGGCCGTTGACGCGCTGGCCTCCGCCACGCCGCTGGCCGTGGCCGACAAGACCACGCTCCCCCTGTTGGACGTCTTTTTGGGCTTCCACGGCGGCATGATGGGCGAGGTCTGCGTGCTGGCCATCCTGCTGGGCTTCGCCTATCTGGTTGCCACCCGGACCATCCAGGCCACCATCCCCGTGACCATCGTTGCCACGGTCTTTGTGCTGACTGCGCTCAACACCGGCAGTGCCTACACCGCCCTGATCGAGTGCATGTCCGGCGGTCTTTTGTTCGGTGCTGTCTTTATGGCGACGGACTACGTGACCAGCCCGTTCACCACCAAGGGCAAGCTGTTCTACGGCGTGTTTATCAGCCTCATCACCTTCCTCATCCGCCACTTCGGCTCGATGAATGAGGGCATGAGCTACGCCATCCTGCTGGGCAACCTGATGACCCCGTGGTTCAACGCCTGGGGCCACCAGACGCCGCTGGGCTACAAAAAGCCCAAAAAAGCCAAGAAAGGCGGTGCGGAATAATGGCTGAAAAGCAAACCACCGAGAAGCAGAGCACTTTCAAAGAGCTTGTGCTGCCCGTCATCGTGCTGGTCGTCATCTGCCTGGTCTGCAGCGCGCTGCTGGCTGTGCTGAACGACATCACCGCCCCCATCATTGCGGAAAACACCCAAGCCGAGACCCTGGCCGCCTATGTCTCCGTCCTGCCCGAAGGCACGACCACCGACAGCATGACTGCCATCGACGGTCTGACCACCGCCAGCGTCGAGGGTGCTGTCAAGACCGCGAACGGCGATGTCGCCGTCAAGGCTGCGGCCTCCGGTTACTCCGGCAAGGACGTCACGGTCTACGTTGCCTTTGACGCCGAGGGTGCCATTTCCGGTATCTCCATCGACGGCTCCACCCAGACCACCGGCATCGGCTCCAAGGTCTCCGGCGATTCCTTCGCCTCCGGCTTTATCGGCTGGAACGGGGGAGAGGTCGCCTCCGGCAGCCCTGTGGACAGCATTGCCGGTGCAACGTATTCCAGCAACGGCGCGTTCAACGCCATCAACGCAGCCATCGACTGCTACAACAATGAGATCAAGGGGGTGCAGTAACGATGAACGAAAAACCGAGCAAGTGGAAGGTTTTTACCGCGGGCATCATCCGTGAGAACCCCGTTCTGCGCCTGGTGCTGGGCTGCTGCTCCGCACTGGCTGTCACCACCACCGTTTCCGGCGCTGTGGGCATGGGCCTGGCCATGACGTTCGTTCTGGTCTGCTCCAACATCGTTATCTCGGCACTGCGCAAGGTCATCCCGGCCAAGGTGCATCTGCCGTGCTACATCGTTATCATCGCAACGTTTGTTACCGTCGTGCAGATGGTGCTGCAGGCGTTCGTGCCCGACCTGTACAAGGCGCTGGGCGTGTATCTGGCGCTGATCGTCGTCAACTGCATCATTCTGGGCCGTGCCGAGATGTTCGCCTGCAAGAACACCGTCGTGGACTCGGCGCTGGACGGTCTGGGCATGGGCATCGGCTACATCCTGACCATGCTGCTCATGTCCTCCATCCGCGAGATCATCGGCAGCGGTACGTGGCTGGGCATCACCATCATCCCCGAGAGCGTGGACCACATGACCGTCATGAACTCCGCGCCGGGCGGCTTCTTCGTCTTTGGCTGCCTGATGGCCGGCTGTGTCTGGCTGGAGCGCAAGCTGAACAAGCCCATTGAGCGCAAGAGCTGCGGCGACGTCATGCTCGAGAAGATCGACGCCGCCAAGGAAGAACAGAAGGAGGGTGCCGCACAATGAGTTCTCAGATCGCAACGTTTGCCACCATCTTCTTCAGCATGATCCTGGTCAACAACTACGTACTGGTGCAGTTTCTGGGTATCTGCCCGTTCCTCGGCGTTTCCAAAAAACTGGATTCCTCCGCAGGCATGGGCGCTGCTGTTATCGTCGTCATGGTCATTGCCACGGCTGTGACCTTCCCGCTGCAGATCTTCCTGCTGGATGCCTATAATCTGGGTTACCTGCAGACGATCATCTTCATCCTCGTCATCGCCGTTCTGGTCCAGCTGATCGAGATCACGCTGAAAAAGTACGTCCCGGCGCTGTATCAGTCCCTGGGCGTCTACCTGCCGCTGATCACGACCAACTGCTGCGTGCTGGGCGTCACCATCCTGGCTGTGCAGGACTACTCCGCCGTTGTGGCCGAGTTCGGCTTCGGCCTGGCCTATGCCGAGGCGCTTATCTGCGCCGCCGGTGCGGGCGTCGGCTTCCTGGTCGCCATGCTGCTGTTCTGCGGCGTGCGTTCCCGCGTCGAGGCCGCCAACCCGCCGGAGAGCTTCAAGGGCCTGCCCATCACGCTGGTTTCTGCCGCTATCACCTCCATGAGCTTCATGGGCTTTGGCGGTCTGGTCGAAAACATCATCAACGCGATATTCTAAGAAAGGGGAATGGAGAGAATGAACCCGATCGTATTTGCTATCGTTGTCGTGGTGGTGCTGGGCCTGGCCGGCGGCGTGATCCTTGTGCTGGCCTCCAAGTTCATGGCTGTGTATGAGGACCCGCGCATCGCACAGGTCACGGAATGTCTGGCCGGCGCCAACTGCGGCGGCTGCGGCTACGCCGGCTGTGCCGACTACGCCAAGGCCATCGTGGAGAACGGTGCCCCCACCTTCAAGTGTGCCCCGGGCGGCGACAAGACTGCCGACGCCATCAACACCATCATGGGCAATGCCACCGACGACCGCCCCAGCCTGCGCGCCACCGTCATCTGTGCGGGCGGCGAGAACTGCGGCAAGCGGTTTGACTACCAGGGCATCCAGACCTGCGCTGCTGCGGCCTCCATTGCGGGCGGCCCCAGCGCCTGCGCCTATGGCTGCCTGGGTCTGGGCGACTGCACCCGCGCGTGCAAGTTTGACGCCATCCACATCATCAACGGCGTGGCCGTCGTGGACCGCAAAAAGTGCACCGGCTGCACGGCCTGCACCGTGACCTGCCCACGCCACGTCATCCAGATGAAGCCCATTGCCCCGCAGCCCGCGGTCAAGTGCTCCAACAAGGACAAGGGCGCGCTGGTCAACAAGACCTGCAAGGTGGGCTGCATTGCCTGCGGTCTCTGCGTGCGCAACTGCCCGAACCAGGCGATCTTCCTGAAGGACAACGTCGCTGTCATCGACTATACCAAGTGCAACGGCTGCGGCACCTGCGTCAGCAAGTGCCCCAAGAAGGCCATTCAGTGGGTCGAGGGCACGCCCCGTCCCATCGACGCCCCCGTGCCCGCGCACGAGGTTCTGAAAACGCGCGTATAATTTTCAGGTAAACATCCCTGTGCTCCCCGCCAAGAATCGGCGGGGAGCTTTTTGTTTTACCCGCGCTTTCCTCCGGCTCTGTAGGGAGGGGTCTTGACCCCTCCGCAGAACCTGACGGCAGCCGCCACGCTGCACGGGCGGCAGCGATAACACCGCACTCCTGCCGCCATGTAGGGGCCGGGCATGCCCGGCCCTCAGCGTATAAGGCGAACGCCATTTCCCCGGAAAGCTGCGGGCCGCACATGTGCGGCCCCTACCTATCAACTGTATTTAAAAATTTTATCAAACTATTTTTGAAAAAACCGAGACAAATTCCTAAACTTGTGCTATACTGTGTCCAGAATAACAACTCTGGTATTTTTCGGGAGGTTTACACGTATGGAAATCACCAAAGATATTTTGTATGTCGGCGTCAACGACCACCTTGTTGACCTGTTTGAGGGCCAGTACGACGTGCCCAACGGCATGGCGTACAACTCGTACCTGATCTGCGACGACAAGGTCGCCGTCATGGACAGCGTCGATGCCCATTTTACCGACGAGTGGATCACCAAGATCGCCGCTGCACTGGGCGAGCGCACGCCCGACTACTTGGTCGTGCAGCACATGGAGCCTGACCATTCCGGCTCCGTCGCCGCGTTCGCGCAGGCGTACCCCGGCACGACCATCGTCGCGTCCGCCCAGGCGTTCAACATGATGAAGGCCTATTTCGGCACCGACTACGCGGACCGCCGCGTCGTCGTCAAGGAGGGGGACACCCTGCCGCTGGGCACCCACACGCTGCACTTTGTCACCGCGCCGATGGTCCACTGGCCCGAGGTCATCATGACCTATGACGATGCAGACAAGGTCCTGTTCAGCGCCGATGCGTTCGGCAAGTTCGGCGCACTCGACGTGGAGGAGCCGTGGCTGCCCGAGGCACGCCGCTACTTCATCGGCATCGTCGGCAAATACGGCGTGCAGGTGCAGGCCGTGCTGAAAAAGGCCGCCGCGCTGGACATCGAGACCGTCTGCAGCCTGCACGGTCCCGTCCTGCACAAGGAGCAGCTGGGCGATGTGCTGGCCGCCTACGACGCCTGGAGTGCCTACCGCCCCGAGACCGAGGGTGTGCTCGTCGCCTACAGCAGCATCTACGGCCACACTGCCGAGGCTGCCAACCGCCTGGCCGAGGCCCTGCGCGAGAAGGGCGTGGAGACGGTTGCCATGGACCTGGCCCGCTGCGATATGGCCGAGGCCGTCGCGCAGGCATTCCGCTTCAGCAAGCTGGTACTGGCCACGCCTACCTACAACGCCGATGTATTCCCCTTCATGAAGGAGTTCATCCATCACCTGACCGAGCGCAACTACCAGAACCGCACGGTGGCCTTTATTGAGAACGGCTCCTGGGCGCCGATGGCCGCCAAGGTCATGACCAAAATGCTTGAGGGCAGCAAGAACCTGACCTACGCTGCCACCACCGTCACGGTCCGCGGCGCGCTGAATGCCGCCAGCGAGGCCCAGCTCGCCGCTTTGGCCGATGAGCTGAGCAGGTAATCTCTTTTCCTCTCAACTGCAAGCCCCGCCTCACAGCGCGTCTCTCGCGCCGTGAGGCGGGGTCTTTTGCGGGCAGGGGGAGGAGGACTACAAAACAATTGAAAATTTGCGCTTGACAAATCCGGGCAAATCCTGTATACTATCATTTGTCAATCGCATACGGATGATTAGCTCAGCTGGTTAGAGCGCTGCGTTCACATCGCAGAGGTCGAGGGTTCGAGTCCCCCATCCTCCACCAGACAGTTCGTACTCGAACCCAATTCTTTACGGAAAAGGGTTCGGGTACGTTTTTTTATTTGCAGGGTGCCGCACACCAGACAGGGGAGAGGTAAATACGCCATGAATTTGAAAAAAGTTCATCACATTGCCATTATCGGGAGCAACTATGAGAAATCAAGGCGCTTTTATGTGGATCTGTTAGGCTTTTCTGTCATTCGAGAAAATTACAGACCGGAACGCGATGATTACAAAATCGATCTTCAACTCGATGGGATGGAATTAGAACTTTTTATCATTAAAAATTGCCCGAAACGCCCCAGTTATCCAGAGGCTTACGGCCTCCGGCATCTTGCCTTTGCTGTAGACTCTGTCGATGATACCGTAAGAGAATTGAATAAAAAGGGCATCCTAACCGAGCCGATCCGAGTCGATGCTTACACAGGCAAAAAAATGACATTCTTTTCCGACCCTGACAATCTTCCTTTGGAAATTCACGAATAAAGTCAGACCGTCAAAAAATTGCATTCTTGCCTTACTGCGTGTGTAGGGGCGGCCATTGGTCGCCAGCGGGGCATGACCTGCCCGAAGGAGGAGTAAAATGGTACAGGTCGATTTGATCACTGGGTTTCTCGGCTCCGGCAAGACGACGTTCCTGCGCCGCTACGTGCAGTATCTCGTCGCTCAGGGGCACAGCGTCTGCATTCTGGAAAACGACTTCGGCGCGGTGAACGTCGATGCCATGCTGCTGCAGGACCTGATCGGGGAGCACTGCGACATAGAGACGATCAGCGGCGGCTGTGACTGCGACACCCACCAGCGCCGGATGCGCACCAAGCTGATCTCAATGGCAATGCGCGGCTTTGACCGGGTCGTCATTGAGCCGAGCGGCATCTTTGACGTGGACGAGTTCTACGACATTCTGCGGGACGAGCCGCTGGACCGCTGGTATACGCTGGGCAGCGTCATTGCCATTGTGGACGCCAAGCTGGAAAACGAGCTTTCCCCGCAGGCCGACTACCTGCTGGCCTCCGAGGCCGCCAGTGCCGGGCTTGTCGTCATGAGCCGCACGCAGCTGGCCGCGCCCGGCGAGGCGGAAGCGGTCATCGACCACCTGAACCGCGCACTGGCCGGCTGCCATTGTGCCCGCCGCTTTGGCGCGGACGATGTACTGTGCCGGGACTGGAACGCGCTGACAACCGCTGATTTTGCCCGCGTGGATCGCTGTGGCTGGCGGCAGACAAGCTACGTCAAGCTGCATTTTGACGAGCACAAGGCGTTTACCTCGCTGTATTTCCTCGAGGCCGGGCGCAGTGTTGCGCAGGTCCGGCAGGCCGCGCAGACTCTCCTGCACGACGCGAAATACGGCCATGTGCTGCGCGTCAAGGGGTTTATCCCCGACGGCGGCGGCTGGGTCGAGCTGAACGCCGCCCGCGACGCCATAACCGTACAGCCCATTCCCAGCGGTCAGGAGGTGCTGATCGTGATTGGGGAAGGGTTGGATAAGGCCGCGATTGAGGCGGCTGTGAGGGGCTGCTAGGCGCGTCTGCGGGCGGATCGAGCGATGCGGAAATTTGCCCAGGTGACACTCGACACTGCCGCAAACGATAAGGGCACACGCTGTATCCGCCCGCACCTCGCCGGTTGTTAAACGGTTGTGAATATTTATACACGCGAATAAATATACAGACAGCAAAGCCCCGGGATTTTCTGCTTTGGAAAATCCCGGGGCTGTTGTTATTCAGGGCACATTTTCAAAAATTCCGCTTTTTCTTCTTATTCTTCGTCAAAGGCCTTCGTCCAGTTGTATTCCCGGTGCAGCGTGTGGCCGGTGTCGCTCTGGGCCTTGCGGGCGGTGTATTCGCCGATGACAGCGGACGGCATCAGCAGGGCCTTTTCGACCTCAGACTGAAAAACGAGCTTCGGATTTTTGATCCTGGGGTTCTTCATCAGGTCCTTCCAGTAGGTGTCGTAGTCCATCATGACCGACATCGCCTCAAACAGCGGGGTCAGGCTCTCATACCGGGCAATGACCTTGTTCAAAGCGTCCAAAAACTGCATGTTGGCCTTGCCCTCCATCATGCCGTCGTCCTTGCCTTTGACGTTGCGACGGCAAAAATAGGCCGTCATCTGCAAAATATCGTCGAATGCCTCCATCTGGCCGGTGGTCAGCCGGGCCGAGAGCGTGTCGCGGTCAATGTAGCGCAGCAGCGCCGCCGTGACTTCTTTCTTCGTCGCGGCATCCTCCGGCACCAGCTGGTTGACCGGCTCGGCGTCGGTCTCCACAAAGTCGGTGGTCTCGACGATGTCCGGCGTCTCGGGTGCGCCGTAGTCATCCTCCACTTCCTCCGGCATACCGCCGGTGACGTAGATACGATAATTTTCCAGGTCCTCCAAAATTGCGCGGGACAGGTAGGGCAGGGGAGCGCTCTTGGTGCGTGCCACCGGGATGACCTTGGCGGCGTAGCGGGTGGCGACACCCTCGAACCAGCGGCGCAGACCGCCGCAGTTGTCAATGACGTTGTTCATCGTCTGGAAGAACGTCGCGTTGCCGCCGTCGATCATCTTATCATTGCCGCGCGGTGTGCCGGCCATTTTTACCATAGCATCGATGATCGTGCGCACGGCGTCCATCTCGTCCGCCGTCAGCTCGCGGATCAGCTTGTCGGGCTCTGCCTTGATCTCCAGCTCCTGGCGCAGCAATTCCGTCGTAGCACCGTAGGAATAAGGGATCGTCGTCTCGGGCACCGAGACATACTCGAGCGTCAGCACGTTCGGGTCGTCATCCAGCGTGCCGGTCTCGGCCAGGGTCAGCTTGCCTTTCTTGCTGCGGACCCGGTTGGACATGGATTTTGTGATCTCGTTCAGCTTGTCATCAGCGACCTGCTTGTCCACCGGCTCAATGGTGACGGCAATCGCTATGACGCGCTGACGATCTTTTTCGTAGACCTCATAGTCAAAATAGATGTCGGTGTGGCCGTTGATCTCGCTCTTGGCCTTGTCAAGCACGGTGCGGCGCACGTGGGCCCAGTTGGCCGCATTGCAGTCCACCTGCTTTTTCAGCGTCTCAATGTTCCAGACCAGCGGTTCGCCTTTCTCTTTTTTGGTGATGTACAGGTTCTGGTAGCTCTTGCACAGCTCATAAATTTTCAGACTATACTGGCTCTTCATCGGGAGCGTATAGGTGATATTCATCGTTGTGTAGAACTCTTTTAGCTGGATCAGGTGCGGCTTGAGCGACTGGTCGAGCGTCAGCACGATCTTGCCGGTGCCCTCGTCGATGGTCGCGCTGGAAAGCCAGCGGAACATCGTGATTTTCTGGGTGCCCGCCAGGCGGATCCACTGGACCTTGGCGTTGGCGATGTCCTCGATGTTTTTCTTGACCTGCTTGTACATCGAGCCGTTGTGCGGGTCAACGCCGCAGAGCTTCAAAAACTCGTAGATCGACATCTCGTACCGGGGCAGCTCGGTGTCCGACGGCTTGATCATCGCGAAAATGTGCAGCATCAGCTTTTGCTGGCTCAGCGAAAGGCTGTACATTGCGTTCTGGATCAGGTCGTTGGATTTGCGGACAATCGTCTGATTGCCGCGCCCGCTATAGGTAGCAACAGGGGCCGAAGGCGACGCCTTGGCAGACTTCGCCCCCTGCTTTTTGTTATGGTTGGCTTTTGGGGTCGTTTTCAACGTACTTTGGGGTGTCATTTGCAAAACCTCATCTTTACAACACGTTAAACGTATCATAGCAGATTGTGCGCGCTGTGTCAATTATTGTAACATTCAGCACATTTCCTCCGCACCGCACAAAATCCTGTGTTCTTTTGTTTTGGGATTTTTAGCCCTATTTATATATATTTAGAAAAGTAGTATAGCTATGTCGAATATTCCAACACAAATGTGCGCTGTGTTACAACGGTGCTGTGCGCAGCATTCCAACACAAATGTGTAAAACGCAACAATGTGCGGAGCGTAACAACGGTAAAAAAGTTTTTTTGCGGGAAAATGGCAGCAAAGAAAATTTTGTGGGATTTTTAAAAAGTGTCGAGTATAACAACCCAGGGCGCGAAAAAAGGAAAAGTGAGAAATGTGCGCAGCATTCCAACAGAGCGGATGGAAAAATCCTGCCGCGGGGAAATGTGCGCTGAATAACAACCCGTGCTGAAAAATCCTTGTATTGTGCCGTCGATAACAACCCCGGTCCCTGCAGGGCAAACTGTGCGCAGAGTAACAACCCACGGCAGGACGCGCCGCAAAAAAACGGATTTTTGCGAATTGTGCGCCGGATAACAACCGCTCTGCCCAGGAAAAAACGAATTGTGCCGTGAATAACAATACCGGCTGTGCGCTGTACGGTGGATTTTTTCAGAAATGTGCCGTCGATAACAACAGCCGCCAATATTCTACAGTTTGGAAACTGTGCGCCCGATAACAACCCCACTGCCGGAAATGTGCGCTGGATAACAACCCGGTCCGGACACGTTTGGCAAGCAGGCGAAATTCCGAAATGTGCTGCCGATAACAATAGCCGAATTTTACCCACCGCGCAAATTGTGCTGTGGATAACAACCTGCCGCCCGCAGAAAAAAGTCCGAATTGTGCGCCCGATAACAACCGCTTTTTTTGCCCCGCGATGCACACCGCACCGAAATTGTGCTGCCGATAACAACCCCGCCCGCCGTAAACTGTGCGGGGGATTCCAACGCCGGCTCCCCGGAATTGTGTGCAGGATAACAACCTGTATAAAAGAGGCTGCCCGGCAAACTGTGCCGCCGATAACAATACAGCCTGTAGAAAACTGTGCCGCGGATTCCAACCCCCGCCGCCCCGCTCCGGCAGAAAATGTGCGCCGGATAACAACCCCGCCCGCCGCCGAAAAAAACGCCGCTTGTGTTGGAACAAACGGCACAGTTTGAAGTGAAAATTTTATTTTCCTTTTTAAAGGGGGTGTGCTACAATAAGAGAGTAAAAAGCTCCGGCTGCAAGGCGCGGCAGGTGCACTGTGCCGTCTTGTGGTACGATACTACTAAGGTGGTACGATACTACTAAGGTGGTACGATACTACTAAGAAAGAGGAAACAAAAATGACAACGTTTAGAAAAATGCGCCGCGGCAAGCGCATCAAGGAATCGTGAGGGTCTGCAGATGAACAAAAAAGCTGTGCCCACCGCCGCGGCGGTGCGGGAACTTGCCATCCTGACAGGAGCCGTGGCCATCATTGCGGCGGCGGTCTACTTCTTCCTTGTGCCCAGCCATGCCTCGGTCAGCAGCATCTCGGGTCTGGGCATCGTGCTGGCAAACTTTGTGCCGCTGCCGCTGTCAGCCATCACGATGATTTTGAATGTCGTGCTGCTCGTCATCGGGTTTCTGACCTGCGGGCGGGAGTTCGGTGCCAAGACGGTCTACACCAGCATCCTGCTCCCGGCGTTTATCGGCCTGTTCGAGCGGCTCTTCCCGAACCTCGGCTCCCTGACCGACAGCCAGGAGCTGGACGTGCTGTGCTACATCCTCGTCGTCAGCGTGGGGCTGAGCATCCTGTTCAACCGCAACGCCTCGTCGGGCGGGCTGGACATCGTCGCCAAGATCATGAACAAATACCTGCACATGGACCTGGGCAAGGCCATGTCGCTGTCCGGCATGTGTGTGGCGCTCTCCGCCGCGCTGGTCTACGACAAAAAGACCGTGGTTTTAAGCGTGCTGGGCACCTATTTTAACGGGATTGTGCTCGACCACTTTATCTTTGACAACAACATCAAGCGCCGCGTCTGCATCATCACCGGGAAGGAAGAAGAACTGCGCCGGTTCATCATTGAGGACCTGCACAGCGGCGCGACGGTGTATGAATCCTACGGCGCGTACAATATGCAGAAGCGCCGCGAGATCATCACGATTGTGGACAAGGCCGAATACCAGAAGCTGATGAGCTACATGAACCGCGAGGACCCGCAGGCCTTCATTACGGTGTACACCGTGTCGGACATGCGGTATCAGCCCAAGGGATAAAAGTGCCGCCGGCTGTTAAGCTGATCCACCTGCACCGGATAACAGAAAACGATTGACGCAGCAGCGATGAATTCTGAAGAACTGAAAATTTTGGAGAAAAAATTGAAGTTTTTTCAAAAAAAGCGTTGACAAATCCCATCGGGCACGCTATAATATATGAGCGTTGAGGGCAGACGCCCAAGACACAAACCCGATGGGGATTCGCATAATGGTAGTGCAGCGGACTCTGACTCCGCCCGTGGGAGTTCGATCCTCTCATCCCCAACCACACCGCAGCAGCCCAGCTGCTGCGGTTTTTCTTTACGGGGTGTAGCGCAGTTGGTAGCGCGCTTGGTTCGGGACCAAGAGGCCGTGGGTTCGAATCCCGTCACTCCGACCAAAAGGACCTCCGGTTTAAGCCGGAGGCCCTTTTTGTTTTTTGTATATTTTTATAGAGCAAAGCCCCCGTCCGGCAGCGGACGGGGGCTTTGCTGTTGGTGCGGTTATAAAAGATGTTACGCTTCGACGCCCCAGGCCTCGATCTGGGTCAGGGCGGGGAAGGGGGACGGGTCCTCGGCCTTGATGAGCTCAAACAGCTTCAGACTCTTGACCGTGCGCGGGGCGATGGCAAAGCACTGCGGGGCGGCGGACTTCTTCAGCTCCAGCACCTCGCGGCTGCCGTCGTCAAATTCCACAGTGGCCCGGGTCCACCAGGCGTCATGCGGGAAGTCGGCGCGCAGGGTCAGGCGCAGCTCGTCGATGGTGACCGGGCGGCCAAAGTCCAGCGTGAGTGCGGCGTTGGGGTCGCGGTTGATGCCCCAGCTCTGGTAGGGCCAGATGCCGTGGGCGTCGTTCTCGTAAATGCCGTCGATGGCGTTGCGGGCCGCAAAGACAGCCTCGCCGCGGGTCTCAACGTTGGCATGGGCATGGGGGAAGAAGCCGGTGTCGCCGTGCTCGTCATAGGGGTTGTAGGCCAGGTTGCGGCGCGCGGCGATCTCCTCCGGGGTGGCAAAGCGGGCGCGGATGATGTGGCAGGCACCGGCAAAGCTCTTGGGGCTGTAGGTGATGGCCTGCTCACCGAACGGGATGTGGAAGTTGATCTCGCGCTTGACGACGTAGACGAGGGCCGGGGCCATTGTGTCCTCAAACTGGATGACCACATACTGGCCGGGCGTGCCGATCTCCAGCGAGACGCGGTCACCGGGCTTGTAGGCGTTCATGTAAACAAGGCTGACCTGCCCGGCGGCGGGGGCCGTCAGCAGCGTCATGCCGTTGGTGTCGAGGAGCTTGAGCTTGATGAGTTCCATTTTATTTTGTCTCCTTTTATCCTATCACAAGGGAAAGCTGTTGGGTAAAGTAAATGCGTGTGCGATAGAGCGTGTCGGGCCAGGCCTGGCGCAGGCGGGGGTCGGTGATGGGCACGGCCTCGGTCACGATTTTGTCCGCACCGGTCACGGCGGCTGCGGCCAGCGCACCGAACGCGACGGTATCGCCGTCCACGGCGGGCTTCTCGACGCTCATCAGCGTCAGGGCCACGGTGCCCGGGTAGTCGGTCTCATCGCGCAAGGTCAGGCCGGTATCGGTCAGGTGTACGCTGCGGCGGTAACGGCCCAGCCCCGGCACACTGCCGTAGGCGGGGGCAAGGTCCATCGCAAGGCCGTCCAGCGCGTCGGTCACAGTGACGTCTGCGGCGGCAAACGCGGCGCCGGGCTGCTGGTCGTATTTGGCACCGTCCGGGTCGAACTGGGGCAGGTTGTGCCAGCCGGACTGCATCGTCCAGATCTCGTACCGCTGGGGGCTGAACGTCTTTTTGCTGTAGGTCTCCACGCCGACGTCGATCAGCAGCGGTCTGCCGTCCCTGTAGAGCGTCACGCTGCCCACATCGTTGTGGTTGTGGCTGTCGGCGTTGCTGCCGGCCTTGCCGCCCAGTGCATAGGCACCGCGGCGGCTGACGAGAATGCCGACGCTGGGATACCAGACATCGTGCGGAGCGGCGGGGGCGGCGGTTTCGGCAAAGTCGGTGACCTCGCGCTCGGCCATTGCGGCCTGAATGTGGTAGAACAGGTTGATGCCCTCGCTGTCGTCGGGGTGGTGCAGACGGTCCGGGTCGGGGTCCGTGGCCAGCACGGCGGCCCAGTCGCGGGCGGCCAGCGTCATCAGCGGCAGGCTGCCCACCCGCTTGCCGAACAGGTACTCCCGCACACCGCGGGCCCCGGCCAGCGGGCTGCAGTCGGCAAAGTTCAGGTAATACGGCCCGGCAATGTGCATGTTGACGATGTACTCGGCCATGTTCCTGATCTTTGGCTCGGCCCAGACGTCGTCAAAGACGCCGGGGGCCATTTTACACAGCAGGTCCAGCGCGTTGAACATCGTCAGCGCGGCGTGGCGGTAATACTGTGCGCCCTCGCTGCAGCAGCCGTCGTCACCGTAGTCCTTCAAAAAGCAGTCGATGCTGTAGGCGGCCTGCTGCACATAGGCGGGCAGATCCTCGGCAGGGGCGCACTGGGCGGCGGCCAGCAGTACGTTCTGGGTACACCAGGGCGTCCAGTTGCACATCGGTTCGTCGCCGTTGCCCATCCACCAGAAGTGCGCGGTGCGGTAGGGCGTCAGCACGCGGCGCTCGACCTCGCCCCTGAGCCGCGCGGCCAGCCCGGGGGCGTAGGCGTCGAGCGCCTCGCCCAGCAGGCCGCAGACGGTGGCGATCAGTGCGCCGGTCTCGGCGGCGAACAGGTCTACAATGGGCCGGGTCACGTCGGGCAGCGGCAGCTGCGGCGTGTCGCGGATATAGCTGTTGTGGGCGGGCAGCTGCCAGGCGCTCTCCTCACAGATGCGCCAGGCCAGGTCGGCCAGCGCGGGCAGATAGGTGCCGCGGTTCGTCACGGCCTCGGCCATGGCCAGCGCGCAGAGCGTGCGGCGGCGGGCAAAGTAGGCGTGCTCCCACTTGGCGCGGTCCCCGCTGCGGGTGAATTGCAGCCACAGCGAGAGCGGCAGCTCCGGCGCGGTCCGGGCGTCCGCCAGCGCGGCCTGCCCGGCAGCGGCCCAGCGTGCGGCGCCGGGCAGGCTCTCCCACGCGGCGCGGTCCGCCAGCGGCGGGAACAGGACCGGCTGTGCGGTCTTAAACGGTTGCTTCATCTTTTGCGTCAACATACGATACCTTCATTCTCTGCATGTACTCCCGGGGGCTGACGCCCTCGAGCTTTTTGAACACCTTACTGAAATAGAAAGCGCTGTCAAAGCCGACCTTGTCGCTGATCTCGTAGACCTTCAGGTCGGTGGAGGCCATCAGTTCCTTCGCAGCGGTGATGCGGGTGGCAGTGACAAACTCCACAAAACCGCTCTCGCTGTTTTGTGCAAAAAGCTGGCTTAAATAGTTCGGGCTGAAATTAAAGACGGCAGCTACATCGTTCAGCGTCAGCCGCTCGGACAGATGATCGCGGATGTACTGCTGCACCTGCCCGACGACCTGCGCGCGGTGATCCAGCTGGGTGTTGGGGCTTTCATGGTAGAAGGCCACCGGCTCGCCCTCATGCAGCAGCGGCAGCGCGGCAAAGGCGTCGTGTTGGCTCTCGCTGATCTTTAAAATGTCGTTCACCGGGCGGCCCACCGCCCAGTAAATGGCGGTGCTGAAATAGTTGTACAAAATCTGCCCGGCGGTTTTCAGGATCGGAGCCAGTACAGTCTCGGGGTCCTCGTCTGCTTCCAGCGGCAGCAGCACCGAGAAATGCCGCAGATCCATGGCGGTCACGCGGCAGGGGCGGTACTTGGGCAGCGTTTCGGCGGCCATGCGGGTCACGCCGGTGCTCAGCGTCACAAGCTGGCTTGTGGGCAGGTCGGGCGTTTGCAGGCTGCCCACCGCCACAATATGCCGCGGCGCTTTGAAGGCAACGCCCAGCTCGGCACACTGCCGGTCAAACACGGCGCGATCCGTGAACAGCCCGCCGTACAGCTGCAGAAACAACCGGTCCCGGAAGGTGTCGAGGCTGACCGGGGCAGGGGATGGCATCCGCAGCTTTTTCTCTTTTTCGGCAGTGTCGCGGGCGTGCTCCAGCGCTGCGGTCAGGCTGTCGGCGGTCAGATCAATCTTGACAAGGTAGTCCACAACGCCCAGACGCATACTGCGTTTGACATAGTCGAACTCCTCATAGCTCGTCAGCATGATGAAGGCCGGCAGGGCGGAGCCGTCCTTATGGCAGGCTTCCGCAAGCGCAAAGCCGTCCATGACCGGCATACGGATGTCGGAAACCACGATGTCCGGCTGCTTCTCCTGAACGGCTCTGAGCGCCTCGGCACCGTTGCGGGCGGTGCCGACGACCTCATAGCCCAGCGCGGCCCAGTTCAGCATGCCCTGCATACCGATCAGGACCAGCGGCTCATCGTCTACAAGCAAGACTCCGGTCACAAGAAAACCCCCTTTATTTTTGGCTGTCCGGGCCCGGCAGACGGATTGTTACCGTTGTGCCGATGTCGGGCTCACTCTCAATGCTCAGGCCGTAGGCCTCGCCAAAGCTGTATTGCAGCCGCTTGTGGACATTCCACATGCCCACATGGCGGTATTTGGCGGCGGCTTCCTCGGGGCCGGGCTCCTGCAGGGCTTTTGCGGCCTGCTCCGGTGTCATGCCGACGCCGTCGTCCGTCAGGTGGATGAGCACATCGCCGTTCGCGGTGTCGCGCTCGACCCGCAGTGTGACCTCCCCGGCACTGCCCTTCGGCTCAATGCCGTGGAAGATCGCGTTCTCGACGAGGGGCTGCAAAGTGAACCGCGGGATCAGGCAGCTGTGGTTCAGCGACTCATCCTCGATATAGCTGACGTCCAGCGTGATCGTGCCGCCGTAGCGGTACTGCTGGATCGTGAAATAGTCGTTCAGCAGGGCGAACTCCTCATACAGCGGCACAAGGCGCTCGTTGCTCTTGGAGATGCTCTTGAGCAGACGGGACAGCGCCATGACCATCTCGGCAATGCCGGGGGCGTGCTGGATGGTCGCCATCCACTTGATGCTGTTGAGCGTATTATAAATGAAGTGCGGGTTGATCTGATTTTGCAGCATCCGGTATTCGAGGTCCTGCTTCTGCTTTTCGTCCTCGAGGCGATGCTCCATCAGCGCAGTGACGCCGGCCGACATGCTGTTGATGCCGCGGCCGATGTCGCCCAGCTCGTTGTCCCACTCAATATCCGGGTCGGCAGAGAAATCGCCGCCGCTGATTTTTTCAATGCGGCTCTGCAGCGCCGAGATCGGGTGGGCGATCATCCGGTGCAGCAGGAACGCCAGTGAGCAGCCCAGCAGCAGGATGGCTGTCAGGCTGATGAGGAGCGGCACCGACACGAAGGTGATCTGCCGCTGTGTGGGGCCGTTGGGCAGCACCTCGATCAGGTACAGCTCATGGATGCCGATGGGATACCGCACAACAAGCTGTGCGCTGCTGCCGGACCCGCGTGTGTAGACCTCGGTGTTCGGGTCGAGCGTGTTGCTGTCCAGCGGGACGGCATCGTCAAAGTCGGCGATGGAGCCGTTCAGCGCGGACAGCAGGCTGCCGTTGATCGTGTAGAGGTTTTCGCCCATTTCCCAATACAGCTGTCCGCCGTCGGCCAAGGTGAAGCTGCGCAGCGGGGAAAGGATCAGGGAAGGGGAGACAAAGATACAGACATGGGCTGTGCGGTCTGTGCCGGGCAGGGTCAGGGTGTGGGTGACGGGGATCGTGTTGGCAGCCTGGGAGTTCAGGGCCAGCGGGTCGCGGAGAATGCAGTCCCATCCGGTATTGGGCGAATCGTAACCGGGAATGCGCTGCAGTATATCCGGCGTCAGGGTCACGGCATTGGTGGCCGCCGTGCCGAACATCATCTGCCGCCCCGAGGCGTTGATGAGCAGAAAGCGCTGGATGTAGGCCATCGTGCGCATCGAGTTGAACTTGGCGGTCAATGTCGGGTACATCGACAGCGCCTGGTTGCTGGCGGTGTCGCCGGTCAGCAGGTAGGTGCGCATGCCGGGGTTGTAGGCGCACCAGCCGGCCAGGTCGTCGATCTCATCCACATCCCGGCGGATAGCCGATGCCGCGGTCTGCAGGGCATACTCGGCGTTCAGGATCGTCGTGCGCTCCCACTCGGCGGTCATCTGGTGCATATTGCTGGCGGCGATGACCAGGGATGCGCCCAGCGTAAAAAACATCGTAAGCGCCAGCACCCGTGCCTGGATACCGCTGCGGCGGAATTTCAGCTTGTCCATGAAGGCTCCTCTATGTAAATATGTAAATAAAAATGCAGATCATGCAGGAAAGCGGGGAAGAAAACACACCGCCGTTTATAAAAAGATACCTTATTATAATAGGCGTGTCAAGCGCAAAAATGTACAAAACAGACAAAACGACGCATGCACAGACAGGGAGAACTGTAGGGAAAGATAAATATTGCAGGTTTCTTAAAAAAGTACAGGTTTTTCCGCCGCGATTGGGGAACTGCCGTAAAATTTGCAAACCGAACCCCAAAAAAACCATCCATTTCGACGGGAAGATGATGTATTATAATGGCAACGAAAGGGACAGGCCCCCATGAGGGGACAAGCCTGGACCCCGAAAAATGTTTTCTTATTAGGAGGAGAAACATTATGCGTAAAATGCAGAAGATTGCTGCTCTCGGCCTGGCAGGTACCATGGCCCTGAGCTTGGCCGCCTGCGGCGGTTCCGGCGACTCTACCGCTGACACCGCTTCCACCGCGGAGAGCACCGCTTCTTCCACCGAGGCCACTGCCGAGAGCTCCGGCGACGAGGCTGTCACCCTGAACTGGGCCCTGTGGGATAAGGACTCCACTGCTTACTGGCAGGCTCTGGCTGACGGCTATATGGAGAGCCACCCCAACGTCACCATCGAGATGACCGACCTGGGCTCCACCGATTACATGACCCAGCTGGCTACCCAGCTGGCTGGCGGCAACGGTGAGCTGGACGTTCTGTCCATCAAGGACATCCCCGGCTACTCCAACCTGATCAACCTCGGCATGCTCGAGCCCCTGAGCGGCAAGCTGACCACTGACGAGAGCAAGTTCAACGGCGTTCTGGAGCAGCTGACTGCCGAGGACGGCAACTATTACGCTGTCCCGTTCCGCTCTGACTTCTGGGTCGTCTACTACAACAAGGACATCTTCGATCAGGCCGGTGTCGAGTACCCCACCAACGATATGACGATGGCGGACTTCGACGCCAAGATCCGCGAGGTCAATGAAAAGGCCGGTGTCTACGGCAACATCTACCACACCTGGCGTTCTACCACCACGCTGTTCGGCATCCTGGACGGCCAGCACACCGTTATCGACGGCAACTACGACTTCCTGAAGCCTTACTACGAGCAGGTCCTGTCCGAGCAGGCTGACGGCGTTATCCCCAACTACGGCGAGCAAAAGACCTCTGGTCTGCATTACTCCGGTGCCTTTGAGAACGGCCAGGCTGCCATGTGCAACATGGGCTCCTGGTTCATCTCTACCCTGCAGAAGTACAATGCGGAGGCTGCCTCCAACGGTGTCCAGCCCGTCAACTTCGGCATCGTCAAGTATCCTCATCCGGACGGCGCACCTGCCGGTTCTACTCTGGGCACTGTGACCAGCCTGGCCGTCAACGCTAACTCCGAGAAGAAAGAGGCTGCTCTGGACTTCGTCAACTGGTGCGCTTCTGAGGACGGCGCCAAGTGCGTTGCTGCCGTCGGCACCTTCCCCGCCGTTGCCAGCGACGAGACCAACAAGATCATCTCCTCTACCGATGGCTTCCCCTCTGACGACGCTTCTCTTGAGGCTCTGAACACCACCGCCATCTACCTCGAGATGCCTCTGTCTGACAAGGCTTCCGAGATCGAGACCATCCTGAACACCGAGCATGACGCCATCATGACCGAGAGCGAGACGGTTGACGAGGGCATCGCCAACATGAACGAGCAGGTCCAGGCTCTCCTCGGCTGATTCCCAAACGATTCCCTGACTTCTTTTTCATAAGTTTTCCTTTTCCTTCCAAAAGGGGCGGGCGGGCGCGCCTGCCCCTTACTTATTGCCAAAACACCGAGGAGGTATGACCCATGGCTGAAACCACGCAGGCTGTGCAGGCAAAACCGAAGCGCGGCATGAGCAAATCTCTCCGCGACAGTCTGGTAGCCTACAGCTTCATTGCACCGAACTTCATCGGCTTCTGCATCTTTACGCTGGTGCCCATGATCTTCGCTATCGGGCTTTCGTTCTGCAACTGGGACGGTGTCCATCCCGTTGAGTTCACCGGCATCAGCAACTTTGTTGCCCTGTTGAGCGACAAAACTTTCAAGGCTGCTTTTGTCAATACGCTGGTCTACGCCATCGGCACGGTGCCGCTGACGCTGGTGTGCAGCCTTGGTCTGGCCATGCTGCTGAACCAGAAGGTCAAGTTCCGCAACTTCTTCCGTACCGTTTCGTTCTTCCCCTACGTTGCTTCTCTGGTCGCCGTTGCTGCGGTCTGGAACATGATCTTCAGCCCCTCCATGGGCCCGGTCAACCAGATCCTCGCAACCCTTGGCGTGGAGAACCTGCCCAAGTGGGCCGCCGGTAAGGACACCGCCATGCTCACGGTCATCCTGTTCAGCGTCTGGAAGAACATGGGCTATTACATGGTCATCTACCTGGCCGGTCTGCAGGGCACCAACCCCGAGCTGGAGGAGGCTGCCGAGCTGGACGGTGCCAGCAAGTGGCAGATCTTCTGGAATGTGACCCTGCCGCAGCTGAAGCCCACCACCTTCTTCGTTATCATCATGCTGACCATCGCCTCCTTCAAGGTGTATGACCAGATGTACATGATCACCCAGGGCGGCCCCGGCAATGCGACCATGACCCTTGTTTACTACATCTACAACGTAGCCTTCGTCAACACGCCGAAGTACGGCTACGCAAGTGCCGTGTCCATGGTGCTGTTTGTGCTGGTGCTGTTTGTCACCATCATCCAGTTCAAGGGCTCGTCCAGCAACGACTAAGGGAAGGAGGAAACACACATGGCTACTACCGCAGTTAAGAAAAAGACAGGCTCCATGAAGGCGCAGCATGTTGTCAGCCGCGTGCTGATCTACGCACTGCTCATCATCGTGGCCGCACTGATGCTCATCCCGTTCCTGTGGATGCTCTCCGCATCCTTCAAGCTGAACAAGGACGTCTTTACGTTTCCCATTGAGTGGATCCCCTCGAACCCGCGCCCGCAGAACTATGTGGACATCTGGACGAAGATCCCCCTGCTGACCTTCGTTAAGAACACCGCATTCCTGACCATCATCGTCACGATCTTACAGGTCTTGACCTCCTCCTTCGCCGCCTATGCGTTCGCCAAGCTGAACTTCAAGGGCAAGAACGTGCTGTTCCTGGGCTACATCGCGACCATCGCGGTGCCCTGGCAGGCTTACATGGTGCCCCAGTTCATGATGATGCGCTCCTGGCACCTGAACAACACCCATCTGGCCATCATCTGCCTGCAGGCGTTCAGCGCCTTCGGCGTTTTCATGATGAAGCAGTTCTATGAGGGCGTTCCCACCGAGCTGTGCGAGGCTGCCCGTATCGACGGTCTGTCCGAGTACGGCATCTATGCCCGCATCATGCTGCCGCTTTCTCTGCCCGCTGTGTCGACGCTGGTCATCTTTACCTTCGTCAACACGTGGAACGACTTCCTCGGACCCCTGATCTACCTGACCAAGACCGAGCTCAAGACCATCCAGATCGGCCTGCGTATGTTCATCAGCCAGTATTCCGCAGAGTACGGCCTGATCATGGCGGCTTCCGTTGTCGCACTGATCCCGGTCCTGATCGTATTCCTGTCCCTGCAGAAGTACTTCGTCCAGGGCGTTGCATCCTCCGGCCTGAAGGGCTGATATAGCTACCCAGCAGTTACCCATTTGTACGGGGCGCAAGGCGAAAGCCCTGCGCCCCCTTCTTTTTTAAAATAAAAAATAAGAAATACATATAAAATAGGATGTAACATTTTAGCTAAAACAACCACCAATAAAGGAAGTGCTAGATAAAAACCTTTCCCTTTTATAAACATAAATACTCCCTTAATCGAAGATATGTCTTTTCACCAATTCCTTGAATATTCATTAAATCTTCAATGGTCTGAAATGCGCCATTTTTTTCCCGGTAAGAAATAATTGTCTCAGCTTTTGATTCTCCAATTCCGGAAAGTGTCATAAGCTGTTCCTTTGATGCAGTATTCAGATTAATTCTGCCATCCTCCGGCTCTGCTGCCGAATCAGCACTCCCTGTCTGCTGCAAAAGGTAAGTTTCCTGATCCGGCACCTTTATCATCTGTCCGTCAACAACCGGTTCTGCCTGATTGAGTGCCTCTTTTGCTGCAGCATCCTTTAAGCCTCCTGCCAGTTCTAATACATCGCAGACCCTGGCTCCTTCTGCCACTTCATATACCCCCGGGTGCACTACCTCACCGCAGACATATACATAACAAGAAGCCGGCGGGCATAAGACAGCTTCTGTAACCTCTTCACTCTCCATTTGCGTATCCGGCTCAAAATATACGGTATCTTCTTTTCCACATGCCGTATATATAATCCCACAATATAAAGCCAGAGCTAATAACCCGACTTTTTTCATCCGAAAAAAGTCGGGTTATTAGCTCTGGCTTTATAT